>Ga0209913_1000439_pt1 | contig 35476 bp, 30 predicted proteins | sample PersoiDNA2013203_FD_185805 | JGI IMG/M metagenome (GOLD analysis project Ga0209913, IMG submission 185805) | Permafrost soil microbial communities from the Arctic, to analyse light accelerated degradation of dissolved organic matter (DOM) -... | ecosystem: Environmental > Terrestrial > Soil >... | reverse complement strand
AGTCACCGGCACTTTTTGCGACAAGGTCAGTTGGACATCGCCAGTGCCCGGTGGCATATCGACAATCAGATAATCCAGATCGCGCCAATTGGTCTGATCCAACAACTGCTGCAGCGCTTGCGTGACGATCGGACCGCGCCATACCATCGGCTCGTCCGGGTCGATCATGAAACCGATCGATGACACCTGCAGACCATGATTTTCCAGCGGCTCCATGGTCTTGCCGTCCAAGGTTTCCGGTTTACCGGAAATACCCAGCATCATCGGCTGCGACGGTCCATAGATGTCGGCATCGAGAATACCCACGCGAGCACCTTCGGCCGCCAGCGCCAGCGCAAGATTGGCCGCCGTGGTCGACTTACCGACGCCGCCCTTCCCGGAAGCCACTGCAATGATGTTCTTGACGTTGGCTTTGAGTTTGATGCCACGCTGCACCGCATGCGCGACGATCTTGAAATACACATTGGCTTGCACCGCCGCCACACCATCCAAACCTTGTACGGCCGCAACTGCGGCGGTGCGAATGGCCGCAATCTGGCTGTTGGCCGGATAACCCAGTTCGACCTCGAAGGCGACATTGGCGCCGTCGAGTTGGATATTCTTGATGCATTTTCCGCTCACCAGATCTTTGCCGGTGTTTGGATCGATGACCTGGGTCAATGCTGCTTTGACTGCTTCGACGGTGATGCTCATTACCTCTCCTTGATAGACACCCGCAAGTCTAAACTAATCGCGAGAGCCCGGCAGCGGCAATCCTGATTACCTCAACAATAAGTTGTCGCAATGAAATAAATTTCATTTCCAGACATGCCCGATCCACCTAGTTTGTTAAGCCAGACTGCGCCAATCCCCTTGCGACTGCTAAAATGACCCTCTTTTCTGATCATCCACCCAGCCAGCATTGCCAATGAGCACTTCAACGTCCCGCCAATTATTTGTTACCACCGCCCTTCCCTACGCCAACGGCGCGTTCCACATCGGTCACATCATGGAATATATCCAGGCCGACATCTGGGTCCGGTTCCAACGAATGCAGGGCCATGAAGTGCATTTCGTCGGCGCCGACGACGCTCACGGCGCACCGATCATGATTGCTGCCGAAAAAGCCGGCATCACACCGCAGCAGTTCGTCGCCAACATTGCCGCCGGACGCAAGCAATACCTGGACGGCTTTCACATTGCCTTCGACAACTGGAGTTCGACCGACAGCGCCGAAAACCACGCTCTCTCGCAAGACATCTACCGCGCCCTGCGCGACGATGCCAAACTGATCACCAGCAAAACCATTGAGCAGTTCTTCGATCCGGTCAAGAACATGTTCCTGCCGGACCGCTACATCAAGGGCGAATGCCCCAAATGTGGAGCCAAGGATCAATATGGCGATTCTTGCGAAAACTGTAGCGCAGTGTACGCCCCTACTGACCTCAAGAATCCCTACTCGACCTTGTCCGGTGCCACCCCGGTGATGAAGTCCTCGGAGCACTTTTTCTTCAAGCTGTCAGACCCTAAATGCGTGGCCTTCCTGCGCGAATGGGCGCTCGACAACCATCGCCTGCAACCGGAAGTGGCCAACAAGGCCAGGGAATGGCTGGACGGCGAAGGCGGCTTGGGCGACTGGGACATCAGTCGCGATGCACCCTATTTCGGCATTGAAATTCCGGACGCACCAGGCAAGTATTTCTACGTCTGGCTGGATGCGCCGATCGGCTACCTGGCTTCACTGAAAAATTACTTCGGCAAGACCGGTCGCGACTTCGACGCCTTCATGGCCGACGAAAAAACCGAGCAATATCATTTCATCGGCAAAGACATCACCTATTTCCACACGCTGTTCTGGCCTGCCATGTTGAAATTCGCCGGCCGCAAGGTACCCAACAACGTGTTTGCTCACGGCTTCATCACCGTCAGCGGCGAAAAGATGTCGAAATCGCGCGGCACCGGCATCTCGCCGCTGCGCTACCTCGACATCGGCATGAACCCGGAATGGCTGCGTTACTACATCGCCGCCAAACTCAACGCCAAGGTAGAAGACCTCGACTTCAATCCGGACGACTTTGTAGCCCGCGTCAACGCTGATCTGATCGGCAAATACATCAACATCGCCAGTCGTGCGGCCGGCTTCATTGCCAAGCGCTTCGACGGCAAACTGAGCACCGCCTGGGCCAGCGCCGATGACGCCTTCCTGGCTCGCCTGCGCGGCATAGCGCCGGACATCCTGGCGCTGTACGAGCAGCGCGAATATGGCAAAGCCTTGCGCGCCGTCATGGAACAGGCCGATGCCATCAATGCCTACGTCGATGCCAACAAACCCTGGGAACTGGCCAAGGACACCAGCAAGGATGCGCAGTTGCACGAAGTCTGCAGCCGCCTGCTGGAGGCCTTCCGCATTCTCACCATCTACCTCAAGCCGGTGCTGCCACAACTGGCTGCACAAGTAGAAGCCTTCCTCAAGGTCGCACCGTTGATATGGGCCGACATTGGACAAGCGCTGCCTGATGGCCATGTCATCAGCGCCTATACCCACCTGATGCAGCGCGTCGATCCAAAGATGCTCGACGCCCTGTTTGATGCGCCCGAAGCCGCTGCCGCGCCTGCAGTTGCAGCTACCACCGAGAGCAGCATCGAAGAACTGGCGCCGGAAATCAGCATTGACGACTTCGCCAAGATTGATCTGCGCATTGCCAAAATCGTCAACTGTGAAGCCGTGCAAGGATCCACCAAGCTGCTGCGCCTGACGCTGGACGCCGGCGAGGGCAAGACGCGCAATGTGTTTTCCGGCATCGCCTCGGCATACAAACCCGAAGAGTTGGTCGGCAAACTCACCGTCATGGTGGCCAATCTGGCACCGCGCAAGATGAAATTCGGCATTTCCGAAGGCATGGTGCTGGCCGCTTCGGCCAAGGATGAAAAAAGCAAGCCAGGCATTTACGTGCTCAACCCATGGCCCGGTGCCGAGCCCGGCATGAGGGTGCGTTAAGCATCACCAAGTAGCACAGACATTAAAAACATTCAACATAGGCTTACTGCATGACATTATTAGTACGTGAAGCCACCCCGGCAGATGCTGCACTGATCGCCGAACTGACCCGCAATTGCTGGGCCGACAAGATTGCCCCCAGCTCCAGCGGCCACCATGAGGCAAGCCAGCGAGTGACCGATGACTTGCAGAACGGCGGTGGATTCATCCTGCTGCGCGCCGGACTGCCGGTCGGCTCAATACGCTGGCTACCGCTGGCTGGCGACGCTAGCGTGCGAGAAATTCTGCGCATGGGCGTCCTGCCCGACTATCGTGGCGAGCGCCTGTCGCAACACTTGATGCATGCAGCGATCCAACACGCACAAGCTGCCAAGGTCAAGGAACTGCGACTGGCCGTGCGCGTGGATCAGCCGCAACTTCTGGCCATGTACACCTCGTTTCGCTTTGCACCCGCGCCCGATCTGAAATATTCCCACGCCAATCCCGCCGAACCAGCGCCAGTGGTCATGCGGCGCCGACTGCAGAACTAAGCTCCTTGTCACTTTCCCCGTATTTTTACCATAAAGACTTGGCGTCGGATGAACGGGCGGCAGCCTGGATATCGATGACCACACGCCAGTCTTGAGCATCTTCAATGACATGGGCAGGATCATTGATGGGCGTGTCGTCAACCCGAACGCGCGCGCCTGCGACAACATGCCGGGCGGTGCACTCACCTGCACCATCACCCCCGGCATGCCGGCGATCTCAAGGGCCAATTTATTCAATAAGGGTTGAGGCACTGAATGAATGGCGCCTTGTCCGGACATGCGTAATTCATTACCCTTAACAAGCACCCGACTACGCTGAGCATCTTCGATGACGGCGACTTTGCCTTGTTCAATTTCTTCCTGCAACAAGCCCTTCAGACGCCACGCCGTAACCACCGCTGGCTTGCCAAGGGCGGCGATCTGACTGATCACAGCCTCGCTCTGCTGCAGCAACTGATACTTGTACCAAACGAACTGACCGAATACCGCCAAACCCAGCACCGATGCCGTCACCCATACCGGTACGCGGCGCAGCATTTTGAATGTGGCAGCCCCCTCGCCTTGCCATTGTGGTGACAAAGCCAGCGGCACCGGTGGACGTGCCTGACTGATCTCCGTGTACACAAGTTGGCGGATCTCTTCATGCTGACGAAGTCCATCCGGTATGCTGCGATACTGCCCTTCGAAGCCAATCGAGATGATGCGGTACAGTACTTCGAGCAAATCGATATAGCCTTGCGACTTGTTCGTCATCAAACGACCAATCAACAGAAACACCTTGGTGCCGCCCGTCGTATCTTTGTGAAATAGGGCTGCCAGCATTTGCGCAGACCAGATGCCGACTGCCGCATTGGTCTGCTCGATCGCCACGGCCGGTGCGCTCGTCACCGCAGACGCGCTGCCCCATACTGTAAGACTGGCAGCTTCATCGAGCGCCGTGCACAGTGCAAAGCTGGCGGCAACGACATCCTCATGCGGCAAATCCGCTTGTGTACATAACTGATGAAAAATATCGATCTCGCGCACTATCGCAGGTGTCGCCGGTATCGTCGGCGTCGAGCGCGATGTGGACTGTGAGTGCTTTGTCGAGAAAGGTGTTGCAGTCGAAATTGGGGCGCGATAGGGAGGCAGATGCAGGCGCTCGGGGGTGGTGGGTATTCGAACAGGTCGTTGAGGCCTTCGCGGCCTTGCAGTTTGACGGGGACCAGCGCCGGTTGCCCCATGATTTCTGGAATAGCGGAGCTGCTGGCGGTGAGCGTGTGCGATTGCTTGAACAAGTCCGTGGAAACCCCCAATGTGGATGCGTATGACCGGAATAAAAAGTGACGGTCATCCTAAGGAAGGGCAAAGGCGATGCCTATAGAGCAATTTCGATAATGCAATTTTTTTGTGTTTTTTCAGTGTCAAATCACGAAATTTGTATTTTGCGCAAAATCATTGAAGCCTTGATTTATAGAATACTTTCTAGTATCTTACAAACGTTCACAAACAATGATCATTTGTTCAAATTAATGAATATCTAGAAAAAATGGCTTCCGGAGATCGTCAGGATATTGCACTGTCTGCTGTGCGCGTGGCGCGTCTGTATTACTTTCAGAACATGACCACGGCTGCCATTGCACAAGAAATAGGCACCTCGCGCGCGACTGTGTCGCGCCTGCTGTCATATGCCATGGAAAATGGTCTGGTTGAAATTCGCGTACATGATCCGCAAGAACGCTCCGGCAATCTCGAAGCCCTCATCAAACAACACTATGCGTTGCGCGCCATTCAGGTGGTGCCGGTTCCTGCTGCCGGCAGTGCCAGCGAATGCCTGCAACGTGTAGCCGCCCACACCGCCGCCTATCTGAACACCTTGGTCCAGCCTTCGACGGTCATCGGACTGGCTTGGGGCAAGACGGTTGCAGCCATCGCCGACAATCTGAGCGCCAAGCAAGTGCATGGCGTCGATGTCGTGCAGCTCAATGGTTCGGGTATTGGCGCCAATATCGTCAACACGTTCGGCGAATCAATCGTGGCCCGCTTCGCCCAGAATTATGGCGCACAGGCACATGCATTACCGGTGCCGGCCTTCTTTGATTATGCCGATACCCGCACTGCACTCTGGCGCGAGCGCAGCATCAAGGCGATTTGTCAGTTACAGGACCGCGCCGAGATTTTGCTGTTTAGCATCGGCACCACTGAAATGGGCAGCTATAGCCACATCCACACCGGTGGTTACCTCGATGAGCACGATCTGAACCAAATTCACCAGGATGGCGTGGTCGCTGATATCGCCACCATGTTCTTCCGCGCCGACGGCAGTTGGCGCGACGTCGCCATCAATGCGCGTAGCAGCGGCCCGGAACTGGATCGTTTCCAGCGTGCCGCCCATTCCATCTGCGTCATCAGCGGCAAGAGCAAGATTGCCGGCCTGCGCGCTGCGCTGCAGGGTGGCTTCATCAATGAACTGGTGATTGACGAACCAACCGCCCGGCTGCTGGTGCAAGAGCTGGAACAAGAGCTGAAACAAGAACAAACACCCGTGCCATCCCAGGCCCCTGATACCAACCGCAAGTGAGTCAAATAATGAGACCTACCAGCAATTCGGACACCTACGACCTTCTAATCATCGGCGGCGGCATCAACGGTGCCGGCGTGGCGCGTGATGCCGCCGGCCGTGGCCTCTCGGTGGCCTTGTGCGAACAAAACGATTTCGCTGGCGCCACTTCGTCAGCCAGTACCAAGCTGATCCATGGCGGTCTGCGTTATCTGGAATACTACGAATTCCGTCTGGTTGCCGAAGCGTTGGCCGAGCGTGAGCATCTGCTCAACATCGCACCCCATATTGCCTGGCCGCTGCGCTTCGTCATGCCGCATGTCAAAGGTTTGCGTCCGCGCTGGATGATCCGCCTGGGCCTGTGGCTGTACGATCACATCGGTGGCCGTATCAGCCTGCCCCACTCGCAGGCGATTACGCTGAACCCGACTGCCAGCGGCTTACGCGCGGACATCACCAAGGGTTTTGCGTATTCCGATGCCTGGGTCGATGATGCCCGTCTGGTGATCTTGAACCTGCTCAGTGCGCAGGAACATGGCGCAGCAATTTTTGCCCGTACGCGCCTCATCAGCGCTCATCGTGACAGCGCCAGCAAGACCTGGCAGTGCGAACTGGAAGATAGCGAAAGCGGCGCACGGCGCCAACTCAGCGCACGCGCCATCGTCAACAGCGCCGGCCCTTGGGTTGCAAAACTTGATCAAATGCTCAATCCGGCCGGCCAAGGCGTCACCCATGCCGCCGTCAAACTGGTACGCGGCAGTCACATTGTGGTGCCTCGACTGTTTCCGGGCGAACATGCCTATATTTTGCAAAACGACGATAAACGCATCGTCTTCATGATTCCTTACGAACACAATTACACCCTGATCGGCACCACCGATGTGCCGCAGGAAAACATGGACCGTGGTGCCACCATCAGCGCAGAGGAAGAAAATTACCTATTGCGTGCCGTCAATCAATATCTGGCCAAACCCATCAGCACGACAGACATAGTCTGGCGCTACGCCGGTGTGCGGCCGCTCTTCGATGACGAATCCGACAATCCATCTGCCGTCACGCGCGACTACACGCTGGTGCTGCAAGACAGCGACAACATTCCGTGCGTATCGGTGTATGGCGGCAAGATCACCACCTATCGCCGTCTGGCTGAATCGGTACTGGAAAAACTGGCGCCCTGGATGCACACCAAGCGCGGCGCGTGGAGCAAGCAAGAGCGTCTGCCCGGTGGTCAGTTCAAGCGCAGTGAACGCGCTCAGGAATTAATTGCAATACAGCAACAATACTCGCGACTGGATGGCCATTTTCTGACACGCTTGTTTAACCGTCACGGCAGCAATGTCAGCAGCATTTTGCAAACAGCGCAAACCCCGACTGAACTGGGTCGAGACTTCGGCGGCGGGCTGAGCCAGCGCGAGGTCGAGTATCTGGTCGCGCACGAATGGGCACGCCAGCCGGACGACGTGCTGTGGCGCCGCACCAAATGCGGTCTACACATGAGCGAGCAGCAACGAAACGAATTCGGTCTCTGGTTCGGGCAGCATTTCCCTGCCGCTACCAACGCCGAAACGGCAAAAACAGCCGCATTGGTGGGACAACACTAAGTATGACCACGCTTCTCAATTTGCTGTCGGCATTGGCCCTGTTGATCTGGGGCACGCACATCGTGCGTACCGACGTGCTGCGCGTCTACGGCGCGCAGTTACGCCGCATTTTGAGTACCAGCATCAAACGCCGCAGCCTGGCTTTTCTGGCCGGACTGGGCGTAACCAGCCTGGTCCAGAGCAGCAACGCTACCGCCGTCATCGTCTGTTCCTTCGTCGCCCAAGGTCTGGTCGGCCTGACACCTGCACTGACCATCATGCTCGGTGCCGACGTTGGCACCGCACTGATGACCGGGGTCTTGAGCTTTGATCTGTCCTGGCTATCGCCATTGCTCATTTTCGGCGGCGTCGTGGTCTATCTGTCGCGCCGCCACACTGCGGTAGGGCGTCTGGCGCGCGCCGTCATTGGTCTTGGCCTGATTCTGCTGGCGCTAGAAATGATCAGCGCTGCGACCCAGCCAATGATTCAAGGAGCCGGCATTAAGGTGCTGTTCTCGACGCTGACCGGTGACGTCATCCTGGATGCCTTGATTGGCGCGGTCTTTGCCATGCTGACCTATTCCAGTCTGGCAGCCGTACTGTTGGCGGCTACCCTGGCCAGCTCCGGCATTATCTCGCTCAAGGTGGCCTTGTGCCTGGTCATTGGCGCCAACCTCGGCAGTGGAATTTTAGCCCTGCTGACGGCGGCCAGCCAGAACGTCGCCGGTCGCCGCGTCGCGCTCGGCAGCATGCTGTTCCGTCTGTCCGGCGCCATCGTCGCGCTGCCCTTCATTAATCATCTGGGAGGATGGATCAGCCTGTTCATGCCCGACCTGCGTTTGGGTGTAGTGGCCTTCCATGTTTTGTACAACAGTGTGCGCTGCGGGCTGCTGCTGCCGCTGGTGGAGCCAATGTCGCGCCTGTGCATCCGACTGCTGCCGGAGTCGCACAAGGAAGACGATGCCGCCATTAGCGCACGTCATCTCGACCTGGGCGCCATTGATACTCCGTCACTGGCGCTGGCCAATGCTGCCCGAGAAGCATTGCGTATCGGCGACTTGATCGAAAAAATGCTACTCAATCTGTTACCGGTGATACGCGACAATGATCAGTTACGAGCGCAGCAGATCCGCCAGCTCGATAACCATGTCGATAAGCTCTATACCGCCGTCAAGATGTACCTGGCAAAGGTATCGCGCGAAGAACTCAATGAAAAGGAAGTACGCCGCTGGACCGACATCGTCACGCTGACCATCAATCTGGAGCAGTCTGGCGACATCATTGAACGCATCGTCAAGGGCATTGAAAGCAAAAAAATTGCCCCGCAACGCAGCTTTTCCGACGCTGGTATGAGCGAGGTCTGCGAAATGCACGCACGTCTGGTAACCAGCCTGCAGCTGGGACTGTCGGTATTTCTTGACAGCAATCTCAAGAGTGCACAAAAACTGCTGGCCGAAAAAGAAGCTTTCCGCGATCTCGAACGCGCTTACGCCCAAACCCACTTGAGCCGTCTGGCCGGCGAAACCCAGCAAAGCATAGAAACCAGCTCGCTGCATCTGGACCTCATCAGTGACATGCGGCGCATGCATTCACTGTTCTGCGCCAGCGCTTACCCAGTGCTGGATGAAGCCGGCCTGCTGCGCAAAAGCCGCATGCGCAACAAGGAAGCTGCTCGCGCGCCACAAGCGCCGCAACATGCGGTGAGTGACTATTCCAATCCACCCTAGCCGACAAGGGTCTGACGCACAACAAGCGTACTGCAATCGCTGCCAAATACTGAGCCAAGACAGGGTAAAATAGCGCCTGTCACCGGGATACACTCCGGTTTGCTGGGATTTTCAGGAAAAGCCATGTTATTTTACAAAGTTGTTGCCAAATACGAATCGGAAGCCACCAAGTTCATCGCCGAACTCAAAGAAAAAAATCCGCAACTGGAAGAACAGCAACGTGCCGGTCGCGCCTTGCTCTGGGACAAGGCACCTCTCGATCTCGACAAAAGCGCACGTGAACTGGCCTCGCGCGTTGAGCAACAGCCTTACGTCTATCAAAACCACTAATTCCCCAGCATGATCACCAACGCCGGACAGCACTCTGCCGACGCTGCTGAACTGACGCTAGCAGGGCAGCCTGACACGACACCGGACGTCGTTGATGGCGTTGCGCGCGCCAAGTTGTACGGCGAACCGCTGTTCAAGCTGCCCAGCGACCTGTATATCCCGCCCGATGCGCTGGAAGTGTTCCTGGAAGCCTTCCAGGGACCGCTCGATCTGTTGCTGTACCTGATCCGTAAGCAGAATTTCAACATTCTCGATATTCCGATGGCGCAGGTGACTCTGCAATATCTGGAATATGTCGATCAGATCCGCCAACACAATCTTGAACTGGCAGCCGAATACCTGCTGATGGCAGCCATGCTCATCGAAATCAAGTCGCGCATGTTATTACCGGTCAGAAAAGCCGATAGCGGCGAGGATGGTGAAGACCCACGCGCCGAGCTGGTGCGTCGCCTGCTTGAATACGAGCAAATGAAACTGGCCGCGCAAGAACTTGACTCACTGCCGCAAGTCGGCCGCGATTATGTTCGCACCCAGGTCCATATTGAACAAACCGTGACCACGCGCTGGCCAGAAGTCGATCTGGGCGATTTGCAAAGCGTCTGGACCGACATCATTCGGCGCGCCAAACTCATCGAGCACCATCACATCAGCCGCGAAGAGCTCTCCGTACGCGAGCACATGACCGGCATTCTGCGTCGCCTGCAATCTGCCCGTTTCGTCGAATTCGCCGATCTATTCGATCCGGCGCGCGGCGTACCGGTGCTCGTGGTCAACTTCATTGCCTTGCTTGAGCTGGCCAAGGAAACCCTGATCGAAATCACCCAGGCCGAAGCCTTCGCACCGATTTACGTGCGACTGTCCTACTCGCCGAGCTAAATCCAGTTGACTATTGCCCGACTGCGACCGGCGCCTATCCTCTCATTACAAGAATCAGATCATGAAAATCATCTCGTCCATCGAAGAGCTGCGTGACCAGTTGCGCGGCCAGTTGCGCACCGCCTTTGTTCCCACCATGGGCAACCTGCATGAGGGCCACCTGTCGCTGATGCGCTTGGCGCGCACCCACGGCGACCCTGTGGTGGCGTCGATTTTCGTCAATCGCCTGCAATTCGGCCCCAACGAAGACTTCGACAAATATCCACGCACCTTCCAGGCCGACGTTGAAAAACTCGAAAAAGCGGGTGTGTATGTGCTGTTCGCACCGAGCGAAAAAGACCTGTATCCCGAACCGCAAGAATATCGCGTGCAGCCCCCCGATGACCTCGGCAATATCCTCGAAGGTGAATTTCGCCCAGGCTTCTTTACCGGCGTGACCACTGTGGTACTCAAGCTGTTCTCCTGTGTACAGCCGCGCGTGGCGGTATTCGGCAAGAAGGACTATCAACAATTGATGATCGTTCGCAACATGGCACGTCAGTTCGCCCTGCCGACCGAAATCATCGCAGCCGAGACTTTTCGCGCCGACGACGGCCTGGCATTGTCCTCGCGCAACGGTTACTTGTCTGCAGATGAACGCACAGAAGCACCGGCACTCTACGCGGCGCTTAACCAGGTTGCTCACGAAATGCGCGCAGGTCTGAGCGATGTGGCCAGTGTTGAACAGCATGCCATGGAGACCCTCGCTCAACGCGGCTGGCAGCCGGATTACATATCGATTCGCAAACGAATCGATCTCCAGGCTCCGAATGCAGGCGATCTTGAGCAAGGCGAAAAATTGGTCGTCGTAGCCGCCGCCAAGCTTGGCAAGACCCGACTGATCGACAATCTGGAAATTTGAGTCCCGTGCACCACGCTGCGCGGCATCAACCAAGGCTGGCGCAGCTCTTGCTGTAGGTATCCGAAAAATCGGATATTGTCAAGGATTGCGCCCAGAAAACCAGGCCATTGCCATTAAAGCAACACAATCGCGCGCGCTCACTTCTCGAAATTATTGAAATACGGATTTTCCCCGCTTTTTGTACGATGAATCGTCTTGACAGAGGCTTATAATCCTATGAATAAATAGAGGAGCTTGATCTCGACATATAGCGGATAGAGAATAAGATAAATTTCTATGGATTCTTCCCAGAATGCCGATATGCTTAGCGTTAGTTTGGCGAAAAACATCCGACCGCTGTTATTGACGACAGAGCAACATCAGCCAAAATAGGAGCTTCTCATCACCAAGCCTTTCCGTCGAACCATGTAATTCAATTGTGACCGATTGTTCACCCTGGCAACCGTAAGCCAGTAACGCATCAAATTTGTCTGGAGATACCAAGATTATGAGTGACGATGTTGATTTAGAAGCCCTTTTCGACGAAATTTCGGCCCAGAGCCATACGGCCGCTGCGCCGGCTAGCCCTGCGCCCGAAAAGCCTTCTACTACTGATTCACCGAATTTAGAGGCCCTTTTCGACGAAATTTCGGCACAAAGCCACGCAGCCACCGCTGCCGTTGCGCCAGCACCAGCGCCATCTCCCGCATCAACAACAGCGCAGGATGCACCGGCAGACAAGCCCATGTATGAGCGCTTGGGCGGCATTGTCCGCTTGTTGCACGACTCCATGCGTGAGCTTGGCTATGATCGCTCGCTGTCTGATGTTGCCTCGCAGATCGGTGATGCACAAGGACGCCTCGAACATGTCGCGACCCTGACCGAACAAGCGGCCAACAAGGTCTTGAATCTGATTGATATCGGCATGCCGGCTCAGGACGCACTAGCCAGCAAGGCCAAAGGCATCAACGAACGCTGGACAAGCCTGTTTGCCGGCAAGATGACGATTGATGAATTCAAGAGCCTGGCCAATGATTCCAAGGCATTCTCGAGCGTTGTGATGGAAGCCTGCGAGGTCGAAAAAGCACGCATGCTGGAAATCATGATGGCGCAAGATTTCCAGGACATCACGGGCCAGTTGATCAAGAAAATTGTCGGCATCACCGCTGTGGCAGAACGCGAATTAGCGCAATTGCTGCGTGACAATGCCCCCCCAGAAGTCAAGGCCGCCATAGAAGCTGAAAAACCGGCTGACTTGATGAGCGGACCTTCTGCACCAGGCGCCGCGATGGAACAAAATGATGTGGACGACTTACTCGATAGTCTGGGGTTCTAATGGATGACGAAATGCTCAAGGATTTTGTCGTCGAGGCGCTAGAACTCGCGACTAACGTTGAAGAGCATCTGCTGACTCTTGAACGTCATCCGGATGATCTGGAAATTCTGAACGCAGTTTTCCGTGCATTCCACACCATTAAAGGTGGAGCCGGCTTCGTCAATCTGCCGGCTATGGTATCGGCCTGTCACTTAACCGAAAACCTGTTCGATGCGCTGCGCAACGGCAAAGCGCCCGTGACGCCACTGGCAATCGAAGCGGCGTTGCAAGCCAGCGGTTTCGTCGCTGACCAGCTCACTGAACTGTCCAATGGCGCCGACCCGGCCAGCCTGGCATCAATGCCGCAAGATCTGGAAGATATTCTGACGCAAGCCATTGAAGGCAAGGAAACGGCTGCGCCTGCAGCCGCAGCCGCGCCGACAGCACCAGCGCCAGTCGTAGCTGCTGCACCAGCACCGGCTCCAGTGGCTGCGGCAGTAATGAGCGCAGCACCGACCCTGGCTCTCGACGGCGGTGCCAGCGTTCTTGGCAGCGATGGTGAGCTCAATTGGCCGGCGTTGTATCAAGCGGCCGTTGGAGCAACAGCAGCTAATACCGTGACCAGCGCCAGCGCGCCTGCTGCGAGTGCTGCGGTACCTGAACCAGTCGTGCAGGCAGCTGAGATCACCGTTACGTCAGCAGCAGAAACCGTTGAAACTGACAACGTCGTTGACCGTCGAGCTCCCAGGGCTCCTGCTGCAGGGCCTGCACGGCGTGCAGGCGACAGTCAACCCGGCGGCAAGGAAGAAAGCATCCGCATTGATGCCGGCAAGCTCGATGCCCTGCTGGAAGTGGCTGGTGAATCGGTACAAGCGGCCAATCAAGCTTCTGTATTACTGGAAAAACTGCAGCAATTCAAGTTCGAGGGTACTGCTGCTGCATTAATGTCGACACTTGCTGAGACACTCGGACGCGCCTCGCGTTATTCCAGCGAGCTGCAACGGGCAACCTTGTCGACCCGCATGCAACCGGTGGGCCGTCTGTTCCAGAAATTCCCACGGCTGGTGCGTGAATTGGCCAAAGATCTGGGCAAGGACGTCGATCTGGACATCTCCGGCGCTGAAACCGAAGTGGACCGGGTTGTGGTCGATAGTCTCTATGATCCGCTGGTGCACATGCTGCGCAACTCGCTTGACCACGGCATTGAATCGGATCGTGGTGCCGCAGGCAAACCCAACAAGGCGACCATTTCGCTCAAGGCATGGCAAGAAGCCAGCAGCGTCATGATCGAAGTGTTCGATGACGGCAAGGGCATGGATCCAGACGTGCTGCGCAAGAAAGCTTTTGCCAAGGGTCTCATCGGCGAGCATGACGCGCAAAGTATCGATGAAGCACTGCAACTGGTATTTCTGCCGGGATTCTCGACCAAGGAAGTTGCCTCCAGTGTGTCGGGCCGTGGCGTTGGCATGGACGTGGTCAAAACAGCTGTGGAAAAACATCGCGGCACCATTCGCATTGACTCGACACTGGGTGTCGGCACGCGCTTCTCGATCCGTTTGCCGATCGAACTGTCGATCATCCCGACCATGCTGGTGCGCACCGCCGGTGCTGCTCTGGCTTTGCCGATGGCGGTGGTCGAGCGTGTGGTCGAATTGCCCGATGAGTTCTCTGAAGTCGGTGGCGCTCCGGTGCTACGCGATCAGGGGCGGCCGCTGCCGGTGCACTCGTTGGCTGGCGTGCTGGGCTATGAGCCGGGCAACGAACGTGTCGGTATTGTGATGGCCGTGCCGCATCCCTACATCCTCAGCGTCGGCGCTGTAGAAGGCACCGCCGATCTGGTGATCAAACCACTGACGGCCATTCACACCAATGGCATCACCGGTACGGCCCGTTCGGCTGAAGGTGAACTGGTGCTGGTGGTTGGCCTGTCCTTCCTGCTAGAAGGTTGCCGAGCGTCCAACAGGGCGATCGCGTAAGTCTGAACCGGACTGTCCTGGGCAGCACGTTTGCTGCTGCACGGGACAGTATCCGAAACTCCCCTCTGCCTTTTACTACTTGTTAGCTTCAGCAATGCTATTTGACGTAGCGCTCCGACAAAGCGTCATATAAAGGCGGCGCAAACAGGCGCGAGACCCGGCTGGCTAGTAAGGATGTCGCCATCAGTGAAATCACTAACGCGTGACCATTGATCATTTCCATGACGATCACAAAAGCCGTAATCGGTGACTGCGTCACGCCAGCCAGATACCCGACCATGGCCAGCGCAATGAGCATCGGCAAGGACGTATCGCCAAACACAAGGTGCAGCAGATTGCCGAACCCGGCACCAATGGCCAACGAAGGCGCAAAGATACCACCTGGAATACCCGGCAGATAAGAACCAATCATGGATGCCATCTTGGTCACCGGATAAAACGCCGACAATTGCTCCTGCCCCAACAGCAAACCCTTGGCCTCGGTATAACCACTGCCAAAGGTAGCGCCACCAACGCTGACACCAACTACGGCCACCAGCAGCCCGCACAAGGCACCAAATAACACCGGACGTTCGGCACGCATGGTCCGCAATGGCGATGGGATCCAGCGATGAGTATTGAGCAGCAGCCAGCAAAAAATACCGCCGGCTACACCCATGAACAAACCACAGACAACGGTCGCCACAATCACCTGACGCACGCCATCTGCACCGGCCGTGATAGCACCGAAATAAGTGTAGTTACCACTCAGGCCAAGCGCCACAACACCAGCAAAAATGATGGTCGTAATGACGACACCGCTGGCGCGATGCTCAAAACTGCGCGCGAGTTCTTCAATTGCAAACACAATTCCTGCCAGAGGCGTATTGAAAGCCGCCGATAGGCCCGCTGCTGCACCAGCCAAAATCAGGCGTTTTTCCAAAATCACGCTGGGGCGCGGATAAAAACGCCGCATGGCATACATCAAGGCTGCGCCGACCTGTACTGTGGGCCCTTCGCGGCCGATGGTAAAACCGCCGAGAATGCCCAGAAACGAGATCCCGATCTTGCCTGCGACGATCTTCAGCGACAATAGTCTGGGTGCACGTTGTGTCTGCAAATCTTCATGCTCCCCCAAGGATGCAATCACTTGCGGAATACCGCTGCCTTCGGCGCCGTTGAAAAACCGCCGCGTCAGCCAGACACATAAGGCACTCATGGCAGGTGTCAGCAGCAAGGGCAACCAGCGGTGACCACGTTCAAGTGCATGGAATACCTCAAATCCCAAATCGATCAGACGGGCGTACATGACCGCCACCAGCCCCACCAGAATAGCCCCTGTCCAAAGAATGCCGTATTGCAACCACAGGCGACGCAAGCGGCGCCAAGTCTGACTGTGCAGACCAAGCAGCAATTTTTTCATGTTTTATTCCTTATAGCTCATACATGTCTTTTTCACCTTCCATGACCTGTGCAATTAACTTGCGATTCAAGGTCGGCGCCAACAACTCGATGAAGGTATAGACGTAACTGCGCAGATAGGCGCCCTGCTTAAGCGCTACCCGTGACACATTGGTACCGAACAGATGGCCCGCGGGAATCGAGCGCAGACCGCGATCGCGCTCAGCGTCAAAGGCCATGCCGGCGATGATGCCCACACCCATGCCGAGTTCGACATACGTCTTGATGACATCAGCGTCGATGGCCTCCAGCACGATGTCTGGTTTCAACTCACGCAGATTGAACGCATGATCGATCTTGCTGCGCCCACTGAAAGCGGCGTCGTAGGTGATCAGCGGGTAGCTGGCGATTTCTTCCAGCGACAGGTTTTTGGACTTGAGCAAGGGATGGTCTGGCCCCACCACCACCACGTGCTCCCATTGATAACATGGCAAGGACACCAATCCCTCGCCCGAGGCCAAGGCTTCGGTGGCGATGGCGATATCAGCTTGGTCATTGCGTACCATTTCGGTGATCTGCTTGGGATTTCCCTGTAGCAACGACAGACGTACCTTGGGATATTTCAGGGTAAAGGCCTGTACCACCTTCGGCAATGAATATCGAGCCTGCGTGTGCGTGGTGGCAATTGTAAGACTACCGCTGTCATGGGCAGCGAATTCTTTGCCGATACGTTTTAGGCCATCCACTTCCTGCATGATCAGCTCGACCGAGCGCAGCACGGCACGGCCGGGCTCGGTCAAGCCACGAATGCGCTTGCCATGACGCGTGAAAATATCGACCCCGAGTTCTTCCTCGAGCTCGATGATGGCCTTCGATACCCCTGGTTGTGAGGTGTAGAGCGCTTTGGCAGCCTCAGTCAGATTGAAATTTTGCCTGACAGCTTCCCTGACAAAACGGAATTGATGCAGATTCATGCGACGTCCCTGAATGTGTATACTCGCTGGCCACCGGTGCCAGCCGCATTTGCATATACCGAATGCGCATATAAGCAAATGAATACTATGTAGTTTGGTTTGAAACTGAAGTTTATTACGATTCGAGCTGTTATAGACGAGGTGTTATGACTGTTTCTTATGTAGTCAGTGGATTTGCCGTCGGTTTGCTGGTCGGATTGACCGGTGTGGGCGGTGGTTCGCTGATGACTCCCTTACTGACGCTGTTGTTCGGCATTCACCCCAGCGTGGCGGTGGGTACTGACTTGGCCTTTGCGGCGGCCACCAAGACTGCCGGCACTGTGGCGCATCGCTTCAAAGGCACTGTGCGTTGGGACATCGTGCGCCGTCTCTGTCTGGGCGCATTGCCAGCCGCCGCGCTGACAACCTTGTTGCTCAAGCACTTCGGCGCCGTCAGCGCAGAAATCAGCCAGATCATCCGTTATTCCATTGCCATCTCGGTATTTCTCACCGTGATAGCCTTACTGTTTAAAGCTAAACTACAGGCTTGGCTCAATGCCCATCCAGAACGTCATTTGCAAGGCCGCAAGCTGACCAATGCAACGATTCTGAGCGGTGCAGTGCTCGGCATTCTGGTGACCATTTCCTCCATCGGTGCCGGTGCCGTCGGTGCTACTTTACTGGTGCTGCTGTATCCGCGTCTGGAACCGGCTGAAATCGCCGGCACCGACATTGCCTATGCCGTGCCGTTGACGGCGATTGCCGCACTCGGCCACTGGTGGCTGGGGTCGATCGACTGGAGCCTCCTTGGTTCCTTGCTGCTGGGTTCAGTACCAGGCATCACTATCGGTTCGCTCGCAGCGCGCGCGGTACCGGAGAAATTTTTACGGGGCCTGCTGGCACTGACGCTGACAAGCGTTGCCCTTAAATTGGTTTTTTAATACTGTTTTTTTATCATACGGACGCTCTGCCCGGCAGACTCCGACAAGACGTTAATAGGGACTATAAGATGTACCGCTATGACCAATACGATCACCAGATCGTCAAAGAGCGAGTCGCACAATACCGAGACCAGGTACGCCGCCGCCTATCCGATGAGCTGATCGAGGATGAATTCCGCATCCTGCGCTTGCAAAACGGTCTTTATCTGCAACGCCACGCTTACATGTTGCGTATTGCCGTGCCTTATGGCCTGCTGGCATCGCGTCAAGTGCGCATGTTTGCCCATATCGCCCGTAAATATGATCGCGGCTACGGCCATTTCACAACACGTCAAAATATTCAGTTCAACTGGATCAAGCTGGAAGAGTCGCCTGACATCCTGGCAGAGCTGGCAACCGTGGAAATGCACGCCATTCAGACTTCCGGCAACTGCATCCGCAACACCACCTCGGACGAATTGGCCGGTGTTGCCGCCGACGAAATCGTCGATCCGCGTCCTTACGCCGAACTGATTCGTGAATGGAGCACTTTCCACCCTGAATTCGCCTATTTGCCACGCAAGTTCAAGATCGCCATCAGTGGCTCCGAGCAGGATCGCGCCGCCACTGCGGTGCATGACGTCGGTCTGCATGTGATCAGGAACGAAGCCGGCGAAGTCGGCTTTCGTGTATTGGTCGGCGGCGGCATGGGTCGCACCCCGATTCTGGGCAGCGTGATTCGTGACTTCCTGCCATGGCAACACGCCATGTCCTATCTGGAAGCGATCTTGCGTGTGTACAACCAATACGGTCGCCGCGACAATATCTACAAGGCGCGCATCAAAATTCTGGTCAAGGCCATTGGTGCTGAAGACTTCGCCCGGCAAGTCGAAGCAGAATGGCTGGATATCAAGGATGGTCCGTCCACACTGACAGCAGAAGAGCTGCAACGCGTAGCGCACTATTTCACTGCTCCTGCCTACGCAACTTTGCCTGCAGTAGATGCTGAATTCGAGCGCAAGAAAACCGAAGAAAAAGCCTTCGCCAACTGGCTCAAGCGCAACGTCAAGGAGCACAAGGTGCCCGGCTATGCCGCCGTGATTTTGTCATTGAAGAAGACCGGCGTGCCTCCTGGCGACATCACTGCCGACCAGCTCGACTTCGTGGCTGATCTGGCCGATCGCTACAGTTTTGGCGAACTGCGTGTCACGCATGAACAAAATCTGGTGCTGGCCGACGTCAAACAAAGCGAGCTGTACGCCGTGTGGCAAGAAGCCAAGGCACATGGTCTGGCAACGCCCAACATTGGCTTGCTGACCGACATCATCTGCTGCCCCGGCGGCGATTTCTGCTCGCTGGCTAACGCCAAGTCGATCCCGATTGCGCAAGCCATTGCCGAACGTTTCGACAGCATCGATTTCCAGCACGACATCGGCGACATCGAACTCAATATCTCGGGCTGCATCAATGCCTGCGGCCATCATCACGTGGGCAACATTGGCATTCTCGGAGTCGACAAGGATGGTGCCGAGTGGTACCAGGTCTCGCTAGGCGGTGCACAAGGTAATGTCTCGAGCATCGGCAAGATCATCGGACCGTCGTTCTCGGCGCACCAGATGCCTACCGTAATCGATCGCCTGCTGCAGGTTTATGTCAAACAACGCGTCGAAGACGAACGTTTCATTGATACCGTGCGCCGTGTTGGCGTCACCCCCTTCAAAGACTTCGTCTATGCCACCCCGATCAAAGCTGAACATGCCACCGGAGAAGACGTCTGTGCCTAATCTGATCAAAGACAAAGTCGTCATCGACGACAATTGGACCGTACTGCGCCTGGCTGAAGGCGAAAGTGCCGAGACCGTCTCCGTGCCGGTCGGCAAGGTCATCGTACCGTTGACCGTCTGGCAAGCCCAGCGCGCCAGCCTGCAAACCCGCTCCGAGCTAGGCGTCTGGCTGGCCAGCGACGAACGCCCGGAAGCACTCAAGGATGATTTGGCGCCGTTCCAGGTGATTGCCGTCGATTTTCCCAAGTTTGCCGACGGCCGCGGCTATTCGATCGCTTACAACCTGCGTGCTCGTTTGGGCTACAACGGCGAGTTGCGCGCCATCGGCGACGTCTTGCGCGATCAGCTGTTCTACATGCAACGAGTTGGCTTCAATGCCTTTGCCGTGCGCGCCGACAAGGACATCCATGACGCTCTCAAGGGACTGACCGATTTTTCGGAAAAATATCAGACCTCGTGGGATGAAAAAAATCCGCTGTTCCGGCGCACCAAGCGCGCAACCCAGTCCGTACGCGACTGATGTCGCATCGAAGCAGAAAGAACGCCATGTCCGACCCCGTTTTGCAAGATCTCATCACGCGTACCCAGGCCACGCTGGAACAGATTGTGGCCAACTACACGCCGGCAGTGTTCGCCTCCAGTCTGGCTGCAGAAGACATGGTGCTCACTGACATGATCCTGCGCCAGCAGCTGCCGATTGCCATTTTCACGCTGGAAACCGGCCGTCTGCATCAAGAAACGCTGGACATGCTCACCCGCATCAAGGCGACCTACGATTACGACGTCACGCCCTATCGCCCCGAGCCGGCTGCAGTCGAACAGTATGTTGCCAACCACGGCCTCAACGGCTTCTACGATAGCGTTGAGTTACGCAAGCAATGCTGCCACATCCGCAAGATTGAGCCGCTCAACCGCGCCCTGGCCGGTAACAAATCCTGGGTCACCGGACAACGCCGCGCGCAGTCGGTCACCCGCGCCGCCCTGGATGTGCAAGAAGACGATGCTGCACACAGCATGGTCAAATTCAATCCCTTGGCGGACTGGTCCGAAGCAGATGTGTGGCAATACCTGCGCGACCATGACGTGCCTTACAACGCCCTGCACGATCAGGGCTATCCCTCGATTGGCTGCGCCCCATGTACACGCGCCATCGAGCCCGGCGAAGACGTGCGCGCCGGCCGCTGGTGGTGGGAAAATCCCGACTCCAAGGAATGCGGCCTGCATGTGGTGGACGGCAAACTGATCCGCATCAAGTCACAAGCCGCCACACCAAACTGAAAACAGCAATTCGAATGAAGCTAAGGTCATCGTATGAATACAGCAGTTGAACAACTTTTTCTCGACAATGCCAGCAACCGTCATCTGGACTGGCTGGAATCCGAAGCTATCCACATCATGCGCGAAGTGGCGGCCGAATGCAGCAACCCTGCCCTGCTGTTTTCCGGCGGTAAAGATTCGGTGGTCTTACTGCGCATCGCCGAAAAAGCCTTCCGTCCAGGCAAATTTCCATTTCCGCTGGTGCACATCGACACCGGTCACAACTTCGCCGAAGTCATCAGCTTTCGCGATGCACGTGCTGCTGAACTGGGCGAGCGCCTGGTCGTACGCTCGGTGGAAGACTCCATCAAGCGCGGCACCGTGCGCCTGCGCAACCCGCTGACCGATTCGCGCAACGCAGCGCAGGCAGTGACCTTGCTGGAGACAATCGCGGAATTCAAGTTTGATGCCTGTATCGGCGGCGCCCGCCGCGACGAAGAAAAAGCCCGCGCCAAGGAACGCATCTTTTCCTTCCGCGACGAATTCGGCCAGTGGAACCCCAAGGCCCAACGTCCAGAACTATGGGACCTGTACAACACCCGCGTGCATCCTGGTGAAAACATGCGCGTATTTCCGATCTCGAACTGGACCGAATTGGACGTCTGGCAATACATTGCCCGTGAAAAGCTGGCCCTGCCGCCAATTTACTTCGCCCATGAGCGCCAAGTGATTCCGCGCAACGGCTTGCTGGTGCCATTGACCGACCTGACCCCAGCACGTGACGGCGAAACTGTTGAAACCCAAGTGGTGCGCTTTCGCACCGTCGGCGACATTTCGTGCACCTGCCCGGTCGCCTCCGACGCCACCACGGTCGAAGCCATCATTGCAGAAACTGCAGTCACCCAGATCACCGAGCGCGGCGCCACACGCATGGATGACCAGACCTCCGAAGCGTCGATGGAAAAACGTAAAAAAGAAGGATATTTCTAATGAATGCCGCTGTTGCCGAAAAAAACCTGAGCACTCCCGCCTCCCATGAACGAGGCCTGCTGCGTTTCATCACCGCCGGTTCGGTGGACGATGGCAAGAGCACGCTGATCGGGCGCTTGCTGTTTGACAGCAAGGGCATTTTTGCCGACCAGCTTGATGCCATGTCGCGCGCCAAGCACAAGCGCACCGTGGGTGACACCATCGACCTGTCGCTGCTGACCGACGGCCTCGAAGCGGAGCGTGAGCAAGGCATCACCATTGACGTCGCCTACCGTTATTTTGCCACTCCCAAGCGCAAGTTCATCATTGCCGACACCCCGGGTCATGAGCAATACACACGCAACATGGTCACCGGCGCCTCGACCGCCGACGCCGTCATCATTCTGATTGACGTCTCCAAGGTCAAGCTAGGCGACGATGGCAGCGTCGAATTGCTGATCCAGACCAAACGCCACTCGACCATTGCCCATCTTCTGCAAATCCAGCACGTGGTGGTGGCGGTCAACAAGATGGACCTGATTGACTACGACCAAGGCATCTATAACCGCATCGTCGGCGCCTATCAACAGTTCGCGGCAGAGCTAGGGCTCAAGGATGTACGTCCGATTCCGCTGTCGGCACTGGCCGGTGACAATGTGGTCAGCCGCGGCGAGAAACTGTCCTGGTACCAGGGACCGACCTTGATCGAATTACTGGAGTCGCTGTCGGTCTATGAAGATGCTCACGCCGAGCCATTCCGCTTCCCGGTGCAATTGGTGGCGCGCCATAACGGTCACGAAGCCAACGACTTCCGTGGCTATATGGGCCGCATCGAAGCCGGCAAGGTCCGCCAGGGCGACAAGCTGGTCGTGCAACCAGGCGGCCAGAGCGCTACAGTCAAGGAAATCCTTACTTTGGACGGCCCACTGGCAGAAGCCTCTGCCGGCCAGTCCGTCACTATTTTGCTGAATGAATACCTTGATATTTCACGCGGTGACATGCTGGCTTCGGCCGAACAGACGCCAACATTGCTGAAAACAATCAATGCCGATCTCTGCTGGTTGTCGGAAGAAATCCTCGATCCACGCCGCAAATACTGGCTCAAGCACACCACCAAGCAAGTTGCCGCACGGGTAGCAAAAGTTGATACCTTGCTCGACATCAACACCCAGCAACGACATGCGGCTGAATCGCTCAAGCTCAACGATATCGCACGTGTCACCATCAATGTGCAGCAAGCCATTGCGGCCGACAGCTACGATGATATCCGCGCCACCGGTGCCTTCATCCTGATCGATGAAGTCAGCCATCAGACGGTTGCCGCTGGCATGATCCGCATAGATGCCTGATAATCGCAGCTGCGCCGCCGCCGGATAGTCCGCGGCGGCGGTCGCAGCTGCTGTGCCGGGCTGCCAACTTCATCATTGTGACCGCATGCACCTGCAAACCTCACCACTCCCCGTGCCCTCAACCGTTACGCCTGCGGGAAAAGTCTATTTGATCGGCGCCGGCCCCGGCGCGGCCGATTTGATCACCGTGCGTGGCGCACGACTGCTGGCGCAGGCCGAGGTGGTGCTGCATGACGCATTGGTAACTAATGAGATGCTGGCTTTGTGTCCACAGGCAGTCAAGATCGCCGTCGGCAAACGCAGCGGCCAGCGCTCAACTGCACAGCAAGAGATTAATCAGCGTCTGATTGAATGCGCTCAGCAATACCGGCTTGTCGTACGCCTCAAAGGTGGCGATCCGATGCTGTTCGGCCGCGCCGACGAAGAATTGCGCGCACTTGACAGCCACAATATCCCTTACGAAATCGTGCCCGGCATTACTGCCGCACTGGCAGCGGCCTCTTCGGCGCAACGGCCACTAACCAAACGCGGTGTAGCGCGCAGCGTGTCACTCTTTACATCCAGCACGGCGCCGGATGAACCGAGTGAATTCATCATGCCCAATGGCGATACACTGGTCCAATATATGGGGGGAAGAGAAGCCACGGCAACCGCACAACGCCTGCTGTCGCTCGGTTATGCGCGCACGACACCGGTGGTGGTGGTGGAAAATTGTAGTCGCGCCAATGAACGCGTCCTGGACCTGCAACTAGGAAGTCTGGAACAAGGGCTCACTCAGTGCAGCGGTCCAGTGCTGGTCATGATCGGTGAGGCCTTGGCCCCCCGCCAGCCCTGCGACTAAATAACGCTGGCTATGCAATATTGCGCCAGCGCCCGCAATACTCCGGCATCTTCACCGGCAGCAGCGGCTATCTGAAACATCACGTCAGGATACGTCTGACGCAGTTGTTCGATCAGCACAGGCAAATCGCGCCTGACATGTCCACCCTGCCCCAGAAAAACCGGCACGATCGTCACTTGCTGCACGCCTAGGGCCGCCTGCTGCGCCACCAACTCCGGCAAGCCCGGCGTCATCAATTCCAAAAAAGCCAGTTCCACGCTGACGTCGGGCAAACTGCTCTGCGTGAGCGTACGCAGACGCAGAAAAGGCTCTGCCCAGGCTGGGTCACGTGCACCATGGGCGAACAGGATCAGGGAATGTCGGGGAGTCATCAATACCGTCCTAGTGCCGATCGATCAGACGCAACGCCACCAGCGCGAAGAGCATGTACAAAGTGCTCGGCAAGACCGCCGTCAAAGGAGCCGGCCAGCTGTTGAGCAAACCGAGATGAGAAAACAGGTTATTGACCAACTGAAAACTGACACCAATCATGATACCGGTGAAAATTTTCAGACTAACGCCACCGGCACGGAAATGCAGGTAGGCGAACGGCAATGCCAGCGCCATCATCACGAAGATCGACAAGGGATAAACGATCTTCTTCCAGAAAGCAATTTCATAGCGCTCGGTACGTTGATTGTTGGCTTGCAGATGCTTGGTATAGGCACGCAAATCATAAGCGGACATATGATCTGGATCGGCAAACAACACCGACAGGATCTCTGGCGTTACCTCTGAGACAAAATCGAAGGTCTTTAGCTTGTCGGTTGATATCGGCGCGGTGATATCGCGGCTCTGACGATTGAAGATGAAGGTGGTGCGCTGCACATCCGTCAATTGCCAGAGATGATTGTCCTGATAGGCGCCTTCGGCAGCGACGATCATGTCGGACATGTGAAAATCCTGATCCAGCTCGTAGATCTTGACGCCGTACAGGTGACCATCGGCAGTGATGCGCTGAATATTGAGGAAGCGCGTGCCGATGACATTGCCATCGAGCCCCTTTTCCTTGATGACGTCCTTGGCCCACAGTCCGGAACGGAACTGCTGCGACAGTGCGGAACCCTGTGCCTGCAACTTGATTTTCTCGCCGATTTCTGTCGTTTTTGGAGCGACCAGTTCACCAAACAAAATCGTAAAAATGGCAAAGCCGAGACCGATCTTGCCCAGTGCCTTGCCCGCCATCTTGGTCGACATGCTAGAAACACGCATGATCGTAAACTCCGAGCTGGCAGCAAGTTGTGCCAAAGCATAGATGGTGCCAATTAGCACGGCAATCGGCATCAATTCATAGACATTGCCAGGCAACCCCAAAACAACGTAGAGCAAGGCCGTATGCAATTGATAGCCATTGCGTCCCACCGCCTCGAGCTCTCCCATGAGCTCGAAAAAAGCAAACAACGCCAGAAAAGCCGCCAGAGCGAATGTGACCGAACGGACGATTTCGCTGGTGATATAACGTTGTATAACTCTCATGAACTCTGCCGTTTCTGCTTGCGTGCGCGACGAATATTGCCCCACACGATGGCTGGATGATAGCGGTTATTGACCTTCAGACGCCAGTAGAACTGGCTCACCACAATCAACGCTACTACCACATGCACCGGCCACCAGCCCAGCATGAATGGAATGCGGCCTTGTGCAACAGAAGACTGGAATACGCTGACCGTATTACTGTAGACCACGAACAGCAGTAATGCGACCAACAGACCGATGGATCGGCCCGCACGCGGATTGACGAACGACAGTGGAATGGCCAGCAGCATCAAGGTCAACGCCATGATGGGCAACGCCATGCGCCACAGCAATTCACCGCGGGTCAGATTCGTGTTGAGCAGTACCAGTTTCCAGGTGGCCAATGCACGCACCGATTGCTCACCGAGCGCCACCTGCGACTGATTACCCACCAGCAAGCCGTAACGCTCAAATTCAATCATTTGAAAATCAGGTTGCGTGGGCGCGCCGTCATAGCGACGTCCTTTGTTCATGACGACGAATTTCTCGCCATCCTTATCAAACTCCATTTCACCTTCCTTGGCGACGACGACGCTGTTCTTGCCATCGTTGAAGGTGTCAACGAAGATATTCTTGACCTTGCTGGCATCGCCGGAAATACCTTCTACAAAGAAAATCCGATTGGCCAAAGCCGATTCCTGAAACTTGCCCGGTGCCACGCGCGAGATATCGTCGCGTTTTTCAAAGCGTTCACGGAACGTGGCACTTTCTTTATTGGCCCAGGGTGTGGCAACAAAACTGAGCACCGCGGTCAACACAATGATCGGCCAGCCAAAATGCAGTACCGGCTTGATCCAGCGCGTCAAGCTCAGGCCGCAGGCAAACCAGACCACCATTTCAGAGTCTTGGTAGCTGCGCGTGACGACCAGCAGCACCGAGATGAAACTGGTCAGAATTAGAAGCACAGGCATGTAATTCAAGGCCTGAAAACCGATCAGCGCCAGCACATCCTGCGAGCTCACTTGTCCGCCGGCAGCCTGACCAAGGATCTTGATCAGCATCACCGTCAGGGTAATCGTAAATAGCGTTGTGAACACTGCACCTGCGGTGCTCATCAATTCGCGTCGAAGAGCGCGCTCAAAAATCATTCGGGGCTTATAATCGCAGAAGTAAATACAACAAGGGATAAACGATGGACTTTAGCATAAAAACATTGGACGTAAAAACCTCTGTCGCCACCATCAAGGCTGGCACGCTCGTCGTCGGCATCTTCGAAAACCGCAAACTGACTCAGGCCGCACAAGCGCTTGACAAGAGCGGTGCCATCAGCACCGTGCTCAAATCCGGCGACATTACCGGCAAACCCGGTTCCACTCTGTTGTTGCGCAGTCTGAACGGCGTAGCTGCCGAGCGTGTGCTGCTGGTTGGCCTAGGCAATGAAGAAGAACTGACCGACAAGAATTTTTCATCTGCTACGCAAGCGATTGTGCGTGCCTTGAGCACCGTCGGCAGCGCTGACGCCTTGTTGGCCCTTCCGTTTGATCAGATCAGGGGACGCGACAGCGCTTGGGCGATTCGTACACTGATACTGACGGCACGCGACAACAGCTACCGCTCCGACACCATGAAGAGCAAGAAAGATCCTGCCCCTGCTGGTGTCAAGAAATTCGTGTTCAACATCGCTGCTGCAGCGGCTACCGCCGCCAAGAACGCGCTGACCGAAGCCGTGGCGCTGGCCAACGGCATGGAATTGAGCAAGGAACTGAGTAACCTGCCTGGCAATGTCTGCACCCCAACCTATCTCGCCAACACCGCAAAAAAATTGGCCAAGGACTTCAAGCTGGGCATCGAAGTGCTCGATCGCAAACAACTCGAAGCACTCAAGATGGGCAGCTTCCTGTCGGTCACCAACGGCAGCGATGAGCCACCCAAATTCATCGTGCTCAAGCACATGGGCGGTAAAATCAAGGATGCACCAACGGTTTTGGTTGGCAAAGGCATTACCTTCGATACCGGCGGCATTTCGCTCAAACCGGGCGCCGGCATGGATGAAATGAAGTACGACATGTGCGGTGCCGCTTCGGTGCTGGGTACTTTCCGCGCCATTGCAGAACTGCAATTGAAGCTTAACGTGATTGGCGTGATCCCGACCTGCGAAAACATGCCTTCAGGCCGTGCCACCAAGCCTGGCGACATCGTCACTTCGATGTCGGGACAAACCATCGAAGTGCTCAATACCGATGCCGAAGGCCGCCTGATTCTGTGTGATGCGTTGACCTATGTGGAACGCTTCAAGCCCGCAGCCGTGGTCGACATAGCAACCCTGACCGGCGCCTGCGTGGTCGCGCTGGGCCACCACAACAGCGGCTTGTTCACACGCGAAGACGAGGCCCACGATCAGCTCGCAGCAGAGTTGCTGGCTGCTGGCAAGAGCAGCGGCGACACTGCTTGGCGCATGCCTATCCAGGACGTCTACCAGGAGCAATTGAAATCGAACTTCGCCGACATCGCCAACATCGGCGGCCAACCCGCTGGCAGCGTAACGGCAGCTTGCTTTCTGGAACGTTTCACAAAAAAATACACTTGGGCCCACATCGACATTGCCGGTACGGCATGGCGCGGCGCCGCAGCCAAAGGTGCGACTGGCCGGCCTGTTCCACTGCTGACAACGTTTTTGCTGGAGCGTGCCAAAGCAGGACAAAAGGTGCGTGCCTGACCGACATGAGCTAATTCACAGCCAGTGTCTGTAGCCAAAGCCGTCGCCTTTTGGTGGCGGCTTTTTTCATTGCTCCACGAATCCACAGGCGTCTAGGCAAGATCGGACGACTTGTGCTGATCGCATTGAGCCAACTCAGGCCATACCTTGGCCCAGTCATCCGGGAACAGTAATTTGCGCGTGATCAGAGCGCCGGACTCGCGCTCCAAACACACTGCAATTTTTGGTGAACAGGGGCGATTACCGTAAGCAATCTGCCGCAAATACTCGAACGACGTCTCACAGCGTGCTGCTACTTCTGCACGTCGCTGCGACGATAAGGAGTTGAGATATTGTAAAAGTGTCATGCTATTAATTTAGCATTGCCTACGGGCAAGTCAAGCAAAAGTTAGTTTACCATTTGGTAAATTTGCGCTTCAATAAAGTATGAATATGCATGAACACCGCCGCAAACGTCTAATCGCCCTGCTCGAGGATCGCTACGAAAACGACCGTAAAAAGTTCTGTGATGAAAGCAATCTGAGCGAGTCCCGCCTAGGTCAACTGCTCTCGTCAACGTACCGTGATGGCCAGGGTTTTGGCGAAAAAGCCGCACGCCGCCTGGAAAAACGCCTGGGTCTCAACCCCCTCTATTTTGAGTTGTTGATGCTCGGTGAAACCTCCGCGCACCAGGCTTACCGACAGCAGTCAATCGCCAGCGCCGATGCTGATGAGATGGTCTTCATACGGCAAGTGAGTCTGACCCTGAAGCCGGATGCAATCCATCCGGATATTGCAGAAATCAAACATGCACACGCGGTCATTTGCTTGCACCGTAGTTGGCTCAAAGGCCATGGATTGTTGCCGGAGCACTTGATCGCCGTCGCCATTGACGACGCTAGTATGATGCCGCGCCTGGTCGCTGGCGACATTGTCGTCGTCAATACAGCCAATACCATGCCGCAGGACAATGTCGTATTTCTCATCAACTATAAAGGTGCCATTGTGATCAGACGCCTCACGCGCGATCTGGGCCACTGGTATCTCAGTGCCGACAACAGTAACCGCAAACTTTATCAGCGTGAACAGTTCCTGCCCGATGACGCCGAGGTACTGGGACGCGTGGTGTTTCTCGCCGGCGCCTTCAACTAAACCTTGCCCACTGCCAGCGGTCTTTTCAAGCCCTCTCACGACTGACCTGTAAGTGGGCGGCATGCTATCGCTGCCCCCCCCTCTTGCAAAGGATTCCGGCCGCGTCCAAGTAGTTTCTCAATAAAGCAGTTGAAGTGACGCTCAGCGGCTTTAGAATGCAGGCTTCGTGTCTGCCATTTTTCCCAAGGAACCCGAGCAAGATCATGGCCAAACGCAAAAGTCTCAAGGAAGACCCCTGTCCCGTAGCGCGCTGCATCGACGTCGTCGGTGATCGTTGGGCCTTATTGATCATTCGCGACGCGTTTGAGGGACTGCGTCGTTTTGGCGAATTTCAGAAAAGCCTGGGAGTGGCCAAGAACATTCTCTCAACCCGCTTGCGTGATCTGCTACATGCAGGAATTATGGAGATCATGCCAGCCTCGGATGGCAGTGCATATCAGGAATATGTTCTGACACCAAAAGGCCGGGAGTTGTTTATTGTTGTCCTTAGCCTGCGCCAGTGGGGCGAAGGTCACCTGTATCAGCACGGAGAGCGCTGCGCTACGTTAGTCGATCGTAAAAGTGGCAAAACCATCAGCAGAATCGAACTACGTACCAGCGACGGCGAACTGATTGCGCTGGAAGATGCTGTTTTCAAAAAATAAAACGATGCACTGTCGCATCAGCATGCATTGCTTGTTCGGTTATTCAGTTATTTTCCACATGGCATTTTTTGTCTCAAACCAACCACGCTTCTGAGAAAAAAACAAAATATCGTCGCAACCTACTCAAAATAACGTTGAGCGATGGGCAATACCACAGCAGCCATGTTAGGCTCTCGCCTTTACAAGTTGTATGATTTAATCCAAAGACACCAACCATGATCAAACCGCTGCTGTGCGCTTTCTCCCTGCTGATTTCCCATCAAGCCATGGCCGAGCAAACAGCTCCGTCGGATCCGGTCCTCAACCAGCAATCGCCTGAAGCAGATCCATCGGCTGCCCAGCCATCTTCAGCCTTGGACCTGCCCAACCATTATGTCGGCGACCTGGGTCTGGGGGCATACAAAATCGATCGCAACTTTGCGGACAAAAAGAGTGCCCTCGTCTGGAAGCCTTATATCTATGGTGACTATGGACGTTTCTTTGGTCGTCTCGACACGTTCGGCGTCAAAACCCTCAAACTAGGTGATGGCTACCTGGAGTTTTCGACCCGCGTCAACTACGATGGTAGAAATGCGGCCCACGGTCTTGAGCGCCGCTCCGATGCGATTCCACTAGGCATTGGCACCTATCAGGAAACCAGCTACGGCGCGTTCTTTCTGAACGGTTTTTATGATGCTGGCCATTCGCATGGCAACTTCGCAGAAGCAATTTATGCTACCCAGTTCAGTATTGGCAAAGCACAATTTTTTCCTCAGCTCGGCCTCATCCATCAAAGCGCCAACTACAACAATTACTTCTATGGCGTGACTTCAGCCGAATCAGTCACCAGTGGTTATCACGCCTATAACGCCGGTGCTTCCACTAATCTGCAGCTGGGGTTGAGCGCGGAATATCCCTTGAGTGAACACTGGGTCATCAATCTGACCTACCGTCGCACCAAACTCGGCGATGGTATTTCCAACAGCCCTATCATCCATCGCAATGTGGAAGATCAGACTTTTCTGGCGCTAAGCTACCGTTTCAAATAAGCGCGTAGACATGAATGCGGTAAGATTCGACTTCTTCACTTTTACCGCGCCCCATGCTTTATCGTTTCGACGATGTCCAGCACGGGCAAATATAGCTCATGAAACTTGCCACCTGGAATGTTAACTCTCTTAAAGTGCGCCTGCCGCAAGTGCTGCAATGGCTGAGCGACAATCCTGTTGACGTGCTCTGCCTGCAAGAAACCAAACTGACCGACGACAAATTCCCGCTCGCTGAAATCAATGCAGCCGGTTATCAAGTAGTTTTCACAGGTCAAAAAACCTACAACGGCGTTGCGATTCTGTCACCGCATACCATCAGCGATGTCGTCAAAAACAACCCTTTGTTCGAAGATGAACAGCAACGCATCATCGCCGCCACGATCGCAGGCGTGCGCATCGTCTGCGCCTATATCCCTAATGGTCAGGCGCCCGATTCGGATAAGTTTCAATACAAGCTCAAATGGCTAGCGGCACTACATGAGTGGCTGGCGCAAGAACAACAGCAACATCCCAATCTAGCACTGCTAGGCGATTACAACATCGCCCCAGAAGATCGTGACGTCCATGACCCGGCCGCCTGGGTTGGCCAGAATCTGGTCTCGCCAGAAGAACGCGCCGCCTTCGCGCAGTTGTTGAAAATGGGATTCACCGATGCCTTCCGCCTGTTTGATCAACCAGAGAAGCTGTTCAGCTGGTGGGACTACCGCCAAATGGGATTTCGCCTCAATCGCGGCATGCGCATCGATCACATCTTGCTCTCGCCGGCATTGGCTACGCAATGCAGCGCGTGCATCATCGACAAGGTACCGCGCAAATGGGAACAACCATCCGACCATACTCCGGTGGTTGCCACGCTGGCTTAGAGCGCTAAACCGATTGTGCAAGCTGGAGTTCTCCTACGCCTCTGGGCAACACGATTCTGAACAAGCTTCCTTTGCCCACCTGGCTCTCTACCTCCAGCCTGCCACCATGCTTTTTAACGATGCCATAAGATAGCGACAAGCCTAATCCTGTCCCGGTACCAATCGGTTTGGTGGTAAAGAACGGGTCGAAAATTCTATCCAGGTTCTCGACTGGGATTCCCTTGCCGCTATCTTCGATTTCAATCCAGACATTTTTCTCATCTTGTCGCGTGCGCAAAATGATCGTGCCATGTCCCTCAATCGCCTGACCGGCATTGACTAGCAAATTCAAGAACACCTGATTGAGTTGAAACGGTAGACATTCAATATCAGAAACAGCACCGTAGTCCTTGATGATATTGACTTTATATTTAAGTTCATTGGAGACTACATTCAACGTGCTATCAAGCCCGACCTCCAAATTGGCCCATTGCCGTTCCGCCTCATCAACATGTGAAAAATCCTTGAGGTCTTGCACAATCCTGATGACGCGCTGCAGTCCATCCGTGGATTCCTTAAAAATATCGCCGATATCTTCGCGTAAAAATACAAGGTCGACTTGTTTTTTGATGTCGGCGATGCTCAGCCTGGTGGCGGCAAGCATTTCGTCTTCCCGACCTTCGTAGGCATTGATCAATATAAAGAGATCATTGACATAGCGCTTCAATGTCGCAAGATTTGAATTGACGAAGCCAACCGGATTGTTGATTTCATGCGCCACTCCGGCTGCCAGTTGGCCGATGGCAGCCATTTTTTCTGATTGCAACAATTGATGTTGCGCATCCTCGAGCTTATGAATAAGTTCGTCCTGACGTGCCCTCTCAGAAGTCAACTCCCTATTGGTTAACGCAAGTTGCAGGCGATCGGCCTGGAACTGCTCAACGGCACGCGCCATTTTTCCGATCTCATCTCCACCCTTTACTTGCAGAACAAAACGCTCGCCTTCAATGCTGTTCTGAAGCAGTCCATGACTGACCATTTGCAACCGAGCCAGTACATGTTTGCCCAGAAAACTGTGCGATATCAACCATGCCAAAAAAAGACTGCCTGCCAACAATACGGTGATCCATCGCTGGTTCTGCGTAGCGGTTTGTGCCAGATCCTGAACTGCCTGCCGATAGTCCTTTGTAAATCGATTCGATTGCAACCCCGCCGCCTCTCCCATCGCTTTCGATTGTCTGCGCAACTCTTCACTGAATTGAGCTAACCGTGGCGCAGCGTCGTCGCCGTTGCCTGTTGCATGACGTAGTGAGGAGCGCATTTGCGCCGCACGCAATTGCCCCTCTCGCAATTGTGCAACGATGTTCGCCGTATTTCTGAATAGTTGGCTAGCCTGATGCAGATTGATTGCCGCGATATCGTCGCCCCCTTTCGCCAACTGATCAACTAGCAAATCGACAGACTCCAACTGTTTGACAATATCCAGATAATTGGCCGCCATTGTTTCAATCGACGGCGCATTGGAGAGCAAATAGGATTCGCGCTCAATCAGAAAAGTTTGTTGGACCAAATCTTGCGCCTGCTGCATCAAGACCAGCCGTTCTTGCGCCAGCGACTTGGCAGAAGAGGAAAACGCATGCAAGGCATAAACCGCGACACCACCGGCTGACAAAATCAATAAGGTGAGCCCCGCAATGGCAAGAAAAAATTGCGTACGCAATGAGCGCGGCAAGCTCAATCGATGAAAAGCCAGCACATGCATCTCCCCATCATGTCAACGTTGCCAAATACGCCGATATACATCACGGTAGCCATTGTCTGGATCATATTGAAGCTGCGTTCCACCATCAAAGGCAATGTTGGATGTTGTAACAAGGTGAACCGGGAACAAATAACCGGAGACCGATTGGTGAGCCAGCAGACGATTCAATTCGTCGACGAGTTGCCAGCCATGGAGATTGAGCGGCTCAGCCACAGTCGCAGTCTGGAAGGTGCCGGCCTGTATGCGCAAAAAGGCCGCCGGACTGCCATCGCCGGCGGACATCATGTTGATCGAGGTATTCGAAAATCCCCCTTTGGTCAGCTCTGAAGCCGCATAGTCAAAATAGATATCATTAATGGCCAGTGCATAGGTCCAGCGTTTGCCATATTTTCCGAGCAATTCCCGAGTAGTTGCGGGCATGAGTTCAGCATTCTGAGAAATGGCCACATCCTTGACCTCAAGCAATGAGCATCCTTTGCAAGCCTTGATCACATTGGCCATCGCATTGGCCTTGGCCTTGGCAATCTCGAAATGGCTATCAGTGAAAATTACTACGCCAGCATTCCCTTTGGCTTGAACTACTGCTGCCATGGCCGTAATGCGCGCCACCTCCAACGGATCTGTCGATACATTCATTGCCACCGGGCCATCTGCAAGCACGCCTGCCTGAGGACCAACATGCCACCCCACCATGGCAATGTTCTGGCTCCTGAAAGCCTCCAGGCGCGTTTGTGATTCCTTGGCATCCATACCTACCAGAATGATGCCGTCAGGTTTTAGCGCAGTTGCTGCTGCAAACACCACGTCACGCCCGGCTGTGGTCCCGCCGATATTAAAAACTTTCACATTCCAGCCAATGGCTTTGGCAGCTTCAGTAATTCCTTTGACAACGCCAAGGATGCCGCCATTGTGCAAGTCCTCACTGATCACCGCCACCGTAGCCCCTGCTGTTGCGCGCGGCCCTGAGCTCGGCCCCGCCCATTGCTGAGCATGCATGCTGGCTTTTGCAACTTGTTCCTGCATGGAGCTAAGACTCAACACATCTGCCACTTTTTTTGATGGTGGTGACAGCATGGATTGCGCCTGCACCGATTGACTTGCCCAGCCCGCAGCCCAAAGCACCAAAATGATTCGAATCATGTAAAGCGACATCATGTTTCTCCTGGCAGATTTCTTTATGATTTTAATTTATCGATATGTGCCGCTCTAATACGTACCGAAAACATACCTGCAATCAGAGACATCGTGCATCAGAATTTTCCTGAGCACCAACAACATTCTTCCAAGTAGGTTTTAAAGACCGAATATATATCGATCAACAGGCTCCGTAGAGCCTCGGCATTGGACCAGATTCCATCTGAAACCAATGGTTTCCGTTCGGTAAATAGCCTTAGCATCATCACATCTACTTACCCGTTGTATTTTCCTCGCACATGAAGTCAGATTGAAGCCTGGTCAACTGGCCAGTCCAATTGATTCAACAATTTGAATTGCCCGCATAGATCTTTGCGGCTAATAATACGAATATATTTTCTGTCATTATTTTGGCGTGAATATAAATATCAAGAAAATACGTTGTTATTTATACATCCAGAAAAGTTGGCTCTCAAGTGTATGTAAAACCACTAAGCCCTAGAGATCATGACTGAACAATTTGAAACATTTGCATCTGGTCC
>Ga0209913_1000437_pt1 | contig 35628 bp, 34 predicted proteins | sample PersoiDNA2013203_FD_185805 | JGI IMG/M metagenome (GOLD analysis project Ga0209913, IMG submission 185805) | Permafrost soil microbial communities from the Arctic, to analyse light accelerated degradation of dissolved organic matter (DOM) -... | ecosystem: Environmental > Terrestrial > Soil >... | reverse complement strand
TGCATCTGCCGTTACGCCATTTTGCGAAATAGCTCCTTCTGCGCCTATGCGTTGTGCATTCGACTTTCGACCTACTTTCGGCTTACCATCTATCCACGGTCTAAGTACTCCCGGGGCTCCACATCGATCGAGATGAGGGCTTACGGAGCTAAGATGAAATCCATGTTTGCAAAGCATGTGCCAAAGTCGATAACATGTCGGTCGGGATAGACCTGCGGTTTTCATCATCGTGTCAATCAGAGGGCCGAGCTTTCTGGAAGAAAGCAAAGCGTCAGTCAGTGCATGGTGATCTAAAAGAATTTGAGCGGCCACGCAACGCTTTGTGAATACTCTCTTTTCAGATTCACTCAGGTGATTCTGTTGCCTAGATAGGCCCTGATTAGTATCAGTCTCTATTTCTTCTGCTAGTTTAGATTCGAGTAGTTCGAGGAAGAATTTCCAGGAAAAATGTATTACTTGGTTTTCGCTACTGCTGCAGGGCTCTTCTCTGATGGTATCGAGTCCGACCAGGTGATAAAGGAAAACAATGTCATGAAGTGTAGACAGGCCAACAGCACGATATATGCCTGGAGCGGATTCGTGAATTACTCTATACAGGGCGTTCATTTTGATAGCCATGCGGACCTCCGGGCGGCTATTGGGTTTTGCTGCCAGAATTCTTGCTGGCTAATAAAGGAGATGGGATCAGAAAAGTGAGGCGTCCTACTTAAATTCATTGGTAACTTCCCGCTCCATACCGTCTGCCATAAGGTTCGTTGGGCGTAGGTAGATGGCACATTGAGCTCGCTAGCAAGAAATAAAACGGCCTCGGCTATGGACAATCCATCCAGATGTAACTTTAGTTGAGAGCAGCGATCTATGTGTCTTGGATCTACGATATCTTCATTGTTCTTGGGTAGTCCCCATGGCACATTTCTTCGCAAGGTTGCAACAACTCTCTTGTCGTAAATCGCGGGGGTAATCAGTAGCCATGCACTCCCCTGATGCTCCCAATATAATTTCTCAATACTCAAATTGCGGAGACTCTTTTCGCTAAGGAGTACATCTGGTTTCACGCTGATCGCCAGAAGTTCGAGATGTTCGTCAGCAGCCTTCAAAGTGACTACGAAATCCGTGCTCATTGTCCAGTGGTTAGGAAGATTTGAACTGAGCATTCTTGGATGGCGGAGCTGTAGTTCTGTGGCGCAAGCGAGCGTACCTGGGGCCAACTTCAACGAGTGATTTGCCGCGTAGCGGCAGATTTGTGGCGGTTCGTCGAAATAAGCAAGGGGAACTTGTTCTCGTACATCGACCACGTCATTTAACATGGTAATTAACGCGAAAGCATCATGTTCACCGTCAGATAGAACGTGGCAGCTTCGTTTTGTTTGGGCCCATTGAATTAGATGAGATCGACCCAAGCTGGCTGGATCCGCGCGAGTGACTTGGTGCCATGGTTGATAGTCTGAAAATATCCCTAATCCGCGCCCACTTTCAGCCCATCTCTTTAGTTTCTCGGGGGTGAACTTCTGACCTTTTCTCATACTGTCCTTTTCTTCGGACGAGTGTTCTCCTCGCCCGTCTTGTATCTGAACGATAAATGCGAAAAGGGGGATTGACACGGCGAGAATCGACGTGCAAGATCTAACGTGAGAAGTAGATCTGGGTTAATCCCCCAGCGAAAGCACCAAAGGTTTGCCGACCTTGGTGCTTTTTGTCATTTAAGTGTGTTTTTTCTCAATACTTTTCCTCTCGTCTGAAATTAGCCGTTTTTTCAATCGCGTTTGGAGACCGAACTATTTGCGGGACCAGGTTTGAGTCCTAGCGCAACTGCAATGTGGTGTCCTTCGCCTCTGGAGCCTTTATTGCGACCGCCCAAAATGGCATACACAGTGTCGGGATGGAATTGATTCTTCCTCGCCCATTCGACTATAGATTCGCCTCTAGTTTCGAAACCTTCTCTAGCTAGTGCTAGTCGCTCTACATTAATTCGCGCCATTGCGACCTCTTGTGCCAATTTGTATGAATTTGATCTTTGCATAGATCGATTTCGATGTCTTCCGAATTTCATGATTTTTTGCGCATAGATACAAAAAAAAATCCCGCGATTGCGGGATTCCTTCTCAAACTTTAATTGGTTGTCTCAGACTTTAATTGTTCTTCTCAGACTTTAATTTCAAAGAACAGTCACTTTACGGTGGTCATTTCACCTTTTCCCCCTTTACTCTACCGTGACCGATTTCGCCAGATTGCGCGGCTTGTCGACATCGGTGCCGCGTGCCAATGCAGTATGGTACGCCAGCAATTGCAGCGGCACCACGTGCAGGATGGGCGACAGCATGCCATAGTGTTCCGGCAGGCGGATCACGTGCAGGCCTTCGCTGGAGGTGATGCTGGAGTCGGCGTCGGCGAACACATAGAGCTGGCCGCCGCGGGCGCGCACTTCTTGCATGTTGGACTTGAGCTTTTCGATCAGCACGTCATTCGGCGCGATGGTGACCACCGGCATTTCTGCCGTCACCAACGCCAGCGGACCATGCTTGAGTTCGCCGGCGGCGTAGGCTTCAGCGTGGATGTAGGTGATTTCCTTGAGTTTCAAGGCGCCTTCCAGCGCGATCGGATAATGCAGGCCGCGGCCAAGGAAGAGCGCGTTTTCCTTGCGCGCGAAGGCTTCCGCCCAGGCGGCAATGCTGGGCTCCAACGCGAGCACGCTTTGCAGCGCCGCCGGCAAATGGCGCATGGCTTTCAGATGGGCAGCTTCTTGTTCGTCGCTGAGCAGGCCACGGGTTTGCGCCAGCGTCAGCGTCAGCAGGAACAGCGCCGCCAGCTGGGTGGTGAAGGCCTTGGTGGAGGCGACGCCGACTTCGACGCCGGCGCGCGTGATGTAGGCCAGTTGTGATTCGCGCACCATCGCGCTGGTGGCGACGTTGCAGATGGTCAGCGTGTTGCTCATGCCTTGTGCGCGTGCGTGCTTGAGCGCGGCCAGGGTGTCGGCGGTCTCGCCGCTTTGTGAAATTGTGACCACCAGCGACTTTGGATTGGGAACGCTGTCGCGATAGCGGTATTCGCTGGCGATCTCGACGTTGACCGGGATCTTGGCGATTGATTCTATCCAGTACTTGGCGGTCAGGCCCGAGTAGTAGCTGGTGCCGCAGGCCAGGATCAACACGGAGTCGACTTGCCTGAAGACCTTGTGGGCGCCGTCGCCGAACAGTTCCGGCATGATGTGTTCGACGCCTTCGAGCGTGTCGGCGATGGCGCGCGGCTGTTCGAAGATTTCCTTTTGCATGTAATGCTGATAGGGGCCGAGCTCGACCGCGCTGCTAAAGGCGTGCACGGTTTTGACTTCGCGCTCGGCGGCTTTGCCGTTGACGTCGACGATCCAGTAACGTTGCAGTTGCAGGTCGACCACGTCGCCTTCTTCCAGGTAGACGATCTGGTCGGTGGTGCCGGCCAGGGCCATGGCGTCGGAGGCGACGAAGTTCTGACCTGCGCCGACGCCGAGGATCAGCGGCGAGCCTTGGCGCGCAGCCACTACGCGATGTGGTTCGTCGACGCAGAAGACGGCGATCGCATAGGCGCCGGTCAGGCGGCGCACCGCTTGTTGCACGGTCTCGAACAAGTCGCCGGTATACATGTGGTCGACCAGGTGGGCGATGACTTCGGTGTCGGTCTGGCTTTCAAACACATAGCCCACGCCTTGCAGCTCGGCGCGCAATTCTTCGTAGTTCTCGATGATGCCGTTATGGACCAGCGCGATGCGATCACGTGAAAAGTGCGGGTGGGCATTGTGGGTGGCGGGCGCGCCGTGGGTGGCCCAACGTGTGTGGGCGATGCCGGTGAAGCCTGCCAGATGGGTTTCGGCGACTTGCTTTTGCAGCTCGGCCACGCGCGCGGTGCTGCGCGAGCGCTGCAGTTTGCCGTCCATGTGCACGGCCACGCCGCAAGAGTCATAGCCGCGATATTCGAGGCGTTTGAGACCCTCCAACAAGATCGGGGTGACATCCTTTTGCGCTACGGCGCCAACGATTCCGCACATATGCTGCCTTTCGTAATGAGTGTGTGGAGCTCATCTTAGGACAAGTGATATGAAATAAAATTTCTAAATCTAATAATATTTAGATTATTATTTCAATGCATATTCGTTGTGAAATAATATTTCAAAAATAACTTATGAATGAAGTAATCATCGATGATCTTGACCGGCGCATCCTGACTGCGCTGCAAGACGACGCCTCGCAAACCAACCATCAACTGGCCGAGCGCGTGCATGCCTCGGCGCCGACCTGCCTGCGTCGCGTCAAACGCCTGGTGGATGCGGGAGTGATTGCGCGCCAGGTCGTCTTGCTGACGCCGGAAAAGCTCGGCCCGACGCTGACTGCCGTGGTCGAGATTACGCTCGATCAGCAGGGTGACGAGCGGCAGGTGGAGTTTGAGGCGCTGGTCGCGGGCGAGTCCGCGGTGCTGCAATGCTATCGGGTCTCGCCGGGGCCGGACTTCGTGTTGATGGTGCAGGTGGTGGATATGCCGGCGTATCATGCGCTGGCGCACCGCTTGTTCGCCACGCACAAGAATGTGCGCAATGTGCGCAGTTATTTTTCCATCTACCGCAGCAAGTTCGAAACGCGCGTGGCAGTGTAAGGCCCCACGCGGTCGTGTTTATTTCTTGATTTTGACTGGTCGCACCCAGCCCGCCAGCGACATCTGCTTGGCGCGCGACAGCGTCAGCTGGCCGGCCGGCGCGTCCTTGGTCAGCGTGGTGCCGGCGCCGATGGTGGCGCCTTTGCCGACCCGCACCGGGGCGATCAGCTGGGTGTCGCTGCCGACGAAGACGTCGTCTTCGATGATCGTCTCAAACTTGTTGACGCCGTCGTAGTTGCAGGTGATCACGCCGGCGCCGATATTGACGCCGGAACCGATGGTGGCGTCGCCGATGTAGGCCAGGTGATTGGCTTTGCTGCGTGCGGCGATGCGGCTCTTCTTCACTTCCACAAAGTTGCCGATATGGACTTCTTCGCCGAGCTCGGCGCCGGGGCGCAGGCGCGCATAGGGGCCGACTTGCGCGGCGGCGCCGACCACGGCGTCGTCGATGTGCGAAAACGGTTTGATCTGCGCGCCTGCACCGATGCGCGCATTCCTGATGATGCAATTGGCGCCGATGACGGCGCCGTCGGCAATTTCAACCTTGCCTTCGAAAATGCAGTTGACGTCGATGCTGACATCGCGGCCGCAGTGGAGCGTGCCGCGCACGTCCAGGCGCGCCGGGTCGAGCAGCGTCACGCCTTGTTCCAGCAGCGCATGGGCGACGCCGCGCTGGTAGGTGCGTTCCAGTTCCGCCAGTTGCACCTTGCTGTTTACTCCCAGGGTTTCGGCGACATCGTCCGGTTGCGCCGATACCACCTCGACGCCGTCGGCCACCGCGCTGGCGATGACGTCGGTCAGGTAATACTCGCCCTGGGCGTTGTCATTGGACAGTGCCGCCAACCAGCTGCGCAATTTTGCGGTGGGCGCGACGATGATGCCGGTATTGATTTCCTGGATCGCGCGCTCGGCGTCGGAAGCGTCTTTTTGTTCGACGATGCGGGTGATCTTGCCGTGCTCGCGCACGATGCGGCCGTAACCGCTGGGATTGTCCAGCGTAATGGTCAGCACGCCGAGCTTGTCCTGGCCGGCGCTGTCGAGCAGGCGGCGCAGCGTGGCCGCAGTCGTCAGCGGCACATCGCCGTACAGGATCAGGGTGGGAACGCTGTCGTCCAAGTGGGGCAACGCCTGCGCCACTGCATGGCCGGTGCCGAGTTGGGGCTCCTGCTTGGCGAATGACAGCTGGCTGTCAGCAAAGCTGGACGGAACGGCGTCGCCGCCATGGCCGTACACCACGCACAGCGTCGTCGGCGTGAGCGTCTTGGCCGTATCGACAACGTGCGCCAGCAAAGGCTTGCCGGCGAGTGGATGGAGAACTTTTGGTAGCGCGGATTGCATGCGCTTGCCCATGCCGGCGGCGAGGATGACGACGTTCATAATATGCGTGGAAAAATAAGGCGAAAGTGTAGCATGGGGCGCCGGCGACGCCGGTTTTGCACAAGCTTGTCCAAATGCAAAGCTGGGGGTTAAATCCGCATGTTCTCGGCGCTTTGAGCGACGTCCATGACATTAATATGGGAGCCGGATCATGTCGCCCATTGTGGGCAGGCATCCTGCTCTTGCATAAAAACAACAAACTGACGCCCTCACGTTTTTTCGAAAGTCGGCTTTTTAAAGGTAGTGCATGAAGATTTTGCTCCTGAATGACGAGTTCTACACCACCGGCGCCAGTATCGCCATGTTGCGTCTGGCCGAGCGCCTGGTGCAGAACCATGAAGTCTCGGTTATGTCGCGCATCGAAGGCGAAGGCGAGATCAAGAAGAAATTTGAAGCACTTGGCATCCCCATCGTCAAAGATATCCAAACCGATGCAGTGGACCTGCTGATCGCCAATACCATCCTGTCCGGCGCGCACGTCGCGGCGGCGGCGGCGAAGATTCCGGTGATCTGGTGGATACACGAAGCTGAAATCGGCCGCGACATGTTGTTGCGCTACCCGCAAGTGGCGGAAGGTTTCAAGCACGCTTCGCATATCGTGTTCCAGACCGAATTCCAGCGCATGGTGTATGGCAGTTTCCTGTTCGACAGCCCGGCCACGGTGCATGTCATGCCGTTCTGGAATGACGCCATCTATCGCCAGGAAAACCTGCAACCGGAAGCGAAAACACCGAACAAGAAACGCATCCTCAGCATCGGCACCATCGAACCGCGCAAGCGCTATGCCGACACCATCATGGCGATCGACAGCCTGGATGCGGAGCTGCGCAATCAGATCGAATGCGTGTTCATCGGCAAGTATCTGCAATTGCCGGAGGGCGCGCGCAAGCTGGCCGACGCCTTCCCGGAACGTTATCGCATGCTCGGCGAGCTGCCCAATGAAGTGGCGTTGTCTTACATGGCATCGGCAGACCTGTTTGTGCTGGCCAGCGAGAGCGAGTCGCAGCCGCTGACGATCTGGGAAGCCTTCGAACTGGGTGTGCCGGTTTGCTTGTCGGATCTCGAAACTTATCGCCACATCGGCTTGCGCCATGCGCGCAATGCGATGATGCATCCAATCGGCAATATTGAAGTCCTGGCGGCGAATGTGCGCACGCTACTGACCAGCGACGGCTTGCGCAAGAGCGTCACAGCGGCCGGCAAGAGCCTGCTGCTGAAGAACCTGACCGACGACTGGACCGATCGCTTCGAACGCCTGGTGTATCGGGTCAATACGGAAGCGGAAATCAAGAAGCTCGGCTATTGATTCGCTTGCGCCTCTGCCCCTGTAGCGCGGAAGCCGGCGACGAGCGCCGGCGCCATCACCTCAACGAGACCAATCATGACTTTTAATCAACGCGCAACCACCTTGTTGCAGCTGCCCTTATCGCCGTTGACCTGGGACGGCATTTTGAAAGAATGCGACCGGCTGGAAACGGAGTTCCTGCAGATTCCTTCGGCCTACAAATGGGCGCTGGACTACAAGCGTTTCCAGGTCGAGCAAGCGCGCGGCAACAACAGCGCGTCGCTGGCGTGGTTGAAGTCGGCGATGGCCACGATGCCCTACAACGGCGACATCATTGGCGATTATAAAAACGCGGTGCAGAAGGAATCCGGCGTCAAGAGCATCGTGATGATCGTCAGCAGCAAAAAGCACGAAGCCAAGGCCTTGCGCCTGGCGGCGCAGTTCGACAATGCCAATATCGAATACATGATCGTCAGCGGTGCCGATACGCCCTCGATCAAGCACGTGCGCGGGCTGCAAGTGGATGCGTCGGACAGCTACGAAGGCACGCCGCGAAAAGTGGCGGCGGCGCTGACCTGGGTGTATGAAAACATCGGCAGCAATGTCGGCGTGCTCAAGGTGGAAGACCGGATGGTGTTGCGTGAGCCGGACAAACTGCGCCACAGCCTCGCTGTGCTGGCGCAGGAAAACGGTTACGCCGGCGTGCGTTCCGCCAATCTCGACCATGACCGTTGCCGACATTGGGGCGAGTGCAAGGATCCGGTGCTGAATCGTCGCGTCTACGGCAAGCCGGTATTGCGGCCATGGGCCAATGGCAGCGCCTACTACCTGGGTGCGGGGCCGCTGGAAAAAGTGGTGCTGGCGCTGATCCGTTTCCCTGGCCTGTTCGACGGCGAATACTATGAAGACAAGCTGGTCGGCGATGCGCTGGTGTTCGAAGGCGTGGAGCCGAAGTTCGTCAATAGTTACGCAGATTTCGGCCTGATCGAAGGCGCGTAATCCGCAGCACTAGCGCCCCATAAGAACTGCCGCCTCCGGATCTTTCGATCGGGAGGCGGCGCGCGCCGGCTAGTCAAATAATCAGAAGAAATCGATCGCCTGCTCGGAGAAATATTCCGTATCGCAGCGACGCAGCACATCGTGGCGCAAGGCGCGGAAGCGTTGCAGGTAGGCGTGATCCTGGGAGCGCTGATATGCCGTCTTGAGTGCGTCAAGCATGACCATTTCGTCGCGGCATGGATAGAACATCGGATTGCCGACGCGCATGGCGCCGATGTTCAGGTTGGCGACATTGAGCTCCGGCATCAGGGCCATCACCAGTGAGCCCACTCTTTCCATGATGAAGACTTTCATCTGCACCGTGCTCTTGCCGTAATCGGTATTCTCGGTGAGCTGCCTGGCCAGTTCGCTGCCGCCGGCTTCGGCGATTTCGAACATGCGCTCATTGATGGCAAACCATTTTTCCCAGAATACCGGCTTGGCGACGATGTAGTTGCAGTACACCGTGGAACGGAAGTCGTTGATGAGCCCGCGGATGTCGACGTCCAGGCCGACTTCGCGCATCAGTTCGGTCGTGATCGGCAGCATCTCCGGATGGCGCCGGTTGCCTTGCTCGAACACGTTCAAGTAGCAGGCTGCGTCGGACATGGTGGGCGAGAACGTGTACACGTCGGCGCCGGGATTGCTGTCCATGAAAGCTTCCACTTGATGCGCCTGCAGGCCGGTCTTGCTGTGGAAGATGGGCGACAGGAAGCCGTAGTATTCGTCGGCGTTGAGCGCATTGTCCAAGAAGTAGTTGCGGATGGCCCAATATTCGCGCCAGTCGGCGCGCGGATTGCCGACGATTTCCAAGGGGATGAAGCCGGGATCGAGCATGCGGCGGCTGGCGTCGTCGTAGTGGATCTGCAGGATATTCTTTTTCATGGCGATGGTATCCGTAGAGGGTTCTGCTGGCGGGGCGGAAATGGTCGATGCAGGCGTTGGCGGCATCGGGTGGGCGCCGGCGCGCTTGCCGGCGACGCTGCTGTAGACGCTGTCGTACAGCGCGGCCTTGGCGCGCAGGTCGAAATCGCGGCGCACTTCGTCTTGCCCGGCCTGGGCAATCGCCTGTCGCTTCTCGGGCGACTCGATCAGCAAGGCGATGGTGTCGAGCCAGGCCTGGTCATCATTGGGTAGCAGGAAGCCGGTCTGGTCGTGCGTGACCACCTGGTTGTAGACGCTGACATCGCTGAACACCGAGGCGATCCCGGCGGCTGAATAATCCAGCCATTTGATATAGCTCTTGCACTGATTGTATTCATCGCTGGCCAGCGGAATCAACGCGATATTCCAGTTCCATTGCTTGAGCTGGGCGGCGTAATCGACGTATTCGTGGATGAAGCCCTGGAACACGGCATTGGGATGGTTTTCCCAGCCCGTAGGACATTCCCAGCCGACGAAATGTATTTTGAGGCGTGCGCCGTAGTGTTCGCACAGCGCTTGCAAGGATTGGCTCACCAAGGCGAAATTGGACGGTTGTATCGAGGAGCCGAGCAGGCCGATGGTGATGGTTTCCTGGGCGCCTTGGGAAGCGGGTACGGGCCGGAAAAACAGCTCGAAATCGAGATAGTTCGGCAGCACGTGCACGTGCGGATTGAGCGGGCGATATTTCTCGGCGAGGAATTCGGTCGACACAATCACCGCGTTGGCGCGCCGTGCGGTGTATTCGATGCCTTCCTTCCAGCTGGCGCCGGCCGCGGCTTCCGGATGATCGTGCGGGATTTCGTTGAGCAAATCGTCGGACTCGTAGACTACCGGCTTGCCCAGGCTGAAGATGGCTTCCAGCGCCGAAATCGGCAGCAGGCCGGGTGTGAAGCGGTGCAGCAGGATCAGGTCTGCGCTCTCGACCGCATCGGTCATGATGACGCCGTTGCGGATGCCCCAGATCAGTTCCCACTCCTCTTCCAGATGCGCGAAGGGGCGGATCAGGCGGATTTGCGGGCAGGGACTCCAGGTCGATTCGACGGTATAGATCAGGATGCGTTTCTTGCTCTTGCTCATCACAGCTGCGGTCCTTATTAATCTCGTTATGCTCTCGTTGCAAGGCCGCTGTGGTCGCGACGTGATTGCAGCGGAACAGGTTCATCCTGGCGGTCCGGCGCCGGCTGGCCGGACACGACGAAAACCCGGCCGCCGCCAAGCAGGCAGACCAGGAATTATTGTGCAAAAACGCCGAAAAATCCTGTCCAAGCCGGCGTTTTGCGACGCCTCAGGCGTCAAATATAACGTACAATTTTCGAAGAATGACGCATGGCGCCGTCGCCAGGCAATCCGGCTTCATTCCTCGTCGATGCAAAACTACATTATGCCGTCGCCGGCGACGGCACAATCTGTCGAAATGACCTATGTTTGGGGGTGTTTGTGAAAGTTGTGATTCTTGCGGGTGGTCTGGGAACGCGTCTGGGCGAAGAGACCGATGTGCGTCCGAAGCCGATGGTGGAAATCGGCGGCAAGCCCATCCTGTGGCACATCATGAAGAGCTATTCGCACTTCGGCTACAACGAATTCGTGATCCTGCTCGGCTACAAGGGCTACCTGATCAAGGAATTCTTCGCCAACTATTTCCTGCACCAGGGCGACGTCACCATCGATCTGGTCGACAACAAGGTCGAGGTGCATCGCAACAAGTCCGAGCCGTGGAAAATCACCCTGCTGGAAACCGGCCTGCACACGCAAACCGGCGGTCGCCTGCTGGCTGCGCGCGACTATCTTGGTGAAGAAGATTTCATGCTGACCTACGGCGACGGTGTAGCCGATGTCGACGTCAAGGCGCTGGTGGCGCACCACGATCAACACCAGGCGCTGGTGACCATGACCACCGTGCAGCCGGAAGCGCGTTTCGGCATGGTCAACACCGACGAAAAAGGCTACATCAACGATTTCCGCGAAAAGCCGCCCGGCGACCTGGGCTGGATCAATGGCGGCTTCATGGTCTGCCGCGCCGGCGTGTTCGATTATCTGCAAGACGGCGAAGCCACCATTTTCGAACGCGCGCCGCTGGAAAACATCGCGCGCGACGGCATGCTGCTGAACTGGCAGCATCACGGTTTCTGGAAGTGCATGGACACACTGCGCGACAAGATACAACTGAACCAGTTGTGGGATAGCGGCGCTGCGCAATGGAAGAAATGGCCTTGAGCACGTCGATATGAAGACGCTGACTACCGACTTGTCCGGCGTGCTGCTGGTCGAAACCGAGCGCCGCAGCGATGAACGCGGCGGCTTTGCGCGCTGGTTTTGCGAACATGATCTGGCTGATGCTTTGCAAGGTGCGACGATACGCCAGATCAATCATTCGCACACGGTGCAGCGCGGCAGCGTACGCGGCATGCATTTCCAGTATGCGCCGCATGCCGAGAAAAAAATCATCCGTTGCCTCAGCGGCAAGATCTTCGACGTGGTGGTCGACCTGCGCCGCGATTCACCGACCTTCCTGGCCTGGCGCGGCTTTGAGCTGGAAGCCGGAGATGACCGCGCCTTGCTGATTCCGGAAGGCTGCGCGCATGGTTTCCAGTCGTTGAGCGATGAGGTGCAGATGCTTTACCTGCACACTGCTTTTTACACGCCGGCAGCCGAAGGCGCCGTGCGTTTCGATGATCCGCGCATCGCCATCGCCTGGCCATTGCCGCCACAAAATTTGTCCGTACGCGATTTTCAGCATCCTTTGCTGAGCGCCGATTTCTCCGGGATATCCATATGAAATGCCGTCATTGCCAGACCGAGTTGCTCGATACCTTCATCGATCTGGGTTTCTCGCCGCCGTCCAACGCTTACCTGCGCCAGGAAGACCTGATGCGGCCGGAGACTTACTATCCGCTGCGCGTGATGGTGTGTCGGTCCTGCTGGCTGGTGCAGACGCAAGACTATGCGCACTACGATCAATTGTTCGAATCCGACTACGCCTATTTTTCGTCGACCTCGACCACCTGGCTCAAGCACGCCGCCGACTATGTCGAGATGATCACGGCCCGCCTCAAGCTGGGGCCACAATCGAAGGTGGTCGAGCTTGCCGCCAATGATGGCTATCTGTTGCAGTATGTGCAGCAGCGCGGGATTCCTTGCCTGGGCGTGGAGCCGACCACCAGCACTGCCGATGCCGCACGCGCCAAAGGCATCCCGATTGTTGAGGAATTTTTCGGCGTCAAGCTGGCACAGGAGATCGTTGCGCGCGACGGCAAGGCCGACCTGATCGCCGCCAACAATGTGCTGGCGCACGTGCCCGACATCAACGATTTCCTCGGCGGCATGGCGGTGCTGCTGAAAGACGACGGCAGCATCACGATCGAGTTTCCGCACCTGCTGAACCTGATCGAGCAAAGCCAGTTCGACACCATCTATCACGAACATTTTTCTTACCTTGCACTCGGCAGCGTCGACCGCATGATGCACACGCTGGGGTTGCGCGTCTATGACGTCGAGCAAATCCCTACCCACGGCGGCAGCTTGCGCGTCTATGCCTGCCATCAGGGTGCAGCGTATCAGCCGACTGCAGCATTGGCGCGTGTGCAGCAGCAGGAACAGGCTTTTGGCCTGGAAACTATTGCCACTTATCGCGGCTTCCAGGCCAGGGCCGAGGCCATCAAGCTGGGCTTGCTGCAATTCCTGTTGGAACAAAAACGCCTGGGCAAGAAAGTCATGGCCTATGGCGCCGCCGCCAAGGGCAATACCTTGCTCAACTATTCCGGCGTGCATGCCGACCTGCTGACGCTGGTGGCAGATGCCGCGGCGTCCAAACAAGGCAAGTACATGCCGGGCAGCCATGTGCCCATCGTTGCGCCGGCTGCGTTGCTGGCCGAAAAGCCCGACTACGTGCTGATCTTGCCGTGGAATCTGAAGGCCGAAGTGGAGCTGCAACTGGCCGAGATCCGCAGCTGGGGCGGCCGCTTTGCGATTGCCGTGCCGCACCTGCAGGTGTGGTGATTCCGGCCAGCGGCCGCAGTACTCATTGACGCAAAAGCACCAGTTATGAACATCCATCTCTACCAGATATCACGCACACCTGATGCCGGCTTTACGGCGCTGCCCTATGAAGCTAGAGCCGACTGGGGCGACTACGCCGCCATCCGGGCATTTTTTGTCGGCGAGGCGGTGGACGACGAAGCGTTGTACGGATTTGTACCGGCCGGCTTTGGCGTTCAAACCGGCTTGGGGCCTGGCGAGATCGCCGCCTTCGTCGCGCAGCATCCAAGCAACGACGCCTATCTGTTTTTCCCGTTCGCGCGCGATGCCGCCTGTTTCCTGAATGTGTTTGAAGAAGGCGAATTTCATCATCCCGGCTTGCGCCAGCTGACCCAGGACTATCTCGATACAGTCGGCCTGGCGCTGGACTTGCGCGAGTTCGTCACCGACTTGCGCACCACCGCCCACGCCGGCTATGTACTGGCCAAGCCGGTGTTCTGGAAGACCTGGTTCGACCTGTCCGAGCAAGTCTTCGCCTTGGCCGAATCGCCATTCACCAGCGGCGACGGCTCGCTGGCCGAGCGGCTCAATGCTGTTTCAGGCCGCGCACCCCAGCCGGCCATGAAGGTCTTGCTGACCGAGCGCATCGCCTCGCTGGTGCTGGCGCTGGATCAGCAATTGCGCATCGCGGTGTTCGATCATGCGGCATGGCCGCTGTCCGACCTGGCCTCGCTCAGCTACCAGGATAAATTGCCGCAACTCGACGCCATGAAGCGCGACTATCTGGCCACCGGCGAGATTGCCTATGTCGACCAATTCCTGGCGCTGCGCGACAGCATCCTGCAGTTCAGCGCTGCTGCGGCGCCGACACCGGTACCGGCGCCCGCCAGCGGCGGCGCACGTGATGTCGAGCTGGTCTACGGTTGCATCACCCACGTCGAATTGCCGATACGTTTTCCCGATTTCGTGACGCCGATTTACCTGGGCGAATCGCAGGCGCCGGGACGCCTGAATCTGCGCGAGCTGGCGCCGCAATGGGTGCAGTATCACCCCATCGTCGGTGGCATGGTAGGCAACTTCGCGCTGCGCAACCATATCCTCAAGCATCATCCGAATGTCAAGCGCATCGGCGTTTGCATGTACCGCAAGTTCATTTCGCGTGAACGCATCAGCGGCGTGCCGGCGGAAGATAACTGGATGATGGATGTGATATCGAACAAGGAACTGGAACGCCAGAGTTTTGACAGCATGCTTGATCCGGGATCGACCGAACTGTTGATTGGCAAGACTTGCGGCTTTCTCGCAGACGGCCAGGGTGCCGGTTACCTGAAACACTATGCGCGTGCGCATCACGTCGAGGACATGTTGCGCTTTGCGGCGGAGGCGGTGGAGCTGGGCGTCTTGCACAGCAATGAGGTGGAATTATTTTTCGACGAACGCGTGTTCTTCATGGGCGGCGTCGAACTCGGCGTTTTCCCGGCCGACTTCTGGCTCAAGAGCATTGCCGATATCGAAGCGGTGGCCTGGGCTTGCGTGCAGCGCTACCAGGTCAAACGCGAAGGCTACCAGTCGCGCGCCTGGGCATTCTGCGCCGAGCGGCTCGGCAGCTATTTGTTGCTGCGCTACCTGCGCGCCATCTGCGGCGGCGACAACTTCGCGCAATTCATGGGGCAACTGAATCTGATCACGCAAGGTGATCAAACGCTGTACGTGCCGAGCAACTGACGGTGCTTGTTGCGCTCACGCGTGCTGGTGACGCATTGGCAGGCGTGCATTGAGCGAGCGCGTGCTCAGATCAGCTTGCCGCCATCGACCAACGCATATTCACTGACAATGTCTTCCAGGCAGGCGGCAACATCGGTTTGCCAATGCGGCATCGTCACGCCGAAGGTCGACGCCAGCTTTTGACCTGACAGGCGGGAGCTCTTGGGGCGATGTGGCGGCACCGGATACGTACTGGACGGCACCGGCGTGATCACGCGGCTGCCGCCGACCTTGAGCGGTACCTGCAAGGCCTGCAGGCGGTCGACGATGAATGAAGCGTAACCATGCCACGAGGTTTCGCCGGCGGCGGTCAGGTGATAGATGCCGCTGGTCCGGCGCAGATGATCGAGATCGATCTGTGTACCGGCGCTGTGCTGGTGGTTGACCAGCAGGCGACGTGTGATGTCGCTGATGGTCTTGGACCAGGTCGGCGCGCCGAACTGGTCGCCGACGATAGTGAATTTTTCCTGCTCTTGCGCCAGGCGTATCACGGTCTTCAGGAAGTTGCCGCCGCCGACGCTATAGACCCAGCTGGTGCGCAAAATCCAATACGCTTCGCAATGCCGCGCGATGGCTTCTTCACCGGCACATTTGCTGAGGCCATAGACATTGATCGGATGCGTCTGGTCGTCTTCGTCGTAGGGCGCATCCTTGCTGCCGTCGAACACGTAGTCGGTCGAGTAGTGCACCAGCGGCGCACCCAGGCGCTGTGCTTCTTCAGCGATTACGCCGGGCGCTTCGCCGTTGATGCGTGTGGCCAGTGCGATGTCGCTTTCCGCCTTGACTACGGCGGTGTAGGCCGCCGGATTGACGATCAGGTCCGGGCGCGTGGCGCGTATCGTGTCGCGGATCTGGTCGAGATCGGCCAGGTCCATTTGCTGGCGCGAGAACGAGACGACGTCGCCCAATCCTTGCAGGCTTTGCGCCAGTTCATGGCCGATCTGGCCGCTTTGCCCGGTCAGCAGGATTTTCATGGAAACACCTCGGCGTCGGCTAGCAGCTTGCCGTTGACGTCCTTGGCCGACAGCAGCGGCGCGACTTCGGCGCGCCAGTCGATGCCGATCGCCGGATCGTTCCACAAGATGCAGCGCTCATGCTCGGCCATCCAGTAGTCGGTGGTCTTGTAGAGGAATTCGGCGTACTCGCTGCGCACCAGGAAGCCGTGTGCGAAACCGGCCGGTATCCACATCTGGAGTTTGTTTTCTGCCGACAGCACCGTGCCGGTCCATTTGCCGAAAGTGGGCGAGTTCTTGCGAATGTCGACTGCGATATCGAGCACTTCACCGGCTGTCACGCGCACCAGTTTTCCTTGCGGATGCTGGATTTGATAGTGCAGGCCGCGCAACACATTGCGCGCCGAGCGTGAATGGTTGTCTTGCACGAAATTGGTTGTGATGCCGGTCAGTTCGGTAAAACGCCGGGTGTTGAAACTCTCGAAGAAGAAACCGCGCGCGTCGCCGAATACGGTTGGTTCAACCACCATGACGTCAGGAATTGCGGTAGGTATAATTTTCATGTCGAGGTTCAGTAACTTATGTCGGTCAGCAAGCGCAGCAAGTATTGGCCGTAGGCGTTCTTCTTCAGCGGCGCGGCCAGTTTTTCCAGCTGTGCGGCGTCGATATAGCCACGGCGATAAGCAATTTCTTCAGGGCAGGCGACTTTCAGGCCCTGGCGTTTTTCGATGGTGGCAATGAACTGACTCGCCTCCAGCAGCGAGTCGTGGGTGCCGGTGTCGAGCCAGGCGATGCCGCGCCCCATCAATTCCACTTGCAACTGATTGCGCCCCAGGTAGGTACGGTTGACGTCGGTGATTTCGAGTTCGCCGCGCGCCGATGGCTGGATGCTGTCGGCGATGTCGCAGACTTGGTTGTCATAGAAATACAGGCCGGTCACCGCATAGTTGGACTTGGGTTCGGCAGGTTTTTCGACGATGCCGATGGCGCGTCGCTGGCGGTCGAATTCGACCACGCCGTAACGCTCGGGGTCATTGACGTGATAAGCAAACACGGTGGCGCCGTCGGACGTTGCGGCGGCGGCGCGCAACTGGTTTTCGAAATCGCGGCCGTAGAAAATATTGTCGCCGAGGATCAGCGCCGAGGGTGCGTTGTCGATGAAGTCGCGACCGATGATGAAGGCCTGGGCGAGGCCGTCGGGGGAAGGCTGCACGGCGTAGCTGAGGTTCAGTCCCCATTGCGCGCCGTCGCCCAGCAATTCGACAAAGCGCGGTGTGTCTTGCGGCGTCGAGATGATCAGGATGTCGCGAATGCCGGCCAGCATCAGGCTGCTCAGCGGGTAGTACACCATCGGCTTGTCGTAGATCGGCATCAATTGCTTCGACATCACGGTGGTGGCCGGATAGAGTCGTGTGCCGGAGCCGCCGGCGAGGATGATGCCCTTGCGTTCCCGCATCAGATGTTCGCTATTACTCATTCTGCCTCCTTGGCGCCGTAGTGCAATTCCAGCCATTTCAGATAACTGCCGGAGCGAATATTGGCCACCCATTGCGGATGGTCGAGATACCAGCGTACCGTTTTGGCGATGCCGCTCTCGAAAGTTTCCGCCGGTTTCCAACCCAGTTCGCGTTCCAGCTTACGGGCATCGATGGCGTAGCGCCGGTCGTGGCCGGGGCGGTCTTGCACGAAAGTGATCTGGTCGCGATAACTGCCGCTGGCCTTGGGGCGTTGCTGGTCGAGGATGTCGCACAGGGTATGCACGACGTCGAGGTTGGCTTTCTCGTTCCAGCCACCGATATTGTAGGTCTCGCCGACGGTGCCGCGCGCCAGCACCTGACGGATCGCCGCGCAGTGGTCGCTGACGAACAGCCAGTCGCGAATTTGCTGGCCGTCGCCGTAGATCGGCAGCGCTTTGCCGTCGAGCGCATTGAGGATGACCAGCGGGATCAGCTTTTCGGGGAAATGGTAAGGACCGTAATTGTTGGAACAATTGGTGGTCAGCGTCGGCAAGCCGTAGGTGTGATGATAGGCGCGCACCAGATGGTCGGAGGCCGCCTTGGAGGCCGAGTAGGGACTGTTGGGCGCATAGGGCGTGATTTCGCTGAACGGCGCGTCGTGCGGCCCCAGCGTGCCATAGACTTCGTCGGTGGAGACGTGCAGGAAACGGAACGCCGCCTTGGGCCCGGCATCGAGGGCTGACCAATAGGCGCGCGCCGCTTCCAGCAGGCTGAAGGTGCCGTTGACGTTGGTGTGAATGAATTCGCCGGGACTGTGGATGGAGCGGTCGACATGGCTTTCCGCCGCGAAGTGCAGGATCGCGCGCGGCTGATGCTGTTCGAACAGTTGGGCGATCGTGTCGCGATCGGCGATGTCGGTCTGTACGAAATGATAGCGTTCGTCGCCATCCATGCTGGTCAGGTTGTAGGGATTGCCGGCGTAGGTCAGTTTGTCGATATTGAGGACATGTTCTTCCTCGCTCGCCAGAAAATCGAGAATGAAATTGCTGCCGATGAAACCGGCGCCGCCTGTTACAAAAATCATGTCTTGTTCCGTCTGCTATTTGTCTTTTGAATAGGGTGTGTCTGGTGCATCTACAGTGAGTCGAATTGTTGCTTATTCTGCGAGTGTACCGCGTCCGCGCTGTTTATTCGGACCGGCATGCATCACGGATGGAAGCCGTTTGGGTTGCCTTGTTGCCAGCGCCAGCTATCGGCGCACATGGTATCCAGTGAACGCGTGGCTTCCCAACCCAGCATCGATTTCGCTAGCGCGACGTCGGCATAGTAAGCAGGCAAGTCGCCCGGCCGACGCGGGCCGATGGCGTAGGGAATCGGTTTGCCGCTGGCGCGTTCGAACGCCTTCACAACTTCCAGCACGCTGTGTCCCTGGCCGCTGCCGAGGTTGACGGCAAAACACTGCGGCTGTTGCAGGTATTCCAGCGCTTTCAGGTGGCCGCTGGCGAGGTCTTCCACGTGGATGTAATCACGTACGCCGGTGCCATCGGGCGTATCGTAATCGCCGCCCCAGATGCTCAGTTGTTCGCGCTTGCCAATCGCCACTTGAGTGACGAAGGGCATGAGATTATTGGGGGTGCCTTGTGGATCTTCTCCAATCAGGCCGCTGGCATGCGCGCCGACCGGGTTGAAATAGCGCAGCAAGGCGATACGCATATCGGGCTGTGCCACATGCAGGTCGCGCAGGATGTCTTCGGCCATCAGCTTGCAGCGTCCGTAGGGGCTGGTGGCGGACAGCGGATGGGCTTCGGTGTAAGGCAGAAATTGCGGTACACCATAGACCGTCGCGGAGGAGCTGAATACGATGGTTTTGACGCCGGTGGCTTGCATGGCTTCCAGCAGGCGCAGGGTGCCGGTGACATTGACGTCGTAATATTCCAGGGGTTTGGCGACCGATTCGCCGACGGCTTTGAGGCCGGCAAAATGGATGACGGCATCGCATCGATCTGCACGTAATATCTGTTCCAATACAGCGCGATCACGAATATCACCTTCTGCCAAGGAGACCTTTTTGCCGCTGATCTTTTTGACCCGCCGCACGGCTTCGGGAAAGCTGTTGCTGAAATTGTCGAAAACGGTGACCTGGTGGCCTGCGTTGAGCAATTCCACGCAAGTATGCGAGCCGATATAGCCTGCGCCGCCCGTGACAAGAATATTCATGTTGATTCCGACCTGATTGATATAGCCGCGAATTATGTCAGATTCTGGTAGAACTCAATCTGGCTTTCGCTCAAGTCACGCATGTCTTCGTTGTTGATATAGCCGCTATACCATTGCGCCGTCAGTTCCAGCGCGGTGTAGAGCTCCATTTTGGGAATCCAGTCCAGGCGTTGGCGCGCCTTGGAAATGTCCAGGCGCAGGAAGGCTGCTTCATGCGGTGCGTTGGCTTGGCTTTCGAGGCGCACTTCGACCGGCGCAACCTCATTTTTTTGCAGCGAATGGTTGAACGTCGCGCACAGCTGGCTCACGGTTTGCAGGTCGGTGTCGGCCGGGCCGAAATTCCAGCCTTCGGCAAACTGCTGGCCCGATTCGAACAAACGTTGCGCCACGCACAGGTAGCCCGACAGCGGTTCCAGCACAAACTGCCAGGGACGGATTGCATGCGGATTGCGGATGCTGACGGCTTCTTCCTTTTCCAGCGCGCGGATGAAGTCGGGAATCAGGCGGTCGGCGGCGAAATCGCCACCACCGATGACATTGCCGGCACGCACGCTGGCAATCGCCGTCTGCGGTTCTTGGTCGCGTTGGAAATACGAGCGGCGATAGGCCGAGGTGACCAGTTCTGCTGCACCCTTGCTGCTGCTGTAGGGATCATGGCCGCCCATCGGGTCGTCTTCGCGATAGCCCCATAGCCATTCGCGGTTTTCATAGCATTTGTCGCTGGTCACCACCACCACCGAGCGCACGCTCGGCGTGTGGCGTACTGCTTCGAGCACGTGCGCGGTGCCCATCACATTGATGGCAAAGGTGTCGATCGGCGTATTGTAAGAGTCGCGCACCAGGGGTTGTGCCGCCATGTGGAAGACGATGTCCGGCTGCACCGCGGCCATGGTCTCGCTCAGGTGTTTCAGGTCGCGTACATCGCCGGTGGTGGTTTGCACGCAGTTCTGCAGACGCGCCAGATGGAACAGGCTGGGATTGGTCGGTGCCGGCAGCGAATAGCCGTACACCTTGGCGCCCCAACGGTGCAGCCATAGGGTCAGCCAACTGCCCTTGAAGCCGGTATGACCGGTAATGAAGACGCGCTTGTCGCGCCAGAATTGTGCTGCCATCAAACTTCCTCATGCACGAAATAAGCCGTGTCGGGCATGTGCAGAGGTGTGGATGCTATCCATCACGGCGGAGGAAGACTTGGATCCCGTGCTTCCTTTTTTCTGAGGTTGTTACCTCAGCCCCCTGCGGCTGTCGCGACTTTCTTGATTTGATTGATATCGTCGTCCGGATACGTATTACCGAAATTACGTCAATGACGTATCCAACGAGCAAATTAAATCATGACGCTCAGTCGCTTCAAGCGATGATCAGGAGGGTATTTGGCATCTAATCCGTCTGACGATGCATTTTGTAAATTTTATTTACATGTGCCGGTGCAGAAAAAAGCACGCAGGCGCAGCCTGCGTGGATTTGCGAGCCATTCTCACTCCATGGGATGGAGCGAGATCACATTCTGCGCAGTAGGGTTGCTCGTGGAACAAGGGTCTTCGTCGAAGGCGATATCGCCATTGGCGTCGGCCACGCCACTGGCTTTCAGATTGGCAAAATCGAATAGATTGCGGTCCATCAGATGCGACGGCGCGGCGGTCGACAGCGCCGCGAAAATATTGTCGACGCGACCGGGGAATTTCTTTTCCCATTCGCGCATCAAGCCCTTGATTTGCTTGCGTTGCAGGTTTTCCTGGCTGCCGCACAGATCGCACGGAATGATGGGGAACTCCTTGACCTCGGCATAGCGGGTGAGGTCGGCTTCTTTGACGTAGGCCAGCGGGCGAATCACGATCTGCTTGCCGTCGTCGGATTGCAGCTTGGGCGGCATACCTTTGAGCTTGCCGCCGAAGAACATATTGAGGAAAAAGGTTTCCAGGATGTCGTCACGATGATGCCCCAGGGCAATTTTCGTTGCGCCCAGCTCTGTAGCAACGCGGTACAGAATGCCGCGCCGCAGACGCGAGCACAGTGCACAGGTGGTCTTGCCTTCCGGCACCACGCGCTTGACGATGCTGTAGGTGTCCTGGTTTTCGATGTGATAGGCCACGCCGAGTTTTTCCAGATAGGCCGGCAAGATGTCTGCGGGGAAATTCGGCTGCTTTTGGTCCAGGTTGACGGCGATGATGTCGAAGTGGATGGGCGCACGCTCGCGCAGCGTCAACAAGATATCGAGCAGCGCGTAACTGTCTTTACCGCCGGACAGGCACACCATGATCTTGTCGCCGTCTTCGATCATGTTGTAGTCGCCGATGGCCTGGCCGGTCAGGCGGCACAGGCGTTTGTGCAGCTTGTTGTTTTCGTAGGCGATCTTTTCCACTTGTTTTACCGACGGTGTGGTGTCAGTAGCGGCGGCGGTGTCGGCGAGCTTGGCGGGTTCGAGCAAATCGTTCATCTTGGGTCCTGCAAATAAGGGAATCAGAGTGTTTCTTTGAGGCGGAAGACTTCCACGCCGACCGAGTCGCAGTCCGGGTAAACATCGGGTTTCTCTGTGGAAACGCGAACGGCGCGCACTTTCGGATGTGCCAGCATGGCCTTGATGACGTCGTCGCACAAGGTTTCCTGCAAGTGAATATGGCCCTGCGCCATGCGCTTGGCGATGGTGCTGCGGATGAAGTCGTAATCGACTACTTCCTGCAACTGGTCTTTTTCCGGGGTCGACATGGCCAGCGGGATGAACAGGTCGACGTTGATCAGGATGCGCTGCTCGCCCTTCTTTTCGAATTCATGCACGCCGATATTGATCAGCACTTCATAGTTGCGCAAGAACAGGCGGCGGCAGTCGTTTAATTCTGGGTGGGAGAGAGAGAACATAATTTCCGAAAGAAAGGTAAAAGGCCGGCATCCCGACCGGGATAAAGTGAGGCGACCGCGCGCGGCTATTTGGCCAGGAACATCACGTCGCGTTGCAGCGGTATCAGATGCTGGCCGCCATCGACCAGGATCGTGGTGCCGGTAATCGCCGGCGCCGTGGCAACAAAGCAAACCGTGGCGGCGACATCGTCCGGCGTGCTGCTCTTGCCCAGCGGCGTGACCCGATGGGCTTTTTCGAACTCCGCCGCGCTCTGGTCGCCCGACACCATCGTGATGCCCGGCGCCACGCCCACCACCCGCACGCGCGGCGCCAGCGCCTGCGCCAGCAAGGTGGTGGCGCTTTGCAGCGCCGCCTTGGATAAAGTGTAGGACAGGAAATCGGGATTGGGATTGTACAGCTTCTGGTCGAGCAGGTTGATCACCACCGCTTGCCGGCCTGCAGGCGTGATGTCGTACAAGCCCTGCGCCAGCAGCACCGGTGCGGCGACATTGGCGCGCATGTGGAGGTCCAGCGCGCCCATGGTGAAATTGTCGGCCTGGTCATTGCGAAACAGCGAGGCATTGTTGACTACGCAGCCCAGCGGGCCCAGCTGCGCCGCCTGGCCGATCAGCGCGCGCACGCCGGCTTCGTCCGCCAGTTCGCATTGCAGCGCCACGGCGCGACGACCCAGCGCGGTGATTTCAGCCACCAGCGCCAGCGCTTCCTCGCGCGACTGGCCGTAATGGACGGCGATATCCCAGCCGTCGCGCGCCAGCGCCAGCGCGATCACGCGGCCGATGCGCTTGGCGGCGCCGGTGACGAGCGCTACTTGTTGTCGGGATGCAGTCATGGCATTCATATATTCAGACACAGAGGGTGACGGCGCCGGTCACAGGATGACGCAGGCGTGGGCAAGGCGGCTGCCTATTTCAAATACAATACGGCCCATGCAACTGCAATTACCTGAACCAACCGCCGACGCGCTTGCCGCTTCCCACTCCCTCCAGCATCTGATTGCCGACGAGATCCGGCGCAGCGATGGCTGGATTTCGTTTGCACGTTACATGGAGCTGGTGTTGTATGCGCCCGGCCTGGGTTACTACAGCGGGGGCGCGGCGAAATTGGGCAAAGACGGTGATTTTACAACCGCACCGGAAATTTCGCCGCTTTTCGGCGCAACTTTGGCGCATTTGGCGACAGAATTGTTTGCACAGACCGATGCCGCCATCATGGAATTTGGCGCCGGCACCGGCAAATTGGCCTATGACATCCTCCGCGAGCTCGGCGCCGCAGGCCGCTTGCCGGCCAATTACTTCATCGTCGAGATCTCCGCACAGTTGCGCGCGCGACAACAGCAAACGCTGCGCGACTTCCCGCAGGTGCAATGGCTGGACAGCCTGCCTGCCTCGTTTTCCGGCGTGGTGATCGGCAACGAGGTGCTGGACGCTATGCCGGTGCAACTGGTGATCCGCGGCCAACACGACTGGCTGGAGCGCGGCGTAACGCTGGACGCCGCCGGCGCCTTCAGCTATGCCGACCGCGCCTGCGAGCCCGGCCTGGTGGCGCAGATCCCGGATGCGGCGACGTTGCCGGTTGGTTACTTGACGGAAGTGCATCCCATCGCTGCCGGCTTCATACAATCGCTGGCTGCGATGCTGCAAGGGGGGAAATCGGCGGCATTGTTCTTCGACTACGGTTTTCCGGCGCAAGAATATTATTTCCCTGAACGCGGCCAGGGCACGCTGATGTGCCACTACCGCCATCACGCACACCCCGATCCGTTTTACTTGCCGGGCTTGCAAGACCTGACCGCGCACGTGGATTTCACCGCCATGGCAAAAGCCGCCATCGAGGGTGGCCTGGATGTGCTGGGTTACACCAGCCAGGCGGCCTTCCTGCTCAGCGCCGGCATCGGCGAGTTATTGTTGCGCACCGCGCCGGAGCAGGCTGCGCAATACCTGCCGCAGGCCAATGCGGTACAAAAATTGATTTCCCCGGCCGAGATGGGCGAGCTGTTCAAGCTGCTGGCCGTGGGCAAGCATATCGACTGGCCCGAGCGCCTGTATGCGCACGACCGTAGTCACCGTTTATAACAACACCAAAAGAGTTCGCACATGATTCGCTGGGTCGTCATCATCTTTCTCGCCGTGATCGTTTTTTCCAGCCTGTTGCCCTGGCTGGAAAAGCTCGGCATCGGCCGCCTTCCCGGCGACTTGCGGTTCAAGTTGTTCGGTCGCGTGTTTTCGTTGCCGTTTGCTTCGACCATCCTGATTTCGCTGGTGGTCTTCTTGCTGGCGCGTTTTCTCTAGGAGGGCGGCATGCGCATCCTGTTGGTGGAAGACGATGTGATGGTCGGCGAAGCTGTACGCAAGGGCTTGCGCCAGGAGGGTTTCGCCATCGACTGGGTGCAGGACGGCAAGGCTGCCGAGCTGGCCTTGAGCCAGGGAGAATATGCGCTGGTGTTGCTTGACCTCGGCTTGCCGCAAAAGAATGGCCTGGCCGTGTTGCAGACCTTGCGCGCCAATGGCGACACCGTCCCGGTGCTGATTACCACGGCACGCGACGCGATCGCCGATCGGGTTGCCGGGCTCGATGCCGGCGCCGACGATTACCTGATCAAACCTTACGACCTGGAAGAACTTTCCGCGCGCATGCGTGCCTTACTGCGCAGGCAGTCGGGCCGTGCCGACAGTCTGATTCAGGTGCACGACGTGACGCTGAATCCTGCTACGCATGAAGTTTTTTTGCAGGGCCAGCCGGTCAATCTGTCCGCACGTGAATTCGCCTTGTTGCGCGCTTTTCTGGATCGCCCTGGCGTGGTGTTGTCGCGCGCCCAACTGGAAGAAAAGATGTACGGCTGGGACGACAGCATCGACAGCAACGCCATCGAAGTGCACATCCACGCCTTGCGCAAAAAACTCGGCAGCGACTTCATCAAGAACGTGCGCGGCATCGGTTATTTGATCCCCAAATGAATTCCATCCGACGACAATTACTGCTGTGGCTGGCGCTGGGTTTGAGCGGCGGCATCCTGCTGGCCGGCATCGTGCTGTACTTCCAGGCGCGCGACGAAGCCAACGACATCTTCGATTACCAGATGCGCCAGATCGCCGCCTCGTTGCCGCGCCAGGCTTTCGCACCGATTGCACCGGGGCAGGACTTGCCCGGCCTCGACGATGAAATCATGATGCAGATCTGGGATAGCACCGGCACTGTCATCTATCGCTCGCACTCGCCCAGCGTGATGCCGCAACAGGCCGAACTCGGCTTCATCGACGTACCGGGGCCGGGCGGCATGTGGCGCGTCTACAGCGCGCAGATCGGCAATACGGTGGTGCAGGTGTCGCAACCGCAAAGCGCGCGCAAGCAAGTGGCGGCGCAACTGGCGGTGAAAACGGTCAGTCCTTTGTTACTGTTGTTTCCCTTCCTGGGCGTGCTGATCTGGTTTGCGGTGGGCCACGGCCTGGCGCCGGTCAGGCGCGCCGCCGCCGATGTGCAATCGCGCGACATGCATACGCTGACGCCGATTGCCGACCAAAGCCTGCCGCAAGAAATCCGTCCGTTGACGCACGCCTTCAATGACTTGCTGGAACGACTGCAACACGCCATGCAGGTGCAGCGCGCATTTGTCGCCGACGCCGCGCACGAGTTGCGCACGCCCTTGACGGCGCTGCGCCTGCAGGTGCAACTGGCCGAACGCGCCGACAATGACAATGAGCGCCGGGCGGCATTTGCCGACTTGAAAAACGGCCTCGAGCGCGCTACCCATCTGGTGCACCAATTGCTGACGCTGGCGCGCCAGGAACCCGGCGTGCAGGAGCAGGCGCCGCTGCCGCTGGCGGCCTTGTTGCGCAGCGTGGTGCTGGATTTGTCGCCGCTGGCGGAGCACAAGGGCATTGATCTTGGCATGACGGCCGAAGCCGCCGGCAGCGTGGCCGGCAATGCCGACGCCTTGCGCATCCTGTTCAGCAACCTGGTGTCGAACGCGGTGCAATACAGCCCGCCGGGCGGCACAGTGGATGTGGCCGTGCAGGCCGACGGTGCGCGCATGCTGGTGACCGTGCTCGATAGCGGACCCGGCATTCCGGCGCACGAACTTACACGCGTGTTCGATCGTTTCTACCGCGCCGACAACGTGCAAGCCACGGTGTTGGGCAGCGGACTGGGCCTGGCCATCGTGAGGCAGATTGCCGATTTGCACGGCGCCACGGTGCAGCTCAGCAACACCGGCAAGGGTTTGCTGGCGCAAGTCAGCTTGCCCTTGGTGTAACAGTTTGTTTCCTTAAGTCTGTCTTAATTTTCGCGTTTTACGATGCATTCCATCGGGTGAGAGGTCACCCATACTGCCAGGAGTGCTCCATGAAACGTCGTACCGTCTTTGTTCGCAATACGCTCGCTGTGATGTTGGCCGCCATTGTTGGCGGCAGTTACGTGTATTTCCGCGGCGCCGACATTGCCGTCGCCAGTGCCGGCAATGTTCCGGTGCTGGCGGCAGCGCCGGTGGCGGCTGGATCCACGCCTGTGCTGAACATGCCGACGGATTTTTCCGGCATCGTCGAGCGCGCCGGTCCTGCGGTGGTCAACATCAGCGTGACCGGCAAGGCCAAGCGTACTGCCGACCAGGCGGCCGAGGTCGATCCCAACGATCCGTTTTCGGAATTCTTCAAACGCTTCGGGCCGCAATTCCAGCAGCCGCGCGGACCGCAAATCATGCGCGGGCTGGGTTCCGGTTTCATCATCAGTCCTGACGGTTTGATCATGACCAATGCCCACGTGGTCGATGGCGCCCAAGAGGTGACCGTCAAGCTGACCGATCGCCGTGAATTCAAGGCCAAGGTACTGGGCGTCGACAAGCAAAGCGACATTGCCGTGATTCGCATCGCCGCCAAGGATTTGCCGACGGTGCAGATCGGTAATCCGGCCCTGATGAAGGTTGGCGAGCCGGTGCTGGCGATCGGCTCTCCTTACGGCTTCGACAACACCGCCACGGCCGGCATCATCAGCGCCAAATCGCGCAGCCTGCCGGACGACAACTACGTGCCGTTCATCCAGACTGACGTCGCCGTCAATCCGGGCAATTCGGGCGGCCCGCTGTTCAACCTCAAGGGGCAGGTGGTTGGCATCAACTCGCAGATCTATAGCCAGACCGGCGGTTTCCAGGGCCTGTCGTTCTCGATCCCGATCGATGTGGCGATGAAGGTGGAGCAGCAGTTGGTGCAGCATGGCAAGGTGACGCGTGGTCGTCTGGGCGTGTCGGTGCAGGAAGTGAATCAGGCGCTGGCCGAATCCTTCGGCATGAAGAAATCCGAAGGCGCACTGGTGAGCTCGGTGGAGAAGGGCAGCCCGGCCGAGAAGGCCGGCGTGCAACCGGGCGACGTGATCTTGCGTTTCAACGGCCAGCCTATCGATCACTCGGTGGACTTGCCGACACTGGTGGCCGACGCCGCGCCAGGCTCGACCCAAAAGATGGAAGTCATGCGTAATGGCGGGCTGAAATCGCTGAGCGTGGTGGTCGGTGAAATGAAGCTGGCCAAGGATACGTCCGGCAACAACGGCGCTGAACAGCAAGGCCGTCTGGGCCTGGCGGTGAGGCCGCTGGACAAGGATGAGCAGCAACAGATCGGCGTGCATGGCGGCTTGGTGGTGGAAGACGTCAACGGCCCGGCGGCGATTGCAGGTATCCAGAACGGCGACGTGATCTTGTCGCTCAACGGCAATGCGGTTACCACCGTTGAGCAACTGCGCAGTCTGGTGAGCAAGGCCGGCAAGAGCGTGGCTTTGCTGGTGGAGCGCGGCGACGACAAAATCTTCGTGCCGGTGTATTTGAATTAAACGGTGTTTCTCGTGGTGTAGCAGGCAGGTGCAGTGGGCAGGACGGCCGGACAGATGTTTTGTCCGGCCTTTTTCATGCCGCCTGCCGTTGCATCAGTCCCAACGATGTTTGTCACCGCTGGAGATGGCGTCGTTGTCGCTGGCGAACATGGCTTCGAGTTCTTCCCGCGCCTGCACCGCCATCGAGACCAGTTGTTGCTGGTCCTTGTAGTGCGGATAGAGTTTGTTGAGCGTCTCTATATTGTGGGCGCGGAATTTCATTGCGGCACGATGCGCGCGGTAAGCGCCGAAGTCGAGCTGGCGCAATACCTGGCGGCCCATCTGCAAGGCGCTTTCGAAGGTCTCGCGCTCAAGCACGGTGACGCCGCGATCCATCAAGTCGTACAAATGCGTGACGTTGCGCGCGCGGGCGGCGATCTTCAGATGAGGGAAGGCGCGTTGCACCGCTTCCACCAGCTTCAGGCTGGCGGGCGCATCGTCGATGGCAATCACGATCAAGCGCGCCTTGTCGGCGCCGGCGGTGCGCAGCAGATCGATCCGGGTGGCGTCGCCGTAAAACACCTTGAAGCCGAACTTGCGCAGTGACTCGATCTGGTCGGGATCGTGATCGAGGATGGTCAGGCCGATGCCGTTGGCATGCAACAGGCGCCCGACGATCTGGCCGAAACGGCCGAAGCCGGCGATGATGACCGGATTGTCTTGCGGTTCGATCTCATCCTCCGCACGCTTGCCGGCCGCCAGCAGGCGCGGCAGCAGCACACGGTCATGCAACAGCAGCAACAGCGGCGTGATCACCATCGACAAGGCTACTACCACGACGAGGATCGATGACACCCGCGGCGTCAGCACTTGTGCCGCTGCTGCGGCGCCGAACACCACGAAGGCAAACTCACCGCCTTGCGACAACAGGAAGGCAAAGAACACTTGCTGGTCGCGCGGAATGCGGAAGGCTTTGGCGAGGCCGTACAGCACCGCCGTCTTGATCACCAGGAAGCCCAGCACCAGGCCGAGGATCGTCCATGGTTGTTCCAGAAAAATGCCGAAGTTGACCGACATGCCGACGGCGATGAAAAACAGGCCGAGCAACAAGCCCTTGAACGGTTCGAGGTCGCTTTCCAGCGCGTGGCGATATTCCGAATCGGCTAGCAGGACGCCGGCGAGGAAGGTGCCTAGGGCCATCGACATGCCCACCGATTGCATCAGCAGGCAAGTCGCAATCACCAGCAGCAGCGCAAACGCGGTGAAGATTTCACGCATGTCGGTCTTGGCGATGATGCGCAGGATGGGGCGGATCAGGAAGCGGCCGCCGAAGATCAGCAGGGCGATCACCGCCACCACCTGGCCGGTGTGCAGCCAGCCCTGGCCGCTACCCTGCGCTACGGCGACACCCAGCAGCGGCACCGCGGCCATCATCGGAATCGCGGCGATGTCCTGGAACAGCAGGATGGCGAAGCCGGCAGCGCCGGACGGCGTGGCGGTGAGCTTGCGTTCGCCCAGGGTCGCCAGGGCGATCGCGGTGGACGACAGCGACATGCCGAGCGCACCGATCAGCGCCACGCGCCAGTCGATGCCGCAGGCCAGCGCGGCGCCGAACAGCGCCAGGCTGACCAGCCCGACTTGCGCGCTACCCCAGCCAAAGATGTGCTGGCGCAGCGACCACAGCCGTTTCGGATCAAGTTCGAGGCCGATCAGGAACAGCAGCAGCACGACGCCGAATTCGGAAAAATGCAGAATGTCCTCGACTTCGCTGATCAGGCCCAGGCCCCACGGCCCAATGGCGATGCCGGCCAGCAGGTAGCCGAGCACGGCGCCCAGTCCCAGCTTTTTGGCGATCGGCACGGCGATGACCGCGGCCAGCAGGTAGATCAATGGATTGAGCAGTTGTAGTTCCATGGCATAGTCGGGTCGGTGATTTTACTGTGATGAATCTACCGTGGGCCAGCGCGGATAACTGTCAAGCTGGGCACGGTAATTGGCGGCATGCATGGTCATGGCTTCGCGGCTCAGGTGATGGGCACCATGCAGGATGCTCGGCGGCAGCCAACGCATGCCGCACAGGCGCGCAGTCTGCTGGTAGGGCGGCAGGAAATCGGCAAACGGATGGCCGTGGCGGCCGCCGGCCTGATAGGCATCGGCTTCGCCGCCGGTGCTGGCGACCAGCCAGAAATCCTTGCCGCGCAAGGCATCGCCGCCCGGACCAAAAGCCCAGCCGCGTTGCAGCACTAGGTCGATCCACTCCTTTTGTAGCGCCGGCATGCTGTACCAATGGATCGGGTGTTGCAGCACGATCAGGTCGGCTTCATGCAATTGCGTTTGCTCGTAGTCGACGTCGATGTGAAAATCCGGATAGCACTCGTACAAGTCGTGGACGCGCACTTGGGGCAGCGAGCGCGCCGCTTCGATCATGAGGCGGTTGGCGTGCGAGTGTTCGCTGCCCGGATGGGCGTAGAGGATCAGAATGCGTGAAGTGGTCATGTAGGAGCATGCCTGAAAATGAAAGAAGTCAGGAAGGATTGGAACATATATTGCTCATCTGCTGTCTGGATTAATAGAGGCGATGCCAGGGCCTGTTGACAATTAATTTGCGAGTGCGAGTGCGAGTGCGAGTGCGAGTGCGAGTGCGAGTGCGAGTGCGCGGCAGGCAACGCCGCCAGCACGCTTTCTGACTGAAACGCATCGCTCAAATTAATTGTTAACAGGTCCTGGCGGCCGGCGCAGAGGTCGCGCCGCGCTCGCAGAACAGCGTATCGCCGGGATGCCCAAATCAAATCAATGCGCTTATACTTTGGCAATCCTGTCCGCGGGCGATGCACCTGGTTACAGCCATTGATTACAACTCTACATAGCCGCCATGTCCGATATTAGCGATTCCGAAGCCAATCAGTCGAGTTCTCCGCCGCCACCGCGTCCCGCCGCTGCGCCAGCCGCCGCGCAGGCGGGGGCGCCATCTTCATCACCGCCGCAGCAAGCGCCCCGCGCTGCGCCGTCGCCATTTTCCCCGCCGCCAGTGGAAACGCCGTGGGCGCAAACCTGGAAGTTGCTGGGTGCGCGTTTCAAGGCGATGTCCGACAAGGCCGGGCGCCGCATCATGCAGCGCACGCTCAAGATCGGCATCTCGGCGCGCATCTTTCATCCCGAGAGCGGCGCCAAAGGCTTGCGCGGCAAGACTTTGCAATACCTGGAAGAGTCGATCGCGCAATGGGTGATGTCGCGCGATGTGCTGGTGTTCATGATCCCCACGGTCAATACCAACGGCCTGGTCCACCCCAGCAACATCCGTTTGCGCGACTACGCCAAGCATCTGGACGGACTGGTGCTGCAAGGCGGCGCCGACGTCTCCCCGCAAAGCTATGCGCAAGCCGCTACGCGCCCCGAGTGGGATGGCGACCGCGTGCGCGACATGTATGAGCTCGAGCTGCTGCACGAATTCATCGAAGCCGGCAAGCCGGTGCTTGGCATCTGCCGCGGTTGCCAGCTGATCAATGTGGCTTTCGGTGGTACGCTGTACCAGGACATTGCAACCGATGTGCCGACCGCCATCGCCCACGTCAATGATCTGTACGACAGCAACTACCACGAGCTGAGCTTTCCGGCCGGCTCATCGCTGGCCTCGCTGGTCAACACGCAAAGCGCAGTGGTCAATTCCATCCATCACCAGGCCGTCAAGGACCTGGGGCGCGACCTGTCGGTGGAGGCAGTGTCCGGCAACGACAACATCGTTGAGGCGATCCGTTATCGCAAGGCGCCGTTCGTGATGGGCTTGCAGTGGCATCCCGAATTCCACCGCGCCGGTGGCCCGGAGCTGCTTGATTGCATGCCGATTCTCGACAGCTTCTTGCGCACGGCGCGCGAAACACGCTTCTGATCTTGATGAGTGGAATGTTTTTGACGTATTGCGAAACTTATATAGCGAGAAGCTATCCAAAAGGGCTCGCCTTGTTACTATGTACTTGAGGGCCATATTGCTTATCCGGCGATATTGGCCGGCGACATGGCAAAAAGCAGTGTGCAATGAAGTGGCAATAAGTCAGTAAAGCAGTCGGTAAGGGCGTTATTTTTCCATGGCGCCGTGCTCAGGACGCGTTTATCCATGTTGGCTTTTCCTGCCCCGCATACCTCGTTCATCCGTTTGAGCATTTATTAAAAAAGGGAGAATTTCCTATGACAACAAAGTCCGCCATCAAAACAGTGAGAAACGATATGAAAACTCTAGTCAAAGACGCTCAAGAATTGTTCCGCGAAGCGGCTGCCGCCACCGGCGACAAGGCCGATGAATTGCGCAGCAAAGGTCTGACCATGCTGGAGGCCGCAGTCGAAGCCGCTCAGAATGCCCAGGCCGTGGCGATCGAAAAGGGCAAGGAAGTCGCTGCCCGCACCGACGACTACGTCCATGAAAACCCATGGCGCGCGGTGGCGATCTCCGCTGGTGTCGGCCTGCTGGTCGGGCTGGTCATCGGTCGCAGCAAGTAAGCGCGACGCCGACCGGGATCGACATGGAGCACAAACACGAGCAGGCACCGCCGGCCAATTCTGGATTGACGGGCGGTTTGCTGAACATCGCCAGGAATCTTCTGGGTTTGATTATCAATCGTATCGAACTGGCTTCGCTGGAGCTGTCCGAGATCGGCGGCAATCTGATCCGCTTTCTGGTGCTGTTCACACTGGCAGCCATCGCCTTGTGGTTTGCGGTGGCGTTCTGGACGGTGCTGCTGGTTTTCCTGGCGTGGGATTCGTGGGGCTGGAAGGTACTCATTGCATTCGGCATCTTCTTCTCCCTGCTGACCGTGGCAATCGTTTTGTATGCGCGCGCCATTTTGCGTCAAGGCAAGTTGTCGTTGCCGGCAACCATGGCTGAGCTGCGCAAAGACCGCGACGCTTTGCTATAAGGGACATCATGGCGCAAACAGACTGGAAACCCGACGAAGTCCCACTGCAGGAGCGCAAGCGCCGGCTGCTGGCCGAGGGGGCGTTGTTCCGCATCGGCATCATGGAAGCGCGTAGCACCGTGCGCGCCAACCTGAATGCCGAATCGCTCGCCAAGGGTGCGCTCAATCGCATCGTCGGCGCCGTGTCGTCGACATTCAGCGGCGCGTTTTCTGCGAAAGGCGGCGGTAACCTGCAATCCTTGTCGCCGTTGCTGATCGGCGGCATTTCGCTGCTGTCCAAGCGCTACCTGCGCAAGCCCTTGTTTTACGGCAGCGTGATTAGTGCAGGTGCCGCGTTTGCGTATTACCTCACGCGTAAGCAGGACAGGGCACGCAATACCGAAGCCGACGAGGTAGAAGCTTCTACCCCGGATGGCGAGTAATTCCCCGTAAATTCAATGCGTGAGCATGCATGGTGTCGACGACGAGCAGCCTCGTCTGTCGTCGCTGCCATCTGAAGAAAGAAGGAAAAAATATGCGTAAATTGACTCTTGGCGCCTTGGCGCTGACTCTGGCAGCTACCGGCTGCGCCGACATGTCGGCGACCCAGCGTGGCACGGCGACCGGCGCGGGCGTTGGCGCCGGCCTCGGCGGCATACTCGGTGCGGCGACCGGTGGCGGTGGTGGCGGTCGTACTGCAGCGGGCGCAGCAATCGGTGCCGGCCTCGGTGCAGTCATCGGTAATGTCTGGTCGACCCGCATGGAAAACCAGAAGCGCGCGATGGAGCAAGCGACCCAGGGCACTGGTGTGCAAGTCACGCAGACGCAGGACAATCGTTTGAAGCTGGAAATTCCGAGCGACATCTCGTTCAATACCAGTCGTGCCGATATTCAACCGAACTTCCGCGCCGTGCTGGACAAGTTTGCCGCTACGCTCAATGAAAATCCCGCGACCACCGTGACGATCATCGGCCACACCGACAATACCGGCAGCGATGCCATCAACAATCCCTTGTCGATGGAGCGTGCCGCCCGTACGCGCGACTACCTGACGGCGCGCGGCGTGTCGCCGGGGCGTTTCAATATCGACGGCCGAGGTTCGCATGAGCCGTTGGTGGCAAACAACACCGAAGCCAATCGCGCCAGGAACCGTCGCGTTGAAATCTTCGTGGCGGAACCTCAGCAACGTTGATGAGGTTTTGGTTCGAGGCCATGGCCCGGCAATAAAAAAGCCCCGCATGCGGGGCTTTTTCTTGTGCTGTCGATTGTCTATTTCTTTTCGGCTGCCGGGGCAACTGCAGCGGTCGGCGCGCCGGCTGCTGGCGCAGCAGCGGTTGCAGGCGCCGGCACTTCCGGTTCCTTGAACTTGGCGCCGGATTGATTGGCCATGTACACCACGGTGCGGGCAATTTCTACGTCGTCCAGGTCAGGATTGCCGCCTTTGGCCGGCATCGCGTTGAGGCCGTTGAGTGCGTGCGACAACAGCTTGTCGTAGCCTTCGCTGATGCGTGCTTTCCAGGCAGTCGGGTCGCCAACCTTGGGCGCACCGGCAAGGCCGGCAGCGTGGCAGGCCGCGCAGGTGCTCTTGAAGACTTCTTCACCACTCAGCAATTGTTTGGGGGCATTGGCGTCACGGAAAGTGAAGCCGTCGTCGGCGACCGGCTTGATGCGGGCGGCAACCATATCAGTGCTCTGGCTGGCCGAACCGGCGCCGGTCTTTTGAGCGTTCGTCACATACTGCACCAGAAGCACAATGCAGACGATGGGGACCAGAAAACCTGCCAATACAGCGGCAATCAGTTGTTTTGGTGTTTTGATTGCGGATTCGTGCTCATTATGTGCGTCGCTCATAGTTCCCTCAGTGCAATATTCTTCGAAAGCGTTATCCTGATTTTGTGCAGCAAATCAGTGTCTATTACTGTTTAGAGAAGCGTTGTCTCGCCCAACCTTTGATTATAGACACAATGTAATTCATTGGGAACGGAAAATAGTTGCTATGCGTGGACGCGCCGGGGGAAAAACTGTATCCTTCATCCCTCTTCGACGTTCACGTCCGACGCGGCTGTAGCTCAGTGGATAGAGTATTGGCCTCCGAAGCCAAGGGTCGTGGGTTCGATCCCCGCCAGCCGCACCATCCTGTTGTAGTGGTATTCAAATAATAAGTCTCATCGGCATTTTCGAGTGGCTGTTTCTTCTCGAATGATCGCGTTTTTGTCAGTCGAGTGTCAGATTATTCGGCCATCTTAGTCGTCGTCCGCATTACCTTGCAGGTAATCGCGATTTTTCCAATTTTGCCCCATTATGCAGCTGTGTGTTAAAGCTCACATCTGACCTGCAACTTGACGATATAACGCCTTAATCGTGCGTTAAAAGTTTGACGAATCCGGACGCAAGCAATTATAATCGCCGGGCTTCTAAACCGCCGTCTGCTCATAATGAGTGCGGCTTGCACGATATTGGATATATATGCTGCGCATCATCCTTC
>Ga0209913_1000436_pt1 | contig 35656 bp, 27 predicted proteins | sample PersoiDNA2013203_FD_185805 | JGI IMG/M metagenome (GOLD analysis project Ga0209913, IMG submission 185805) | Permafrost soil microbial communities from the Arctic, to analyse light accelerated degradation of dissolved organic matter (DOM) -... | ecosystem: Environmental > Terrestrial > Soil >... | reverse complement strand
CGGCCATGCGGGCGCCGTTCTCGTTGTCCTTGCCGTAGTGGGCCTGGGCACCCGACATCGGGGCGACGTGGCCGATCTTCACGACCTGAACGTCTTGTGCCGAGGCAGCGCCTGCCAGAACTGCCAGTGCGGCAACAGCGGTAAGTGTCAACTTCAATTGCATGGATGAACTCCGAATCAGTAATAAACGCCGATAGAAGGCGGCGGTGGAAGGTATTTCAATTTCCGGGCCAGCTTTGTCGGGACATGCCCTTAAAGCCCTCCTGCATCACTTCGATTCATGGGTCAGCAGCAGCGTTAATAGAACGAACCAGCATCCTGGCCAACGTCCGATTCGAAGATCAGAGCCCGCATCCTCCCGCGGCAAGGGGAAGGCAGCCAGGCAATCATCAGAAAATTTGATGAAGCTTGAAGTGCGCTAATTGGCATCAAGCTGTAACAAAAACCCCACACACCAAAGTTACGAAACGCAAACCTGTCTCTAAAATCCGCCTCCTGTCGTCAATGACATTTATTTGTGGGCGAAAAACCATTTCGCCTCATCTTGGTGCCTTCCTGGTCGGATGCACCCAGACGTGGCGCGATGCGGCCCCTCTGACTCACCCCTGCCCCACCTGAACACAGGATTTGCAATGAAAAAGACATTTCTGATGACCGCCCTCGCCCTGAGCATGGGCTCGGCCTTTGCTCAATCGAGCGTCACCCTGTACGGCGTGATCGACACCGCCTACCAGCACCAAACCAACGCCACCGCCACCGGCGGCACCCTGAACGCGGTCACCTCGGGCTCGATCAGCGGTAGCCGTTATGGTTTCAAGGGCAAGGAAGACCTGGGCGGCGGTCTGTACTCGCTGTTCACCCTGGAAGCTGGCTTCAACCCCAATGACGGCAGCCGCGGTCAAGGTGGCCTGGCTTTCGGTCGTCAAGCCTTCGTGGGCCTGGGCGGCGACTTCGGCCAACTGACCGTGGGCCGTCAGTACACCCCCCTGTTCGAGCACTATGGCAACTTCGACCCGCTGTGGGGCATCTCCAACGTGAACGAATCGGGCTTCTACCTGGCCTACGGCACCTTCCGCCAGAACAACGCCGTGCGTTATGCCAAGAACATCGCCGGCGTGAACTTCGCCGCCATGCACGGCTTTGGCAACGTGTCGGGTTCCACCTCGGCCGGCCAACTGAACGGCCTGCAAGCCAACTACACCGCCGGCCCCCTGCTGGTGGGCGCCGCCTACCAGAAGTTTGACGTGAACGCCTCGGCCAGCACCAACCTGGGCAGCACCTCCAACGCCATGATCGGCGCCAACTACGGCTTCGGCCCGGCCCGCGTGTTCTTCAACTACATGGACACCAAGCTGAGCACCGGCGCCAAGAGCGACGTCGCCACCCTGGGCGTGAACTACGAAGTGACCCCGCTGGTGGGCCTGGTGGGCGCGTACTACAACGACAAGACCAAGTCGACCACCAACGTGAACGGCAGCCGCAACACCCTGGCCCTGGGCCTGACCTACTCGCTGAGCAAGCGCACCATGGTCTACACCTACGTGGACCGCTCCAAGGAAAACTCGGGCTACGCAGCCACCGCCATCTCGGCCGGCTCGGACCTGTTCGGCGCTCCCACGACGCTGACCACCCGCTCCAACCTGCTGGTGGGCGTGCGCCACGCCTTCTGATCGGGCCATCCGATCGGACCAGGGATCGCCGCTGCCCGGCACCCTGGTCCTGGTTTCTCCAAGTTCAAGCCCCTCGCAGCCGCGGGGGGCTTTTTTCATGGCCGGATGAAACGGCCCTGCAAAGGTCCGCCAGAGGCGTGCCCTCAGCACCGCCTCATGCCGCCACGCCCTGTTGCAGCAGCGTCCACAGCCGACCCGACGACAGCGGCATCTGCAGCCTGGGCGCGATGTCCGCACGGCCAGCCCGGGCCAGCGCGTCGGCCACGGCATTCACCAAAGTGGGGGTGGCGCCGATGGTGCCCAGTTCGCCCACGCCCTTGACGCCCAAGGGGTTGTTCTTGCAAGGGGTGGATTCGTCCATCGTGGTGCAGAAATCGGGCGCCAGGTCGGCGCGAGGGGCGGCATAGTCCATCAGGCTGCCCGTGACCAGTTGCCCGGTCTCGCGGTCATACAGCAGGTGCTCAGACAAGGCCTGCCCCAGGCCTTGCACCGCCCCGCCATCCAGTTGCCCGCGCACGATCAGCGGATTGACGACTCGCCCCACATCGTTGACAGAGGAATAGGCCACCACCTGCAAGTCACCCGTCTGCGGATCCAGCTCCACCTCGCAGAGGTGGCAGCCATTGGGCCAGGTCGGGCCCGAAACCGTGCTGGTCGAGTCGATGTGGATGCGCTGCTCGCTTTGGGCCCGCGCCAGCGCAAACAGGTCGATCCCCAAATCGGTGCCCTTCACACTGAAACGCCCGCCTTCGTAGGCGATGTCTTCGGCCGCCACCTCCAGCTCGGCGGCGGCCAGGGTCTTGGCGTGTTCGATGGTGCGCTCGGCCCCCACCCGCACGGCCGAGCCGCCGGTGAACAGCGAGCGCGAGCCCGCACTGCCAAAACCGTCGCCGCGGTCGGTATCGCCCAGCACCACGCGCACCTGCGTGATCGGCACACCGAACACATCCACCACCAGCTGGGCCAGCGTGGTGGCGATGCCCTGGCCCATGGCGTTCACGGCCGAGAACACCTCGATGGTGTCGTCCGGCAGCACCGTGACGGTGACGCGTTCCTCGAACACATTGCCACCCGTCCACTCCAGGAAGGTGGCCATGCCCTGGCCGCGCAGCAGGCCCTTCTGACGCGAGGCCGCCGCCCGCGCCTCGAAGCCGGCCCAATCGGCCTGCGCCAGGGCCTGATCCATCACTTTCTCAAAGCAGCCGGTGTCGTAGGTCTGCCCCATGGGGTTTTTGTAGGGCATCTGCGCGGGCTGGATGAAGTTGCGCCGGCGCAGGGCGACCCGATCGATGCCGGTCTGCCGCGCCGCCTCGTCCATCAGGCGCTCCATCGTGAAGATGGCCTCGGGCCGGCCCGCACCGCGGTAAGCCCCGGTGGGCGCGGTGTTGGTCAGCACGGCCTTGAAATGGAAGTCGATGGTCTGGATGTCGTACACGCTGGTCTGAACCCAGGGGCCGATCAACAACTGGATGGCCACCCCGGTGCCGGTGGCATAGGCGCCCACATTGGCCAGCGAGCGCAGCCGCAGGCCCAGGATCTTGCCGTCGGCGGCCAGCGCCAGTTCGGCACGGGTCTGCAGATCACGGCCATGGCTGGACGACAGAAACTCCTCGCTGCGCTCGGCCGCCCATTTCACGGGGCGCTGCAGTCGCTGGGCACTCCAGGCCACCACCATGTCTTCGGGGTAGGCCCCCGTCTTCATGCCGAAGCCGCCGCCCACATCGCCGACCACCACCCGCAGCCGCTCACGCGGCAGGCCCAGCACGGCGATCAGGGTGTCGCGCACACCCGAGGGCATCTGGGTGCTCATGCGCAAGGTCAGGCGCCCATCGGCCGGATCGGGGTAGGCCAGCACGGTGCGCGGCTCCAGCGTGAGGGCCGCCAGCCGCTGGTTGACCACCTCCAGCGCCACCACATGGGCGGCCTGGGCAAAGGCCGTGGCGCAGGCCGCCGCGTTGCCGTGCTGCATCTCGGCGGCGATGTTGTCGGGCGCCTCAGGGCACAGGTTTGGGGCGCCAGGGTGGGTGGCGTCATCAAGGTTCACCACCATGGGCAACTCGTCGTACTCGACAAACACCGCCTCGGCCGCATCACGGGCCTGCTGGGGCGTTTCAGCCACCACCGCCACCACGGCCTCGCCCACATAGCGCACCCGCTCATGGGCCAGCGGGTGGCGTGGAGGCGAGGCGGCCACGCCATCGGCCCGCTTGAAACCGGCGTTGCCCGGCAGTGGCCTGACGCCGGCCTGCACCAGGTCGGCCCCGGTGTACACGCCCAGCACCCCGGGCAGGCCAAGCGCCCCCGAGGTGTCGATGTTCACGATGCGCGCGTGCGGATAGGGCGAGCGCTGGAACGCCAGATGGGTCTGGCCCGGCAGGCTGAAGTCATCGGCATACCGGCCTGCTCCCTTGAGCAGACCTTCGTCTTCTAGGCGCAGCACGGCCTGGCCGCTGCCGAATCGGGCAAAGGAAGTGGGTGTGTTCACGGATTTGTCTCGCTGGTTGGGGCTTTGGAAACAGGATGCGGAAAACGGGAAATGCACCGGCAACCACTCTAGCCATTTCCCACCAATCCTGCTGTCGCGCGCCTCACCCAGGGCCCGCCGTGCGCCCATCAGGCACCGATCTGGCGCACAACACCTCGCAAACGCCCCCAAAACCCAGGAATGCTTCGTGCTTGATGCTGCATCGCAGCAATACCCTGTGCCACGCGACCGAGTGGCGTGGCGCGGGGTCTTCTGGCCTCTTTCCCAACCCTCGATAGGAGCCTTTCATGCTGGACCGAACCTCTACCCTGTTCTCCCACGTCAAGCCTGGCGACAACGACTACGTCAGTGGTGGACTGCGCGACTTCTTCCTGTACCGGGACCTGGGCGTGGCTGCGGCCACGCACGGCAAGGTGATTGCCCACCTGGTGAAGGCCAACATGGCCCCTGAAACGGGCACGGGCTGGCACCGGCATGAAGCCGATTTCCAGATCGTCATCATGCTCAAGGGCTGGGCACGTTTCATGTACGAAGACCAGGAGACCCTGGTGCAGGCCGGTGACTGCGTGCACCAGCGCCCGGGCATCCGGCATTACCTGTTCGACTATTCGCCCGACATGGAGTACCTCGAAATCGTCTCACCGGCCGATTTCAAGACGGTGGATGTGCCCGCTGTCTGCCCCATCCCGGCGCCCACCCCCTGGGCCTGAACGCCGGCATGCACCCGCCTGGGGCGGGTGCACCGGCAACGGGCGCCCGGCGATCAGAACTCGGCGTCCAATTCGTCGATCTCGTCGGGCTCCAGGGCGGCTGCGGCCACCCACTCTTTCATGGCGGGCAAGGCCATGATGGTCTGGCAATAGGCGGCGCACACCGGGTCCAGCGCCACGTCGTAGGTCAGGAAGCGGGTCACCACCGGCGCAAACATGGCGTCGGCGATGCAGGGCTGGGCACCGAACAAGTAAGGGCCACCATAACGCTGCAGGCATTCTGTCCAGATGGTGGTGATGCGGTCGATGTCGGTCTGCGCGCGCGACCACAGCTTGAAGCCCGGGAAATGCGCCTTGATGTTCATGGGCAGGGACGAGCGCAGGGCGCTGAAGCCCGAATGCATCTCGCCACAGATGGCCCGGCAATGGGCCCGGGCGGCACGATCTGCCGGCAACAGGCCGGCATTGGGCTTGATCTCGTTGAGGTATTCACCAATGGCCAGGGTGTCCCAGACGTAGAGACCGTCATGGTCCAGGGCCGGCACCCGCATGGACGCCGACAACAGCAGCATCTCGGCCTTCATGTCGGGGTCGTCGGGCGAAATCACCTTTTCAGTGAACGCCAGCCCCGCCAGCTTCGTCATCAGCCAGCCGCGCAAGGCCCAGGCACCGTAGTTCTTGCTGCTGATCGTCAAAACCGCTTTGGCCATGGCTTGCTCCTGTTGGTCCAGCGGCTGTGCAAGCCCCGTGCCATGCCGCCAGGCCCCGGCCTTGGCCCGCAACTTGCCTTCGCCCCGACAACACCCACCGAAAGATTGCCATGCTGTATCAGGCCTACCAACTCCAGTCTGACCTGATGTCCCCGCTGCGCCTGATGGCCCAGGCCATGGGCTCGGCGTTCATGGTGCCCGGCACCGAACGCACGGTGCTGCGCCAGATGGCCGCCGCCGGCGAGGTGTTCTCACGCCTGCGGCTCACACACAGTCGGCCAGCCTATGGCATCGAGTCGGTGCAGGTCGGCGAGCAGCGCGTGGCCATCACCGAGCGGGTGGCGCACACCCTGCCCTTCGGCACCCTGCTGCACTTTGCCAAAGACCCGGCCGCCGGCCTGCCCACCCAACCACCGGTGCTGCTGGCGGCACCGCTGTCGGGCCACTTTGCCACCCTGCTGCGCGAAACCGTGCGCACCCTGCTGCAGGACCACGACGTCTACATCACTGACTGGCACAACGCCCGCGACGTGGCCCTGCGCGAAGGTGCCTTCGGGCTGGACGACTACATCCGCTACATGATGCTGTTCCTGCAGCACATCGGCCCCGGCACCCACCTGGTGGCTGTGTGCCAGCCCTGCGTGGCGGCCCTGGCCGCCACCGCCTTGCTGGCCGAAGACGACGACCCGGCCCAGCCGCGCAGCCTGACCCTGATGGCCGGCCCGGTCGACTGCCGCGTCAACCCCACCGAGGTGAACCGCCTGGCCACCAGCAAGCCGATCGAGTGGTTTGAGAAGAACCTGATCAGCCATGTGCCCCTGCCGCACCGCGGCTTCATGCGCCGCGTGTACCCAGGCTTTGTGCAGCTCAGCGCCTTCATGAGCATGAACCTGGAGCGCCATCAACAATCGTTCGAAAACCTCTACCAGCACATCCTGGAGGGTCGCCTCGACGAGGCCGAGACCATCAAGATCTTCTACGAAGAGTACCTGGCGGTGAACGACCTGCCCGCCGAGTTCTACCTGGAGACCGTGGAAAAGGTGTTCCAGACCTACGACCTGGCCGTCGGTCAGCTCCACTACCAGGGCCGCCGCGTCAACCCAGCGGCCATCCGACGCACCGCATTGCTCACGGTCGAAGGGGAACGCGACGACATCTGCGCCATCGGCCAGACCGTGGCCGCGCAAGACCTGTGCAAAAGCGTGCGCCCCTACCTGAAGAACCACCACGTGCAGACCGGCGTGGGCCACTACGGCGTATTCAGCGGCCGCAAGTGGAACCAGCAGATCTACCCCCGGGTCCGCGACAGCATCCACGCCAGCCTGGGCTGAGCCCGGCCCAGGCGAGGACCAGGCCTCAACCGCCCACCACCTGCCGCGCCACCCGAGCCACCTGGGCAGCATCCACACCAAAGAAGGCGCGCAAAGCGGCGCGGGTGTCGCTGCGGCCGAAGCCGTCGGTGCCCAGACTCAGGTAGCGGCGGCCAGCCGGCACCCAGGCGCGCACGCTCTCGGGCACGGCGCGCACGTAGTCGGTGGCGGCAATGACCGGGCCTTCGGTGTCGGCCAGCAGGGCCGTCAGCCACGGGGTGCCAGGATCGCGCTCGCCGGCCAGAGCCCGGGCCTCGCAAGCCTGGCCGTCGCGGGCCAGCTCGCTCCAGCTGGTGACGCTGACCACATCCACCGTGAACCCCTCGGCCGCCAGTTGTTGCGCGGCCTTGACCACCTCGGTGAGGATGGCGCCCGAGCCGAGCAGGGTCACCTTGTGGGTGGCCGTGCCGGGGATGTGCTGCAGCCGGTAGGCGCCGCGCAACACGCCCTGCGACGCGCCTTCAGGCAGGTCGGCTTGGGCATAGTTCTCGTTCATCAGGGTGAGGTAATAAAAAACGTCTTGCTGCTCGACCAGCATCTCGCGCATGCCCTGGTCGATGATCACCGCCAGCTCGCCCGCGTAGGCCGGGTCGTAGGCCTTGCAATTGGGGATGGTGGCCGCCACCAGGTGGCTGCTGCCGTCCTGGTGTTGCAGCCCTTCGCCGCCCAGCGTGGTGCGGCCCGAGGTGGCGCCCAGCAGAAAGCCGCGGGCGCGCTGGTCGGCGGCGGCCCAGATGGCGTCGCCCACGCGCTGAAAGCCGAACATCGAGTAATAGATGTAGAAGGGCAGCATGGCCAGGCCATGCACGCTGTAGCTGGTGGCTGCGGCCGTCCAGCTGGCGATGGCGCCAGCCTCGCTGATGCCTTCTTCGAGGATCTGGCCGTCCAGGGCCTCGCGGTAACTCAGCACCGAGCCGATGTCTTCGGGCGCGTAGCGCTGGCCCACGCTGCTGTAGATGCCCACCTGTTTGAACAGATTGGCCATGCCGAAGGTGCGCGCCTCGTCGGCCACGATGGGCACGATGCGCGGGCCCAGTTGCGGGTCTTTCAGCAGGTTGCCCAGCATGCGCACAAAGGCCATGGTGGTGCTCATCTCCTTGCCCTCGGGCTGCAGGGCAAACTGGCCGTAACGGGCCAACTCGGGCACCGGCACCACCTCGCAAGTGGCTTCACGGCGCGGCAGATAGCCTCCCAATTCGGCCCGGCGCTGTTGCAGGTAGCGCATCTCGGCGCTGTCGGGCGCAGGCTTGTAGAACGTGAGTGACTTCGCCTGCTCATCGCTGAGCGGCAGCTGGAAGCGGTTGCGGTACTCGATCAGATCGTCTTCGTCGAGCTTCTTCTGGCTGTGCGTGGTCATCTTGCCCTGACCGGCCGTGCCCATGCCATAGCCCTTCTTGGTGTGGGCCAGGATCACCGTGGGCTGGCCACGGTGCGCCGCGGCCGCAGCGTAGGCGGCGTGGATCTTGACCAGGTCGTGCCCACCCCGCTTGAGGCGGTCGATCTGCTCGTCGGTCAGCCCCATGGCCAGCGCGGCCAGCTCGGGGTTCTGGCCGAAGAAGTTGTCACGGTTGAAACGACCGTCCTTGGCCGCGAAGGTCTGCATCTGGCCGTCCACCGTGCCCGACAGGGCGCGGGCCAGGGCGCCGGTGATGTCACGCGCAAACAGGCCATCCCAGTCACTGCCCCAGACCAGCTTGACCACGTTCCAGCCGGCGCCGGCAAACAAGCGCTCCAGCTCGTCGATGATGCGGCCATTGCCGCGCACCGGTCCGTCCAGGCGCTGCAGGTTGCAGTTGACCACCCAGACCAGGTTGTCCAGGCCCTCGCGGGCGGCCAGGGTCAGGGCGCTCATGCTCTCGGGCTCGTCCATCTCGCCGTCGCCGAACACGCCCCAGACCTTGCGCGCGCTGCAATCGAGCAACTGCCGGTGCGACAGGTAGCGCATGAAGCGCGCGTGGTAGATCGAGCTGATCGGCCCCAGGCCCATCGAGCCGGTAGGGAACTGCCAGAACTCGGGCATCAGCCAGGGGTGGGGGTAGCTGCTCAGGCCCTGGGCGCCGGCCGCCGGGGCGGAGATCTCCTGGCGGTAGTGCATCAGGTCGGCCTGCTGCAGGCGGCCTTCGAGGAAGGCGCGCGCATACACCCCGGGGGCGCTGTGCGGCTGGAAGAACACCAGATCGCCCCGGTGCTGGCCCGGGCCCAGGCCCTGGCGCGCATGGAAGAAATGGTTGAAACCCACCTCGAACAGGTCGGCCGCGCTGGCGTAGCTGGCAATGTGCCCGCCCAGCTCGGCCGAACCGCCGGTTTCCACCTGGTTGGCGCGCACCACCATGGCCAGGGCGTTCCAGCGCATCAGCGAGGCCAGGCGCTCCTCGATCGCCAGATCACCCGGGAAGGCCGGTTGCTGCCCCACCGGCACCGTGTTCACATAGGCCGTGTTCAGCCCGGGACGCCAACCGGTCTGGTGTGCGCGGGCCAGTTGCGCCAGTTCGTCCAGCACAAAACGGGCGCGCTCCGGCCCCTGGGTCTGCACCAGAGATTCAAAGGCCTCACGCCATTCGGCGGTCTCGGTCGGGTCGGCATCGGGGAGGCCATCGCTGAGCTGGAGGAGACGGGGGTCGGCGGGTGCGTTCATACCTCCGTACTTTAGAGACATGGCTGCAGAATGAGCCGCCAAATCAAGCCACAAAAACGCACCAACGCAGCACAATATGCTGCATATAGAAAAATCCAAAGCATATGAAGCTTGACACCCTGGACCTTCGCATTCTGGCAGAACTGCAGGCCGATGGCGCGCTGTCGAACGTCGAACTGGCCCGCCGCGTGCATCTGTCGCCCTCGCCCTGCCTGGCCCGTGTCAAGGCGATGGAGCAGGCGGGCGTCATCTCGCGCTACGTGGCCCTGGCCAGTGCCGCCGCGCTGGGCTTGGGGCTCAATGTGTTCATCTCGATCAGCCTGCGCACCCAGAGCAAGGCCGCGCTGGCAGACTTCGAACAGCGCATCTGCGAGCACGACGAGGTCATGGAGTGCTACCTGATGACCGGCGACAGCGACTACCTGATCCGCGTGGCCGTGACCGACATTGCCGCCCTGGAGCGCTTCATCCTGGAACAACTCACGCCCATTCCAGGCGTGGAGAAGATCCGCTCCAGCTTTGCCCTCAAACAGGTGCGCTACAAAACCGCCCTTCCGCTACCCGCCGCCGGTCGCTGATCAGGGAAAACGAGACATATGACCTTGACATGGCAGCCATTTCTACCTTGTAACAATTTTTCGATTCACCCAGAATGGGGCTGTCCGAACCGGTGTCGTCGGGTCCGTTACAGGAAGGCCGCCAATCATGCAGGGCAGGGGAGCTCAAAAAAATCAAGGTCCAGGCGCCAGGCTGCGGGCTGGGCTGCGCCGTGTCTTGCTGGCCGGAAGCCTGATGGCCCTGGTCCAGGGCCACTGTGCGGGCGAGTCCTTGCGCCTGCGCTTCGCGCCGGAAAAGGACTACGGGCCATTCATCTACCTGACCGACCAAGGTCAGGTGGAAGGCCTGTCGGCAGACTTCCTGAACGCCATGGCGGCCCATGGCGAACTTCAGATCGACACCCTGCCGGCCCAGCCGCTGGCGTCCATCCTGGAGGCCGCCCGGCAAGGGCAGGTCGACCTGATCTCCTCGCTGCGCCCCACCCCTGAGCGGGCCGAGTTCCTGGGCTTCACGCGCCCCTATGTCACGGTCCCTGCGGTGCTGGTCACCCTGCCCAGCCGAGACCCCCAGTCCCTGAGCGACTTCCGGGGACGGCCTGTGGCCGTGGGCCGCGGCTACGCCGTGGAAAGTTTTGTGCGCGAAAAATACCCCGAGGTGCAATGGACACCGGTGGATGACGACAGCGAAGGCCTGCGCCTGCTGCGCTCAGGCCAGGTCGGCGCGATGGTGGCCGATGTGGCCAGCGTGCACTTTGCGGCCGACCGGCTGGGCTTGCGCGGGGTGCAGGTCAACGCGGCCATCGGTTTCGAATACCCGCTGAGTTTCGCCTTCCCCAAATCCCGGCCGGACATCGGGCGGGTGCTGGAGGAGAGCCTGCGCAGCCTGCCGGAAACCCGGCGCCAGTCGCTGCGTCAACGCTGGCTCGACGGACGCCAGCAAAGCATTGACGACCCGCGTGCAGTGTGGCTGCGCCGTGTGGGGCTGGGCCTGGCCGCCGTGGCCGCGCTGGGCCTGATCGTGACCCTGGTGCGCAGGAGCCCGGATGCCGACGCCACCTGAGCCCGACATCTCCGCCTTCAGCGAACTGGAGCCTGAGGCTGCCGGCCCGCCCGCGCGACGCTACAACGTGTGGGGGGCCGCCTTGTTCGGCGCCCTGGTGTACGCCCTGCTGGCCGCCCTGAGCATTGCCTTGTCACGCCTGCCGGGCAGCGTGGCCACGCTGTGGTTTGCCAACATGGCCGGGGCCTTGCTGGTGGCCCGCCGCCCGGGGCATGAAGCCTGGGTGTTGCTGCCCGCGCTGACCCTGGGCAATCTGGGCGCCAATCTGTTGCTGGTGGAAGACTGGCACGCTGCCGTGGCCTTCGTGCTGCCCAACCTGATCGAGGTGGCCCTGGCAGCACGGGCGCTGCGGCGGGTGAAGGGCGACATCGATTTGCTGAGCAGCCCGGCACGACTGCTGCTGATCCTGTTGAATGCGGGCCTGTTGCCAGCGCTGGTGGGCGCCACCCTGGGTGCGGGCATGCTGGCGGTCAGTACCCCGGCCACCTTCGGCTTCCTGTGGCCCCGCTGGCTGGAAGGCAGTCTGATCGGCGCCAATTCCATGCTGCCGCTGGCGCTGTTCGTGCTGATGCACGGCATGCGCACCTTGTTGCGCCAGCTGTGCACGATCGAAAACAGCTCGCTGCTGCTGCTGAGCGCGGCGGTGGCCCTGGTGGTGCCAGTGAGCGTGCCCTTTCCCTTTGTCTACATCACCCTGCCCCTGGCCTTGGCCGCCCTGCGCGGCGGTTTTGCCGTGACGGCCAGCGCCAGCCTGCTGGTCTCGGTGCTGACAGGGGCCCAGATCGGCCTGGGCGTGCTGATCCCACCGCCCACCACCCTGCACTGGGAGCATGTGCTGTTCTACCTGCCCATCCTGGCCGTGGTGGTTCCCCCCACATTGCTGGCCAGTGCCATGGAAGGTTACCGCCGCAGCCTGCGCGAGCTGCGCACCAGTGAGCGCCGCCTGCGCACCCTGTACAGCCACACCCCGGCCCTGATGATGTCCTTTCGCCCCGACGGCAGCCTGCTGAGCGTGAGCGACCTCTGGCTCCACAAGCTCGGGCGCTCAGGCCCCGAGGTGCTGGGGCAGCCCTTCACCGACTTCATGCCGGCCGAGTCGGCGCAGTACATCCAGGCCTATGTGCTGCCCGAACTGCTGCAGCGCGGCCAGTGCCGGGACGTGGCCTGTCGCTGGGTCACCGGCCGGGGTGAATTGATCGAATCGCGTCTGTCCGCCGTGTGGGAGCGCAATGCGCGTGGTCAGCCCACGCGCGCGCTGGCGGTGATCGAGGATGTGACCGAAAACCAGCGCCTGGCGCATTTCGCGGCCCAGCGCGAGTTCATCGAAGTGACCCTGCACTCCATTGGCGACGGGGTGGTGGCCTGTGATGCAGAAGGCCGCATCCAGTACCTCAACCCGGTGGCCGAAGCCTTGCTCGGTGTGCAGCGCCAGAGTGCGTTGGGGCATGCCTTCGACCAGACCCTGGTGCTGCTCGACCCCGAAACCCGCCTGCGCATCGACAACCCGGTGCTGCGCTGTCTGCGCACCGGCCGGGGCTCCGGCCTGCCCCGGGAAGCCCTGATGCGGGGTCTGTCGGGCCAACAACACCCGATCCAGCATGCGGTGTCGCCGATCTTCGGCCCGCACGGCCAGTTGCGTGGTGCGGTGATGGTGTTCCAGGACGTGCGTGAAGCGCGTGCGCTGGAGCAGCGCATGGCCCACCTGGCGCACCACGACGCCCTGACCGACCTGCCCAACCGCGTGCTGCTGCAAGACCGCATCCAGCAGGCCTGCGAGCGCAGCCGGCGTGAGGGCGGCGGCTTTGGCGTGATGTTCCTCGACCTGGACCACTTCAAGCATGTCAATGACTCGCTGGGCCATGCGGCCGGGGATGAGTTGCTGCGCGAAATGGCGCGTCGCCTGAAAGCCACACTGCGCACCTGCGACACCATCTGCCGCCTGGGTGGCGACGAGTTCGTCATGCTGGTCGGCGACATCCAGAACCCGCAGGACCTGGGCGCCGTGGCCGAAAAGGTGCTGGCTGAAGTGGCCCGCCCTTGCCTGATCGCGGGGCGGGACATGAACATGTCGGTGAGCCTGGGCCTGGCCCTGTTCCCGGCCGATGGCGAGAACGTGGAAATGCTCATGAAGCATGCCGACACCGCGATGTACCGCGCCAAGCGAGAGGGGCGCAGCCGCTACCACTTCTTCTCGCGCGCGCTGGACGAGGCGGCCACCGTGCGACTGCAACTGGAGCAGGACATCCGCCGGGGCATTGCGGCCCGCGAATTCATCGTGCATTACCAGCCCCTGGTGCAGGCACTCGATGGCGCCGTGATCGGGGCCGAAGCCCTGGTGCGCTGGCAGCGTGGGCCTGAGGAATGCTGGGCCCCAGGGCAGTTCATCCCGGTGGCCGAGGAAAGTGGGCTGATCGTGGCACTGGGCGAACAGGTGATGGAACAGTCCTGCGCCCAGTTGCGCCAATGGCTGGACCTGGGCCTGCCGGTGCAGCGCCTGTGCATCAACGTGTCGCCCCTGCAGTTCGCAGCGCCGGGCTTTGTCGAGCAGGTCCTGGCCCAGGCGGGGCGCCACCAGATCAACCCGGCCCTGCTGGAGCTCGAGATCACCGAGGCCTCACTGATGAGTCACCCCGAGCAGACACGGGAAGCCTTGCAACGGCTGAAGGCGGCGGGCATGAAGGTGGCGCTGGATGACTTCGGCACCGGCTACTCCAGTCTCGGCTACCTGCGCCAGTTCCCGGTGGATACGCTCAAGGTGGACCGGTCCTTTGTGGCCGAGGTGCACCAGGATGCCGGCAACCAGCAACTGGTGGCGGCCATCGTGGCCATGGCCGCCACCCTGAAGCTGCACGTGGTGGCCGAGGGGGTGGAAACCCAGTCCCAGGCGGCCTTGCTGGCCGACATGGGCTGCGACACGCTGCAGGGCTTTCTGTTCGCCCGCCCCATGCCCGCGGCCGCCCTGGCCGGCTGGCTGGGCCGGCGCTGGCCCACCGAGACGCCGGGTGCACCACCGGACCTGGCCGCGGGATCAGCCCCAGCCCTGCAACACGACCTTGCCGCGGGCGCGCCCTGACTCCACGTGGGCGTGGGCGCGGCGCAGGTTGGCGGCGTTGATCGGCCCCATGTGGTCGCCTTCGGTGCTGCGCAACTGACCGGCATCGACCAGCTCGGCCACGCGGCTGAGCAGGCGGTGCTGCTCGATCTGATCGGGCGTGCCGAAGCGGCTGCGCGCAAACATCATCTCCCAGTGCAGGCTCAGGCTCTTGGGCTTGAGGGCCATCACATCGAGTGCGCCCGGTGCCAGATCGTCAATCAGGCCCAGCCGGCCTTGGGGCGCCAGCAGCTCGACCAGTTGCGGAAAATAATCACCGGTGTGGGTCAGCGAAGCCACCAGCGGCACATCGGCATGCCCCAGGGCCTGCAACTGCGGCAACAAGGGCTGGCGGTGGTCGATCACGGCATGGGCCCCCAGCGCCTCGCACCATTGGCGCGTCTCGGGTCGCGAAGCGGTGGCCACCACGGTCAGGGCCGTGAGCCGGCGGGCCAGTTGCAGCAGGATGGAGCCGACGCCGCCGCCAGCCCCCAGCACCAGCAGGGTCTGCCCGGCGCCGCCTTGCCCGTCGGCCTGCAGCGGCACGCCCAGGCGATCGAACAGCAGCTCCCAGGCGGTGATGGCCGTCAGCGGCAAGGCGGCGGCCTGGGCGTCGTTGAGGCTGGCGGGCGCCCGCGCAGCAATGCGCTCGTCCACCAACTGCTGCTCTGCATTGCTGCCCGGGCGGGTGATGCTGCCCGCGTACCAGACCCGTTCACCGGGCTGGAACAAGGTGACCGCCGGGCCCACCGCCAGCACCGTGCCCACCGCATCCCAGCCCAGCACCTCGGCCTGACCGGGCACCGGGGCGCGGCTTTGCCGCACCTTGGTGTCCACCGGGTTGACCGACACCGCCGACACGGCCACCAGCAGGTCGTGTGGCGCCAGGTGCTGCGCCTGCGGGGCGGGCAATTGCAGGTCCAGCAGCGACTCGGGGTGATCGATGGGCAAGGCTTGGTGGTAGCCCACGGCTTTCATGAGCGAAGAAGTGGTCATGGCAATCGTCCTTCTGACAAAAAAAGTGATGAAGGAGAGAATCTAGGCCTGCTCATTCATTTGATAAACCACCTAAAAATAGCATCAGTTTCAAATGAAACTTGAAAATATCGACGAACTGCGCGTGGCCCTGGCCTGCGCCGACACGGGCAGCCTGACACGCAGCGCACAGCGCCTGCACATCACACCGGCCGCCGCGAGCGCCGCCCTCAAGAAGCTGGAGTCGCGCCTGGGCGTGCGCCTGTTCGAGCGCAGCACGCGCAGCATGCGCATCACACCCGGGGGTGAGCTGTTCTGCCAGTACGCCCGCCGCGCCCTGGACCTGCTCGACGAGGGCCAGGCCCAGTTGCACGATGATGGGGCCCAACTGGTGGGCACCATCCGTCTGGCCGCCTCCAGCGACCTGACGCGGCGCGTGCTGCTCGACTGGCTGGACGACTTTCTGCAGGAGCACCCGGCGGTCGAGCTGCAGCTTGCCGTGAGTGACACCCTGACCGACGTGGTGCGCGACCAGGTCGACCTGGCCCTGCGCTACGGCGAGCTGGACGACTCGCGCCTGGTGGCCCGCCGCCTGCTGACCACCCGGCGGGTGGTGTGCGCCGCCCCCGCCTACCTGGCCCGCCACGGCGCCCCCCAGCACCCCAGCGAGCTGGCCCGGCACGAATGCCTGAGCTTCATGATCCGGGGCCGGCGGGTGCTGCAATGGCCGTTCGAACGCAACGACGGGCAGGAGGCGCTCAGCGTGCGCGTGCAGGGCCGACGCAGCGCAGACGACGCCGAGATCGCCCACCGCTGGGCCCTGGCGGGGCACGGCATCCTGTGCAAGAGCGAGATCGATGTGCATGCCCACCTGGCCAGTGGTGCCCTGGTGCGCCTGTTGCCCGACTGGCAGGGCATCACCATGCCGCTGCATGCAGTGCTGCCCAGCAACCGCTTCGTGCCGGCGCGGGTGCGGGCGCTGGTCGACACCCTGGCCCGGCGCTTCGAGGCCTCGGGCATGGGCCTGCCCGGCCCCTTGGCACACACGGGTGGGCCCGCTTCGCTACCATCGAGCCCATGACTCAAGACCTGTTCCGCCAAGATGCCCGGCTGCGCGAATGCAATGCCCATGTGACCGCCCTGACCGACGCCGGTGTGGTGCTGGACCGCAGCGTGTTCTACCCCCTGGGCGGCGGCCAGGCCGGTGACACCGGGCAACTGCTGCTGGCCGACGGCAGCGTGCTGCACATCATCGACACCCGCAAAGCCAAGGACGAACAGGGCCAGCCCACCGCCGACATCGTGCACGTGCCGGGCCCTGGGCAGGAGGTCCTGCTGGCCCGGCTGCAGCCGGGCAGCGAGGTCACGGCGCGCATCGACTGGGAGCGCCGCCACCGCCTGATGCGCTTTCACACCGCCACCCACCTGCTGTGCCACCTGGTGGCCCAACCGGTGAACGGCTGTTCGATCACGCCCGACTATGCCCGGCTCGACTTCCACATGACCGAGCCCCTGGACAAGGACACCCTGAGTGCCGGCCTGGCGCGCCTGGTGGCGGCGGCGCTGCCGGTGACGGTGGGCGCCATCAGCGATGCCGAGCTGGACGCCAACCCCGAGCTGGTGAAAAGCATGTCGGTGCAGCCCCCGCGGGGCAGCGGCCAGGTGCGCACCATCGGCATTGCGGCCCTGCCCGGAGACACCGCGCTGGTCGATCTGCAGCCCTGCGGCGGCACCCACGTGGCCAACACCGCCGAGATCGGCGCCATGGTGGTGACCAAGATCGAGAAGAAAAGTGCCAACTCGCGCCGCGTGGTGCTGGGGTTTGCAGCGTGAGGCAGACACTCCCGGTTGGCGGAACTTCGGCCGCGGTGCCCGCTCCCAGAGCAGCCATGTCCTTTTTTCTTCCCACGCTCCGCGCCTTCCGCTTCTGGCGGCTGAGCGCCGCCCTGCTGGGTGCGGCCAGCCTGCTGCCCGCCACCGCCCCAGCCCAGATCGAACTGCGCACGGGTGCCGGAGCCGGGCGGCCGGCCCTGTCCAGCCCGGCCGCGCCGCCCAGCAGCGTCAGCACCCCGCGCGTGCGGGCTGAGTTGCTGGCCCTGGCGCCCCAGGGCGTGGGCCCGGGCCAGCCCCTGTGGCTGGGCCTGCAGATCACCCACCAGCCCGAATGGCACACCTACTGGAAGAACCCTGGCGACTCCGGCCTGCCCACCCAGCTGAGCTGGCAGTTGCCCGCCGGCCTGAGCGCCGGAGAGATCGCCTGGCCGGTGCCGCACAAGATCCGCATCGGCGCCCTGGCCAACCTGGGCTACGAAGGCACGGTGCTGCTGCCGGTGCCCGTGACCGTGGCCCCGGGCTGGACCGCCGCTTCGGGCACGCTGCCGATCCACGTCAAGGCCAGCTGGCTGGTGTGCCGCCAGGAATGCATTCCTGAAGAGGCCGAGCTGGGGCTGGACCTGCCGGTGGGCAGCTCCACCGCGGCCAGCCTGCCCGCATTTGAGGCCGCCCGGGCCGCCCAACCCCAGGCCTTGGCGGGCGCCCCGGCCAGCCAGAGTGCTGCCCAGGTGTCGGCCGACGGCCTGAGCCTGCGCATTGCCGGCCTGCCCGCCGCCTGGCGCGGTCAGCCCCTCAACCTGTACCCCGAGACCCCTGAGTTGCTCGACATCGCCGCCCCCGCCGAGTCGCGCTGGGACGGCGACACCTGGACCACCCGGGTGCCGCTGTCGGCCCAGCGCAGCGGCCAAGCCACCCAGATCGCGGTGGTGCTGCAGCGCGAAGGCACGGCCCTGCCGGCCTGGCGCGCCGAACTGCCCGTGCGCGGCGACTGGCCGGCCACGCCGGTGGCGGGCAAGGCCGAGGTCTCCCCCGCGCTGAGCGCCGCACTGGCGGCCAATCAGGCCGCGGCCCAACCAGCGCCCGCCACCGAGAGCGGCACGGGCTTGGCCTGGCTGCCGGCCCTGCTGGGCGCCTTGCTGGGGGGGCTGATCCTGAACCTGATGCCCTGCGTGTTCCCGGTGCTGGCCATCAAGCTGCTGGGCTTTTCGCGCCACAGCGGCGAGCACGGTGCCCGCCACCTGCGCCTGCAGGGCCTGGCCTACACCGGCGGCGTGGTGCTGTCCTTTCTGGCCCTGGGCGCGCTGATGCTGGCCTTGCGTGCGGGCGGCGCCCAACTGGGTTGGGGCTTTCAACTGCAGTCGCCCGGCGTGGTGGCGGCCCTGGCGGCCCTGTTCACCCTGGTCGGGCTGAACCTGGCCGGCGTGTTCGAGTTCGGGGCCTGGTTGCCCAGCGGGCTGGCCAGCGTGCAGGCGCGCCACCCCGTCATCGACGCCGCACTGTCGGGCGTGCTGGCGGTGGCCATCGCCTCGCCTTGCACCGCGCCCTTCATGGGCGCCTCACTGGGCTTTGCCGTGGCGCTGCCCGCTGCCGAGGCGCTGGCCATCTTCGCTGCCCTGGGCCTGGGCATGGCCCTGCCCTACCTGGCGGTGGCCCTGGTGCCCGGTCTGAGCCACGGCCTGGCGCGGCGACTGCCCCGCCCCGGCCCCTGGATGGTCGTGTTTCGCCAGTTGATGGCCTTCCCCATGTTCGGCACCGTGGCCTGGCTGGTCTGGGTGCTGGGCCAGCAAAGCGGCATTGACGGCGCAGGCGCCCTGCTGGCCCTGCTGGTGGCCCTGAGCGCCACCGTCTGGGCGCTGACGCTGCGCCACCGCGCCCGTCTGGTGCTGGGTGCGGCCTTGGCCGCCCTGCTCCTGTGGCTGGGCTGGAGCCTGGGGCCCCAGGTGACCCGCCTGGCCGAGCCCACCCCCAGCAGCGCCCAGGCCGACGCGACCTGGGCCCCCTGGTCTGAAGCCCAGGTGCAGAACCTGGTGGCCCAGGGCCGGCCGGTGTTCATCGACTTCACCGCCGCCTGGTGCGTGACCTGCCAGGTCAACAAGCGCGGCACGCTGTCCGATGCGGCCCTGCTGGCCGACATGGCCCAGCACCAGGTGGCCTTGCTGCGCGCCGACTGGACGCGGCAAGACCCGGCCATCACCACCGCCTTGCGTGCCCTGGGCCGCAGCGGCGTGCCTGTTTACGTGGCCTACCGGCCGGGCCAGCCGCCCCAGGTGCTGTCTGAACTGCTGAGCGTGCGCGACGTGCGCCAGGCCCTGAACCTGCCGGGCACCTGAGCGGCCCGGTCCCTTGCCCTTGAACGAACCACCATGCCCGCCTTTCCACTGTATGAACCCGAAGCCCCCTCGCGCGCCGAGGTCGAAGCCCTGCCCGGGCGCACCCTGCTGCAGTTCGGCACCGACTGGTGCGGCCACTGCCGCGCCGCCCAGGTGCCGGTGACCGACGCCCTGGCCGCCCAGCCCGGCCTGCGCCACCTGCTGGTGGAAGACGGCCCCGGCCGCCCGCTGGGCCGCACCTACGGCGTCAAGCTGTGGCCCACGCTGATCCTGCTGATCGATGGTCAGGAAAAGGCCAGGCTGGTGCGCCCGACCGAGACCGCCGCGGTGCTGCAGTTGCTGGCCGTTGAATAGGCCCAGGAAGCCTGATCTGGCAGGGCAGGCGCCAGCCCTGCCCTGAAACACGCTGCATCGCCCTGGGCTTGATCGGTGCGCGAGCCCATGTGGTGGTGTACTCCGAGACGAGCCGAGGCATCCGGGTGATCCGTTTTCGCAAGGCCAACTTCAGAGAGCAGAGCGCTATGAGCAAGAAGCCCGATCCTGAGATGACTGACGCCGACAATCCGGCCTGGACAGAGGCCATGTTCAAGCAGGCTGTGCATGTGGACGACTTGTCCGACAGCCTGCGCGACAAGCTCAGGCGCAGCCCCCGCGGGCCGCAGAAGGCTCCGCGCAAGATGTCCACCACCATCCGCTTGTCGCCCGAGGTGGTGACCGCTTTCCGCGCGGTTGGAGGCGGATGGCAAACCCGCATCGATCAAGCCTTGAAAGCGTGGCTGAAAATGCACCCTCAGAGCTGAGGTTTTGCAGCGGCCTGGCTTCTGCCGCTTTGATCAGCGCTTTCTTCAGCGCCCTCTCGGTACTTTCTCAGCGCATCAAAATTGATCCAGGGCAAGAAACCCGGGCCTCCTGCGTTACAGCCAGAACGCACGGTGCTGCGACAATCCAGGGATGAGCACCTCCGCCGCCCCCCACCCCGCTGCCAGCCGCTTCGCGCCGCTGCAAAACGACACTTTTCTGCGCGCCTGCTGGCGCCAGGCCACCGACCACACCCCGCTGTGGCTGATGCGCCAGGCCGGCCGTTACTTGCCCGAGTACTGCGCCACCCGGGCACGAGCCGGCAGCTTCATGGGCCTGGCCACCAACACCGACTTCGCCACCGAGGTCACGCTGCAGCCTTTGGAGCGCTACGCGCTGGACGCGGCCATCCTGTTTTCCGACATCCTGACCGTGCCCGATGCCATGGGCCTGGGCCTGTCCTTCGCCCAGGGCGAGGGTCCGCGCTTTGCCACCCCGGTGCGTGACGAGGCCGCCGTGGCGGCCCTGCAGGTGCCCGACATGGACAAGCTGCGCTACGTGTTCGACGCCGTCACCAGCATCCGCCACGCCCTGAAGGGCCGGGTGCCGCTGATCGGCTTCTCGGGCAGCCCCTGGACGCTGGCCTGCTACATGGTCGAAGGCAAGGGCAGCGATGACTACCGCCTGGTCAAGACCATGCTGTACAGCCGCCCCGACCTGATGCACCGCATGCTGGAGGTGAACGCCGATGCCGTGGCCACCTACCTGAACGCACAGATCGAGGCCGGCGCCCAGGCGGTGATGATTTTTGACAGCTGGGGTGGCGTGCTGGCCGATGGCGCCTTCCAGCAATTCAGCCTGGCCTACACGGCCCGCGTGCTGCAGCAACTCAAGCGCGAACATGAGGGCGTGGCCATTCCGCGCATCGTGTTCACCAAGGGGGGCGGCCAGTGGCTGGAAGCCATGTCGGCCCTGGACTGCGAGGTGCTGGGCCTGGATTGGACCGTCAACCTGGGCCAGGCCCGTGCCCGCGTGGGCGGTGCCGTGGGGGGCCCGGGCAAGGCCTTGCAGGGCAACATCGACCCCAACGTGCTGTTTGCCCCGCCGAAGCAGATTGCGCAGGAAGTGACCCGCGTGCTGGACAGCTTCGGCACCCCGCACCTGGACCCGCTGACCACCGGCCCCACCCACATCTTCAACCTGGGCCATGGCATCAGCCAGTACACCCCGCCCGAACACGTGAGCGCACTGGTCGAGGCCGTGCACACCCACTCGCGGCGCCAGCGCGGGCTCTGAAGCCCAGGCGCGGCATGCAACGCCCGATTCGGGCGTTTTTTTTCGTCTCCTCAATCCGCGCTGGAACAAGTCAAAACGGCCTCGTCAAGCCTCTTATGCACAAATCATCTGATGCACCGCAACACCCAGGCCCCATGACGACCCAGACCAAAGAGCTCTGCAAGTTGTTGATTCATATAGATTTTATGGACTGCCAATTTTGCAGGCAACCTAAGCAAAGCCTTGTGCCACAAGGGTTTTGAGGGTTCACGAACGGGATATCAACAAAGTTATCCACAGCTTTTGTGAATTTTTGTGAAAACTACGTACTGACAAGCACTTAAGTCACTTTTCTCAAGCGACGCCTGAGTACGCCCCATGGTCGACATGCGAACGCCGTGACCCCCTGGTGTGAGCTTTGCAAGAACCAGGCGCTGAAAGCACGGGAAGGAACTCAATCGATCAGTACGTCAAGCACTTATGCACAAAAATTCTGATGCAACGCAACATGGAGGCTTCCCCGGCACGGCCCCTGATCAGTTCCATAAGTTATTGATTTAAAACAGCTTTATGTTTTGCCAATTTTGTGGGCAGCGTAAGCAAACCCTTGTGCCACAAGGGTTTGCGGCGCCTGATGGGTGGATATCAACAAAGTTATCCACAACTTCTGTGAACACCTGTAAAACCCCTTTTGGCATCAAGCACTTAGCGCGGTTTTCTCGGGGCAGGATGAACTGAACGGAGCAAATTGGCCGACAGTCGGAATTCCCCCCCGCCCGTTTCCACACCGCCAACCCATTGACCGACCTTGACGCAAGGCAGGATCCGAAACTTGTGCACAGCAGCAAGCCATCCCCAGGCTTGGCTTGAAGCGGGCCAACTTTCACAAGCCACGTTTTCATGTATTTGCAAACCGTTGATTTCATTGGGTTTTTAAAACTGCCGAATAAACAGGCAAGTTGTTGAAAGCCTTGTGGGACAAGGCTTTGGCGCTGCTGGCGACAGGCTATCCCCAAAGTTATCCACAGAAAACCGGTGCACTCCTGAAAAGTGCAAGCAAATCAAGCACTTGCGGACAAGTCGTGAGACCCAGGCTGATGCGGACAAGTCTGTGGACAGCTTGTGCGGCCTTGGGGACAAGTCTTGTTGGCACGAAAGTGCGTTCGCTGGTCGAAGTTATGCACAAAACTGGGGCACCTCCCGAGACATGAAAAGCCCGCTCCCCGATCGGCCTCAAAAAGCTGCTAAGTCCTTGTCTTGATTCGATTTGTCGGTCGCAACAGAGGCCGGGTCTGTGGCCCTGATGAGCGGCCCAGGCCACGCCCAGTGGTCCTGAGCGGACAACTGCCCACAAACTTATCCACAGAAGGCGTGGGCCTTCGAAGCGATGGGCTGGGTGGTCGCCCCGGCGCACTGACGCACAATCCAGCCCCATGACCCACAGGATTGCCGTCGTGGTCCAGACGCCGGCCCACAGCGGCCTCTCTGGGCCCCTCACCTACCTGAGCCCGGAGCCCGTCGCCCCGGGCACCCTGGTGCGCGTGCCCCTGGGCAAGCGCGAGACCCTGGGTGTGGTCTGGCCGGTCCCCGAAGCCGAGCTGGACAGCGCCGGAGTGGCCGAACGCCAGATCGCCGGCGTGCTGGGCGGCCTGCCACCGCTGGGCCAGGCCTGGATGCGGCTGGTGAGCTTTTCGGCCCGGTACTACCAGCGCTCGCTCGGCGAAGTGGCGCTGGCTGCCCTGCCCCCCCAATTGCGCGAGCTCGGCCCGGAGCAGTTGGCGCGCCGCCTCAAGCGTCAACCGCTGAGCGCCGACCGTGCCGACACCCAGGCCAACGCCGTGCCACTGCCCGAACTGACAGCCGAGCAGGTGGAGGTGACCCAGGCCATTGAAGAGGGCAGCGGCCCCTTCCTGCTGTTTGGCGCCACCGGCAGCGGCAAGACCGAGGTCTACCTGCGCAGCGTTCAAGCCCTGCTGGAACGCGACCCCACGGCCCAGGCCCTGGTGATGGTGCCCGAGATCAACCTGACGCCGCAGCTGGAAGAGCGCTTCCAGGCCCGCTTTGCGCCGCGCTGGGGAGACCAGGCGGTGGTCTCGATGCACAGCGGCATGACCAACCCGCAGCGCCTGAAAAGCTGGCTGGCAGCGCATGGCGGCGTGGCGCGCATCGTGCTGGGCACGCGCATGGCCATCTTCGCCTCGCTGCCGGGCCTGCGCCTGATCATCGTGGACGAAGAGCACGACCCCAGCTACAAACAGCAGGAGGGGGCCCGCTACTCGGCGCGTGACCTGGCGGTGTACCGCGCCCAGCAGGAGGGCGCCAAGGTGCTGCTGGGCTCGGCCACGCCCTCCCTCGAGAGCTGGCACCACAGCCGCCCGGCCGCCGAGGGCGGGCGCTACCAGCGCCTGCTGATGCCCACGCGGGTGGGCGCGGCCGCCGCGGCCGGCCTGCCCCGGGTGCGCCGGGTGGACATGAACCGCCAACCCCGTGGCAGCGTGTTTTCGGCCCCGCTGAGTGCCGCCCTGCGCGAGCGGGTGGCGCGCGGCGAGCAGGTGATGATCTTCCTGAACCGGCGCGGCTACTCGCCCGTGCTGCACTGCCGCGACTGCGACTGGAAGAGCGAATGCCCGCACTGCAGCGCGTTCCGCGTCTTCCACAAGATCGACCGCACCCTGCGTTGCCACCACTGCGGCTTCACCCAGCCCGTGCCCCGTGCCTGCCCCGAATGCGGCAACCTGGACATCTCGCCGCTGGGCCGGGGCACCGAACAGCTCGAAGAACAGCTGGCCGAATTGTTCGAAGGCACGCTGCGGCCCGACGGCCAGCCGGTGCGCATCGCCCGCATCGATGCCGACAGCACCCGGGCCAAGGGCGCACTGGAGTCGCAACTGGCCCAGGTGCACACCGGCGAGGTCGACGTGCTGGTGGGCACGCAGATGATTGCCAAGGGGCATGACTTCCGCCGCGTCACCCTGGTGGCGGCCATCAACCCCGACGGGGCCCTGTTCTCCAGCGATTTCCGGGCGCCCGAGCGCCTGTTTGCCCTGCTGATGCAGGCAGGGGGACGGGCCGGCCGCGACGCCGCCTTCGTGAGCGCGCAAAACAGCGAAGGCGAGATGTGGGTGCAAACCTTCCACCCCGACCACCCGCTGTTCGAAGCCCTGAAGCGGCACGACTACCCGGCCTTTGCCGCGCAGCAACTGCGCGAGCGCGAACAGGCCGGCATGCCCCCTTTCTCCTACCAGGCCCTGGTGCGTGCCGAGGCCCGCAGCCAGGACGTGGCCCAGGCCTTTCTGAATGGCGCCAGTGCCGCAGGGGAGGCCCTGCCGGGGGCCGAGCAGGTGTTCCGCTTTCCGGCCGTGCCCATGACGGTGCAGCGGGTGGCCAACATCGAGCGGGCCCAGATGCTCATCGAGTCGGATTCGCGCGCCGCGCTGCAGCGCTTTCTGGCCGCCTGGCAAGGCGTGCTGCACGCCACCCGCGCCCAGCCCGAGCACAAGGGCCTGATCCGCTGGGCCATCGATGTCGACCCGCTGATGATCTGAGCCTCTCGCTCCCGAGGCGAAGGCCCCCGCTGAGCGACGCCGACGGGGCCGATCGGACCGTGCGGGTGTACCCCCTGGCCGCCAGCAGAGCGCTGCGCCAACGGCAAGACCTGGACAGTGGCGAGAACAGCATGTTCTCCAGCCATCCAGCCCCGGACGGTCGGGTCCAACAGGTGGAATCTCAGCTGGCGGGCGCTCAGCGCAGCCAGGCCACGGCGGCCGGAAAGCTGACAAAAGCCACCACCGTCGACAGCAGGATGATGCGTGCCACGCGCCCGGTGTCGGCGCCGAAGCGCTCGGTCAGCATGGACACATTGCTGGCGCTGGGCAGGGCTGCCAGCAAGACCACCACGGTCAAGGCAAAAGGGTCCAGCGGCAGGCCCGCCGCCATGACGGCGCGGCCTGCGCCCCAGACCAGCAAGGGGTGCAGCACCAGCTTGTACAGCGCGATGCGCGGCACATCGCCCCAGCCCCGGGGGCTGGCGGTCTGACGCGAGGGCAGCATCTGCGAGCGCGCCAGCACCGCGCCCATGGTGAACAGGGCCACGGGCGAGGCCGCATCGGCCAGCAGCGACACGGTTTTTTGCAGCGGTGCCGGCAGGCTGAAGCCCAGCACCGAGGCCAGCCCGCCCAACAAAATGGACCAGGGCATGGGGTTGGCCACCACGCCGCGCAAGGCATTGCGAAGGGCCTGTGCCACGCCATGCTGGCCAGCGCCGTCCAGGCGCGACAAGGCAATGCACAGCGAAGAGGTGAAGACCATGTCGGCCACCAGGGTGACGATGGTGGGCCCCACCACCTGCGCCCCCAGCAGGGCCACCAGCAAGGGCACGCCCATGAAGCCGGTGTTGGGAAACGCCGCCACCAGAGCCCCAAAGGCCGTGTCGTTCCAGCCCAGCCGGGTGGCCGCCGGCCCACGGCGGGTGCTGAGCACGGTCAGCCCCACCAGCGCCAGCGAGCACAGCAGGTAGACCCCGAACAGCGTGGCGTCCAGCATCTGGGCGATCGGGGTGCTGGCCCCGAAGCGGTACAGCATGCAAGGCAGGGCAAAGAACAGCACGAAGCCATTCAGGCCGCCAATGGCCTCCAGTGGCAGCATGCGCCGGCGCGCCGCCACATAACCGCACAGGACCAGGGCAAAGAAGGGAAAGGTGACTTGCAGAATCGAAAACACGGCAAAACGCTTTCAGCCGGCAGCCCGGCAGGGGGTGCCGGGCGGACCCCCTGCCTCGGCAAGCGGCCTATTCTGCCGGCTTTGCGGGCAGGCTCAAGGCGACAGGCCGCCACCTCGGCCGCCGCGCGCTGCCACGGACCCCACCAGCGTGCGCTGGCCGGTGCCGGTATCATTGCGGGCCCCGCTGGCCACCCCGCCGCTCATCAGCCTGTCACAGGCGCCGCCCATCTCCCCATGTCTGCTGGTCTGAATTTCGCCCAACTTGAAGCCGTGAACTACCTCCAGGGCCCCTGCCTGGTGTTGGCAGGCGCCGGCTCGGGCAAGACACGGGTGATCACGATGAAGATCGCGCGCCTGATCGAGGCGGGCATGCCCCCGAAGCGCATCGCGGCCATCACCTTCACCAACAAGGCCGCGGCCGAAATGCGCGAGCGGGCCAAGGGCCTGATCGGGCGCAACGCCAAAGACCTGGTGATCTGCACCTTCCACGCGCTGGGCGTGCGCCTGATGCGCGAAGACGGTCAGGCCCTGGGCCTGAAGCCGCAATTCAGCATCCTGGATGCCGACGACGTGACCGGCATCCTGAAAGACTGCGGCGGCAGCCCCGACATGGCCACGGCACGCCAGTGGCAATGGACCATCAGTGCCTGGAAGAACCAGGGCATGAACTCGGCCGATGCGATGGCCCAGGCCGAGAACGACCACGAGCGGGTGATCGCCGAGATCATGGCGCGCTATGAAGAGCGCCTGACGGCCTACCAGAGCGTCGACTTCGACGACCTGATCGGCATGCCGCTGAAGCTGTTGCGCGACTTCCCCGAGGTGCGCGAAAAATGGCAGAACACCCTGGGCCACGTGCTGGTGGACGAGTACCAGGACACCAATGCCACCCAGTACGAGGTGCTCAAGGCCCTGGTGGGCGAGCGCGCCCGCTTCACCGCGGTGGGTGACGACGACCAGTCGATCTACGGCTGGCGCGGCGCCACGCTGGACAACCTGCGCAAGCTGCCGATCGACTTTCCGCAACTGAAGGTGATCAAGCTGGAGCAGAACTACCGCTCCACCTCGGCCATCCTGCGCGCGGCCAACAACGTGATCCAGCCCAACCCCAAGCTGTTTCCCAAGACCCTGTTCTCGGAGCTGGGCGAGGGCGAGCCGGTGCGCGTGGTCGACGCCGATAACGAAGAGCACGAGGCCGAGCGCGCCGTGGCCCGCATCCAGAGCCTGCGCGCCACCTCGCAATGGAAGAACCTGAAGGATTTCGCCATCCTGTACCGCGCCAACCACCAGGCGCGCATGTTCGAGCAGGCGCTGCGCCGCGCGCAGATCCCGTACAAGGTGTCGGGCGGGCAGAGCTTTTTTGACCGGGCCGAAATCAAGGACCTGTGCGCCTGGTTCCGGCTGTGGATCAACAACGACGACAACCCCGCGTTCCTGCGCTCCATCACCACGCCCAAGCGCGGCATCGGCCACACCACGCTGGCCCAGCTGGGGGTGTATGCCGACCAGTACAAGCTGAGCCTGTTCGAGTCGCTGTTCAGCTCGTCGCTGCAGAACGTGCTGCCGGCGCGGGCGTCGGCCGGTCTGCAGGAGTTCGGCCGCTACGTGAACGACCTGGAATACCGGGCCAAGCAGACGCTGGGCGCCGAAGATGCACGCGCCTTCCTCAACGAGTTCCTCAAAGAGATCGGCTACGAGCAGCATCTGTACGACAACGAGGACAGTGAAAAGGCCGCCGCCACACGCTGGACCAACGTGATGGAGTTCTGCGACTGGATGGCCGGGCGCTGCGGTGGCCAGATCGACGACACCGCAGGCGTGACCACCAGCACCGAGAAAAAGAACCTGCTGGAGGTGGCGCAGACGATTGCCCTGCTGTCGACCATCAGCGACCGCGAACAGGAGCAGGACGTGGTGACGTTGTCCACCCTGCACGCCTCCAAGGGCCTGGAGTGGCCGCATGTGATGCTGGTCGGCGTGAACGAGAACATCCTGCCCTTCAAGATGGACCAGGAGCCGGGCAGCGCCGAGAGCGGTGAAAGCCTGGCGCTGCGCCTGCAGGAAGAACGCCGCCTGATGTACGTGGGCATCACCCGCGCCCAGCGCACACTGGCGGTGAGCTGGACACGGCGGCGCAAGAAGGGCCGCGAGATGGTCGCCGCCCTGCCCAGCCGCTTCATCGCCGAAATGGCCCTGGACCAGAAGACCGTGAAGGAAGACCCGCGCGAGAAGCTCAAGGCCTTGCGTGCCGAATTTGCCAAGCGTGCGGCGGCCGGCGCCGCCCCCACCTGAACGCCACCAGAACCGCGCCGACCTGCCCCCGGTCCACCGGTGCCGATGCACTGACACTGCCATGCTCCGACCCTTGAACCTCCTGAAGAATGCCCTCCTGCTGGCCGCCCTGACCGCTGGCCTGCAGGTTCTGGCCGCCGATGCCCCGGCACCCGGCCAAGCCACGGCCTCGACACCCCAGGCGCCCACGGCGCAGCAGGCGGCCCCCTGCCCCCAGCCCGATGAGCTGCAGGCAGCGGACCTGTACGGCCTGTGGCGCGCCGAGTTCGAACCCCAGGCCACCCCGGCCACCGTGCTGTTGGAGCGCCACCCCGATCTGGCCGGCAGCGTGCGGGGCGCGCTGCAGCGCGAGGGCGTGCGGGCCTGGGTCAGCGGCGACGTGGACAATGGCGACTTCACGCTCGAAGAGTCTGCCAACGGGCGCAACATCTCGGCCACCTGGCTGGGCGAAGTCAGCCCCGAGAGCTGCGGACGCGAAATCAAAGGCACATGGACCTCCGAAACACAGCCCCAGAAACCACTGCGCTTTGTGCTGCGCAAGGTCGCCCGATGAAGCCATCGCCCCACTCCATCCGTCGGGCCGCGGCCCACATATCTGCTCTGGCCTTGATGGCCCTGGCAGGCCCGCTGCAGGCCCAGGTCGAGACGGCCACACCAGCCGCCAGCACCGTCACCGGTTGGCAGGCCTGCAAGGCCCTGGCCCACGATCCGGCGGCGCGCCTGGCCTGCTTTGACGACTGGGCCGAGCAACGCACGGCCCCCACCCCAGCCGTGGCGGCCAAGCCGACCGATGAGGGCAGCAGCCCGGCTGCGCCGCCGCGCGAACTCACGGTGTCGCCCGGGGCGCTGGCCAGCCAGCAGCCGAGCACCCGCCCGGTGGACACCACCCTGCCGGCCACGCGCATCATCACCGTGGGCAGTGAGGCCGGCTGCCACGACCCGCAATACTCGGAGCTGTCGCGCTTCTGGGAGCTGGAGGCAGGCAGCGACTGCGGCACCTTCGGCATCCGGGGCTACCGCCCGATCAGCCTGTCGGTGATTGCCTCGGACAGCGTCAACACCCAGCCCAGCTCGCCCAGCGAAGGCCACACCCAGACCACGGCCATCGACTACCGCCGCACCGAGACCCGGCTGCAGCTGTCCGTGCGCACCAAGATCGCCCAGGGCCTGCTGACCCAGGGACACCCCACGCTGAAAGACTCGCTGTGGTTCGGCTACACCCAGCAGTCGTACTGGCAGCTGTTCAGCCCCGAGATCTCGCGCCCGTTCCGCACCACCGACCACGAGCCTGAGTTGGTGTACGTGTACCCGACCACCCTGGCCCTGCCCGGCGGCTGGCGGCTGCGCTACAACGGGCTGGGCCTGGTGCACCAGTCCAATGGCCAGAGCCTGCCGCTGTCGCGCAGCTGGAACCGCTACTACTGGATGGCCGGCGCCGAACTGGACTCGCGCTGGCGCCTTCAGGGGCGGCTGTGGCGGCGCATCTCGGAAAGTGCGGCCAATGACGACAACCCCGGCATCAGCAACTACATCGGGCGTGGCGAGTTGTCGCTGGCCTGGAACAAGGACCTGGACAACACCCTGATCGCCACGGCACGGCACTCGCTGGGCTCCCAGGCCCGGGGCTCGGTGCGGCTGGAGTGGCTCAAGGCCCTGGGCAACGGCCCGGCCACCGGCGGGCACAGCGGACTGCGCCTGCACACCCAACTGTTCAGCGGCTACGGCGACAGCCTGGTCGATTACAACCGGCGCCGCGTGGTGTTCAGCGTGGGCCTGAGCCTGGTGGACTTCTGAGGCAGCTCAGGCCGTGATGGCCGTCAGCCCCGTGCAGGGCTGACTGGTGTACGCTTGCGCGCCAGTCGGCACCGCCCCGGAAGACCACGTGTTTTACGGGGTGTTTTACCGGCCTTTTCCAACCATCAAGCTCAAGCGCACACACCACAATCAGATCAAGAGGACACACCGATGGATCTGCAATACCAACTCAAAGCCGGCAGCTACTATCTGTACGACATGAAGGAGCCGCCCAGCCCGTACACGGGTGAACGGCGCTTCCGCCTGAAGACGGACACCGTGGCCATCGCCTTTGACCGCAGCACCGGCGAGCTGCACCAGCATGGCAACCCGACACGCATCCAGTCGTGGGCCACCGGTGCCCGGCGACGCCTGCGGGCCGCGGGGGCGATCGACATCGCCAACGACATCGTGGTGGTGTCGGGCCCGCTGCCGGTGGAAGAGATCAACAAGTGCCTGGGCATCAGCGGCTATTGCCGACGCCTGTTCCACCGCCTGCATGCCCTGCCCCACGGCAAGTTCCCCAAGGCCACGCCGCCCCGGCAAGGCCCCTTCAGCCAGCAACAGTCGACCTATGGAGCCTCCTCGGCGGGCCGCCGCCCCACCCACTGAGCGGACACCACTGAGTTGGCGCCACCGGGTTGACGAGCCCGAGGATGGCCATCTGGAGCCAGCGCACCGCGCCCGCCCGGCTCCAGGCCTAGCATGCATCTTGCTAAGGCTGTGGCATGCCCACCCCTTCCCTCCCGTTCAAGGCACGGCCGAGCCTCCAGGCTGGCTGCACTGAAGCCCCTTTGGGCCGGCCCACAGCCCGGCACGCGGGGTCGCGATCATGACCCTGGACTTCTCCATCGTCCTGGCGCAATGGCCCCTGCTGCTCAAGGGCCTGGCGCTGACCTGCCTGTTGACCCTGCTCACCGCGCCCCTGGGCGTGGCCCTGGGCGTGCTGTGCGCCTGGCTGCGCGTGCATGGCCCGGCCTGGCTGCGCGCCGGGGTGGCCGCCTATGTGGAGCTGGTGCGCAACACGCCCTTCATCATCCAGCTGTTCTTTGTCTTTTTCGGGCTGCCCTCGCTGGGCCTGCGCCTGTCGCCTGAAGTGGCCAGCGCGTTGGCCATGGTGCTGAACCTGGGCGCCTATGCGAGTGAGATCGCACGCGCAGGCATCGAGGCCACGCCTCAGGGACAGATCGAGGCGGCCCTGAGCCTGGCCATGAACCGCTGGCAGATCTTCACCCGGGTGGTGCTGCCGCCGGCACTGGCCCGCGTCTGGCCTGCGCTGGTGAGCCAGATGATCATCGTGATGCTGGGCTCCTCGGTGTGCGGACAGATCTCGACCGAGGAGTTCTCGTTTGCTGCCAACCTGATCGCCAGCCGCACCTTCCGCAACTTCGAGGCCTACATCCTGGTCACCCTGGCTTATCTGGCCCTGGCCGTGGCCCTGCGCCGCCTGCTGAACTGGTTCGGGCCGCGTTTCATCTTTGGCCGTTGAGGAGTCGCTGCGATGGTTGAATTTTCTCTGTGGGACATCGCCCGGCACCTGCTGCTGGCCCTGCGCTGGACGGCCGGCCTGTCACTGATTGCCTTTGTCGGCGGCGGTGCGGTCGGGCTGGCCCTGCTGGTGGCACGCACCGCCCGCTGGCCTGGCGCACAACGGGGCGTGGCCCTGTACGTGCAACTGTTCCAGGGCACGCCGCTGCTGATGCAGCTGTTTCTGACCTACTTCGGCCTGGCCATGCTGGGCATGGAGACCACGCCGCTGACCGCCGCCTCGCTGTGCCTGACCTTGTACGCCAGTGCCTACCTGACCGAGATCTGGCGCGGCTGTGTGGAATCGATCCCGCGCGGGCAGTGGGAGGCTTCGGCCAGCCTGGCCATGAGTTTTGGCGAGCAGTTGCGCCATGTGATCCTGCCGCAGGCCGCACGCATGGCCATCGCGCCCACGGTCGGCTTTCTGGTGCAGGTGATCAAGGGCACGGCCCTGGCCTCGGTGATCGGCTTTGTGGAAGTGACCAAGGCTGGCCAAATGATTGCCAATGCCACCTACCAACCGTTTCTGGTCTACAGCTGCGTGGGCCTGATGTACTTCGTGCTGTGTTTTCCGCTGTCGTGGTGGAGCCGGCGCATCGAGCGCTCCCTGCGCCCCAAACGCTGAGCCCTGCTACCCCACCACCACCGCCCCCAGCCGACCCCGACCGGATACCCGCCATGACCCAGCCCGAGCCCGCCACCCCCAGCACCCTGCCCCTGATCGACATCCGCGGCCTGCGCAAACGCTACGGCGACAACGAGGTGCTCAAAGGCATCGACCTGCAGATCCACCGCCGCGAGGTGGTGTGCATCATCGGCAAGAGCGGCTCGGGCAAGAGCACGCTGCTGCGCTGCATCAACTGCCTGGAGGTGTTCCAGGAGGGTGCGCTGACCGTGCACGGCCAGCCCCTGCAGCCCGACAACGCCCAGGCCATGCGCGAGCTGCGCCAGAACGTGGGCATGATCTTCCAGAGCTTCAACCTGTTCCCGCACCTGAGTGCCGGGCGCAACGTGATGCTGGCCCCCACCCTGGTCAAAAGCTTGCCGCAGGCCGAGGCCCGCCGGCGGGCCGAGCAGTTGCTGGAGCGCGTGGGCCTGGGCACCAAGTTTGACAGCCTGCCCGAGCAATTGTCCGGCGGCCAGCAGCAGCGCGTGGCCATTGCCCGCGCCCTGGCCATGGACCCCGAGGTGCTGCTGTGCGACGAGGTGACCTCGGCGCTGGACCCCGAGCTGGTGGGCGAAGTGCTGCAGGTGGTGGAAAGCCTGGCCGAACAGGGCATGACCCTGGTGATGGTCACGCACGAAATGAACTTTGCCCGCAAGGTCAGTGATCGCATCATCTTCATGCACCAGGGCAAGGTGCACGAGGAGGGCCCGCCCGAGGCCTTGTTCAGCCAGCCGGCCACGCCCGAACTGCGCCAGTTCCTGTCGGCCATGGCTTGATTCGCACCCATTTGCACCCAGCAGGGGCTTGTCGCGCAGCCTCTGTCGAGGCCGACCTGTCCATGACGCTTGCCAAGGGTCGGGAACCGTGTCACAAACACGGCAAGCATTGAAACTTTTTGATACGAAAGCGCGGCACGGACCTCGCTTTCCGTGACGGGTGCCGCCCCCCTGGATGAGCACCCGAGTCCTGTCCGTGTCCGTGTTCATTTCGCGATCGGAGTTGTCAATGAAGTTGTCCGACCTGAAGATTGGCGCCAAGCTGGGCGCCGCATTCGCCACCATCGTTGTGATGACCATGGCCCTGGGTATTTTTGCCTGGAGCCAGTTGGGCGCCATCAACAACAACGTGGTCGACCTGGCCAGCAACTGGCTGCCCTCGATCCGGGTGCTGGGCGAGATCCAGGACACTTTGGGCCAGATCCGCCGGGCCGAAGGCCAGCATGTGATCGCCACAGTGGCCGAGGAGAAGAAAGCCCAGGAGGAACGAACGCGCAAACTGGTTCAGTTGCTGGGCGAGCAGGAAAAGCGCTACGAGGCCATGCTGACACCCCCTGAAAAGCCGATCTACGCCGAATACCAGCAACATCGGCAAGCCTACCTGGCCAGTTCGGAAAAGCTGGCCGCCCTGTCGGGCCAGGGCGAGGACAAGCTGCCCGACACCCGGGCCTACTTCAACGGTGAAGCCCGCACCACGATGCAGGCCACATTTGCCGACGTGCAAAAGCTGGCCGACCTCAATCTGAAGGGGGCCGACGACTCGTTCCGGCGCTCTCAGGAGCGCTATTCGCAAACCCTGGTCTGGGTGGCGGTGGCGGTGGCCCTGTCGCTGGTCCTGGCGGTGGTGCTGGGGCTGCTGCTGACCCGGGCCATCGTGCGCCCTCTGGCCCAGGCGGTGAGCGTGGCCGAGCACCTGGCCGCTGGTGACCTGACGGTGGCAGTCGATGTGTCAGGTCAGGACGAAACCGGCCTGCTGCTCAAAGCCATGGCGCACATGCGGGACCAGTTCAGCCTGATCGTGCAGCGGGTGCGCAGCAATGCCGAAGGGGTGTCCAGCGCCAGCGCCGAAATCGCCATGGGCAACCAGGACCTCTCCAACCGCACCGAACAGCAGGCCAGCGCCCTGGAACAGACGGCGGCGTCGATGGAAGAACTGAACGCCACCGTGAAGCACAACGCCGACAACGCGCGTGGGGCCAATCAACTGGCCCAGAGCGCCTCCCACGTGGCCACCCAAGGCGGGCAGGTGGTATCGGAGGTGGTCGACACCATGCGCGGCATCAACGACAGCTCGCGCCGCATCTCCGACATCATCAGCGTGATCGACGGCATCGCCTTCCAGACCAACATCCTGGCCCTGAATGCCGCGGTGGAGGCCGCCCGGGCCGGTGAACAAGGGCGCGGTTTTGCCGTGGTGGCCAGCGAGGTGCGCAGCCTGGCCGGCCGCTCGGCCGAAGCGGCCAAGGAGATCAAGGCCCTGATTTCAGACAGCGTGGAGCGTGTGGGACATGGCAGCACCCTGGTCGACAAGGCGGGCGCCACCATGGCCGATGTGGTGAGCTCGATCCGCCGGGTGACCGATATCGTGGGCGAGATCAGCGCTGCCAGCACCGAGCAGAGCTCGGGCGTGGCGCAGGTGGGCGAGGCCATCACCCACATGGACCAGGCCACCCAGCAGAACGCAGCCATGGTGGAAGAGATGTCGGCCGCCGCCAATGCCTTGCGCACCCAGGCCGCAGAGCTGGTGGAGGCGGTGGCCCAGTTCAAGATCACCAGCGACCTGACACGCGCCAAGACGCCCCCACAGACCAAGGCAGCCCCCAGCAGCCCCCGACCGGTCAGCCGGGGCCCGGCCGTAGCCAAGCTGGTTCAGACCAAAGCCCCGGCGACCTCTTCTGCCGCACCCGCATCGACACCATCGCCCGCGCTCAGCCACAGCAAGGGCAACGACGACTGGGAAAGCTTCTGAAACCCACCCGCCTGGGCCGTGAAGCTCAGGCGCTGTGCGCCGGCTCGGCGACAGGCCACAGCAGACCGGTCAATTGCTGAGGCACATCGTTGTCAAAGCTCATCAACGCCTCAGGCGGCTGCGCCGCCGCTGCGGCCTGCAGCACTGCGGCCACGCGGGCGCTTTGCGGCGCGCTGGGGGGGGCCTGCAACTGCAGCGCCAGCGCGGCCAGGGTCTCAGTCAGCAAACGCTCGGAACCCAGCACGGTCCAGGCATAGTCGATTTCATAGCGCTCCACGGCCTGGCTCAGGCTCTCGCCATCCAGCCGGGCTTCCGCAGCGAAATCATTCAGCGTGCGGGTGCTCAGGAGCCCCTGCAGCGCCTGGGCGTGGTTCTGGATGGAGAGGGTATCGACGACCATGGGGTGTCCTTTG
>Ga0209913_1000435_pt1 | contig 35717 bp, 34 predicted proteins | sample PersoiDNA2013203_FD_185805 | JGI IMG/M metagenome (GOLD analysis project Ga0209913, IMG submission 185805) | Permafrost soil microbial communities from the Arctic, to analyse light accelerated degradation of dissolved organic matter (DOM) -... | ecosystem: Environmental > Terrestrial > Soil >... | reverse complement strand
GATCGCCTGCAAATCAATGCGCAGAACTGCGTGCATTGCAAAACCTGCGACATCAAGGACCCGACGCAAAACATCGTGTGGGTGACACCCGAAGGCGGCGGCGGGCCGAATTATTCGAATATGTAATTCGACTGCAACGGTGCACGCCAAAACGGCGCTTCGATCAGACGAAGCGCCGTTTTTGTTTGGCGCATGCCGGGGGCTGCGACGCAGGCGAATATCCTTTAGTATGGCCGTTGCGATAAGGCCATCTTGAGAGGACTATAAAAATGATACGGAGACTTGCCACATTGTTGTTGCCGCTGCTTTCATCCGCCCTGCTCCACTCTGCTGCGCAGGCTGCCGGTTATCCCGGCCAGCGCGAAGCCGACTGGATTGCGCCGAGCTTTCGCTTCCATACTGGCGAAACGCTGAACAATGTCAAACTGCATTACACCACCGTCGGTGATCCCGCCAATCCGGCGGTGCTGCTGTTGCACGGCACCTATCGCAGCGGCGCTGATTTTGTCGGCAAGGATTTTGCCGGCGAGATGCTGGGACCCGGACAAGCGCTCGACGCCGGCAAATACTTCATCATCATGCCGGACGCCATCGGCGTCGGCAAATCTTCCAAGCCGTCTGACGGCTTGCGCGCCACATTCCCGCAATACAACTATGCCGACATGGTGCTGGCGCAATACCGCTTGGTGACGGAAGGCCTGGGCGTCAAACACCTGCGCCTGGTGATGGGCAATTCCATGGGCGGCATGCAGACCTGGATGTGGGGCGAGATGTATCCGGGCATGATGGATGCACTGGTGCCGATGGCCTCGCAACCGATAGAGATGGCCAGCCGCAACTGGATGATGCGACGCATGCTGGTCGAATCGATCAGGCAAGACCCCGCCTGGAATGCCGGTAACTACACCACGCAGCCGCCTTCGCTGCGCCTGGCCAGCACCATGTTCGGCATCGCTACCGCCGGCGGTACGATCGCCTATCAGACCCAAGCGCCGACGCGCGCGCAAGCCGACAAGATCATCGATGACCGGCTGGCCGCGCCGGTGACGGCGGACGCCAACGATTTCATCTATCAATGGGGATCCTCGGCCGACTTCAACGCGATGCCGAACCTGACGCGCATCCAGGCGCCGCTGCTGGCGATCAACTCGGCCGACGATGAACGCAATCCGCCCGAGACCGGCACCATGACGGCGGCCTTGAAACAGTTGAAAAATGCCGAGTTGCTGCTGATTCCTGCGAGCGCGGAAACGCGTGGCCATGGCACCACCAGCTTCTCGAAATTCTATGCTAGCCAGGTCGGCGAATTCCTCAGCAAGCTGCCGCCGCGCTGATTGTCGATCACGCCTCAACGGCGCACATGAAAAAAGCGCCGACATCACGCAATGATGTCGGCGCCTTTTTTCTGAACGGCTTGAATGTGGCCTAGGGCCGCTGGCGTGTTTGCATCACGCCGGCAAGGTCCAGTCGCCGTTGACGATTTTTTCAAGCCAGAACGCGCCGATGACGGTCTTGACGTCGGTCACCTGGCCCAGCCGGACCTGCTCCAGCAATTCCGACAGCGGCGCCTTGTAGATGTCGAGGAATTCACCGTCATCGAGCTTGCGCTCACCGGCCGTCAAACCGCGCGCCAGATAAATGTCGAGATGTTCGTCGGAATAGGCAATCGCGTTGTGGATGGTGCACACGAATTGCCAGTCGGTGGCGGTGTAGCCGGTCTCTTCCTGCAGCTCGCGCTTGGCGCAGGCCAGATGGTCTTCGTCCGGATCGATCTTGCCGGCCGGGAATTCAATGAAGACGCGATCGAGCGGATAGCGGAATTGACGCTCCAGCAGCACCGAGCCATCGTCGAACAGCGGCAGGATCACCACCGCACCGGGATGCTTGATGTGCTCGCGCAGCGCATGCTTACCGTCCGGCAGCCGGATCGTGTCGCGCTGGACTTTGAGGAAATGACCTTCGTAGACCAGCTCGCCGTCTACTTTGCTTTCTTTGAGATGCGTATCCATAGGGAGTCAGGGATCAGTAAAGAGGCGTGAACGCTGCGCCGGCCTGCCAACCGGCAAGCCTTCGAAAACGCGCCTCAGGCGTTGCTTTTGCGCAGATAACGCGCAACGTAGCCGGGATAGGCCAGCACCAGGAAGAGACAGGCGGTAATGGCATAAAATTCCCAGCCTTGCGCAAAGGCGTTGCCGATATTGGCTTCGAACAGATGGGCAATGGCGCCGACGATGAAATACAGGACGATCAGTTCGAGCAAGCGCATCCAGATCGGCTTGCGATAGGCGGCGGACTTGCTCAAGGGGATCAGCGCGAACAACTGCTGATTGAAAAAAGGCAAGTTGGCGGCCAAGACCGCCAACAGGATCACACACCAGCTCAGTAGAGAAACGTTCACCGGCGGCTTAGGTCGCGATGACTTTGCTGAGGAAGGTCGCCAGCGTCGTGACGATTGCATTGGTGCAGGCATCCATCAGATGGCCAGGCCACAGACCGATCACCAGCGCCGCCAAACCGTTCAGGCTCAACGCGATACGCACGTCGAAGCTGGCAGTGATCTTGCCGCTGTCGGCAGGTTCATCGAAGTACATGTTCTTGATGACGCGCAGGTAGTAGAACGCGCCCACCAGCGAGAACACCACGGCCAACACGGCCAGCCAGATCTGGCCGGTGCCCAGCACTGCTTGCAGCACCGACAGCTTGGCGTAGAAGCCGACCATCGGCGGAATACCTGCCAGCGAGAACATCAGGATCAGCATGATTGCGGCAAACCATGGGCTGCGTTGGTTCAGGCCCTTGAAGTCGTCCAGCGTATCGGCTTCGAAACCGGAACGCGACATCAGCAGGATCACGCCGAAGGTGCCCAGCGTGGTCAGTACGTAAGTGATGGCATAGAACAGCGACGAGCTGTAGGCATTGACGGCCTGGAACAGGTTGCCGTCGACTACGCCCGACATCATGCCCAGCAACATGAAACCCATGTGCGAGATGGTCGAGTAAGCCAGCATGCGTTTGATGTTGGTCTGCGCAATCGCCGTCACGTTACCGATGATGATCGACAACACCGCCAACACCATCAGCATTTGCTGCCAGTCGATGGCCAGCGGCAACAGGCCTTCCACCAACAGGCGGAACACCATCGCGAACGCCGCCAGCTTGGGCGCGCCGCCGATCAGCAGGGTCATCGGGGTCGGTGCGCCGTGATAGACGTCAGGTACCCACATGTGGAAAGGCACGGCACCCAGCTTGAACGCCAGGCCGGCGACCACGAAGACGATGCCGAACACCAGCACGTTACGATCAACCGTGCCCGAGACGATGGCGCGGAACACTTCGTTCAGTTCCAGCGAACCGGTGGCGCCGTAGAGCATCGAGATACCGTACAACAGGAAACCGGAAGCCAGCGCGCCGAGGATGAAGTACTTCATCGCGGCTTCAGTCGAACCGACGTTGTCGCGGCGCAGGGCAACCAGCGCGTACAGCGACAACGACATCAGTTCCAGACCGAGGTAGATGGAGAGGAAGCTGTTACCGGAGATCATGACCATCTGGCCCAACAGCGAGAACAGCGCCAGCGCGTAGAACTCACCACCAAGGTGACCGCCGCCGACGATGGCGCGGTCGCTGTTGTATTGGCGAGCGTAGATCAGGGTCAGGCCGATGGCCAGGTAGGAGAACAGTTTCAGCAAGCTGGACAGAGGGTCCGAAACAAACATGTTGCTGAAGGTGTAGACCGTTTCGCCGCCGGCGTAATTGGTGAAGGTCAACACTGCGCAAACCACCAGCGCCAGCAAGGACAGCAGGTAGGTGATGACGCGTTTTGCATCCGGCAAAAACATATCGATCAGCAGGATTGCGGAAGTCGCAATCAGCAGAAATATTTCCGGATAGACAGGGATCAGATTCATGTTGTTCATTTAGTTACCGCTTATTTTCGTCCGCGTATTTTGTCCGCTTACCGTTGCCGCCGTTTTCAGCCGTGCGAAACATGTGACCGGCTTGTATCGAAACGTCGTACCGAATTGCTGCCTGGTGTCGGCGCTTCACAGCAAGGAACACTGTAAAGCGCCGGCACTTCTTACTTAATTAATCTTGGATACCGCTACGTGCTTGAGCAGATCCGAAACCGAAGTTTGCATTGTGTCAGTCACCGGCGCTGGATACAGCCCCATCACCAGCACTGCAATCGCCAGCAAACCAAGGATGAAGAATTCACGCTTGTTGACGTCAGTCAGTTCTTCAACGTGATGATTGGTCACTGCGCCGAAGATCACGCGCTTGGTCAGCCACAGCGAATACGCTGCACCCAGAATCAGAGCAGTCGCAGACAACAGGCCAATCCAGAAATTGAATTTGACGGCGCCCAGAATGACCATGAATTCACCCACGAAACCGGAAGTCGCAGGCAGACCGCAGTTGGCCAGCGAGAACAAGATGAAGAACGCTGCAAAACGCGGCATCTTGTTGACCACACCGCCGTATTGCGCGATTTCACGAGTATGCATGCGGTCGTACAACACACCGATGGACATAAACATGGCGCCGGACACGAAACCGTGCGAAATCATCTGTGCAATACCGCCCTGCACCGCCATGTCGTTGAACATGAAGAAGCCCAGCGTGACGAAGCCCATGTGAGCAATCGACGAGTACGCCACCAGTTTCTTCATATCCTGCTGAACCAGTGCAACCAGACCAATGTAGATCACAGCGACCAACGACAAGGTGATCATGAAACCGGACAACGCGTGGCTGGCGTCAGGAGCGATCGGCAGGGAGAAACGCAGGAAACCGTATGCACCGAGCTTCAGCATGATCGCAGCCAGTACGATGGAACCACCGGTAGGCGCTTCCACGTGGGCGTCAGGCAACCAGGTATGCACCGGCCACATTGGTACTTTGACCGCGAACGCCATCAGGAATGCGAAGAACAGCAGTTTTTGCTCGAGCATCGACAACGGCAGTTGATGCCATGTCGGGATTTCGAAGCTGCCGCCGGACACGATGTACAGATAGATCAGTGCAATCAGCATCAGCAAGGAGCCGAGCAAGGTGTACAGGAAGAACTTGAACGCTGCATAAACACGGTTCGCTCCGCCCCACACGCCTACGATGATGAACATCGGAATCAGTGTGGCTTCGAAGAACACGTAGAACAGCATGCCGTCGAGTGCCGAGAACACGCCGATCATCAGACCGGACAGGATCAGGAAGGCGCCCATGTATTGGCCGACGCGCTTCTGGATAACTTCCCAGCCGGCCAGCACCACGATGACCGTGATGAAGGCTGTCAGCGGGATGAACCACAGCGACAAACCGTCAATACCGAGGAAATAGCTGATGTTGAAACGATCGATCCAAGGTGTCTTTTCAACAAACTGGTAACCATGCGCGGCTGCATCGAAATGCAGAACCAGCGGAATCGTGACCAGCAAGCTGACGACGGCGCCGAGCAGCGACAGCCAACGCGCAATGGATGGATTTTCGTCGCGGCCCACTGCCAGGACGAGCACGCCAAACGCGACCGGACACCAGATCGCAAGGCTAAGGAGAGGAAAAGTTGACTGCATCATGGTTGTTATTTACTTTACTCCGCCAACTTATTTGGCAAACGGAAACGGCATGAACCAAACCAGGAAACCCAGCACCCCAATAATCATCACGAAAGCGTAATGGTAGATGTAACCGGATTGCCACAGGCGCGTGACTTTCGAGAACCAGTTGACGACCTTGGCGCTGCCGTTGACGACCAGACCATCGATGATGCCTTTGTCGCCGACAGTCCACAGACCGTTGCCCAGCAAACGTGCTCCACCGGCAAACACGACTTCATTGAACTTGTCCATGTAGTACTTGTTGTCCAGGATGGTATAGATCAGGCTGAACTTTTGCTTGAACCAGGCCGGTACACGCGGGTTGACCATGTAGAAGTAGTAGGCCACCACCACACCGGCAATTGCCAGCCACAGCGGCGCCGAGGTCAACGAGTGTACTGCCATGGCGATCGGGCCGTGGAACTCTTCCGCCAGCTCTTCGATGGCTTTGTGGTTTTCGCCGACGAAAATCACGTTCTTGAAGAAGTCGCCGAAGATCATCGGCGAGATCGCGAAGAAACCGATGATGACCGATGGAATCGCCAGCAGGATCAGCGGCAGTGTCACCACCAGCGGCGACTCATGCGGCTTCTGACCTGGCGCCAGGCCATGGTGCTCGTGATCGTCATGGGCGGCGTGGTCGTCGTGACCGTGCGCGTCATGGGCAGCATGCGCGTGATCGTCGTGCGCAGCGTGTGCCACCGCCGCAGCGTGATGCTCGTCGTGGCCATGGGCATCTGCCTTGCCGAACCGCTCTTCGCCATGGAACACCATGAAATACATGCGGAACGAGTAGAACGCGGTCACAAAGACACTGGCCAGCACGGCAAAGTAAGCGAAACCGGAGCCTGGCAGATGCGAGGCGGCGGCAGCTTCGATGATGCTGTCCTTCGAGTAGAAACCGGAGAAGAATGGCGTACCGATCAGCGCCAGCGAACCCAGCAACGAGGTGATCCAGGTAATCGGCATGTACTTGCGCAGGCCGCCCATGTTGCGCATGTCCTGGTCATGGTGCATACCGATGATGACCGAACCGGCGCCAAGGAACAGCAGTGCTTTGAAGAATGCATGCGTCATCAGGTGGAACACCGCGACCGAGTAGGCCGAAGCGCCCAGCGCGACCGTCATGTAACCAAGCTGCGAGAGCGTCGAATATGCGACCACGCGCTTGATGTCGGTTTGCATGGTGCCGAGGAAGCCCATGAACAGCGCGGTAATGGCGCCGATCACCAAGATCACGGACAAGGCCGTATCTGACAATTCGAACAACGGCGACATGCGCGACACCATGAAGATACCGGCGGTCACCATGGTAGCCGCGTGAATCAGTGCGGAAATCGGGGTCGGGCCTTCCATCGAGTCAGGCAACCAGACGTGCAGCGGGAACTGCGCCGACTTGCCCATCGCGCCGACGAACAGGCAGATACATGCGACGGTCAGCAGCATCCAGTCGGTGCCCGGCAAAGTCAATTGTGCCAACTCGCCACGCTTGGCGAAGACTTCGCCGTAGTTCATGGAGCCGGCGTAAGCCAGCAGCAAACCGATACCGAGAATGAAGCCGAAGTCACCGACACGATTGACCAGGAAGGCCTTCATGTTGGCCTTGATTGCGGTCGGACGGGTGTACCAGAAACCGATCAGCAAATAAGACACCAAGCCCACCGCTTCCCAACCAAAGAACAGTTGCAGGAAGTTGTTGCTCATGACCAGCATCAGCATCGAGAACGTGAACAGCGAGATGTAAGAAAAGAATCGGTTGTAGCCGTCGTCATCTTTCATGTAGCCGATGGTGTAAATGTGCACCATCAGCGACACGAAGGTCACCACGCACATCATCATTGCGGTCAGGCTGTCGATCAGGAAGCCGACTTCCAGCTTCATGCCGGCAACCGTCATCCAGGTGTAGAGCGTACCGTTGTAGGTCGCGCCGTCGATCACCGCCAACAGCGTCTGGACCGAAATGATCAATGCGATCAGCACGCCCAATATGGTCGCCGTGTGCGATACCTTGCGGCCGACAACGTTGCCGAAGAATTTCGTACCGAGCAGGCCCGCGATTGCAGAACCGGCCAACGGCGCCAGTGGTACGGCTAAAAGAAGATGTGGGTTAAGTTGCCCCGCCATGATGAACCTTATCGCTATTTGGGTTCTCGTCGGATCCTTCAGATCTTCGGAGAACGCCCATCTTTAAAATGAAATTTACATTCAATCCAAATGCACTGCGAATGCACTGCGCGTCTTTATCCCTTGAGCGTGTCCAGATCTTCCACATTGATGGTATCCAGATTACGGAACAGCACCACCAGAATAGCCAGACCGATTGCGGACTCCGCAGCGGCAACGGTCAGGATGAAGAACACGAAAATCTGTCCTGCTGCGTCGCCAAGAAAATGTGAAAAGGCAATGAAGTTCATATTCACCGCCAGCAACATCAATTCGATTGCCATGAGCAACACGATGACGTTCTTGCGGTTGAGAAAAATACCCACGATCGAGATAGTGAACAGGATCGCGCCGAGGATCAGGTAATGCGAGAGCGAGAGATTCATGATTGCAGCCGCTCCTTAAGATTGTTGTTCCGTGCCCGATGCTGGAGCATCGCCGCCGGTGTTACGGGTGGATTCCGACTTCATCTTGACCAGACGCACACGGTCGGTGCTCTTGACCTTGACGGCATCGGCCGGCGAGAAGTACTTGCTGTCCTTGCGGCGACGCAGTGTCAGCGCAACAGCGGCGACGATGGCGACCAGCAGGATGACGGCAGCGACTTCAAACGCGTAGACGTATTTGGTGTAGATCAGCAGGCCCAGCGCCTTGGTGCCGCCGATGGTATTGGCCGCTTCCGGCACTTGCGACTCCGGCGCCCACAAGCTGCTGCTGAGCAGTACGGCGGACATCTCCAGCACAATCACCACGCCGATGGTGGCAGCCAATGGGAAGTAGCCCCAGAAGCCCTCGCGCATCTTGTCGAGATTGATGTCGAGCATCATCACCACGAACAGGAACAGCACCATGACCGCCCCGACATACACCAGCACCAGCACGATGGCGAGGAATTCCGCCTTCAGCAACATCCAGATGCCGGCCGCCGAAAAGAACGCCAACACCAGAAACAGGGCCGCATGCACCGGATTGCGGGCAGTGATAACGCGTAATGCGGCGAGCACGAGGACCACCGAAAACGCATAGAACAAGACAGTTTTAAATTCCATAATCAACCAAAAAGTTGGCTAAACCAGCATCAGATCATTCGATTGCCCGATCCATCGATCAGGCTACCCAACAAACATCAGACTCGATCATCTCAGCGGCAAGTGGCGAACCAGCAAGCCGTCCCGAATTCAATCAACGATATGCAGCATCTGCGGTACGCGCAGCAGCAATTTCATTTTCGTAACGATCACCAACGGCCAGCAGCATTTCCTTGGTGTAGTAAAGGTCGCCGCGCTTTTCGCCGTGGTATTCAAGGATATGCGTTTCGACGATGGAGTCGACCGGGCAGGACTCTTCGCAGAAACCGCAAAAAATGCACTTGGTCAGATCGATGTCGTAACGTGTGGTGCGGCGTGAGCCGTCATCGCGTTGTTCCGATTCGATCGTGATTGCCATCGCCGGGCAGACTGCTTCGCACAGTTTGCAGGCGATGCAGCGTTCTTCGCCGTTCGGGTAACGACGCAAGGCGTGCAGGCCACGGAAACGCGGCGATTGCGGCGTTTTCTCTTCAGGGAACTGAATCGTGATCTTGCGCGCGAACAGATAGCGGCCTGTCAGGGCCAGGCCCTTGAACAGTTCCCGCAACAGCAGGCTGTTGAAAAAATCTTTAATAGCTTCCATGCTTCTCACCTGAGCCTTTATCCATTACTTCCAAATATTCCACGAGGTCTGCATCCAGGTCGCAACGATCACCAGGTATACCAGCGTCAGCGGAATGAACACTTTCCAGCCCAGACGCATGATCTGGTCATAGCGGTAACGCGGGAACGATGCACGCACCCAGACAAACAGCGACACCACCAGGAATGTCTTGATACCGAGCCAGATCCAGCCTGGGATAAAGTCCAGGAAACTGACCGGCGATGCCCAGCCGCCCAGGAACAGCAGCGACGCCAGGATGGAAATGAGCCACATGTTGGCGTATTCGGCCAGGAAGAACATGGCGAACGACATACCCGAGTATTCGATCATGTGACCGGCCACGATTTCCGACTCGCCTTCAACCACGTCGAACGGATGGCGGTTGGTTTCAGCGATACCCGAGATCACGTAGATCACGAAAATCGGCAACAGCGACAGCCAGTTCCACGACAGGAAACCGAGGCCGTGGGAGGCGAAGTAGCCCTTGCCCTGGCTAGTGACGATGTCGATCATGTTCAGGCTGCCGGAGACCATCAGCACCACGACCAGGCAGAAGCCCATCGAGATTTCGTAGGACACCATCTGCGCCGAGGCGCGCATCGCACCGAGGAACGCGTACTTCGAGTTGGAGGCCCAACCGGCGATGATCACGCCGTAGACTTCCATCGAGGTAATCGCCATCACGAACAGCAGACCGGCGTTGACGTTGGCGATCACGGTTTCCGGACCGAACGGAATCACGGCCCATGCGGCCACCGCCGGCATGATGGTCATGATCGGTGCGATGAAGAACAGCACCTTGTTGGCGCGCGCCGGTGTCGTGACTTCCTTGAAGATCAGTTTCAGCGCATCGGCGATAGGCTGCAGCAAACCGGCCGGACCGACACGATTAGGGCCCAGACGAATATGCATCCAGCCGATCAGCTTGCGTTCCCAGTAAGTCAGGTAGGCCACGCTCAGCAACAGCGGTATCAGCACCGCCAGAATCTTGAGCAAGCTCCAGACGAAGGTCCACACATACGGCCATGCCGTCCCCAGATAACTGGGGCCAACTGCATTGATATTGGCAATCAGTTGATCCATTACGCTTTCTCCACCACGATTGCGCCAAACATGCCGCCCAGATTGGCTGTGCTTGCATGGGCTGCTGCCACACGTACGACGTTTTCGGGCAGCTTTTTGTCGATATCAGCAGTCAGCACCGCACTGCCCTGCCCTTGCTTGACGCTCACGAGGTCGCCGGCAACGATGCCCAGTTTTTGCGACAACGCAGCCGACAGCCATGCTTTCGGCGCCTGACCGTCTTGCGTTTGCAGCAGCGCCGGCGAACGGCGTGCGATCGCATCGGCAAAGTGGATAGGCACATCGGCAACGCGTTCCAGCGCGCCGTTGGCAACACCGTTACCGGCTTGCAGCGCCAGCGTGGAAACGTTGTTCAGGCGTGCGGACAAATCTGTTTCCGTGCCGATGACTTCGGCGCGAATGGCTTCCGAGGTTTCGTAGTCGAAGTTTTGCAGGCCGAGCAGGTTGCCCAGCACGCGCAACACCTTCCAGGCCGGACGGGCGTCGCCCAGCGGCTTGACGGTGCCGTTGAAGCTTTGTGCGCGACCTTCGGCATTGATGAAGGTGCCGGAAGTTTCGGTGAACGGTGCGATCGGCAGCAACACGTCGGCGTAATCGGCGCCGTGCTTATAGGCTGACATCACCACTACCATTTCAGCTTGCTTCAGCGCGGCAGTCGCGGCTTGCGGATCGTGGCTGTCGAGCTCAGGCTCGGCATTCAGCAGCACGTAGGCCTTGCGCGGTTGTGCGAAGGCTTGCAGCGCGTTGACGCCATCCTTGCCTGGAATCGCATTGGCCAGGTAACCGCCGACGGTGTTGCCGCCTTCAGTCAGGTAGCCCAGCTTGGCACCGGTTTGTTCGGCGATCCATTGTGCCGCAGCGTGCAGTTGCGAAGCTTGTGGATGTTGTGCCGCGGCGTTGCCGAGGAACACGCCCTTGGACTCGCCCGACAACAGGCTGGCGGCAATTTGCTTGGCGGCTTGCGATGCTTCCACGCCGTCGAAACCGGCAGGTGCGGCGATGCTCTTGGCTTGCGCCACGGCGATCACCACTTCGCTCAACGCCGACAACCATGCCGACGGTGCCGCGATGATCTTGTTGGCGATCGGCATCAGCAGATCGTCGTCGGTAGCATGCAGGATGCTGATCTTGGCGCCGCTCTTGACGGCCTGGCGCAGACGCGCGGTCAGCAAGGGATGATCCTTGCGCAGGAACGAGCCGATGATGAAGGCGCGGTTCAGTTGCGCGAAGTCGACAATCGACATGCCCAGCCAAGGAGCGACTTGATGATCCAGTGCGAAATCGGACTGGCGCAGGCGGAAATCGATGTTTTCCGAACCCATGCCACGCACCACTTTTTGCAGCAATGTCAGTTCTTCCAGCGTCGAATACGGCGTACCCAGTGCGGCGATGGCGCTGGCGCCGTGTTCGTGGCGGATATTGCGCAAGCCGTGCGCGACATACTCCAGCGCCACTTGCCACTCGACTTCTTGCCACTTGCCGTCTTGCTTCAACATCGGCTTGGTCAGGCGTTCTTCGCTGTCCAGCGCTTCGTAGGCGAAGCGGTCCTTATCGGAGATCCAGCATTCGTTGACTTCTTCGTTTTCCAGCGGCAGCACACGCATCACTTTGCCGCCCTTGACCTGAACAATCAGGTTGGAACCGATGCTGTCATGCGGGCTGACCGACTTGCGGCGCGACAATTCCCAGGTACGCGCAGCGTAGCGGAACGGTTTGGATGTCAGTGCGCCGACCGGGCACAGATCGATCATGTTGCCGGACAATTCGGAATTGACGGTGTTGCCGACGAAGGTCGTGATTTCGGAGTGCTCGCCGCGACCCAGCATGCCCAGCTCCATGACGCCGGCAACTTCCTGGCCGAAACGCACGCAACGTGTGCAGTGGATGCAACGGTTCATTTCCTTCATGGAGATCAGCGGGCCGACATCCTTGGGAGGAACCACGCGCTTTTCTTCTTCGTAACGCGAAGCCGAACCGCCGTAGCCGACTGCCAGATCCTGCAATTGGCACTCGCCGCCCTGATCGCAGATCGGGCAATCCAGCGGGTGATTGATCAGCAGGAATTCCATGACGCCTTTTTGCGCCTTGACTGCCTTGTCGCTCGCGGTGCGCACGATCATGCCGGCGGTAACCGGTGTGGCACAGGCCGGCAAAGGCTTCGGCGCCTTTTCGACGTCGACCAGACACATGCGGCAGTTGGCCGCAATGGATAATTTTTTGTGATAGCAAAAGTGAGGAATGTAAGTGCCGACCTTGTTGGCAGCATCCATAACCATGCTGCCTTCTTGCACTTCAACTTTTTTGCCGTCTATTTCGATTTCAACCATGGCTTTTTGCCCAAGCTAAGTATTCTTTTGACCTTGACGACATGCAGACTTCCTTGTGTGGCCGACTGCATGTCATGCCGCGCTGCTCAACTCTATTCGTTAGATATAAGCTGGCACCAAGCAGTGTTTGTGCTCGATGTGATACTCAAACTCTTCGCGGTAATTCTTGATGAACGCACGCACCGGCATCGCCGCCGCATCGCCCAGCGCGCAGATGGTGCGGCCCTGGATATTGTCGGCAACCGAATTCAGGACATCGAGGTCTTCCAGCTTGCCGTGACCGTTTTCGATGCGCTCAACCATGCGGTACATCCAGCCGGTGCCTTCGCGGCATGGCGTACATTGGCCGCAGGATTCTTCGTAATAGAAGTAAGCCAGGCGCAGCAGCGATTTGACCATGCAGCGTGTTTCGTCCATGACGATCACCGCGCCCGAACCCAGCATCGAGCCGGCCTTGGCAATCGCGTCGTAGTCCATGGAGGTCTCCATCATGACTTCGCCGCGGATCACCGGTGCGGACGAGCCGCCGGGAATGACCGCCTTGATCTTCTTGCCGCCGCGCATGCCGCCGGCCAGTTCCAGCAAGGTCGAGAATGGCGTGCCCAGCGGGATTTCGTAGTTGCCCGGACGCTCGACGTCGCCCGAGATCGAGAAGATCTTGGTGCCGCCGTTGTTCGGCTTACCCAACGCTGAATACGCTTCCGCGCCGATCTTGAAAATGAACGGAACCGCAGCGAAAGTCTCGGTGTTGTTGATCGTGGTCGGCTTGCCGTACAGGCCGAAGCTGGCCGGGAACGGCGGCTTGAAGCGCGGTTGGCCCTTCTTGCCTTCGAGCGACTCCAGCAGCGCAGTTTCTTCGCCGCAGATGTAGGCGCCATAACCATGGTGGCCGTGTAACTGGAAGTTGAAATTGGTGCCGAGGATGTTGTCGCCCAGGAAGCCGGCCGCACGAGCCTCTTCCAGCGCTTCTTCAAAACGCAGATACGCGTCGAAGATTTCGCCGTGGATGTAGTTGTAGCCGACCGTGATGCCCATAGCGTAACCCCCGATGATCATGCCTTCGATCAGCGCGTGCGGGTTGTAGCGAATGATGTCGCGGTCCTTGAATGTACCTGGTTCACCTTCGTCGCTGTTGCAGACCAGGTATTTTTGACCTGGGAACTGACGCGGCATGAAGCTCCACTTGAGGCCGGTCGGGAAGCCCGCACCGCCGCGGCCGCGCAAGCCGGAAGCCTTCAGTTCGGCAATGACTTGTTCAGGCGTGATGTTTTCGGACAGGATGCGCTTGAGCGCTTCGTAGCCGCCGCGCTTGACGTAATCCGCCAGGTGCCAGTTCTGGCCATCCAGGTCCGCCAGGATCAGCGGGTTGATATGACGATCGTGCAGACAGGTCATTTCTTCAGTTCCTCCAGCAGCGAGTCGATCTTGTCGTTCGACATCCAGCTGCACATGCGGTGGTTATTGACCAGCATGACAGGTGCGTCGCCGCAAGCGCCCATGCATTCGCCTTCGACGATCGTGAACTGACCGTCAGCGGTGGTTTCCTTGTATCCCACGCCAAGCTTGTGCTTCAGATGGTGCGCTGCGCGCTCGCCGCCCGACAGCAGACACGGCAAGTTGGTACAGACCGTGATCTTGTGCTTGCCTTGCGGGCTGGTGTTGTACATGTTGTAGAACGTGGCGACTTCTTGCACGGCTACCGCAGGCATGCCGATGTAATCGGCAATTTCCTGTTGCAGCTCGGCAGGCAGCCAGCCGTGTTCATCCTGGGCAATGCGCAGCGCGGACATGACCGCAGACTGGCGTTGATCCGCAGGATATTTCGCGAGTTCGCGATCGATTTTCTTTAGAGCGTCTTGACTTAACAGCATATCGTTGGCCATCCGTGCGCATGGTTTGCGCGGGTTTATCGGATATTCCCCACAACCTAATGGGTTTTAAAAAACATCCAGTGACCGGTATTCATCACCGGTTATCGGTCAATCTCACCAAACACAATGTCTTGCGTACCGATGATGGTTACCGCATCGGCAATCATGTGGCCCTTGGCCATTTCATTGAGACTCGACAAGTGTGCGAAGCCCGGCGCACGAATCTTCATGCGGTAAGGCTTGTTGGCGCCATCCGACACCAGATAGATACCGAACTCACCCTTCGGATGCTCCACTGCCGCATAGGTCTCGCCCGGCGGTACGTGGAAGCCTTCAGTAAACAGCTTGAAGTGGTGAATCAGATCTTCCATGTTGGACTTCATGTCCATACGTGGCGGCGGAGCGATCTTGTGGTTGTCAATGATGACCGGACCCGGATTGTTGCGCAGCCATTCGACGCATTGCTTGATGATGCGATTGGACTGACGCATTTCTTCCACGCGCACCAGATAGCGGTCATAGCTGTCGCCGTTCTTGCCGACCGGAATATCGAAGTCGAGCAAGTCGTAGACTTCATACGGCTGCTTCTTGCGCAGATCCCATTCGATCCCCGAACCGCGCAGCATAGGACCAGAGAAGCCCATTGCCATTGCACGCTCCGGCGACACCACGCCGATGCCCACCAGACGCTGCTTCCAGATACGGTTGTCGGTGAGCAGGGTTTCGTACTCGTCGACGTATTTGGGGAAACGGTTGGTAAAGTCTTCAATGAAGTCCAGCATGGAACCCTGGCGGTTTTCATTGAGTTGCTTGATGGCCTTGTCGTTGCGGATGATCGATGCCTTGTACTGCGGCATCGAGTCGGGCAAATCGCGATACACGCCGCCCGGACGATAGTAAGCAGCATGCATGCGCGCGCCCGAGACGGCTTCGTAGCAGTCCATCAGGTCTTCACGTTCGCGGAAGGCGTACAGCAGCACGCCCATGGCGCCGACGTCCAGACCGTGCGCGCCGATCCACATCAGGTGATTCAGCAGACGGGTGATTTCGTCGAACATCACGCGGATGTACTGGGCGCGCATCGGCACTTCGATGCCGAGCAGCTTTTCGATCGCCATAACGTAGGCGTGTTCGTTACACATCATCGACACGTAGTCGAGGCGATCCATGTACGGAACTGATTGCAGGTAAGTTTTTTGTTCAGCCAGCTTTTCGGTTGCGCGATGCAACAGGCCGATGTGCGGATCGGCGCGCTGAATGACTTCGCCATCGAGCTCCAGGACCAGGCGCAACACACCGTGTGCGGCTGGATGCTGAGGACCAAAGTTCAGCGTGTAATTCTTGATTTCAGCCATTATTTAATCCCGTAATTTTCTTCACGAATGACACGCGGCGTAATTTCACGCGGCTCAATCGTTACGGGTTGATAAACCACGCGTTTTTGCTCAGCGTCGTAGCGCATTTCGACATAGCCCGATACCGGGAAGTCTTTGCGGAACGGGTGACCGATGAAGCCATAATCGGTGAGGATACGACGTAAATCGTCATGCCCATCGAACAAGATGCCGAAGAAATCAAAGGCTTCTCGCTCATACCAATTGGCGGAGGACCAGATACCAGTCACCGAGGCCACCAACGGCAATTCATCATCAGGCGCAAAAACACGGACGCGAACGCGCCAGTTATGGCTGATCGACAGCAGATGAGACACCACGGCAAAACGCGGACCATCCCAGACGCCATCGCCATACGTCGAGTAATCCACGCCGCACAGATCAATCAATTCTTCGAAACGGGTGTCGGCGTGATCGTGCAGAACGCGCATCGCCGACAGATAATCGGCTTGCTTGACCACAATCGTGACCTCGCCCAAAGCCACCGTCAAATTCTGAAGATACCCCCCAAGCGCATTGCGCAAGGCAGCTTCGAGAGTTTCCAATTTTGTCGTCATTCTGACCCTTCCACTCTCTTCTTATCGCGCAATGGTATTGGTACGCTTGATCTTGTTTTGCAGCTGGATCACGCCATACAGCAGCGCTTCTGCTGTTGGTGGGCAACCTGGCACGTATACGTCTACAGGCACAATACGATCGCAACCGCGCACAACGGAATACGAGTAGTGGTAATAACCACCGCCGTTAGCACAGGAACCCATCGAGATCACCCAACGCGGCTCGGCCATCTGGTCGTACACCTTGCGCAGCGCCGGTGCCATCTTGTTGCACAGAGTACCGGCAACAATCATGAGATCGGATTGACGCGGAGACGGACGGAACACAGCGCCGAAACGATCAAGATCGTAACGCGATGCGCCGGCGTGCATCATTTCAACCGCACAGCAAGCCAGACCAAAAGTCATCGGCCACAAAGAGCCGGTTCGGGTCCAGTTGATTACCTTATCCAGCGAGGTGGTAACAAACCCTTCGTTTAATACGCCTTCAATTGACATGGCTCACTCCCAATCCAGGGCACCCTTTTTCCAGATGTACCAAAAACCGACAACAAATTCGGCGATGAACACCATCATCGTCATGTAGCCAGACCAGCCCAAGTCGCGCATGGAAACGCCCCAAGGGAAGAAAAATGCAGTTTCGAGATCGAACAGAATAAACAGAATGGCGACGAGGTAATAACGCACATCGAACTTCATGCGCGCATCTTCAAAAGCCTCGAATCCGCATTCGTATGGAGAGGTCTTTTGCGCATCAGGCCTATGAGGACCAAGCAAACGACCGAGTAACTGAGGAGCGACACCAACAGCGATGCCGATTAGGATAAACAATAGAACTGGAAAGTAATTTTCGAGGTTCACGATTAGGCGTAGGTTTGTTGATAATTAGCGGAATGATTCTCAATATCAAACAGCTTTTCCCTCGTCAAAAAGCCAGCTCAGGATTTTGTCCTTTGCTGGCTTTTCTAGATATTTCATGGTGCCGACGACGAGACTCGAACTCGTACAGCTTTCGCCACTACCCCCTCAAGATAGCGTGTCTACCAATTTCACCACGTCGGCTTGAGACTGCAATTGTAACCCGTTTTGATGCTCTTGTTCAATGCACAATCACACTAAAACTTAATAAACTGCTTTAAGTTTTGCGCATTATTACACTCTGCGCAAAAGATTATTTCGGAATTTGATTTGATTGATCAGCCGGGTTCGCAGGAGCCGCTGCAGGAGCACCCGTCGCTGCCGGCGTTGCCGGAATTGCTGCAGACGGAGCAGGCAGATTGTCCATGACGCCACCACTTTGTGCAACGTGATGATTACCGACGAAAGCCAGTGCGAGCGTAGCGACAAAAAAGACGGCGGCGGCAACACCGGTCGACTTCGACAAGAAATTGGAAGAACCGGTGGCGCCAAACAAACTACCCGACGCGCCGGAACCGAAAGCAGCTCCCATATCCGCCCCTTTGCCGTGCTGCAGCAACACCAGACCAATGATTGTCAGCGCCGCCAACACTTGAACCACCACAATAACAGTAAATAAAGTATTCATATAGCCATCTTCAATTTAAAACAACAACGATCAGTTACCTTGGGCAGCCTGGACAATCGCCAGGAAATCCACCGCCTTCAAGGCCGCCCCACCTATTAGACCACCGTCGATATCCGACATGGCCAACAATTCTTTTGCGTTATCAGGCTTCATGCTACCACCGTACAGAATCTGCACTTTGGCAGCGGCCGCCGCATTCTTGGCCGCCAATTTGCCGCGCAGCTTGGCGTGCACGTCCTGCGCCATTTCCGGCGTGGCCGTCTTGCCGGTACCGATTGCCCAGACCGGCTCATACGCCACCACGATCCGCGCCACTTCAGCCACGTCCAGCACTGCGAGCACCGCATCGACCTGACGACCGACGACTGCATCAGTCTGCCCTGCTTCGCGCTCGGCCAACGTTTCGCCGACGCAAACGATAGGCGTCAAACCCGACTTGAGCGCCGCAACCGCCTTGGCAGCCACAAGCGCATCCGTCTCGCCATGATAGGCACGACGCTCGGAATGGCCGACGATCGCATACTTGCAAGCAAACTCCACCAACATGCCAGCCGACACTTCGCCGGTATAGGCGCCGCTCGCATAAGCGGACACATCCTGCGCGCCCAGCGCCAACGCAGAACCAGCCACCGCGGCCTGCACTTGCGCCAGATAAGGCGCCGGCACGCACACCGCGACATCGGCTTGCCCACCAATCGCGGCCAGACCCGCTTTGACATCGGCGACCAACACCGCATTGGCGGCCAGGCCGCCATTCATCTTCCAGTTACCGGCAACTAATTTACGGCGCATAAGAGTGAGTATTTTGAATAACCCCGCATTCTATCGCGCCGCGGCAAACCCGGTCAAACCAATAGCCCGGTATTTCTCCATCAATTCGGCCTGAAAAAACGCCTTCCTCAGCCTACCGTCAGCATGATCTTGCCCACATGCGCGCTCGATTCCATCAGCGCATGCGCTTGCGCAGCCTGTGCCAGCGGGAAAGTCTGGTAAATCACCGGCTTGACCTCGCCGCTGGCAAGCAGCGGCCAGACGCGCTCTTTCAAGCAGCCGGCGATATACGCCTTGAACTCCACCGGACGCGGACGCAGCGTCGAGCCGGTCACCGTCAGGCGACGGCGCAGGATCTGGCTCAGGTCCAATTGCCCTGTGGCGCCGCCCAGCAAGGCGATAACCACCAGGCGGCCGTCGTCGGCCAGCGTCTTGATTTCGCGCGGCAGGTAATCGCCGCCCACCATATCGAGGATCACGTCAACGCCGCGTCCGTCCGTTGCCGCCTTGACCACGGTCTCGAAATCTTCGCTGCGATAGTTGATCCCAAGCTCGGCGCCCAATTCCTCACAGGCGCGGCACTTGTCATCAGAACCGGCGGTGGCAAACACGCGATGTCCCAGTGCCGTGGCAATCTGTATGGCGGTGACGCCGATACCCGAACTGCCACCCTGCACGAGCAAACTTTCGCCCGGCGACAAGTGCGCCCGCTCGAACACATTGCTCCAGACGGTGAAAAAGGTCTCCGGCAGCGCTGCCGCCTGCAAGGCAGTCAATCCGGCAGGCACCGGCAAGCACAGCGCCAATGGCGCCGCGCAATATTCAGCGTAACCGCCGCCCTGCACCAGCGCGCACACCAGGTCGCCCTTTTTGAAACCGCTCGTGCCCAGGTCGCCGTCGACGATCTCGCCCGCCACTTCCAGACCCGGCAGGTCGGAGGCGCCCGGCGGCACCGGATAATTGCCCTGGCGCTGGAACACGTCGGGACGATTGACGCCGGCGGCATGCACCTTGATCAGCACCTCGCCGCTCTTTAGCAGCGGCAGCGGCCGCTCGCACAATTGCAATACTTCCGGACCACCAAATTCGGTGATTTCAATTGCTTTCATTTCAATTCCTTTGCGTTGTACAGATCGCAAGCACGCAGCGATCAGAGCGAAGCAGCTGCGCGCGCAGCGGTGTCATACAAACCCGAAGCGCTGCGCAACAACTGCGCCGCCTCGCCGATCGCCTGATTCTGGATACCGCTGTCGACCTGCACTTCGATCAGGCAGCGCTCGCGCACCTCCTTGTACTTCATGCACAAGTCATGGCCTTCCTGGGTGGTCGAGAACAGCAATTCCTTGCCGGCCTTTTCGCTCTTCACGTAACCGGCCTTGACCAATTTCTTGAGCGCATAAGTGACAACGTGGGTATCCTCAATATTGAGGACAAAGCAAATGTCGGCAAGTTTCTTCTTGCGCTCGCGATGATTCACGTGATGCAACAGCGAGACTTCGATCGCCGTCATGTCTTTGGCACCGGCAGCCAGCATGCAGCGCATCATCCAGCGATTGAACGCATTGCCCGCCATGATCAGCGCATACTCCAGCTCGGACAGCTCGGCGCTGCGCTCGGAAACCAGATGATTCGAGGAGACGATTTTGGTCGGCGATTTTTCAGTCACAGCCTTCTCCGGCGTGATTTTTGGGGATTTTTCATTCATAAGCTATTTTCTATCGAGAAGAAATTCATACAACCGACGACACTATATAGCAAACTTAAATAAATAATTTATCCATATATTGTTTATACCTTGCTGGAAATGTATGATCCACGAGGATTAATGGACCCACCGTCCCCCGCCAGACCTGGATGACAATGATTCAACCGCAAATTCATTTTTTGGGCGACAGCGCCTTGTTATGCAACCTCGCGCCGCCCGCCACGCTGGCCCATCAACAACGCATCTGGCGCATCGCGGAACAGGCTGCAAGCTGGCCTGAAGTCAGCGAAGTGGTGCCCGGCATGAACAATCTGACCCTCATCCTTGCTCGTCCGGTGGCTGACATGGATACTGTCTCCCGGCGCCTCCTGGAATTATGGCCGCAGGTCGACGCCAGCCATGTGGCTGGACGCGAAATCGACATCCCGGTGGTCTATGGCGGCAAGGATGGCCCCGACCTTGATATCGTTGCGCGCCACACAGGCTTATCCACCAAAGAAGTCATCCAGCGCCACAGCGACGCCGACTATATCGTCTACTTCATCGGCTTCATGCCCGGATTCGCCTACATGGGCGGCCTCGATCCTGCCCTGGCCACGCCGCGCCAGGACGAACCGCGCCTGTCCATCCCGGCAGGTTCAGTCGGCATCGGCGGCGAACAGACCGGCATTTATCCGCTGGCCTCGCCCGGCGGCTGGCAACTGATAGGCCGCACCGTGCTGCCGCTGTTCGATCCCGGCCAGACGCCGCCAACCCTGCTGCGTCCGGGTGACCGTGTCCGCTTTACCGTGGAGCGCATCGCCAAATGATACAAATCCTTCAACCCGGCATGTTCACCTCGGTGCAAGATCTTGGCCGCCCCGGACATCGCCAGCTCGGCATCAACCCCGGCGGCGCACTCAACATCCTGGCGCTGAGCGCCGCCAACCTGCTGGTTGGCAACGCCATCGGTGCAGCCGGCCTCGAAATCACCATGGGCGGTTGCGAAATGCGCTTCACGGTCGAGACCCGCATCGCTCTGAGCGGGGACGACTTTGACGCCCGCCTCGACGACAAGCCCGTGATCCCCTACTGGAGCGTGCCGGTGCGCGCCGGCCAGACGCTGAAGCTGTCGCATACCGGCCCCAACGCAACGCAAGGCATGCGCAGCTATCTCGCCGTCGCCGGCGGCATTGATGTCGCCGAGGTATTGGGTTCACGCAGCACCGACCTCAAGGCCAACTTCGGCGGCCACCAGGGGCGCGCGTTGCGCAAGGGCGATCGCCTGCCCCTCGGTCAACCGGGCATGGCTCTTGCCAGCCCGGCCTTCGGCGTGCGTTCGCCGCAATGGAGCGGCCTCGGCACGCTCAAGAACGACAGCAGCAAACTGGTGCATCTGCGCGTGTTGCCCGGCCCTGAATTCGAACAATTCACGGTCGCAGCAAAAAATGCGCTGTGGCAGGACAAATGGCGCATCACGCCCAACAGCAACCGCATGGGCTACCGCCTTGAAGGCCCGGAACTCAAGCGCAAGCAAAGCCGCGACCTGCTCTCGCACGGCGTGGTGCCAGGGGTGATCCAGGTGCCGCCCTCGGGCCAGCCGATCATCCTCATGGGCGACGCCCAGACCACCGGCGGCTATCCCAAGATCGGCGTCGTGATCCAGGCCGACATGTGGAAGCTGGCGCAAGCGCCTTTGAACGCACAGCTGCAATTGCAGCAATGCGATCTGGAACAAGCCTTGCATGCATGGGAAGAACAGCAGGCTTATCTCGACGGCATACGGCAAACGCTGGCCGCACTCGACTGGTCGCGCGCCACGCAATATCGGAAGTAATCGCAAACAAGGAGCACACAAGCACCATGCAGATCGATCTCAACGCCGACCTCGGAGAAGGTTGCGACAACGATGAAATGCTGCTGACGCTGGTCAGCTCGGCCAATATCGCCTGCGGCTGGCACGCCGGCGACGCCAACACCATGCGCCGCAGCGTGCGCTGGGCAATACAGAATGATGTCGCCATCGGCGCCCATCCGAGCTTTCCCGATCGCGAAAATTTCGGCCGCAGCGCCATGCAATTGCCGCCCGAAGAGATCATCAGCGCCATGCTGTACCAATTGGGTGCACTGGACGCCATCGTGCGCGCCGAAGGTGGTCGCATGGTGCACGTCAAACCGCACGGCGCCTTGTACAACCAGGCCGCCAAAGATGTGCTGCTGGCCCAGGCCATCTGTAGCGCCGTGCACACCTTCAATCCTCAACTCGCGCTGTTCGGCCTGGCCGGCAGCGAACTGATCAACGCCGCCAGGCAAACCGGCCTGACGGCCATCGAAGAAGTCTTCGCCGACCGCGCCTATAACGCCGACGGCAGCCTGGTCCGCCGCACGCTGCCGGGTGCCATGATCGAAGATGAGGCGCAAGCCATCGCGCAAACCATGTCCTTGGTCAAGGACAAACAAGTCACCGCCCTCGACGGCAGCATCGTCAAGGTCAACGCGCAAACCGTCTGCCTGCATGGCGACGGCGCGCATGCATTGGCATTTGCGCGCCAGATCCGGGCGCGCCTGAGTAGCGAGCGCATTGCCGTCCACGCGCCGTCCTGAGCAGATCGTTTCGCCGCTTTCCGTCGTTCTTTGTGGTCCGCAGTACATTAACAATAACCATCCTTACCTGGGAGATAGTCCATGGATAGCTCGATTTTGCTACCGTTGATCGGGATTCCGATCGTCGTTGCAGGCTTCGCACTACGCTTCAACCCGCTACTGGTCGTCACTGTCGCCGGCCTGGCCACCGGCCTCGCCGTCGGTATGGATTTCGGCATGCTGCTGGAAACCTTCGGCGAAAAATTCATCAACAGCCGCTCGCTGGCAGTGTATGTACTGATCCTGCCGATCATCGGTTTGCTGGAAAGTTATGGTTTGAAGGAGCGTGCACAAGACTGGATTTCCAGTATGGCCAGCGCGACATCCGCGCGCATCCTGATGTTGTACTTCATCCTGCGCCAGGTGTTTGGCGCACTCGGCCTGACCTATATCGGCGGCCAGGCACAAACCGTACGGCCCTTGCTTGCCCCCATGGTCGAAGGCGCTGCGACAGCGCGCTATGGCGACTTGCCGCAACACATCCGCGACAAACTGCGCGCGCACTCCGCTGCCTGTGACAACATCGCCGTGTTCTTCGGCGAAGATATTTTCCTGGCCTTCGGTGCGGTGCTGTTGATCGACGCCTTCCTCAAAGAAAACGGCATCACCAACATCGAGCCCTTGCATCTCGGCTTATGGGCCATTCCAACCGCCATTGCGGCGTTGGCTATCCACATGTTCCGTCTGGTGCGACTCGATGCAGGCATCCTGCGCGACGTCAATGCCTGGAAAAAATCCGAAGGAAAAGAGGTCGCAGCATGAATACCCTCATCACTATCAACGAAATCTATTACCTCATCGGCGTCATCGTCATGCTGCTGGTTGGCATGACATTGCGTGATAAAGGCAACCCCAAACGCCTGACCACCGCCCTGTTCTGGTTTCTGTTCGGCGCGGTATTTCTGTTCAGCGACTTGCTGGTCTCCACACTGGGCAAACCACTGGCTTACCGCATCATCGGCGTCGTGGTCATCCTGATTTCGCTGATCGCCGGCTTCGGCCTGTTGTCGCTCGGCACTTACAAGCAGCGTAGCGCCGAGCAGCGACAAGCGTCGGCCAATCAGTACGGCAACTGGATATTCGTGCCGGCGATCTTGATTCCGGTGGTGACTGTGTTGTGCACGATCCTGCTCAAGGGTGTGGCCATCGGCGGCGTCTATCTGCTCGATCAGAAACAACTGACGCTGGCAGCCTTGTGCGTCGGCTGTATCTGCGCCATCCTGGCTGGCTGGAAACTGACCGGCGGCACGCCGCTGCATGCCGTGCGCGAGTCGCGTCGGCTGCTCGACGCCATCGGCTGGGCTGCCGTATTACCACAAATGCTGGCGATGCTGGGCGGCGTCTTCGTCGCCGCGCAAACCGGCAAATCGGTACAGCAAGTTGTCAGCCTGTTCGTCAACCCTGAAAATCGTTTCATGCTGATCGTCATCTACTGCGTCGGCATGGCGCTCTTCACGATGATCATGGGCAATGCGTTCGCTGCTTTTCCGGTCATGACTGCCGGCATCGCCCTGCCCTTCATCATCGTCGGGCAACATGCCGATCCCGCACCGCTGGTCACCATCGGCATGCTGGCAGGGTATTGCGGTACGCTGATGACGCCGATGGCCGCCAACTACAATATCGTGCCGGCGGCGCTGTTGGAACTCAAGGATAAATACAAGGTCATCAAGATACAAATCCCCACCGCCCTGACCCTGCTGGCGGCGAATATCTTGCTGATGTATTTCATCGTATTCCGCTGATGAAAATCGCAGCCGGAGCTCCGCTCATCCGCTCCGGCAGCTTTTTAAATCTGATTTCAACCTGAACGCCATCGGAAGATTTCCATGCAACTCAACATCGAACTGGCCGCCGCATATACCGAGATGCCGCTGACCTATCTGCGCCAGGAATATCCCAACCACATCATGCACGTGCTCAACAACGCCGACGACGTGCTGTCGCCGCGGGCATTGCATCCGGTGTTCTACGGCTGCTACGACTGGCACTCAGCGGTGCACGGTTACTGGCTGCTGCTGCGCTGCGCGCGCCTGTATCCGACGCTACCGACGCAAGACAAGATCACGGCGATCTTCGAGGAACATTTCACCGCCGCCTTCATGGCGCAGGAAACCGCCTACTTCCAGGTCGGCGGCCGCGCCTCGTTCGAGCGCCCTTACGGCTTCGGCTGGATCCTCGGACTGGCGCAAGAATTGGCGGCATCGCCACATCCACGCGCTGCCGCATGGCACGCCGCGATGCAGCCGCTGACCATGGAAATTCGCCAGCGCCTGCTCGACTACCTGGGCAAGCTGACTTACCCGATTCGCGTCGGCACGCATTACAACACCGCGTTTGCACTGGCGCTGGCGATCGACTATGCACGCGCTACGCAAGACAGCCAGTTGGAAAGCGCAATCGTGCAAGCATCGCTGCACTACTACGGCCAGGATGAGAATTATCCGGCGCACTACGAACCCGGCGGCGATGAATACATCTCGGCGGCGCTGACCGAAGCGCTGCTGATGAGCAAGGTGCTCGACCGCGCGACTTTCCCGACCTGGTTCGACAAATTCCTGCCGCAGCTTGACCAAGTGCAGCGCTTGATGCAACCGGCGCAAGTGAGCGACCGCACCGATCCCAAGATCGCCCACCTCGACGGCCTCAACCTGAGCCGCGCCTGGTGCATGAAGCATATCGCCCGCCATTTACCGGCGGACCACGCCATGCAAGGCGCGTTGGCCGCAGCGGTGCAACGCCATCTGCAAGCCAGCGTCGACCACGTGGTCGGCAGCCACTATAGCGGCGGCCACTGGCTTGCCAGCTTCGCACTGCTGGCGCTGGAAGACTGACGCCTCCACTCATGGAAAAGGCCGGCGCAGATGCCGGCCTTTTCCATGGTTGAAACACGCGCTTACTGCGTGGGCGCCTGGTCATGCTTTTCCGGCGGCGCATCGATGGCGCTGGAAATGACGCGCGCACTGCGCTTGAACGTCAGGTAAGCCCAGGCCCAGTCGCTCATCACCAACAACCGATTGCGAAAGCCGATCAAGAAATACACGTGCACGAACAACCAGAATAACCACGCCGGATAGCCCGAGAACTTGAACTTGCCGACCATCGCTACCGCCGCCTTGCGACCGATGGTCGCCAGCGAACCATAGTCGCGATAGACAAAGTGTTCCAGCGGCTTGGCGTTGATGCGATTGAGGATATTGTGCGCAGCCACGCGGCCCATCTGCTTGGCCGCAGGTGACACGCCCGGCACCGGTTTTCCATCCGAGCTGGCAGCGGCGAGATCGCCGATGACGAACACTTCAGAATGACCCGGAATCGACAACTCGCCCCCGACAATGACACGTCCGGCGCGATCAAGCGGCACATTGAGCGCCTTGCCCAGGGGCGACGCCGCCACCCCGGCCGACCAGATCACGGTGCGTGATGCCAGTCGCTGTTCACCGCCCTGGTCGGTGTAACGCACACATTCCTCATCGATATGAATCACGCGGCTGCCGGTGCGCACATCGACCCCTAGTTTGACCAGTTGCGTCCTGGCCTTCTCCGACAAGTCGGGCGGATAGGCGCCCAGCACGCGCTCGGAACCTTCCAGCAAAACCACCTTGGCTTGTTGCGGATCGATGCGACGAAATTCGCCGTGCAAGGTGTGGCGTGCAATTTCAATCAGCGTGCCGGCCATTTCGACGCCGGTGGCACCGGCGCCGATTACGGTGAATGTCAGCCATTCGGCGCGACGCACCGGATCTTCTTCGCGCTCGGCATATTCAAACGCCATCAGGATGCGGCGACGAATGTCGAAGGCGTCTTCCAGCGTCTTCAAGCCCGGCGCCAGTGGCGCCCATTCATCATGGCCAAAGTAACTATGGGTCGAGCCTGCCGCCACCACCAGATAGTCGTAGGCGATCTCGCTACCATCTTCCAGGCTCACCGTCTTGCGTGCAACGTCGATCTTGCTGACGGCCGCCATCAGGCTGGTGAGGTTGGCCTGCGTTGCCAGGATGCTGCGGATCGGCGCACTGATGGCCGGCGCCGACAGGCCTGCGGTCGCTACCTGGTACAGCAAGGGTTGAAACAAATGATGATTGCTGCGGTCGATGATCGTGATGTCAACCTTGGCATCGGCCAGTTCGCGCGCGGCGGCAAGGCCGCCGAAACCACATCCGATGATGATCACGTGAGGCATGGGACTCCTTTCAGATTCAGATGAATGACGCTCCTCAATCCTCCTGAATAGTTTTATGCTGCAGCTGCATTGTCTCAAAAGTACGAGCATTAGCCTAACCGCAGTTGTCGTCGTGGACAAGGCGTCGAACACCGTATCAGTGTAGCGCCGACAAGTGCTTGCGGCACCCTCCCACAAATCAATGGCGAGAACCGCGCGCCAAAAACAAAATCCCCCGCGACTTGCGCCTCGGGGGATTCGATACTCACTCTGCAACGTGCGGATGAGGGCATGCCCGCATCCGCGCGCCACGGATTACTGCGCGTCTTGCGCCGCTGGCGCTTCCGTGCCTTCTTCCGCTTGCGCTGCCTTCATCGACAGTTTCAGGCGACCGCGGTCGTCGGTTTCGAGAACCTTGACGCGCACTTGCTGGCCTTCTTTCAGATAGTCGGCAACGGCGTTGACGCGCTCGTTGGCGATCTGGCTGATATGCAGCAAACCGTCTTTGCCCGGCAGGACCTGAACGATCGCACCGAAGTCCAGCAGCTTCAACACCGTACCTTCGTAGACCTTGCCGACTTCAACAGAAGCGGTCAGTTCTTCGATACGGCGCTTGGCTTCCTGGCCGGCAGTCGCGTCAACGGAAGCGATGGTGACCACGCCTTCATCGCTGATGTCGATCTGGGTGCCGGTTTCTTCGGTCAGTGCGCGAATGACTGCGCCGCCCTTGCCGATCACGTCACGGATTTTTTCCGGATTGATCTTGATGGTGATCAGACGTGGAGCAAAGTCGGACAACTCACCGGCGCCGGCTGGAACGGCTTCTTGCATCTTGCCCAGGATGTGCACGCGGCCTTCCTTGGCTTGTTCCAGTGCGACCTGCATGATTTCCTTGGTGATACCCTGGATTTTGATGTCCATTTGCAGTGCGGTGATGCCGTTGGCAGTACCCGCCACCTTGAAGTCCATGTCGCCGAGGTGATCTTCATCGCCCAGGATGTCGGTCAGGACGGCGAACTTGCTGCCTTCCTTGATCAGACCCATGGCGATACCTGCCACGTGCGCTTGCATAGGCACGCCGGCGTCCATCAATGCCAGGCAGCCGCCGCACACCGACGCCATCGACGAAGAGCCGTTGGATTCAGTGATTTCCGACACCAGACGCACCGAGTAGCTGAACTCTTCTGCCGGTGGCAGTGCAGCGATCAGCGCGCGCTTGGCCAGACGACCGTGACCGATTTCGCGGCGCTTTGGTGTACCAACGCGGCCGGTTTCGCCGGTAGCGAACGGAGGCATGTTGTAGTGGAGCATGAAGCGGTCGGTGTACTCGCCCATCAGCGCGTCGATCTTTTGTTCGTCGCGTGCAGTACCCAGGGTCGCGATCACCAGCGCCTGTGTTTCGCCGCGGGTGAACAGTGCCGAACCGTGGGTGCGTGGCAGCACGCCGGTACGGATCGAGATCGGACGCACGGTACGTGTGTCGCGGCCGTCGATACGTGGCTCGCCGTCGAGGATTTGCGAACGCACGATCTTGGCTTCCAGATCGAACAGGATGCCGCCGACTTCTGCCGAGTCCGCTGCCGATGTGCCAGCTGCGGCCGCATCTGCTGCCAGCGCTGCATTGACTTCGGAAGTGACTGTCTTCAGTTTTTCGGTACGGGCTTGCTTGTCCTTGGTTTGATACGCTGCACGCAGCTTGTCGTCAGCCAGTGCGGTGACGCGTGCGATCAGCGGCTCATTCTTGGCCGGCGCAGTCCATTGCACTTCAGGCTTGCCGCCGTCGCGCACCAGTTCGTGGATCGCGTTGATGACAGCCTTCGATTGATCGTGACCGAACACGACCGCGCCCAGCATGATTTCTTCGGACAATTGCTTGGCTTCGGATTCGACCATCAGCACGGCAGTTTCAGTACCGGCGACAACCAGATCCAGTTGCGAGGTCTTCAGTTGCGTTGCGGTTGGGTTCAGGACGTACTGACCGTCGATATAACCGACGCGTGCGGCGCCGACCGGGCCGTTGAATGGAATACCGGCGATCGACAATGCTGCCGACGCACCGATCATCGCTGCGATGTCCGGATCGATTTCAGGATTCACGGACAGAACGTGAATGATGACTTGCACTTCGTTCAGGTAGCCTTCAGGGAACAGCGGACGAATCGGGCGATCGATCAGACGCGATGTCAGTGTTTCCTTTTCGGATGGCTTGCCTTCACGTTTGAAGAAACCGCCGGGGATACGACCCGCAGCGTAAGTCTTTTCAATGTAATCAACGGTTAAGGGGAAAAAGTCCTGACCTGGCTTGGCATCCTTGCGCGCCACGACCGTTGCCAGCACCACGGTGTCTTCAATCGACACGACGACTGCACCGGAAGCCTGGCGAGCGATTTCGCCGGTTTCCAGCGTGACTTGGTGTTGGCCGTACTGGAAGGTTTTAGTAACTTTATTAAACACGGTATTTCCTTTCTATATTGAACCCCTGCCTTGCCTTGCTTGGCGGGGATTCTTTTTTGCCGACAGATTTTCAGGCGCTGTCGTTCACCTCACCACAGATGCTTGTCAGCGGCGAAACAGCGGCCCCTGCAAGTCACCTTACGAATCACGATCATTGGATGGGATCGCGGTACTGCAAAGAAGTTTTGCGAACCTTGAACACTACCAAAACGGAATCGCAAAAAACAAAATGCCCGCGTCAGAAACTGACGCAGGCATTTTGGCTATGAACCCTGAACCGGAATGGTACGAGGGAACAAGATTACTTACGCAGACCGAGTTTTTCGATCAGTGCGCGGTAACGGTCAGCGTCCTTGCCCTTGAGGTAGGACAACAGACTCTTACGACGGTTAACCATCTTGATCAGACCACGACGCGAGTGGTGATCCTTGCTGTGTTCTTTGAAGTGACCGTTCAGGTCGTTGATGCGTGCTGTCAGCAGCGCAACTTGAACTTCCGGGGAGCCGGTGTCGTTTTGACCACGGGCGTTATCAGTAATAATGGCAGCCTTGGCTGCTTTTTCGATCGACATGCTATACCTTTCACAAGCGGTGTGCGGAGTGCTTACCCTGCATACCGTGACTTACAATTAAAAACTGGCCGAAATGACCAGAGGCGCAAGTATATAGCAAAAGATCTGCAGATTCAAATACTTAGAGGAAAAGCGTAGAATCATAGCCCTTCGAGGGTATTTATCCTTACCAACTGTTCAAAACCGGCACAACACTGTTTATGAAACGCATCTTTCTCCCCGTTTTGGCCGCAGCCACCCTGTCCCTGACCGGTTGCGCTTCCCTGTTTGCCCCGCCGATCAATCCCGGCGACAGCGAACAACAAGTCGTCGCCCGCCTCGGCGCGCCGACCAATGTCTATCCCGACGGCAATACCCACCTGCTCGAATATGCCGCCGGCGCCTTCGGTCAATACAGCTACATGGCGCGTATCGGCCCCGACGGCAAGTTGATTTCTTATCAACAGGTCTGGACCATCGACAACTTCCGCGCAATCAAGGTTGATCAGGCCACCAAAGACGACGTGCTGCGCCGGGTCGGTCGTCCCACCGAAGTGACGCGCTATGCGCGCATCCCTTACGAAGCCTGGAATTACGGCTTCAAGGAAAGCGGCGTCTGGAACTCGCAGATGACGGTCTACTTCGATGCCCAGGGCATCGTGCGCAAAGTCGAAAACGGCCCCGACCCGCGCTATGACGACAGCCGCATGCGCTTCTGAGTTTCAGTGCCGCATAAAAAAAGCCGCTTCGAAAAGCGGCTTTTTCTTGTCCGACAGACTCAGTGAAGTACTCAGACCACAGCCGCCAACGCCAGCGTGAACAGCAACGCCAGCACGGAAATCAGGGTTTCGCACACGGTCCAGGTCTTGAAAGTTTGCGGCACGGTCATGTTGAAGTATTCCTTGACCAGCCAGAAACCACCATCATTGACGTGCGACAGGATCAGCGAACCGGCGCCGGTTGCCAGCACCATCAGCTCCGGACGCGTACCGCCCACCGACATCACGATCGGCGCCACGATGCCGCAAGCGGTGGTCATCGCCACCGTCGCCGAACCGGTCGCCACACGAATCAGCGCCGCCACAAACCAGCCCAGCAGCAAGGGCGACAGATGTGCATCAGTGGCAATGCCGACGATTGCCTTGGAGACGCCGCCATCCATCAGGATGCGACCAAAGCCGGCGCCGGCGCCCACCACCAGCGTGATGCTGGCGATCGGGCCCAGGCACTCGTTGGTGAACTTGAGGATCGCGTCACGGTTGAAGCCGCGCAACTTGCCGAAAGTATAGAAACTGACCAAGGTCGCAATCAACAAGGCGATCACGGAGTTGCCGATCAGGCGCAGGAAGTCGTTGGCGAAGGTTTTCGGTGCGAAGAATACGTCAGCCCAGCTGCCGATCAACATCAGCGCCACCGGCAACAGGATCGTGAACAGCGTGATGCCGAAACCCGGCAATTCGCGTTTCGCCCCGCCCTGGTCAACGAACTGGCCGATCAGCGGATTATCCGGATTGGGGATCACCACTTTGGACATCAGCTTGCCGAAAATCGGCCCAGCGATGATCGCGGTCGGGATGCCGACGATCAGCGCATACATGATGGTGCGGCCGATATCGGCGTTATACGCCGTCACCGCCAGCAAGGCCGCCGGATGGGGCGGAATCAGACCGTGCACCACCGACAAGCCCGCCACCATCGGAATACCGACCAGCACCATCGAGGTGCCGGTACGCTTGGCGACGTTGAAGGCAATCGGAATCAGCAACACGAAACCAACTTCGAAGAAGACCGGCAAACCGACGATGAACGCCACCGTCATCATCGCCCAATGCACGTTCTTTTCACCGAAGGCATTGATCATGGTCGTGGCGATGCGCTCGGCGCCGCCCGACTCTGCCATCATCTTGCCCAGCATGGTGCCCAGACCGACCACTAGGGCGATATGTCCCAGCGTATTGCCCACACCGGTTTCAAACGACTTGACGATCGTCCCCATCGGCATGCCGACCGACAAACCCAGGATCAGCGACACCACGATCAGAACGATGAACGGATTCATCTTGAACTTGGCGATCAACACGATCAATGCAATCACCGCGACCAGCGCGTAGATCAACAACATGCTTCCTTGTACTGCTTCCATTCATGTCTCCTCACCCCGGACGGGGCTCCATTCAACAGGCGATCAGCGCTTGAACGCCACGCAATCCACTTCAACCTTGCAGTCGACCACCATGGCCGATTGCACGCAGGCGCGCGCCGGCGGATTGGCGCCAAAGTATTCCTTGAAGACCTTGTTGAACGATTGGAAATCACGCGTATCGTCCAACCATACGCCGCAACGCACGACGTGCTCGGGACCATAACCGGCTTCCTTGAGGATGGCCAGGACGTTTTTGATGGTCTGGTGCGATTGCGCGACGATGCCGCCGTCGATCACTTCGCCATTGACCATCGCTACTTGGCCGGAGACGTACAGCCAGCCGTCCGCTTCCACTGCGCGTGCAAAAGGCAAATGCTGACCGCCGGTACCGGTGCCGCCGTCGACGCCATATCGTTTGATGCTCATTGTGTGACTCCTTCAGAAAAATGATGCGGGATCCAGCTGCTTGATCGCCGGCCCCGAGGTTGCAATGAATGAAGAACCCGCTTCATAAAGAAACAGGTTCTAAGTTGCCGCCGCTTGCGCCGGCATCCGATTGCGCGCCAGGAAACGTCCTGCGCGTCGGCCGGTAGCTTTCTTGTCGGCGCCCAGATACGACAACACGCCGTTGACCCAGACCGCCTCAATGCCATGCGCCGGCTGCATCGGATCGGTGAAGGTAGCGGCGTCGCGCACGGTGGCCGGATCGAACAGCACCAGGTCGGCCCAATAGCCTTCCTTGACCAGGCCGCGCTCGCTCAGGCCGAAACGCGAGGCCGACAAACCGGTCATCTTGCGCACCGCCACGGCCAGCGAAAACAATTGTTGCTCGCGGCTGTAAAAACCGAGTACCCGCGGGAAGGCGCCCCACAGGCGTGGATGCGGCAAGGGATCATTGGGCAGGCCGTCAGAGCCGATCACCGTGGCCGGATGGCTCAGGATGCGATTGACGTCGTCATCGGACATGCAGTGATACACGGCGCCGGCCGGCATCAGGCGACGCGCAGCTTCGCTCAGGTCGACCTGCCACTCGGCGGCGATGTTCGCCAGCAGCTTGCCGCCCTGCTCCGGATGCGGTTCGGACCAGGTCACCTGGATATCGTAGGTGTCGGTCACTTGCTTGAGATCGAGCGTGGATGAGCTGGCGGTATAGGGATAGCAATCGCAACCGACGTGCTGATGTTTTTCGGCCAGCTCCAGCGCCGCCAGCACTTCGCTGCTGCGGCCCCAGTTTTCCACACCGGCGCATTTGAGATGGGAAATCACCACCGGCACGCGTGCATGCTTGCCGATGCGAAAAGCTTCATCCATGGCAGTCAGGATATCGGCGAATTCACTGCGCAGATGGGTAGCGTACATGGCGCCGTGCGCCGCCAGCGGCTCGGCCAGCGCCAGCACTTCTTCGGTCGGTGCATTGATCGCATTGCCGTAGGCCAGGCCGGTGCTGAGACCCAGCGCGCCATGTTGGAGCGCTTCGGTCAGCTGCGCGCGCATGCCCTTGATTTCGGCATCGCTGGCGGCGCGATCGAGGCTGTCCATGTGATTGCTGCGCAGGGCCGTGTGGCCGACCAGCGCAGCCACATTGACCGCGGGTTGGACGGCGTCGATCGCGGCGACATAGCTGGCGAAGGTCGGATACGAAAATGCGCTTGCCTGGCCCAGCAAATTCATGGGATCCGGTGGATCGCCCTTGAGCGTGACCGGCGCGGCGCTGATGCCGCAATTGCCCACCACCACCGTCGTGACGCCTTGCGACAGCTTGGGGAACATTTCCGGCATGCGGATCACATTGGTGTCGTCATGCGTGTGGGCGTCGATGAAGCCGGGGCTGAGCACCTTTCCGACGGCATCGACCACGTTGGCGGCCTGCCAGTTTGCCAGCGCGCCGATAGCGACGATGCGACCATCGGCGACAGCAACATCAGCCACGACCGGATCGGCGCCGCTGCCGTCAATCAGGAAGGCATTGCGGATCAGGGTGTCGCAATGCCGCGACTCGTTCGAGGTAGTCATGTCAGTCTCCAAGCGGCTGGCGGTCGCCGCCGCCGCGATGCATATCGAGTACATACTTGAGGCGGCGCAGCAGCTCCTGGCTGCGATCCTTTTGCAGCAGCGCCAACTCCAACACCAGCATATCGAGCGCCATCATCATGGCGTAGCGCGATGACGATGGTTTGAAAATGAAATCGGTTTCCAGCGCCTTGATCGGCAACAGCACGTCGACCATGCCGGCCAGCGGTGAACCCAGCGCCGTGATGGCGATCATCTTGACGCCATACTCCTTGGCGACCTCGCAATTGGTCAGTAATTCGGGGACGTTGCCGGTGGTGGAAAACACCAGCAACACGTCGTTCTTGTCCAGCGTCGCCGCCACCATGCGTTGCAACAAGGCGTCGTGGTACGTTGCCACCGGACGCCCCAGACGCACCAGGCGATAACGCGCTTCATCCGACAACATGGTGGAACCGCCGCCCATGCCGAACGAATAAATCATGCGGGCGTCGCGCAACAACTCGGCGGCACGATGCAAGGCGTCCGGATTGAGCAACGCACGATTGACCTCGAGCACCGCATGAATATCGTTATAGACCACATCAGCCAGCTCGGGCGGCTGGTCGGAGGGAATTGTCTTAACACCATCAAAAAATCGTTGCCCAACTGCAACCGCCTGCGCCAGCATGAATTTGAATTCGCGCACGTCGCGGCAACCCATGGCCTTGGCAAAACGAGTGACGCTGGCCAGACTCACGCCGGCTTTCTGCGCCAGCTCGCCGATGCTGGCGCTGGCAGCGGTCGACAAATCGTTGAGGATTGCTTCAGCGACTTTTTGCTCCGCCAAACGCAATTGTCCGCTACGCTCGGTAATGCGTGAAACAATGTCAAAAGCTTGTGCCATGGCGTTGGAATGAAGTCTCGATGGTGGCTCCACGCGCCCGGATGTGTCGAATTGGGGCATGGAAGAATTTTTCGTGTTAGTTTATAACACACTTCCAACATAGTAAATTCAGGACTATCATTACGTCAAATCAAATTTTTGAGGAGAAATTCAAGATGAGTGATACAAACTACCAAAACACTTGGCA
>Ga0209913_1000434_pt1 | contig 35731 bp, 31 predicted proteins | sample PersoiDNA2013203_FD_185805 | JGI IMG/M metagenome (GOLD analysis project Ga0209913, IMG submission 185805) | Permafrost soil microbial communities from the Arctic, to analyse light accelerated degradation of dissolved organic matter (DOM) -... | ecosystem: Environmental > Terrestrial > Soil >... | reverse complement strand
GGCGAAACAAAGCCGTCGTGGCACAGCCACATCACCCCAGACTCCTCAACAAATTGGCCAACTCAACAGCCGATTTGACATTCATCTTGTCAAACACCCGCGACCGGTGCACCTCCACCGTCCGCACACTGATGTCCAGCTGATCCGCAATCAGCTTGTTCGGCAAGCCCTCGACCACGAGGCGCATCACATCACGCTCGCGCTCGGTCAGCTCGGTCAAACGCACCTGCAAACCCCGGTGCTGCCGGTGCTGGGCCAGCACCTCGGCCGAGCGCTGCAAGGCCTGCTCGATGCGGTCGACCAGGGCGTTGTCAGAAAAGGGCTTTTCGCAGAAATCGAAAGCCCCGCGCTTGACGGCATCGACCGCCGTGGGCACATCGGCATGGCCGGTCAGGAAGATCACCGGCATGGCCGCCTGCAGGCCGCGCTCGATCAGCTGATCGAACAGCGCCAGCCCGCTCATGCCGGGCATGCGCACATCGAGCAGCAGGCAGCACGGGTGGCTCGGGGCCGGGCGCGAGCGCAGGGCGGCGTCGAACTGCTCGGCGCTTTCGAACACCTCGCTGAGCAGGTGACGCGAGCGCAGCAGCCAGGCCAGCGCGTCGCGCACACCGGCGTCGTCATCCACAATGAAAACGGTGGCGTCGGGCGAGGGTTCCATGGGATCGGTTCGTCAGGTCGAAAAAAGAAAACAATGAAGAAGCCGGGGTCAGACCGCCGCCGCAACCGCAGCCTTGGACGAGGGGTCTTTTTTCACCGGCAGGGTGAAGCTGAAGATGGTACCCCTTGGCACCTGGGCGTCGAAGCCCAGGTAACCCCCGTGCTGCTCGACCACGGTGCGGCACAGGCTCAGGCCCAGGCCCATGCCCTCGGCCTTGGTGGTGAAGAAGGGGGTGAAGAGCTGCTCGCCCACCTCTTTCGGGATGCCCGGACCGTGGTCGATCACGCGCCACTCCAGCCAGCCGCTGGATTCGTTCGAGGCCGCCTTGCGGGCCTCGATGCGCAGCACCCGCTGGGCCAGCTCGCAGGGCTCCATGGCCTGCATGCCGTTGCGCGCCAGGTTCAGCAGCACCTGCTCGACCATGGTGCGGTCGCACAGCACCTCGGGCAGACCGGGCTCGATGTCCGTGATCACGCGCACACCGAGCTTGCGCGCCTGCAGGGTCACCAGGGGCATGATGGCTTCGAGCAGGGCACGGGCGGCCACCGGCTCGCGGGCCTGGTCGCGGCGGCGCACAAAGTCGTGCACGCTCTTGATCACCCGGCCGGCGCGCTCGGCCTGCTCGGCGATGCGGCGCAGCGCCATGTCGAGGTCGGGCGGCGCACTGGCGCCCTGGTGGCGCAACAGGTTCATCGAGCCGGTGGCGTAGCTGGAGATGGCGGCCAGGGGCTGGTTGAGCTCGTGGCTGAGCAGCGAGGCCATTTCGCCCACCGTGGCCAGGCGGGCGGTGGCCTGCAGGCGCTCTTGCGAGGCGCGCGACAGCTCTTCGATGCGGCGCTGCTCGCTGATGTCCAGGAAAGCGCTCATCCAGCCGGTCTGCAGGCCCTGGGCATTGATCAGGGGCGCCTCGATCACCAGCACCGGAAAACGCGTGCCGTCCTTGCGCATGAAGACCGACTCGAAGCCCTCGCGCGGCGGCACATTGCCCGCCAGCCGGATGGCCTGGCGCTGCTCGTACTCGGTCACCCGGTCGGGCGGCCAGTAGGGGGCGGGCACACCGTGGCCCAGCAGCTCCTCGGCGCTGAAGCCCACCATCTGGCAGAAGGCCGGGTTCACATAGGTGATGTGGCCTTGCAGGTCGCGCGCGCGCAAGCCGGTGACCAGAGAGTCTTCCATGGCCTTGCGAAAGGCCAGGGCATCGGCCAGATCACGCTCGGCGGCCAGGCGCCGGCGCGTGTCCTTGGCCAGCAGCACCAGCACCGACACCAGGGCGATCGCCATGGCCGTGACCAGCGCCGTCATCACATTGGGGAACAGGCTGGGCGCGCTGTGCCAGCTGTCCAGGCGCAACACCAGGGTGTTGCCCGGCAGGTCCAGCAGTTGCTGGGCGGTGAACATGCGCACCCCGCGCCGCGCCGAGCCGTGCAGGGCCAGGCGCGTGCCGTCGGCCTCGGTGAAGGAGATCTCCTGGCTGCGTGCCAGTTGGCGCCCCACCAGGTTGGCCAGCACCTCCTGCAAGGCGTAGGTGGCCACCGCGTAGCCCGCGACCCGCCCCGAGCTGATCAGGGGCAGGCACATCTCGATCACCTCCAGGCCCAGGCCATCCGAACTGGGCACGAAGTAGGAGCTGGAATAGGCCGGGCCGTTGAAGCGCCGAGCATTGGCGCAGGCCAGCGACACATCGGTCTGTGCCCGCTCGCGGCCGCCCTGGCCGTCTGCCACGCCGCGCCCGAACAGGTTGCCGCGGTAAGGCGTGTCCACATGGGCCAGGGTGCGCAAACCGGCGTCGCGCCACTCGATTCGCATGAGCTCGCGGTGCTGGCGCAGCATCTCGGCGGCGTCGATGGCCCAGGAGTTGGGGGTGGGGTTGCTGGACTGCAGCGCCTGCAGGCTTTGCACATTGCGCGTCAGGCCGCCACGGATGTCGCTCAGCGCATCCGAGGTGTCGCGCTCCAGGCGGCTTTGCACCTGGCTGGCCTCGTAGCGGCCGGCCAGGTAGACCATGATGCCCAGCATCACCAGCACCAGGGCGGCCAGCAACAGCCACAGCGTCCAGCGCCGCCAGCCCAGCGGCAGCAGGCGGGCCTGCCAGCCGCGGGCCCGGAAGGGCCCGTGGGGCGGGGTGAATTCGGCCGCGCTCACAGCACGCGGTGGCCCAGGGCGGGCAGCTGCTGTCGCCAGGTGGCCAGTTGCGCCCGGTCCAGTTCGCCCAGCACCACGCCTTCGCCCTGGGGCTGGCAGGCCATCACCTGGCCCCAGGGGTTGACCAGCATCGAATGGCCCCAGGTGCGGCGACCGTTCTCGTGCTCGCCGCCCTGGGCCGGCGCCAGCACATAGGCCAGGTTCTCGACGGCCCGGGCGCGCAGCAGCAGCTCCCAGTGTGCCTCGCCGGTGGTGGCGGTGAAGGCGCTGGGCACCAGCAGCAGATCGGCGCCCTGCGCGGCGTAGGCGCGGTACAGCTCGGGAAAGCGCAGGTCGTAGCAGACCGACAGGCCGATGCGCCAGCGGCTGCCATCGCGCGAGGGCAGGTCGAAGCACACCGGCTCGGTGCCGGCCTCCAGCACGCGCGATTCGTCGTAGCGCTCACGCCCGTTGTCAAAGCAGAACAGGTGGATCTTGTCGTAACGGGCCACCTGCTCACCCGCGGGCGACCACACCAGGCTGCTGTTGCGCACGCGCTCGGGCTGACCGGTGGACAGCGGCAGGGTGCCGCCCACGATCCAAAGGCCCAGGGTGCGGGCCTGCTGGGCCAGAAAGTCCTGGATCGGGCCCTGGCCCGGGGCCTCCTGCACGGCCAGCTTGTCGGTGTCGCGCCGGCCCAGCAGGCAGAAATACTCCGGCAGCACGGCCAGCTCGGCCCCGGCCTCAGCGGCCTGGGCCAGCAGTTGGCCCGCACGGGCCAGGTTGGCCTCGACCGTGGTGGCGGACACCATCTGAAGGGCGGCGACTTTCATGGTTTGACTCCTGCGGGGACCGGGGCATTGACGGGGCCATTGTCGCGCGGGTTGTGCGTCTGGCGCACGATGCGCGGATCAGTCCAGGTGCCGTCGATGTGGAACTCCTGCGTGGCCGCTTCCATCAGGGGCTTGCGCAGGAACAGCTGGGCCAGGAAAGTGCCCAGGCCGATGGCCGGGTTGATGGCCGTGGCCACCAGCGAGGCGGTGCCGGCGTTCACCTCGGGCACCACCACCACCTTGAGGTCTTGCGTCTCGCGGGCCAGGTCGGCCTTGCCCTCCATCAGCACCGCGGCATTGACGCCCTTCATCTGCAGGTTGTTGGTGCTGGCAATGCCCTGCTCGATGCGGGCGTCGCCGCGCACCAGGTCAAAGGCAAAGCCCTGGCTGAACACGTCACGGAAGTCCAGCGTCAGGCGCCGCGGCAGGGCCTGCAGGCTGAGCACGCCCAGCAGCTTGGCCAGGCCCGGGTCGGCCTTCAAAAACTGCCCCCCTTCAATCTGGATGCTGAGTTGGCCCGCCATGCTGGGGTAGTCGAGCGTGAGCGGCGAGCCCATCCAGGCCACCTGGCCCTCCAGCGGCCCGTGGCCCTGGCGCACCACCCCGGGCATGCCCAGGCGGGTCAGCAACTGGCCGGCGTCGCGGATGTCGAAACGGAAGTTCATCACCGTGCGGCGGCGCTCGGACTGCAAGCGCGGCCCGATGGTGGGCAGGGGCAGGGTGGCCCAGTTGCCCGTGGCCGTCAGCGTGGCCTCGGGGGTGAGGATGTTGAACTTGTTCAGGCGCCACTCGCGCTGGGCGCCTTCTCCGCCCCGGTTCACGGCTTCGATCTCGACGCGGCCCAGGCGCTTGCCGCGCAGTTCGAAGTCATCGACCACGATGTCGAGTGCGGGGATGCTGGTGGGTTGCTCGTCAAGCAGGGCCTCGACCTCGCTCTGGTTGCTTTGCGCGAGCTTGAGGCGTGACAGGCGGGCAAACAGGCGCCCGGCGCCAGCGCTACCGGGCGGCCGGTACTCCAGGTAGCCGTTGAGCTCGGTCGCATCGAGGTTGGCGCGCCACACCGAGCCCTCGCGCGAGCCCCCGACCACCACCTGGTGCAGGTTGCGGCCGTCGAACACCAGGGCGTCGGCGCGCACGGCCAGCGCATTGGGCAGGTAGCTCTGGGCGCTGGCCTCGCTGCCCGACGACGCCGCCGCCCCGGTGGGCCGGGCCGGGCCACCGGCGCGGGTGAGCGCATGGTCCCAGGCGTCCAGGTCGACCAGGGGCAGGTGCACACTGGCCATCACACCGCTGTCGGGCAGGGGGGCCGATTCACCCGGCCCCAGCCCGACCGCGATGCTGCCCTGCAGCACGCGGGCCTGGGCGCCCGCGATGTCGCGCACGTAATGGATCTGCACCTGGCGACCCAGCTCGACCAGCAGTTGGTCGCGCAGCGGCCCTTGGACCTGGGCCTCACGCAGCAGGCTGTTGTCAAAACGCAGCGGCATCACGGCGTCGGCCGTCTTGCCCAGCGGGGTCGGCAGGTTCAGGGCCAGGCCCTGCAGGCTGCTTTGCACCTGGATCTCGGGCTGCCCCCGGCGCATGCCCAGCACCAGGGAGTAAGGCGCGCTGCCCGTGGCCTGAGCCGCCAGACCGGCCACAAAGCCCAGTTCACCGGCCTGGCGCAGGCCCTCGGCGCTGAACGTGCCGTTGGCACGCAGCTGCAGCACCGGGTCGGGCGGCTGGGTGCCGGCCGGCGGCGGGCGCAGGCCGCCTTCCAGCCGCACATCGCCGCCCAGGGCCCGCGCCTGCACCCCATTGAGCTGGAAGCCGGTGTCGGAGAACGCCACGCTGCCCCGCAGGCGCGACAACTGAGGCGCCTGCGGCACCACCCGCAAATCGTTGTTGCCTGTGAAGCTGACGCTGCCCTGCACCTTGCTCCGCTCGATCTGGGCAATCGGCAGCGCCAGCTTGAGCTTGACCTCGGCCGCCCCGGTGGCCACGGCCTGGGCCAGGGCCTGGTTGGTGATGCGGCTCAGCGGCGAGCTGTTGACGATGCCCAGGGCATCGGCCAGCGGCCCGCGCACGGTGGCGTCCACGCCGACCACGGTGTGCATCAGGTCGGGGATGTCGGCCTCCACGCGCACCACCTGCAGATCGGGCAGGCCGGCGAACTGGGCGGTGGCGCCCTTCACGTGCATGCTCTGGCGATCGAAGACCAGCTCGCCGTTGAGGCGCGCCAAGGCCGGCCAGGGCGCAGCGCCGGCCGGCATCAGGCTTTTGGGCACATAGGCCAGGCCGGCGTCGCGCACCTGGGCGCTGATGTGGAACTCGCCCTGGCGCGGGTTGGCAAAAGGCAGGTCGCGCAGATCGCCCTTGACGCGGAACTGCGTGCGGCCGATGCGTCCGGCGGTCACGGCCTCGCGCACGTAGTCGCGCACATCCTTGGGCAGGCCGCGCGGCAGGTAGCGGTGCACCCGCGTGGCATCGGCGTCGCTGAGGCTGGCCGTGAGGTCCAGCACCCCCGGGGAGCGGCCCCGGCCCGGTGTCTTGGCCGGCTCGGCGCTGCGCCACTGCAGCCGCCCCTCGCCACGCAGGTCGGCGTTGGCAAAGCGCAGATCGGCCACCTGCAGCGCCAGTTGCTCCCCCTGTTGCTGCCACTGCAGCTGGGCCTGCAGCTGGTCCACCGGCAGCAAGGCTTCATCAAACACCTCGGGCAGCTCGACCTGGCCGTTGTTGATCCTGACCGAGGCCTTGCCTCCGGCCTGATTGAGGTCGAAATCCAGGTCCAGACCGGCCACGCCGGGCACCGACTCGTGGGCGGCCAGCGCCAGGCCGCTGGCCCGGCCTTTCAGGTTGAAGCGCTCGGGGGCATCGACCGGGCCCTGCCACTGGGCCTGCACCGACTCCACCAGCCCACGCGGCGTCTGGCCCTTGAGCAGGCGATGCGCGGCCTCTCCCAGGGGCAGGCGGTTGGCGATCTGGCTCAGGGCGGCGAGGTCCAGCCGGTCGGCCCGCAACTCCCCCTTGGCGCTCTGGCGCGGATCGGGCTGGGTGTAGCTGACGAAAGCATTGCCGCCCGGCCAGCGCAAACCGTCGGCGGTCAGAAACTGCAGTCCGGTGGTCGAGGCATCAAAACCACCCGCCAGTCGGTGCCCCCCCAGACGGCCCTGCACCGACTTGAGCGCCAGCGGCTCCAGATCGGCCGCAAAGCGCACATTCACGTCGGACAGCGCCACATCGGCCACCGCACCCGTGAACTGGCCCTTGGCCACGTCGGCCCACAGGCGCAAAGCCCCCTGGCCGCTGGCCACTTCAAAGCCCAGGTCGAGCTGACGCCGCAAGCGGGCGACGTCGACGCGGTCGAAGCTGCCGAACAATTGCCCATTCCAGTCGCGCCAGTGGCCGCGGTGCACGCTCAGCAGCGGCTGGCGGAACTGGCCCATCAGCGTGAAGCGCTCGCCCCAATCGGGCGGCGGCGTGCCGTCCAGCCGCATCAGGTGGCGGCGCGGGCTGTTGCGCAGCACCACGTTGACGTCGGACAGGCTCAGTGTCTCGGCGCCACGCAACTCGTCGCTCCAGTGCACGATGCCCGAGGCCACCACCAGTTCGACCTGGGAAAAGACCCAGTCGCTGATGCGGTCATCGCCCGGGCTGGCGGGGTCGATCTCCAGGCCGGCAATGCGCAGCCGGCCCTCGCGGGTGCGGCGGATCTCCAGCTCGGGGCGTTCGATGTAGAGCTGCTGAAAGCCCAGGTTCCACAACGAGCGTGGCGAGAGCGCCGCCACCACGCGCGGCAGGATCAGCGCCTCGCGCCCCTCGCGGTCGGACAGCACCACGTCTTCGAGCTCGAAGGTGGGGATCAGGCCCTCGCTGCGCGCGCTGATGTGGCCGATGCGCACGGGTAGCCCCAGGGCCCGGCTGGCCTGCTGCTCCAGTGCGGGGCGAAACTCTGCGATTCGGGGCACAATCCAGCCGTGCAACGCCCCCCAGGACGCTGCCAGGATGAGCCAGAAGGCCAGCAACGCCCCCAGGGCCCAGCGCGTCAGGGCTGAAAACAGCTTCAGCCCTCGCGAGGGAATGGGTTTCGGGTCGTTCATGGCGCTTGTTGATATGTGGCAGGAATTATGACCCGCAGCGGAAACACGGTTTTTTGCGCACCCCGTGAAGTTTTGTTAATGAATCGCATGCCCGTCGGGCATCCCCCCGTCTGATCCGAGGGCCCATGAGCACACAGCCACTCTCCACCCAGTCCCGCCTGGTGCAGCGCCTGCACCGGCGCTACGCCGATCTGCTGCCCCTGCTGCCCCCGGGGCCCCCCACCCATGCCACGATGCGCGAGGCGCTGCAGGCCCTGCGCCAGCGTTCGCTGGACACCAGCGCCGCCCTGCGGGTGCTGAGGCAGTTGGTGATGGAGCGCCTGGTGGTGCTCGACTGCGACCAACAAGCCAGTCTGGCCACCATCACCCGTGGCATCACCGAGCTGGCCGAGCTGGCCCTGGACGTGGCCTGCACCGAAGTGCAGACCGAACTCGACAGCCGGCACGGCGCCCCCTTGGGCCCCGATGGCCAACGCGCCGAGCTGTGGGTGATCGGCATGGGCAAACTGGGCGCACGCGAGCTCAATGTGTCCAGTGACATCGACCTGATCTACGTCTACGACCACGATGGCGAGACGGCAGGCCTGCCCGATGGGCGTGGCCGCCTGTCCAACCATGAGTATTTCGGCCGCGCGGTGAAGATGATCTACGCCCTGGTCGGCGACACCACGGAGCACGGCTTTGTGTTCCGTGTCGACCTGGCGCTGCGCCCCAACGGCAACTCGGGCCCGGCGGCCGTGTCGCTGTCGGCGCTGGAAGAGTATTTTCAAGTGCAGGGCCGCGAGTGGGAGCGCTTTGCCTGGCTCAAGAGCCGGGTCATCGCCCCGCGCAGTTGCCTGGCCGGCACCGGCGTGCAGGCCCTGCGCGGCGTGGTGCTGCCCTTTGTGTTCCGGCGCTACCTCGACTACAGCGTGTTCGAGGCCCTGCGCATCCTGCATCGCCAGATCCGCGAACATGCCGCGCGGCGCAGCGCCGGCCACCCGGCGCGCGCCAACGACGTGAAGCTGTCGCGCGGCGGCATCCGCGAGATCGAGTTCACCGTGCAATTGCTGCAGGTGGTGCGCGGCGGCCAATACCCCGAGCTGCGCTGCCGCCCCACACTCGAAGCCTTGCAGCGCCTGGCCCATGCCGGCCTGATGCCCACCGAGACTGCCAGCGCCCTGGCGAACGCCTACACATTCCTGCGCCGGGTCGAGCACCGCATCCAGTTCCTGGACGACCAGCAGACCCACCTGCTGCCCACCCAGGACGAAGACCTGAATTGGATCGCCCACAGCCTGGGCTTTGCCGACTGCTGCCCCTTTCTGCACGAGCTGGACGCCCACCGCGAGCTGGTGGCGCAGGAGTTCGACACCCTGCTGGGCCAGAGCGAAGAGCGCAAGAGCTGCCGCGGTGGCAGCTGCGGCGCCAAGACCGGTGCGGTACCGGCCGACATCGAAGGCCTGCTCGAAAAACTGCCACCCGCCCTGCGCGATCGGGTGCAGGAGTGGCAAGGCCACCCGCGCGTGCAGGCACTGCGTGAAGACGCGCGCGCCCGCCTGATCCGCCTGATCCAGCGCAGCGCGCTGTGGGTGCGTGAAGGCCGCGTGACCGAAACCGCGGCAGTGCAGCTGATCAACTGGCTGGAGCCCCTGCTGCGGCGCGAAAGCTACCTGGCCATGCTGCTGGAACGCCCGGCCGTGCACGAGCGCCTGATGCACCTGCTGGGCGCCGCCCGCTGGCCGGCCCGCTACCTGCTGCAGCACCCGGGCGTGATCGACGAGCTGGCCAGCGACGCCATGCTGTCGGAGCGTTTCTCGGCGGCCGACCTCAAGGACGAGCTGGCAAGGCGTGTGGGCTCGCTGCGCTCGACCGGCGAGGACGACGACGAAACCCTGCTCAACCTGCTGCGCCGCGCCCACCATGCCGAGGTGTTCCGCACCCTGGCACGCGATGTGGAAGGCCGCCTCAGCGTCGAACAGGTGGCCGACGACCTGAGCTCGCTGGCCGACACCCTGCTGCAGATCACCGTGCGCTGGTGCTGGGAGCGGCTGAAGAACCGCCACCGCACCGATGCCGACCTGCCGCAGTTCGCCATCATTGGCTACGGCAAGCTGGGCGGCAAAGAGCTGGGCTACGGCAGCGATCTGGACATCGTGTTCGTCTACGAAGACGAGGACGAGCGCGCCTCCGAGGTGTACTCGGCCTTTGTGCGCAAGCTGATCAACTGGCTGACCGTGAAGACGGCCGAAGGCGATCTGTTCGAGATCGACACCGCGCTGCGCCCCAACGGCAACTCAGGCCTGCTGGTGACCACTTTCCAGGCTTACGCCAACTACCAGCAGCAGCGCGGCAGCAACACCGCCTGGACCTGGGAACACCAGGCCATGACGCGGGCCCGCTTCGTGCTGGGCAGCCCGGGCCTGCAGGCCCGCTTCGATGCCGTGCGCGAAGCCGTGATCACCGCGCCGCGCGACGCGGCCGCGCTGCGCGACGAGATCGTGAGCATGCGCAACCGGGTGCGGGGCGCCCACACGGTGCGCAGCGGACGCTTTGACGTCAAGTACAGCCAGGGCGGCATGGTCGATGCCGAGTTCGCGGTGCAGTACCTGGTGCTGGCCCAGTCGGCCAGCCACCCGGAGCTGCGCGACAACGTGGGCAACATCGCCCTGCTGCAGCGCGCCGAGGCCTGCGGCCTGCTGCCCGCCGGGGTGGGCGAGCGCGCCGCCGCGGCCTACCGCGAGCTGCGCCGCATCCAGCACAAGGCACGCCTCAACGAAGAACCCACCCAGGTCGAACCGGAACAGGTGGCGGGCGAGCGCGAGGCCATCATGGCGCTGAGCGCTGCGGTGCTGGGCGGCTGAGCCCACCCGAGCGCGGGGTCAGGCGCTGGTTCAGGCGCGGATTCCAACCCCGGCTCAGGCGCCGGCCGCGATCTGGCGCAGCGCCTGCACGAACACCGCAGGCGGCTGGCCGCCCTGGATCAGGTGGCGGTCGTTCACGATCACGGCCGGCACCGAGTGGATGCCCGCGCCCTGGTACAACTGCTCTTGCGCCCGCACCTCGGCGGCGAATTCGTCGCTGCCCAGAATGGCCCGGGCGCGGTCCGCATCCAGGCCCACGCTGGCGGCCAGGCTCACCAGCAGCTCGGGGTCGGACGGGTTCTGCCCCTGGCTGAAATAAGCTTCGAACAGGGCTTTCTTGAGCGCCAGCTGGCGCCCGGGGCCCTCGGCTTCGGCCCAGTGCAGCAGGCGGTGCGCGTCGAAGGTGTTGTAGATGCGGGCCCGCGCCGCCATGTCAAAACGAAAGCCCACCGACTCGCCGCGCTGGCGGATCGCCTCGCGGTTGGCCGCGCTCTGCTCGGGCGAGGCACCGTACTTCTCAGCCAGGTGCTCGGCAATGTCCTGCCCTTCGGGGCCCATGGCGGGGTTCAGCTCAAAGGGCTGGAAGTGCAGCTCGGCCTGCACGCTGCCCTGCAGCTCGTCCAGGGCCTGCTGCAGGCCATTGAGGCCGATGGCGCACCAGGGGCAGGACACATCGGACACGAAATCGATCTTCAGGGTGGCAGGGGTGGACGGGACGGGGGCGGTGGTGCTCATGGCGCAGCTTGGGGTTCGGGATGATGGCCGCATGGTAGGGGATTCGCCGCCATCGTGTCTGCGTTAAGCTTTTGCCCCCATGCCCCAAACCCTCAGTGCCCCCGCCCACAGCGAACTGCTGATCAAGAAAAGCCGCTTCATCGGCTGCGTTCAGCCCATGAGCGACCGGGCCGCCGCCCAGGCCGTGGTGCAGCAATTGCGCCAGCAGCACCCGGGGGCGGCCCATGTGTGCTGGGCTTTGCTGGCCGGCGGTCAATCGGCGGCGGTGGACGATGGCGAGCCCGGCGGCACCGCCGGCCGGCCCATGCTGGACGTGCTGCGCCACCAGGACCTGGAAGGCGTGCTGGCTACCGTGGTGCGCTATTACGGCGGCATCAAGCTCGGGGCGGGCGGGCTGGTGCGCGCCTACACCGACGCCGTGGCCCAGGCCCTGCTGCAGGCGCCCAAGGTGGCGCTGCAGAAAATGCGGGCGCTGGCCTGCAGCGTGCCCTACGCGCTCGAAGGCAGCGTGCGGCGCGAGCTGGAGCAACACCAGGCCCAGTTGGGCGAGGTGCAGCACGGCAGCGTGGTGACCCTGCATTTCAGCCTGCCCGAGCCGGCCAGCGCCGCGCTGGTGGCGCGACTCAACGAGCTGGGCCAGGGCCGCCTGGCCTGGGTCACGGACTGATGCCGACACCGGGCCGCCAACCCGCACACACACTGTGCTCAAATCCGCCGCCATGACACCCGCTTTCGTTCCGACCGGGCGCGCCTTGCTGGCGGCGCTGCCCCTGGCCCTGGCGGCCTGTGCCGCACCCCCGGCCATGCCGCCGCTGCCGGCCAGCGCCCCCGAGCGCTGGAGCGCGCCCTTGCCACACGGCGGCCAGACCCAGGCCTTGGCAGACTGGTGGGGGCAATGGAACGACCCCGTGCTGCCCCGCCTGATCGAGCAGGCCCAGGCCCTGAGCCCGGGCCTGGCCAGCGCCCAGGCGCGGCTGGTCGAGGCACGCACCCAGCGCGTCGAGGCGGCGGCCAAGCTGCAACCCCTGCTCAGCGGCAACGCCAGCGTGAGCCGCGGCTACTCCACCGCCCTGGGCAGCGTGGCCACCATCGCCTCGGCCGGCCCGCAGCTGAGCTGGGAGGCGGATCTGTTCGGCATGAACCGGGCGGCGCTGGCCGCCAGCGAGGCCCGGCTGCAAGGCGCCCGGGCCCAGTGGCATGAGGCCCGCGTGAGCGTGGCGGCCGAAGTGGCCAGCCAGTACGTGCAATGGCGCCAATGCGGGGCGCAGACCCGCTTGGCCGCCGCCGATGCGCGCTCGCGTGAAGCCAGCGCCGACTGGGTCGGGCAAGCCGCCCGCGCAGGCCTGCAATCGGCCAGCACCCTCAGCCTGGCGCAGGCCAGTGCAGCCGAAGGCCGACAACGCTGGCACCAGCAGCAGACCCAGTGCGAGGTGCAGGTGCGGGCCCTGGTGGCGCTGACCGGCCAGACGCCCGGCTTTTTCGACACGCTGCAAGGCAGCGAGCCCCCCGCCCCGCCCGACACCCTGTTCAGCCTGGACAGCCTGCCGGCCCGGGTGCTGGAGCAACGCCCCGACGTGGTCCAGGCCACGCGCCAGCTGGCCGCCAACTGGGCCGAGGTGCAACAGGCCGATGCCGCCGGCTACCCCCAGCTGAGCCTGCAGGGCTCGGTGAGCGCACTGCGCCTGGACGCCCGGGGCAGCACGCAGCACCTGTCCACCTGGTCGCTGGGGCCGCTGAGCCTGAGCTTTCCGATCACCGACGGCGGGCGCCTGAAGGCCGAGCGCCAGGCCGCCCAGGCCCGCTACACCGAGGCCGTGGCGCTGTACCAGGCCCGCGTGCGCCAGGCCGTGCGCGAGGTGGAAGAGGCCCTGCTGAACCTGGCCTCGGCCCAACAACGGCAGCACGATGCGCGCCTGGCCAGCCAGGGCTATGGCCGCGTGCTCGAGCACACCCAGGCGCGCCAGCGCGCCGGCCTGGCCAGCCTGGCCGAGGTGGAAGAAGCCCGGCGCAGTGCCCTGGCGGCGCAGACCAGCCTGAGCGCCGTGGCCCTGGAGCGCCAGCTGGCCTGGATCAACCTGTACCGCGCCGCCGGCGGCGGCTGGGACGGCAACACCGCCGCGCCCGAAACGACATCCAACGCGCCATCCAAGCCCACGCCCGACATCACCGAAGAAGCCGCCGCCCCTGCGGGCCCGGCCCGCCCTGGCCTTGCCCTGTGAGACCCGACATGAACCGCACACGACTCGCCGCCCTGGCCTTGCCCTGCCTGCTGGGGCTGTCCGCCCCGCTGGCCCAGGGGGCCGAGCCCGCCCCGGCCCGCCCGGCCCTGACCGTCAGCACCACCCGCCCCAGCCAGGCCATACTGCCCTTGCAGCTGAGCGCCAACGGCAACGTGGCCGCCTGGCAGGAGGCCCTGGTCAGCCTGGAAGCCCAGGGCCTGCGCCTGACCCAGGTGCTGGTCAACGTGGGCGACACGGTGCGCGCCGGCCAGCTGCTGGCCCGCCTGGCCGACGAGACGGTGCAAGCCGACCTGGCCCAGGCCCGGGCCGCCCTGCTGGAGGCCGAAGCCAATGCCGACGAGGCCGTGGCCAACGCCAGCCGCACGCGCCAGGTGCAGGCGGGTGGGGCGCTGAGCGAGCAGCAGATCAGCCAGGCCCTGAGCGCCGAGCGGGCCGCCCAGGCCCGCGTGCTGGCGGCGCGCGCCAGCGTGCAGACCCAGGAGCTGCGGCTGCGCCAGACCCAGGTGCTGGCACCCGACAGCGGCGTGATCTCGGCGCGCAGCGCCACCGTGGGGGCCGTGCCCGCCAGTGGCACCGAGCTGTTCCGCCTGATCCGGCAGAACCGGCTGGAGTGGCGCGCCGAGGTGACCGCCGCCGAGCTGCCGCGCCTGCGCCGCGGCACCCGGGTGCGCCTAGGCCTGCCCAGCGGGGCCCAGGTGATGGGCGAGGTGCGCCAGCTGGCACCCACCATCGACCCGCAGACGCGCAACGCCCTGGTCTATGTGGACCTGAAACCCCACCCCGAGCTGCGCCCGGGCCTGTTCGCCCGCGGCGAGTTCGAACTGGGCCAGAGCCCCGCCCTGACCCTGCCACAGCAGGCGCTGGTGGTGCGCGACGGCTTCAGCTATGTGTTCGAGCTGGACGCGCAGCAGAACGTGCAGCAGCGCAAGGTCGAGACCGGGCGCCGCCAGGGCGAGCAGGTGGAAGTGCTGCGCGGCCTGGCCCCCGGGGCGACGGTGGTGCTGCAAGGCGCCGGCTTTCTGAACCAGGGCGATCGGGTGCGGGTGAGCAACCCGCCGGCCTCCGGCGCCCCGGCGGCCCAGCGCTGAGGAGCCCGGCATGAATGTCTCCGCCTGGTCCATCCGCAACCCGGTTCCGGCCCTGATGCTGTTCGTGCTGCTCACCTTCGGTGGGCTGGTGGCCTTCCAGAGCATGAAGGTGCAGAACTTCCCCGACATCGACCTGCCCACGGTGACGGTGTCGGTGTCGCTGCCCGGGGCGGCGCCCGCGCAGCTGGAAAACGACGTGGCCCGCAAGATCGAGAACAGTCTGGCCACGCTGCAAGGCCTCAAGCACCTCTACACCAAGGTGCAGGACGGCGGCGTCACCCTGACGGCCGAGTTCCGCCTCGAAAAGCCGGTGCAGGAGGCAGTGGACGATGTGCGCTCGGCGGTTTCGCGCGTGCGGGCCGATCTGCCCGCCGATGTGCGCGACCCCATCGTCACCAAGATGGACCTGGCGGCCCAGCCCATCCTGGCCTACAGCGTGCGCAGCACCGCACTGGACGACGAGGCCCTGTCCTGGTTCGTGGACAACACCGTGGCGCGGCGCCTGCTGACGGTGCGCGGCGTGGGCGCCGTGAACCGGGTCGGCGGCGCCGAGCGGCAGATCCAGGTGGCGCTGGACCCCTTGAAGCTGCAGGCCCTGGGGGTGACGGCGGCCGAGGTGTCGCGCCAGTTGCGCCAGGTGCAGGTGGAAAGCGCCGGCGGGCGCACCGACCTGGGTGGCGGCGAGCAACCCGTGCGCACCCTGGCCACGGTACAGGACGCGGCCGGTGTGGCCGCGCTGGCCCTGCCGCTGGGCGACGGCCGCCAGCTGCGCCTGAGCCAGCTGGCCCGGGTCAGCGACACCGTGGCCGAGCCCCGGGCCGCCGCCTTGCTGAACGGCCAACCGGTGGTGGGCTTCGAGGTGGCGCGCAGCCGCGGCGCCAGCGAGATCGAGGTGGGGGCTGCGGTGCGCCAGGCCCTGGCCGCGCTGCGTGCCGAGCGGCCCGATGTGGAGATCACCGAGGCCTTCGACTTTGTGGCACCGGTGCAGGACGAATACGACGGCTCGATGCACCTGCTCTACGAGGGCGCCCTGCTGGCGGTGGTGGTGGTGTGGCTGTTCCTGCGCGATGCGCGCGCCACCCTGGTGTCGGCGGTGGCGCTGCCGCTGTCGGTGATCCCGGCCTTCATCGGTATGGCCTGGCTGGGCTTTTCGATCAATGTGATCACCTTGCTGGCGATGTCGCTGGTGGTGGGCATCCTGGTGGACGACGCCATCGTCGAGGTGGAGAACATCGTGCGCCACCTGCGCATGGGCAAGAGCCCCTACCAGGCCGCCATGGAGGCGGCCGACGAGATCGGCCTGGCCGTGGTGGCCACCACCTTCACCCTGGTGGCGGTGTTTCTGCCCACCGCCTTCATGAGCGGCATCGCCGGGCGCTTCTTCAAGCAGTTCGGCTGGACCGCCTCGCTGGCGGTGCTGGCCTCGCTGCTGGTGGCGCGGGTGCTCACGCCGATGATGGCGGCCTACCTGCTGCGGCCCCAGCCGGCCGCCGAGCAAGACCCGCGCTGGATGCGCCTGTACCTGCGCTGGGCCGGCTGGTGCCTGCGGCACCGCTGGGCCACGCTGGGCTTCACGCTGGCCTTTTTTGTCGGCTCGCTGCTGCTGATCCCGCTGCTGCCCACCGGATTCATCCCGCCCGACGACAACTCGCAGACCCAGGTGTACCTGGAGCTGCCCCCGGGCAGCACGCTGGCCCAGACCCGCGCCGCGGCCGAAGAGGCCCGCCAGCGGGTGAGCGCCATCCCCGAGGTGAAAAGCGTCTACACCACCATCGGCGGCGGCAGCGCCGGTGGTGACGCTTTTGCGCCGCAGGGCGCCTCGGAGGTGCGCCGCGCCACCCTGACGCTGCAACTGACCGAGCGCGGCCGACGCCCGCCCAAGCCGGTGCTGGAAAACCAGCTGCGCGCGGCGCTGGAGCCGCTGGCCGGCGTGCGCAGCAAGGTGGGCCTGGGGGGCTCGGGTGAAAAGTACATCCTGGTGCTGACCGGCGACGACCCGGCGGCCCTGCAGCAGGCCGCCCTGGCGGTGGAGAAAGACCTGCGCACCATCCCCGGCCTGGGCAGTGTGGCCTCGAGCGCCAGCCTGGTGCGGCCCGAGATCGCGGTGCGGCCCGACTTTGCCCGCGCCGCCGACCTGGGCGTGACCAGCACGGCCATCGCCGACACGCTGCGCATCGCCACCGTGGGCGACTACGAACTGGGACTGGCCAAACTCAACCTGGCCCAGCGCCAGGTGCCGATCGTGGTGCAGCTGGAGCCCGCCGCACGGCAGGACCTGGCGCTGCTGGGGCGGCTCAGCGTGCCCGGCACGCGCGGGCCGGTGCTGCTGGACCAGGTGGCCACACTCAGCGCCTCGGGCGGGCCCGCGGTGATCGACCGCTACGACCGCTCGCGCAATGTGAACTTCGAGATCGAGCTCTCGGGCCTGCCGCTGGGCGACGTGGCCAAGGCGGTGCAAGCACTGCCCGCCATGCGCCAGCTGCCCCCCGGGGTGCGGGTGGTCGAGGTGGGCGATGCCGAGGTGATGGGCGAGCTGTTTGCCAGTTTCGGCCTGGCCATGCTGACCGGGGTGTTGTGCATCTACATCGTGCTGGTGCTGCTGTTCAAGCACCTGCTGCACCCGGTGACGATCCTGGCCGCGCTGCCGCTGTCGCTGGGCGGAGCCTTTGTGGGGCTGCTGATGGCGCAGAAGAGCTTTTCAATGCCTTCGCTGATCGGGCTGATCATGCTGATGGGCATCGCCACCAAGAACTCGATCCTGCTGGTGGAATACGCCATCCTGGCGCGGCGCGAACACGGCATGAGCCGCAGCGAGGCCCTGCTGGACGCCTGCCACAAGCGGGCCCGGCCCATCATCATGACCACCCTGGCCATGGGCGCGGGCATGCTGCCGATCGCACTGGGCCTGGGCGCCGCCGATGCCTCGTTCCGCTCGCCCATGGCGGTGGCCGTGATCGGCGGCCTGATCACCTCCACCTTGCTGAGCCTGCTGGTGATTCCGGCCGTCTTCACGGCCATGGACGATCTGGCCCAGGGCTGGCCCTGGCGACGGCGCCCAAGCGCCCCAGGCCCTGCCATCGGTCAAAAAGAGGCGTAAACACCCAAGCCGGAGATGCGTCATTTGTTACGAACGCATACATAATTGGTGACGCCTATGAAGCTCGTCAAGCTCGAACTCGAAACCATCCCGCTGGGTCATCCACTGCCCTTCATCCTGCGCAGTGCCACCGGTGTTCTGCTCGCCCAGAAGGGCTATGTGGTGCAGTCCAAGGACGAACTGCAGCAGATGGCCTTGCGTGGGATGAGCCTGTGCGTGGACACCGACGAGTCGGGCGAAAGCCACCGCGCCTACGTGAGCAAGCTGCACTCGATGGTGCGCGAGGGCAAGACCCTGGGCGCCATCGCTTCGACCCAGTTCGTGACCGACGGCAAGGGACCGGACAGCACCGCCCCCACCATCACCGACCCGACGGTGCGCCCGAACTGGCACGACATCCAGACCCGGGCAAGCAATGTGCTGCGCCAGCCCGAAAGCACCAGCTTCATGACGCGGCTGTTCCAGCTGCACGCCGACCTGGCCTTGCTGACGCAGCGCCAGACCGACGCGACGCTGTTTGCATTGATGCACCTGTCGGCCGGCGAGACCCGCCTCTACAGCGCCACCCACGCCATGCTGGTGTCGGTGGTGTGCATGCTGGCGGCCCGCACGGTCTTGCAGTGGCCGGAGGAACGGGTGAACAGCCTGGGGCTGGCCGCGCTGACCATGAACATCAGCATGACCGAACTACAGGACCAACTGGCCCAGCAAAGCCTGCCTTTGAGCTCGGCCCAGATCGAGGCGATCGACGGACATTCACAGAAGTCGGTCGACATGCTCAACAACCTGGGCATCCACGACCCGGACTGGCTGGACGCCGTGCGCCACCACCACGACCGCAGCCCCGGCCCGCTGACAGGCCGCCCCCCGGCCCAGCAGATGGCCCGGCTGATCCAGCGCGCCGACATCTTCGGTGCCCGCATGGCCCCGCGCGCCACGCGCTTTCCGCTGCCCAGCACGGCCGCCATGCAGGGCAGCTACTTCGACGAAGACAAGAAAGTGGACGAGGCCGGCGCCGCCCTGGTCAAGGCGGTGGGCATGTACGCCCCGGGCTCTTACGTGAAACTGGCCTCGGGCGAGGTGGCCGTGGTGACGCGGCGCGGGGCCACCCCCAGCACACCGCGCGTCAGCGTGGTGATCAGTCGCCAGGGCATGGCGATGGCCGAGCCCCCACCGCGTGACACGGCCCGGCCCGACTTCAAGATCACCGCCGGGCTGCCCGCGCGCGAGGTGAAGGTCAAGCTGCCACTGGAGCGCCTGCTGACCCTGGTCTGAACACTGAAAGCAGAAAACAAAACGGCCCCGAAGGGCCGTTTTTCGCAGGGGCAGGGGCTCAGACCGGCTGGGCGCCGGCCGCGGGGCTGACCAGGGTGGCCGAGACTTCCTTGCGGTAGCGGTTGAGCTCTTGCACGGTCTTGAAGCTGCGGTCCAGCAGCAGACTCATGTTGTGCAGGATGCGATCGACCACCTTGGTTTCCCACACGGCGTCGAAGTTGATCTGGCTGTCGAGCCAGGTTTCAAGCCACTCGGGGTTGGGCAGGCGGCTCTGGATGGTGTCACGCGGGAACAGCTGCTTGTTGACGTGCAGGTTGGTGGGGTGCAGCGCCTGGGCGGTGCGCCGGGCGCTGGCCATCAGCACGCCCACCTTGGCGAAGGCGGCCTTGGCTTCGTTGCCGAAGTTGTTGATGGCGCGCTTCATGTAGCGCAGGTAGGCGCCGCCGTGGCGGGCTTCGTCCTGGCTGAGGGTGGTGTAGATCTGCTTGATCACCGGTTCGGTGTGCCATTCGGCTGCACGGCGGTACCAATGGTTGAGGCGGATTTCGCCGCAGAAGTGCAGCATCAGGGTTTCCAGGGCCGGAGCGGGATCGAATTCAAAACGGATCTCGTGCAGCTCTTGCTCGGTGGGCACCAGGTCGGGACGGAAACGGCGCAGGTACTCCATCAGGACCAGCGAATGCTTTTGCTCTTCAAAGAACCAGATCGACATGAAGGCCGAGAAGTCACTGTCACCCCGGTTGTCACGCAGGAACATCTCGGTGGCCGGCAGCGCGGCCCACTCGGTGATGGCATTCATCTTGATGGTCTGGGCCTGCTCGTCCGACAGCTGCGAGGCGTCGAATTGGTCCCAGGGGATGTCCTTGTCCATGTCCCAGCGGACGGATTCGAGTTGTTTGAAAAGTTCGGGGTAAAGCATGCTGTCTTTCGTGAATCGCCTCGATTTTAAGGGAGGGGCCTCAAAAACCTTTACAAATCATCGAGGTGATCAAGGACATGATCGGCCTTTTCGGTTATGGCAAGGCGCTCGGCAGGCTGCAGGCGGCCCAGGCTGCGCGCCATCAGCGCCATGCGCGGGTGGGCCTTGAACGCCTCCTCGTGGCGCAGCAGAAACCGCCAATAGAGCACGGTGACCGGACAGGCGGTATCGCCCGTGCGCTGTGCCGGGTCGTATGGGCAGGCGCCGCAGTAGTTGCTCATGCGCTGGATGTACTGCCCGCTGGCGATGTAGGGCTTGCTGGTGAAGCGCCCACCACAGGCACCCAGCGCCATGCCCAGGGTGTTGGGCAGCTCCACCCACTCGACGGCGTCGACGTACATGGCCAGGTACCAGTCGCTGACCTGGCGCGGCTCGATCTCGGCCAGCAACGCGAACTGGCCGGTGACCATCAGGCGCTGGATGTGGTGCGCATAGCCGTGGGCCAGGGTCTGCTGCACCACTTCGCGCATGCAGGCCATGCGGGTCTCACCGCTCCAGTACCAGGCTGGCAGGCCGCGCTGGTGGCCCCAGTGGTTGGACTGCGCGAGCTGCGGCATGTCGAGCCAGTAGACCCCGCGGATGAATTCGCGCCAACCCAGCACCTGGCGCACAAAGCCTTCGACGCTGGCCAGCGGCAGGTGGTGTTCGCGCCAGGCGGCCTCGGCAGCGGCCAGCACCTCGCGCGGATCGAGCAGGTGCAGGTTGAGCGCCACCGACAGCAGCGAATGCCAGCCCCAGGGGGTGGCGGTCCACAGGGCATCCTGGTGCGGGCCGAAATGCGCCAGCCGCACCGAGACAAAGCGCTCCAGCGCCTCCAGCGCCTGCTCGCGCGTCACCGGCCAACCAAAATGCGCCAATGAGCCCGGGTGGTCGGGAAAGTGCTTTTCGACCAGCGCGATCACCTGCAGTGTGATGCGATCGGGCTCGAAGAACTCGGGCTCGGGGATGGCGCCTGGGCCACTGGCCGGGTACCCCCGGCGGTTCTCGACATCGAAATTCCATTGCCCGCCCACCGGGTCGCGCCCATTCATGAGCACCTGGTGGCGGCGGCGCATGTCGCGGTAGAAGAACTCCTGGCGCAGCTCTTTCTTGCCCAGCGCCCAGCGCGCGAACTCGGCGCGCGAGCACATGAAATGCGGGTCGGGCAGCACCTCCAGTGCCAGGCCGGCCGCGTGAGCGACCCGGCGCACGTCTTCCAGGGTGCGCCACTCGCCGGGCTCGCACAGGCGCAACTGCTCGGGCTGCAGGGCCTGCAAGACCTGCAGAGCGCGCCCGTCGAGATCGGGGGTCTCGGGCTGCTCGTCCAGGCGCACATAGGTGTAGGCCCAGCCGCGCCGGTGCACCTCGTTGCAGAAGTGGCGCATGGCCGACAGGAACAGCGCGATGCGCGCCTTGTGGCTCCAGACCACCGCAGCCTCGCCCGGCGCCTCGACCATCAGCACATGGTCGCAGGCCGGGTCGAAGTCGCGCAGGGCCGGGTGGCCGAACCAGAGCTGATCGCCCAACACCCAGACCACCCGGCGCGGGTGGGTCCAGGCGGGGCCGGAGCGGTCATGGGTCATGGTCATGGGGAACAAAAGCCGGGGCCTGGGACATGCCCAGCAGGGGACGGCAAAAACCCGACTGGCAAAATGGTGTAATCAATACTGTTTAGTATCGGTCAAATACACTTCAGTACAAATTCAAAACCCCTCGGATTCGGTCAAGGACCATTGTGGCCTGATCCCCCGGTTCCGCCCCAGGAGGCTCCATGAAAAAACTGCTTTCAAAGCTGCTGCCAGGGCTGGCCCTGTGCCTGACCGCGGGGCTGATGACACAGGCGACCCACGCGGCCACCACGACCACGTCCGCCACCCAAGCCGCCAACTCGGCGGCGCCTTCATCCTGCCCCGCCACCTTGCAGCACACCTTCCCCCGTCTGCAGGACGAAAAGCCCCAGTCGCTGTGTCAGTACGCCGGCAAGGTGGTGTTGGTGGTGAACACGGCCAGCTACTGCGGCTTCACCGGGCAGTACAAGGGCCTGGAGGCGCTGTACGCGCGCTACAAGGATCAGGGGCTGGTGGTGCTGGGCTTTCCGTCGAACGACTTTTCCCAGGAGACCGGTGACAACAAACAGATTGCCGACTTCTGCGAAAACACCTTCGGGGTGAAGTTCCCCATGTTTGCGAAAAGCAGCGTGACCGGGGCCGAGGCCTCGCCCTTCTTCAAACAACTGGCAGAGCTGTCAGGCCAGAAGCCGCGCTGGAACTTCTACAAATACCTGCTGGGACGCGACGGCCGGGTGGTGGCCAGCTACTCCAGCATGAGCGGCCCCGACGACAAGGCCTTGCTCAAGGCCTTGCAGCACGAGTTGCAGGCCCGCTGAGACCAGGAGAAGACATGTCTTGTCTTTACGGGAATTTACGTTTGCAGCCCTGGAACTTTTGTGGAGTGGCCTCACTCTATCGGGCACTGAGAACTCCTGGTTCACAGTATCTTTTGTTGTTGCGAAGCCTTCCGGCACTGTATAGGCCGGTCGAAATCCTGGAACGCTTCTCCTCCTCCCTCCCTCCCTCCTTCGTTCCGGGGCGCTTCGCAACACTTTTCTTTCCGTCTCCCGCCGGGGCCTGCCCCCCGTGCATCGGAGGCCGCCCATGAAGGTCGCCGTGATCGGCTCCGGCATCTCCGGACTGGCCGCTGCCCATGCCTTGCGCGGCCACGCCGCCGTCACCCTGTTCGAGGCCGGTGGCTACTTTGGCGGGCACACCCACACGGTCGACATCACCCTGCCCACGGCACGTGGACCGGTCACCCATGGGGTGGACACCGGCTTTCTGGTCTTCAACGAACGCACCTACCCGCAACTGATCCGGCTGCTGGCCGAGCTGGGCGTGGCCACCTCACCCTCCGACATGTCGTTCTCGGTGCAGGCGCCCGGGGCGCTGGGCCGTCACAGCCTGGAGTGGAGCGGCTCCAGCCTGGCCACAGTGTTCGCCCAGCGCAGCAACCTGCTGCGCCCGCGTTTTCTGGGCATGCTGGCCGATCTGCTGCGCTTCAACGCGCTGTGCACGCGCATCGCCCAGGCCAACGAAGAAGGCGCCCTGATGCAGCCGCTGGCTGATTTTCTGCGCCAGCACCGCTTTGGCGACGCTTTCCGCGACTGGTACTTTCTGCCCATGCTGGGCTGCATCTGGAGTTGCCCGACCGACCAGATGCTGAAGTTCCCAGTGGCCACCATGATCCGGTTCTGCCACAACCACGGCCTGATCCAGGTCAGCCAGCGGCCGCAGTGGCATACCGTGACCGGCGGTGCGCGCCACTACGTGGACAAGATCCTGGCCGGCCTGGACGACAAGCGGCTGAACACGCCTGTGCGCCGCATCGAGCGCGATGCCGCCGGCGTGCGCGTGATCAGCGACCAGGGGGCCGAACGTTTCGACCGCCTGGTGCTGGCCACCCACCCCGACCAGGCCCTGGGTCTGCTGAGCGATGCCAATGCCCTGGAGCGCGAGGTGCTGGGCGCCATCCGCTACCAGGCCAACCGGGCCGTGCTGCACACCGACGCCAGCGTGCTGCCCCGGCGGCGCCAGGCCTGGGCCGCATGGAACTACGAACGTGCAGCAGACAACGCCCAGGAATCCACCCGCGTCTGCCTGCACTACCTGATCAATCGCCTGCAGCCACTGCCCTTTGAACAGCCGGTGCTGGTCTCGCTCAACCCGGTGAAAAAAATCGATCCGGCCCAGGTGCTGGGCGAATACGACTACGAACACCCGGTGTTCGATCTGGCGGCCATTGCGGCCCAGCAGCAGGTGCCCAGCCTGCAGGGCCGCCAGCACACCTGGTTCTGCGGCGCCTGGACGGGCTATGGTTTCCATGAGGACGGCCTGAAATCCGGCCTGCAGGCCGCAGCCATGCTGCAGCCCACCCTGGCCAGCCCGCAGGCCCGGGCCGCATGAGGCCCCACCGCATGCCACAGCCCAGCCCCCCTGCCCGACCGGACCAGCCCATGCTGGGCTTCGGCCAGGTGCGCCACACCCGGCTGCGGCCGCAGCGCCATGCCTTTGCCTACCCCACCTTCTTTGTGCTGCTGCCGATGCGCGAGCTGGCCGCTTACCAGGGCCCGCTGGCCATCAACCGGCGCGGCGCCGTGAGCTTTCACGATGCGGACCACGGTGATGGCCGCCCGGCCAGCCAGGGCGGTGCCCTGGCCTGGCTGGAGCAGGTGCTGCAGGCCGAGGGCATCCTCGACGCCACCGGCCCCGTGTGGCTGCACTGCTACCCACGCGTGCTGGGCTACACCTTCAAGCCCGTCAGCTTCTGGTATTGCCACCGGGCCGATGGCACGCTGCGCGCCATCGTGGTCGAGGTGAACAACACCTTTGGCGAGCGCCATTGCTATTTGCTGGACGAACCTGGCGCCGGGCCCTTCTGGGGTGCCGAGCTGAGTGCGCGCAAGGTGTTCCATGTGTCGCCGTTCTGCTCGGTGCAGGGCGGCTACCGCTTTCGCTTCATGCGCACGCAGCGCGACGGAGTGGACCGCACCGTGGTGCGCATCGACCACGACGATGCCCAGGGCCCGCTGCTGCAGACCAGCGTCAGCGGCACGCTGGAGCCGATCACACCCGCCAGCGTGCGCCGCGCGCTGTGGGGCCACCCCCTGATGACGCTGGCGCTGATGGCCCGCATCCACCTGCAGGCGCTCAGGCTGTGGCTCAAGCGCGTGCCCTTTCACCGCAAACCCGAAGCGCCCGCCGCCTTCGTCAGCCGTTGACCTGCCCCACACCGACCGCCATGAACAGCAGCACCGCCCCCACCTCGTTCACCCTGCCGCAGGGCACACCCGCCGCCGCACGCACCGCGCTCAGGCTGCTGCAGCGCCTGCAGCACGGTTCGCTGACCGTGCAATTGCCCGACGGGGCCTTGCACCATTTCGGCGACGGCCACGGCCCTGCAGCGGCCATGACGCTGCGCAACTGGCAGGTGTGCCGGGCCGCGCTGAAATCGGGCGACATTGGCTTTGCCGAGAGCTACATCGCCGGTGACTGGACCACGCCCAACCTGACCGAACTGCTCAAGGTGTTCCTGGCCAACCGCCAGCACGTGGACGATGTGATCTACGGCAGCTGGGCGGGGCGCCTGCTGTACCGCATCAAGCACCTGCTCAACCGCAACACACGGCACAACAGCCAGAAGAACATCCACGCCCATTACGACCTGGGCAACGCTTTCTACGAGCTGTGGCTGGACGACACGATGAACTACTCGTCGGCCTGGTTCGAGGCCGGCCCGGAGCAGGACATGCGCAGCGCCCAGCACGCCAAGGTGCGCCGGGCCCTGCGCATGGCCCGCGTGCAGCCGGGCGACCGGGTGCTGGAGATCGGCTGCGGCTGGGGTGCTCTGGCCGAGATGAGCACCACCGAGTTCCAGGCCCGGCTGACCGGCGTGACCCTGTCCACCGAGCAGCTGGACTTTGCCCGCCGGCGCATGCAGGCCCTGGGCGTGCAAGACCGGGCCGATCTGCGCCTGCAGGACTACCGCGACATCGACGACGGCCCCTACGACGCGGTGTGCTCGATCGAGATGGTGGAGGCGGTGGGCCGCGAATACTGGCCCACCTACTTCTCGGCCATTGAGCGCCTGCTCAAGCCCGGTGGGCGGGCCTGCATCCAGAGCATCGTGATCGATGACGCGCTGTTCGAACGCTACATCGGCTCGACCGACTTCATCCAGCAGTACATCTTCCCGGGCGGCTGCCTGCCCTGCCCACGCGAGTTCCGCCAAGCCGCCGAAGCTGCCGGGCTGCGGGTGGAAGACAGCTTTGCCTTCGGCCAGGACTACGCCGAAACGCTGCGCCGCTGGCGCGAGCGCTTTCTGGCCCAGCGCAGCCAGATCCAGCAGCTGGGTTTTGACGAGCGCTTCATGCACATCTGGGAGTTCTACCTGGCCTACTGCGAGGCCGGCTTCTCGATGGGCAGCATCGACTTGGTGCAGTACACCCTGGTGAAACCGGCATGAAACGCCGCCAGTACCTGGCCTGGTGGGCTGCTTTGGCGGCCGGCGCAGGCCGCGCTGCCCCCACCCCCCCGCTGCCCGGCACCGTGCCGGCCGGCGAGGCCACGATGCGCTTTCTGGGCTGGTCGGTCTACCAGGCCCGCCTGTGGGTGAGCCCCGGCTTCCGCCCCGAGCAGTACGCCAGCCTGCCGCTGGCACTCGAGCTGCTGTACCTGCGCGACTTCAGCGCCGAAGCCATTGCCAAGCGCTCACTCAGCGAGATGCGCCGCATCGAACCCATCAGCGATGAGCAGGGCGCCCGCTGGCAAGCCCAGTTGCAGGCCCTGCTGCCCGACGTGAAGAACGGCGACCGCCTGCTGGGCATGCACCAGCCCGACACCGGTGCCCGCTTTGTGCACAACGACCGCCCCCTGGGCGGGCTGGAGGACGCCCGCTTTTCGCGCCTGTTCTTCGGTATCTGGCTGTCCGCCTCCACCTCGGAGCCCTCGCTGCGGCAAGCCCTGCTGGCCCCCGTGACCGGCAGCCGCTGAGGGGAGGCGCCTGATGGCCGAACACCTGCCCACCCCCCCGGCCTCGGCCCCTGCGGCTTTGCAGCCCGACCTGAGCCTGCCGCAAGGCCTGGCCTATGGCCTGATGGGCCTGCCGCTCGCCTTTGTGGCCCTGCCCCTGTACGTGGTGCTGCCGCACCACTACGCCAGCACGCTGGGTGCGCCCCTGGCGGCCCTGGGGGGCGTGCTGCTGGGCGCCCGCCTGCTGGACGCGCTGGTCGACCCCGGCCTGGGCCGGCTCGCCGATCGCCTGCTGCAGCACTCGCCCCGGGCCGTGTGGCGCGCCTGCGCCTTGGCAGGCGCCTTGCTGACGCTGGCGCTGTGGGCCGTGTTCATGCCCCAGGTGCACCGCCCGGGGGCCTTGCTGGTCTGGGCTGCCGTGGGCCTGGCCCTGGCCTACCCGGCCTACAGCCTGCTGAGCATCACCCACCAGGCCTGGGGGGCCCGGCTGGGCGGCAATGAGGCACAGCGCGGCCGGGTGGTGGCCTGGCGCGAAGGCGCCGGGCTGCTGGGGGTGGTGCTGGCCTCTGTGCTGCCCACGCTGCTGGGGGTGCCGGTCATGCTCGGCGCCTTCAGCGGGCTGCTGGTGCTGGGCTGGCTGGCCTGGCACCACGCCCCGGTGCCCAAACCGCTCCCACAGGCAGGTGATGCGGCCGCCCAGACGGGGCTGTGGCAGCCCTGGCGGCAGGCCGCGTTCCGCCGCCTGATGGGCGTGTTCGTGCTCAACGGCATCGCCAGCGCCGTGCCGGCCACCTTGCTGCTGTTCTTTGTGCAGGACCGCTTGCAGGCCGCGCCCGGGCAGGAGCCGGTGCTGCTGGGCCTGTACTTTCTGAGCGCCGCCGCGGCCATGCCGCTGTGGCTGCGTGCCGTGGCGCGCTGGGGCCTGGCCCCCAGCTGGCTGGCCGGCATGCTGCTGGCGGTGGCGATCTTTGCCTGGGCCGGGACGCTGGGGGCCGGGCAGGTGAACGCGTTCCGCTGGATCTGCGCCCTGTCGGGGCTGACGCTGGGGGCCGACCTGGTGGTGCCTGGCGCCTTGCTGGCCGGCGTGCTGGCCCAACCCGGCGCGGCCTCGGCCGGTGCCAGCTTCGGCTGGTGGAACTTTGCCAACAAACTGAACCTGGCCCTGGCTGCCGGCCTGGCCTTGCCCCTGCTGGCCGCACTGGGCTACACGCCCGGCAGCACCGATGCAGCCGGCCTGCAGGCCCTGAGCCTGGGCTACGCGGCACTGCCTTGCGCGCTCAAGCTGGCCGCTGCGCTGGCGCTGTACGGGCTGATCCTGCGGCCCGCTGCCCAGGGCCGCGCCCGACCTGGGGCCTTTCTTCAACCCTCACCCATCGACCTACCATGAACCGACAACACTTTCTGCGCTACGCCCTGGGCGCCGCCACCTTGGCGCTGGCAGGCTGTGCCGGCCCCCAGGTGAGCGACTATGCAGCCGAGAAGCCCGCCCTGGACCTGCGCCAGTTCTTCAATGGCCGGGTCGACGCCCAAGGCCTGTTCCAGGACCGCGGCGGCCACATCGTGAAGCGATTCACCGTGGTGCTGGATGGCCGCTGGGAGGGCGACGAAGGCGTGCTGGACGAACACTTCAGCTACTCGGACGGAACCACCCAGCGCCGAGTCTGGCACCTCACCCGCCTGGCCGATGGCCGCTACCGGGGCCGGGCCGACGATGTGATCGGCGAGGCCCAGGGGCAGGTGGCCGGCAACGCCTTGCGCTGGAACTACACCCTGGCACTGCCGGTGGACGGCAGCATCTACCACGTGCAATTTGACGACTGGATGATTCTGATGAGCCCGCAGACCATGCTGAACCGGGCCACCATGAGCAAGTTCGGGGTGCGCCTGGGCGAAGTGCTGCTGTCGTTCCAGAAGGCGCAGCCATGAGCCGCAACCCGCGCATCACCGACTGGCAGGGGCGCCGTGTGTGGCTGGTCGGCGCCTCCAGTGGCATCGGGCTGGCCACGGCCAGCGCGCTGCACCAGCGGGGCGCCCAGGTGATCGTGTCGGCACGCAATGACGAGGCGCTGCAGGCCTTTGCCCGGCAGCACCCCGGCAGCCAGGCCCTGGCGCTGGACGTGACACGGCGCGATCAGGTGCAGGCCGTGGCCGCCCAGGTGCTGGGCGCGGGCCCGCTGGACCTGATGCTGTACTGCGCCGGCTACTACCAGCCCATGCGGGCCACGCAGATGCGCCTCGAAAGCATGCTGCAGCACCTGCAGATCAACTACGTGGGGGCCCTGCAGGTGCTGGATGCGGTGCTGCCCGGCATGATCGAGGCCGCCCGCGCCGGGCGGCCCGGCCACCTGAGCCTGGTCAGCAGCGTGGCGGGCTACCGGGGGCTGCCCAACAGCCTGGCCTACGGCCCGACCAAGGCCGCGCTGATCCACCTGGCCGAAACCCTGTACCTGGACCTGCAGGACCTGGGCCTGGGCGTGAGCGTGATCAACCCAGGCTTTGTGGCCACCCCGCTGACGGCGCAGAACGACTTTGCCATGCCCGCCCTGATCAGCCCCGAGCAGGCGGCCCAGGCCATGCTGCAGGGCTGGCGCCAGGGGGATTTCGACATCCACTTTCCGAAGCGGTTCACGCGCGTGATGAAGCTGCTGCAGTGCCTGCCCTATCCTGTCTACTTTCCGCTGGTGCGCCGCTTCACCGGACTCTGACCATGACCGAAAACTCGCCACCCGACCCCAGCGGGATCGATGCAGCCGTGCAGCGCACGGTGCAGTTCTTCGAGCACCTTCGCCCGGGTGACCTGGCCGACCTGGGCCAGCACTACGCTGCCCAAGCGGTGTTCAAGGACCCGTTCAACGAGGTGCGTGGCCTGCCGGCCATCGAGGGCGTGTTCCAGCACATGTTCGTGTCGCTGCACGAGCCGCACTTCATCGTCACGCAGCGGGTGGTGCAGGGGCCCCACTGCTTTCTGACCTGGGACTTTGTGTTCCGCTTCCAGCGCTTCTCACCCAGCCAGTGGCAGACGGTGCGCGGCGCCAGCCACCTGCTGTACGACGAGCAGGGGCTGATCACGCTGCACCGCGACTACTGGGACGCGGCCGAAGAGCTGTACGAGAAGCTGCCCGTGGTGGGCCGCGTGATGCGCTGGCTGAAGGAGCGGGCCCGGCACTGAGCCCCCCGCTGTGCGCCATGGGCTGGGCGCAGCGCCAAGAAAAAACCGGCCAAGGCCGGTTTTTGCATTGAGGGGGCCCATCGGCCCTGGCCGCTCAGGCCGGGCGGGTGTCGGCGAAGCTGGGGCGTTGCATCAGCTTGTCCATCAGGCGCGCCAGGTTGGGGTGCTCGGTGCGCCAGGGCACCTCTGGGAAGCGGAACTCGAGCCAGCCCAGGGCACAGCCCACCGCGATGTCCGACAGGCTGAGGTGGATGCCGCTGCAAAACGCCTTGTCGCCCAGGCCCTGACTCATGGCCTTGAGGCTTTCGGTGATCTTGCCCATCTGGCGGTCGATCCAGGCCTGGCACTGCTGCTCGGGCGGGCGGTGCGCCCAGACGGTTTCCATGCGCGCCAGCAGGCCGGCGTCCATGAGGCCGTCGGCCAGGGCCTCCCAGGTCTTGACCTCGGCGCGCTCGCGGCCCTGGGCCGGGATGAGCTTGCCTACGGGCGACAGGGTGTCGAGGTACTCGACGATGACGCGCGAATCGAAGACGGCCTCGCCGCCCTCCATGACCAGACACGGCACCTTGCCCAACGGGTTGGAGGTGCTGATCGTCGTGTCATCGGCCCAGACGTTCTCGATGACGAACTGGTAGTCGAGCTTTTTTTCGGCCATCACGATGCGCACTTTTCGCACATACGGGCTGGTGGTAGAACCGATCAATTTCATGTGTCTATGTCTCAGGGAATGGGACCAGGGATCCGTGCAGCGCATTCTATCGAGTCGCCCCTGTCCCGGCCCGGCAACCTACAATTCGGGTATGAGCTTCTCACCCATCTCCGCCCTTTCGCCGCTGGACGGTCGTTACGCCAGCAAACTCAGCCCCCTGCGCCCGCTCATGAGCGAGCTGGGATACATGCACCGCCGTGTGCAGGTGGAGGTGGCGTGGTTCATCGCGCTGTCCGACGCCGGCTTTGACGAATTCAAACCCCTCACCCCCGGCGCCCGCACCTACCTGCTGGGCCTGGTGAAGAACTTCTCCGAGGCCGACGGCCTGGCCATCAAGGAGATCGAAAAGACCACCAACCACGACGTGAAGGCCGTGGAATACTGGATCAAGTCGAAGTTCGAGGCCCGCCCTGAACTGCAGGCCGCCAGCGAATTCGTGCACTTTGCCTGCACCAGCGAAGACATCAACAACACCAGCCACGCGCTGCAGATCAAGGCCGCACGCGACGTGGTGATCCTGCCGGCCCTGGACGGCATCATCACCAAGCTGCGCGACATGGCCCACGCCTACGCCGACGTGCCGCTGCTGAGCCGCACCCACGGCCAGACCGCCAGCCCCACCACGGTGGGCAAGGAAGTGGCCAACGTGCTGGTGCGCCTGGCCGCGGCCCGCGAGAAGATCGCTGCGGTGAAGCTGATGGGCAAGATGAATGGTGCCGTGGGCAACTACAACGCCCACCTCTCGGCCTGGCCCGACTTTGACTGGGAAGCCTTCAGCAAGAAGGTGATCGAGTCGCCCGAGCCGCTGGGCCTGGGCCTGACCTTCCAGCCCTACAGCATCCAGATCGAGCCGCACGATTACATGGCCGAATTCTTCGACGCCGTGGCCCGCGCCAACACCATCCTGGTCGACTGGTCGCGCGATGTGTGGGGTTATGTGAGCCTGGGCTATTTCAAGCAGCGCCTGAAGGCCGGCGAGATCGGCTCGTCGACCATGCCGCACAAGGTCAACCCGATCGACTTCGAGAACGCCGAAGGCAACCTGGGCCTGGCCAATGCCGTGCTGCGCCACCTCAGCGAAAAGCTGCCGGTGAGCCGCTGGCAGCGCGACCTGACCGACAGCACGGTGCTGCGCAACATCGGGGTGGCCCTGGGCTATGCCGCGCTGGCCTACAACTCGCTGATGGTGGGCCTGAACAAGCTCGAACTCAACGAAGAGGCCCTGGCCGCCGACCTGGACGCCTCGTGGGAAGTGCTGGCCGAGCCCATCCAGACCGTGATGCGCCGCTTTGGTGTGCAAGGCGCCTACGAGAAGCTCAAGGAAGTGACCCGCGGCAAGACCGTGACGGCCGAGGCCCTGCACGGTCTGATCCGCTCGCTGGACATCCCGCAGGCCGAAAAAGACCGCCTGCTGGCCATGACGCCGGGCAGCTACGTGGGCAAGGCCGCCGAACTGGCACGCCGGGCCTGAGGCCCCCAGGCCCCCCGCCCGGCTCAGGGCAGGGAGGCCTGGTAAGCCAGGGCGCGCTGCAGTGCCAGCGCCGCGTTGTCGATGGCCTGGCGCTCACGCAGGCGACGCTGGGCATAGCGCTCACTGAGCCGCGAGCCCGTGCGCACCCGGTTGGACTCCTCCTCACGCGGGGCCTCCCCGGCCAGGTAGAGGGCCTGGGCCTGCTCCAGGTGCTGACGGGCCAGTTCCACGGCGCGCGCAGCATCGCTGCGGCGCTGCAGCTTCTGGTTGAGCTGCTGGTTGTAGCGGTCGATCTCGACTTGCTCAGTTTGGCGTTTGGCCTGGGCCTGGGCGGCCATTTCGGGCGTCACCTTCTCGACCTTCACGGGCTGCGCCCGGCCTGAGGCGATGTCGTCTTCGCTGACCCGGTCGGTGAACACGGTGCGGCCCTGGGCATCCTTGAGACGCCACACCTGGCCAGATTCGGCTCTGGCCACCATGAGACTGCAACCGAGCAGCCCACAAGCCAGGCACAGCACAGAGCGACGGGGCAAAACCGTGGCTGTGGTGAAATGCAAGGTTGGACCCATGGCAGTCAAAGCTCCATTCGGATGGACAGACCCACCGGCAGGGTGGGCATCCAGCTGCCAGCATAGCCGCTTCCGGCCCTCGCGGCGCACGCCCCGGCATGGGTTTTCCGCCCTTTTCCTTTCAGAACAAGAACGCCTCATGGCTCTCAAATCCACCATCTTCAAAGCCGCGCTGTCGATTGCCGACATCGACCACAACTACTACGCGGACCATGCCCTGACCTTGGCGCGCCACCCCAGCGAGACCGACGAACGCATGATGATCCGCCTGGCCGCCCTGGCGCTGCAGGCGCACCAGCTGCAGGACGTGTGCAATGGCGACGGCACCCTGGCCTTTGGTGCCGGCCTGTCAGACCCGGACGACCCCGATGTGTCGCTGACCGATTTCACCGGGCACAAGCGGGTGTGGGTGGAGGTGGGCCAGCCCGAGGAAAAGCCCATGCTCAAGGCCTGCCAGAAGTCGGATCAGGTGCTGGTGTACTGCTTTCACCACGCCGCCGAGGTGTGGTGGAAGACCATGGAGAACAAGGTCAGCCGCATGGACAAGCTGCAGGTGTGGCGCGTGCCCACCGAGGCCTCGCAGGCCCTGGCCAAGCTGGCGCAACGCAGCATGCAATTGCAGGCGACGGTGCAAGAGGGGGCGTTGATGATGAGCGACTCGAAAGACACCGTCGAGATCGAGTGCCTGCGCTGGAAATGATTCAGTCGGCGGCTTCGCCGCCTTTTCGGGTTTTGCGGCGCGTGCGCTGCCGGTGAGCTTCCTGGGCGGCGGTCTGCATGGCCTGGGCTGCTGCGGCGGGGCCTTCGGCGGCGCGCTCCAGGTAGCGGTTGAAGCGCCAGGCATGGCCTTCCTGGGTGATGCGGCGCCAGGTGTGGCGTTTTTCGGTGGCGCTCATGCCGGGCCAGTGCTGCACCTCGTCGAAGGTGCGGCCGCAGCCCTTGCAATGGCTGTCGCCCTGGCTGGTGGAGCAGATCGCAATGCAGGGGGTGTCGGGCGTGGTGTCGTACCAGGCCTGCCAGGCCTGCCAGGCCGCCTCGGGCAGGCTGAACTCGTCGGCCTCGTCCTCATGGAAATACACCATCAAGGCATACACCTCAGCCAGCGCGCGCAACTCAGGGGCCAGCACCACGCCATCGGGCGAAGGTTTCTTGGCCCGCCAGTGGTTGATGGCGGCTTCGATGTCGGTGATGTGGATTCCGGCCATGGCAATTTCAAAACAAGGGGCGCGATCATAATCCGCCGCCGCGCGCAGCCCTGGCCGAAAGGCCCGCCACCGAGGCTCACACAGGGTCATTCACTGCCCCCAAAAAACCTACGACTTGCAAGGCCTCTGTGACCAGTGGTTAAATCGCAGCACGAAGGGGAGTAGCTCCCTCGGTGTGAGTTGGCCTGTACCCCCGTGCAGCGGCCACACCAGATCAGCAAGTCGTCAATACGAAGCCTAGGCTTCCGGCTTGTTGGGCATTTTCTGCATGACTCCATGCCGAGCAAGACCTTCGATTCGAACCTGGGACAGGTTTGGTCGAAGCGTGTCTGCCACCGCATCCGCCCGGGTGCGCGCCCAGCCCCACCATGACCGCCACCTGCCCCAGGGTTTGTTCTTGCACATCCTGGAGTGTTTTTCATGGAATTTCTTTCCGCACCGTGGTGGTCCGCCCTGCTGGCCATCGTTCTGATCGATCTGGTTCTGGCCGGTGACAACGCCATCGTGATCGCCCTGGCCGCGCGCCAGTTGCCTGCGCATCTGCAGAAAAAAGCCATTCTGTGGGGCACGGTGGGCGCCATCGGCGTGCGCTCGCTGATGACCGTGGGCGTGGTCTGGTTGCTGAAGGTGCCCGGCCTGATGCTGATCGGTGGGCTGGGCCTGCTGTGGATCGCCTACAAGCTGCTGGCCGACGACGGCGACGGCCATGCCGACGGCCCGGCCGCCAGCACCTTCTGGGGCGCCATGAAGACGATTGTGGTGGCCGACGCCCTGATGGGCATCGACAACGTGCTGGGTGTGGCCGGGGCCGCTCACGGCGCTTTTGACCTGGTGATCCTGGGCCTGCTGATCAGCGTGCCCATCGTGGTGTTCGGCAGCTCGGTGGTGCTGAAGCTGGTGGAGCGCTTCCCGCTGATCATCCATGCCGGTGCCGCCGTGCTGGCCTTCACGGCCGCTCGCATGATCGTGGGCGAGCCGCTGCTGGACGCCGTGTTCGACCCGCCGGAGCTGATGAACACGCTGGCCCGCTGGAGCACCTACGGGGTGGCCATTGTTGGCGTGCTGGGCGCAGGCTGGCTGCACCAGCGCCGCCAGGCCAGCCGCAAATCCGGCAGCCAGTACGGCCACAACACGGCGCAAATCAGCTCCGACACCTCGGCATGAACCCGGCCCCTGCCATGTCCCATCCCGCATCCAAGACAGCTTCTGTTTCCGCCAGCGGCCCCACACGGCCACCCTCGTCACAAGGAGAAACCATGGACACCCTGATTGCCTACTTCGACGATGCCGATCACGCCTGCCACCAACTGCTGCCCCTGCTCGCGCCGGCCACCGCCCCCGCGCAGCCGGCGACGCACTGGATCCTGGTGGCCTGCCCACCGCGCATGACGCGCCGTGTGAGCAAATGGGTGAGCTATGCCAACCGCGAGAACTGGCGCGCCCGCTGGGCCGAGAAGGTGACCGAGCCCGTGGTGCAGGCCGTGGTGGCCCCCGGCGACCAATTGACCCGTCTGGTGGCCCATGGCTCGCTGGCCGACCTGTCGGAGAGCCTGCGCCGGCAGTTCCCCGGCGCGCGGGTGCTGGATGCGCGGCGCCCCAAGCTGGGCCAGGACCTGCCCGCCGTGACCCACAACCAGCCCGAGCCCCAGGCTGCGCGCTGGGCTGTGCCCGGGGCGGTGGCAGGCCTGGGCGCGGCCCTGGTGCTGGCCACCGAGTAGTGCCAGGGTGCGGCAGCGCTGCCGCTGCTGCTATGCTGCGCCCATGAAACTGCTGCTGAAATGGCTGCTGAGCGCAGCCTCACTGATGTTCGTGGCCTACCTGTACCCGGGCGTGCAGGTCACCAGCCTGAGCGCCGCCCTGGTGGCGGCGCTGGTGATCGGGCTGTTCAACGCCGTGTTGCGCCCCATCCTGGTGGTGCTGACACTGCCCGTGACGGTGGTGACCCTGGGACTGTTCCTGTTCGTGATCAATGCCTTCATGTTCTGGGCGGCCGCTGAGGTCCTGCAAGGCTTTCAGGTGCACGGCTTTGGCGCGGCCCTGATCGGCTCACTGATCTACTCAGCCCTGGGCATGGTGATCGACTCAGCGCTGCGCGGCCTGTTCCCGCAGCAGTGAGGCCACCTCGCGGGTGCGGGCGTCGATGATCGAGGCCTC
>Ga0209913_1000433_pt1 | contig 35863 bp, 39 predicted proteins | sample PersoiDNA2013203_FD_185805 | JGI IMG/M metagenome (GOLD analysis project Ga0209913, IMG submission 185805) | Permafrost soil microbial communities from the Arctic, to analyse light accelerated degradation of dissolved organic matter (DOM) -... | ecosystem: Environmental > Terrestrial > Soil >... | reverse complement strand
TTGCCGGCGAACTGTCCCTGTCCGGCGAATTGCGGCCCATCCGGGGCGCGCTGGCAATGACCTTTGCCATGCACCGCGGGGCCGATCCCCAGCGGCGCGCCTTCATGCTGCCGGCCGCCAACGCGGATGAAGCGGCCCTGGTGGCAGCGGCTGAAATTTATCCGGCCCACACCTTGCTGCAGGTGTGCGCCCACTTTGCCGCCAGCGGAGATGGCGACCGCATTGCCCGCCACCGCACGCGGGCGCTGGATCCCGCGCCGCCCTGCGCCGATTTCGCGGAAGTCAAAGGCCAGCTGCAGGCGAAGCGGGCACTGGAAATCGCCGCGGCCGGTTCCCACAATGTCCTAGCATTCGGGCCATTTAAACCCGTCAATAGTCAGGCTCAATAGGACATAGTGTCTTTACATTGTGATATATTAAACCCTTCGCCTAGCCACCCAGCCCTACTGTGACAACTGCACCCCGCGCATATTCTTACATCCGCTTTTCTACCCCTGAGCAACAAACCGGCGATTCGTTCCGGCGTCAATATGAACTCTCGCTAGCCTATGCTGAACTGCACGGCCTCGTCCTGGACGAGCGCCTGACCTACCGTGACCTTGGCGTTTCCGCATTCGACAAGTCGAACGTGCGCGGCGGCCAACTTGGCGCATTTCTGACAGCGATTGAATCTGGCGCTGTACCTGTCGGCAGTTTTTTACTAGTGGAATCTCTCGATAGGATTTCGAGAGCGAAAATCACCGAGGCTATGGAAATTTTCATGTCTATCGTGAACCGTGGCATTACTCTGGTCACGCTTGCCGATGGCATGGAGTACAGCAAGGAAAAAATTGATCGACAATTTACCGATCTCATCATTTCCATTGCAATCATGTCTCGTGCTCATGAAGAATCGCTGATGAAGAGTAAGCGGATCAAGGCGGCATGGCGTTCAAAGCGAGCCGACATGGACGCGAAGAAGCTCACATCGCTGGCTCCAGGCTGGTTAGAAATTAGCGAAGACCGCTCAAGATACATTCCAGTACCGCACAGGGTACAGTTGGTGAACGACATTTTCGACTGGACACGCAACGGCATGGGAACGGCCTCGATTGCAAAACGCCTCACTCAGCAGGGCGTACCGACATTTGGTGCGCGTGCAAAGAACATGTGGCACACCTCCTATATCAAGAAAATCCTGTGCAGCCGTGCCGTGCTCGGAGAATTTCAGCCACACGTCATGCTTGATGGTAAGCGAGTACCCGAAGGCGAACCCATTCTCAATTACTTCCCACCCATCATCTCAAACGAGGTCTTCTTATTAGCGGCTTCATCTCAGCAGTCGCGTCGGGTTAACGGCGCTGGGCGCAAGGGAGTAGGCCTTTCGAACCTATTTTCCGGTCTGCTCCGATGCGGCTATTGCCAAGGGTCGATGGTCTACGTGAACAAAGGACATGTCGGCCCACGCGGAAAACTGCTGGTCTGCTCAAATGCGAAGGGTGGAAAAGACTGCCATTACGTGCCGTGGGAATATACGTACTTCGAGAAAAGCATGCTGACGTACTGCACTGGCCTAGATGTCGAGCATTTTCTCCAACTGGATGATGCGGCAAAGACCGAAATCTCAGCGCTGGCAGAGAGAATTACGATTCTGAAGGGCTCCATCGAATCCATCCAGAACAAGGAGTCGAATATCTTTTCGGCAATCGAGTCCGGTGCGAAATTCAAACAGTTCGAGGCACGCCTAATGCGACTTGAACAGGAGCGCACTCATCTCGAATTCGAACTGCAATCGGACCAGAAAAAATATGAGCGATCATCCAGCATGAAAATCGATATCGCGACTGTGCGGGCAACCATTGACGACCTAGTGTCGCGCATGAATGAACTGACTGGGGACGACCTGTACAATTTGCGCGCCGAACTCAGCCAGCAGGTCAAACGGCTGATTGGACGCATCATGATTTATCCCGGCGGTTACATGGAAAAGTTTGCATATATCGTCGCACTTCGCCAGCATTTGCTGTCCAAAGGATACAGCCATGAAGATGTCGAAGAACACGTCGCAGCCAAATACAATCTGACCCCGAACCCGAGCACACGATTTTTCATTGCTGCTTCGCATACCGGATCGATTCGGTTCATCCAGCCAAGTGCCGAAAATCCGGAAGTCCTGCATTTCCATACGCCGGATGCGGACGTGGCGGCCAATATTCAGACTCACGCTGAAAGCATTGGTGTGCTTAAGGAAGTTCTCGAAAACCGCATGAAGGCCATCCAGCACCTTCGATGAACTCTTGACGCTATCCGACGACGCGATCAATCGACCCACCAACCCGTTTGGCTGGTGCCATGGTGCTAACACGCGCAGTCTAGTATTAAACGGAGTTGAGACTGAGTTAGCACCCCCGCCGTCAACTCGCTGCGGCTTTTCGCAAGAATAATACCGTGTCGTGTGCATCTTTCCCAGCATCGTAATCAGGCCACGGCTTATTGTTTGTTCGATAGCAGTCGCTCAACACTACGGCCAATCGTCCTAATCCCAAAGCGTCAATTATTTCAAGCCGTTGTTGCGCACTAAGCTTGGACGAATCAAACTCTGAACATCGCCAGTCTAAGATTTCGCGAATATAAATTTCTTGTGATGGATTACTCTCGGCATCAATGACATGCCAGTCCTGAATTCGATAACGGTCATTGCTCACGGTCATGCACTGCTCCAAATTAAACGATTGTTGATGGCAAATATCTCATTTGCGGGTACTTTGCGAAAAGAATCAGACGCGTACGGCGTCCAAGGACTTGCCTTCGTTGAGCCATGCCTTAACCCATTTCGGCTGACGGCCACGGCCTGTCCATTGCTGGCTTTGATCGTTCGAATTGCGGTACTGTACAGCGACTGAACCTGACTTGGCACGAACACTGCCGCCGACCAGCTCGTTCACCGACATGCCAACGCTGTTGGCAATCGACAGAATTTGTTCGCAGGCCTTAGTGATTTCTTGCTGTTCACGGTTTTTTAGTTCTACCTTGATGCTGTCTTGCAGACTACGAAGTTCGGCAACGCTCAAATTCGACAATTCCATTGTGGCTCCTTTCGGTTCTATTTCGACAAGTGAGCACGCTACCACTATCTACATGATTTGCAATGTTCCACGAGCGAGATTGGTACCGCGAATGGTTTCCATGCAGCCCATTCGCTGAAAGCCATGTCAGTATGTGGGTAAGCGTCAGCGGAACCCGTGTCCGCGGCGCCGCCTACAGGTCGATGACTTTACGTAGCAACCCTGGGGAGACGCGCCACTGCTCGCCGTCGCAAAGAAGCGAGTAGGTCTTGGTGTTCATGCGAGTGATGGTGCCAACGCGTTCGCGCAGGTGCTTATCTGTGAAGCCGACTGTGTCACCTAGCTTGAACGTGCCGAAGTCAACGTGGCGTGGAGCGGCTGGTGGCGCCTGTTCGGCGCGCTGGGCAGGATCGGCGACGATGGCGGCGTAAGGTAGCTTCCAGTGCGTGCGCGTGGCGTCATCCTGAACGGTGACCTGCGCCGGATGTAGTTGCAGCACTCGGCCGGGCGCAAGGGCTCCGCGTCGGTGGTCGAAATACATTACCTGGACGCCAAGATGTAGATGGCGGCGCACCTCGAGTATGCGGCGCGGATCGGTGAGCATCTGGTTGATGGCCAGGCTCAGTTCATACAAGTCGAGGCTTGGGGCGTTGCGCAGGGCGTCAAGAAGGCGGGAGTCCATGTCGCCAGTTTACCGTGTTACGCCCATTTATAGGTCGCCAACGGCAGCAAGTCGGCGACACGGTTGATGGGATGCGAGGGCAGCCTGGCCAGTACGTCCTTGAGCCACAGGTAGGGATTGAGTCCATTCAGCTTTGCCGTGCCGATCAGCGAGTACATGGTCGCTGCCGCGTGGCCGCCACGCGCCGAGCCAGCGAACAGATAATTCGAGCGGCCCACGGCGATTGGCCGGATCGCCTGTTCGATCGCGTTATTATCGGGCTGCAGTACGCCGCTTTCGGTGTAGCGTACCAGCGCATCCCAGTTGCGCAACGCGTAGCCGAATGCCTGGGCCCAGCGGCGCTTGCGGCATCAACTGCGGCACGTGTCCTTCGAGCCAGCGACGGAAGTCGGCGAGCAGCGGCACGGCCTGTTCCTGGCGTTGTGTCAGTTTCAGATCTGGCGTCATGTCGCGGATGACCTTCTCGATCGCATATAGGCGCGCGATCCAATCCAGCGCCGCACTCGCCAGTCCTGGCGTCTTCTGGACCTTCGCGATCTCGAAGAACTTGCGTCGGCAATGCGCCCAACAACCAACTTCCAATACGCGCCCGCTGCGATAAAGCGCCGAGTAGCCACTGTAGGCATCAGCCTGCAAATAGCCCTGATAGCCGGCCAGGAAGGTCGATGGGTGAATCGCCTCGCGCGTTTCAGCAAACTCAAACATGACTGCCGGTGGGTGATCGACCCACAAGCCATTTTCTTCACGCTGGCCGGCACCGAGGTAACCCCAAAGCCGTGCGGTGCTGGTGCTGCCACGTCCGGCCTGCTGTAGCGGCATCGTCGTGTCGTCGGAGTGCACGCGTGGCGCGCCCAGGATATGGGTTTTGAGCGCCGGGCGCAGCACGGCCAGAAGTTCAGCCGAAGCGAGCTTCCACTCGCACAGCGTGGCGCGCGGCAAATGCACGCCATGACGCTTGAAGATTGATTCCTGGCGGTTCAGCGGCAGATGGTCGGCGAAGGTACTCACCAACACTTGCGCCAGCAATCCGGCGCTCGCGTTGGACTTGGGCAGTGGCGACGGCTGTGCCGCCGCCGTGCGCACGGTCGATTCGCCATCCTTCTTGCACGCGTATTTGATGCGCACATGCTCGATCACCGTCAGCTTGGCTGGCGTGTAGTCCAGGGTTTCCGAGACTTCCTCGCCGATCCTCTCAACCTTGTCGAAGCATGCCTTCTCGGCTTCGCTTAAATCGTACTCGACGCGTTCGCGCGGCAAGTCCTTCGGCAGCGCGGGACGGCCACGGCGCACATGGCCGGCGACCGAGGTAGCTGGCAACGCAGGTGGTACGGGAATGGTGACGGGTTCGGCGAACAGATCGCCCTGACCGGGCAGTTGTTCCGAGCTGGCGCCGAAACGCGCGCGTACGAATTGGGCCAGCTGATGCTTGAGCAATTCGACTTGCGTCCACAGATCATGCGCCATCCGGTTCTGCTCGAGCGCGATGCTGCGCATCGCGTCAAGGTCAGGTGGAAGGTCGGTGGGATTGATGAGCGCCAGCATGCCGGTTTAACGCATGAGCATGCTGGCGCGTTTACAAGAACTGGAAATCTATTTGCATCGTCACGCGACGCGCTGCACCGTGACAGGCGGATGCGGTTGCAACGCAGGGATGTCGATACCTTCAAGCCAAGCGTGTAGTTCGGCCACTGACAGGCCGCGCTGGGTCAACGACTCTGGCGCTGGGAAACGACCTCGCTCGAGACGTTTGTACCAGAGCGCGAACCCGGTCCGGTCCCAGTACAGGATCTTGACCTTGCGCCGGTCGCGTCCGACGAAGACAAATAGGTGACCGGACATCGGATGCTGCGCCAACAGTGGCTCGACCAGGTAAGACAGGCCATCGACACCGTTGCGCATATCGACCAGATCGCGGCATACGTAGGCGCGGCATGAACCCGCGATCAGCATGAGAACCCGCCGAGACGGCCAAGCAACTGCCGAACGATGCGGTCGGCATGCGCGCCTGTCAGTTCGATGCGCATTCCGCCGCTGCTGATGACGACACTGTCACGCGTCTGTGGCTTGGCTGTAGCGACCGGTGGCGCGATGGCGGCCGTCGCTACCATCTCCGTGTCGGGCATCACCGGGATGAAGCACGCATCTGGTGTCATCACGCTTGCGGCTGTCGAGGGCATCGAACACTTTTGCATACCCGCGCGCCGCTTATGAAACGTACTGCTCGCCACTCCATTCTGTTCACAAAACTTGCGCACGCCGATACCGGACGCTTGCCACCTTTCGATCAGGTCGCGCCAGAACGCGTCATCATGCCGATAGTAGCGCACGGCGCCGTGGTGGATTAACTGTCTTGCCATTGCTTGCTCCCTGCGTTGTCCTCGAAGTGAGGAACATTCGCAGATCAAGCCCTTCGTGAACAGACGGGGATTTGTTGACGCTTACGTATGTGGGGGGATAACACATCAGCTTGTTAGTTTACCAACAATAGAGACTGTGTTGCCCCTCCACCCCATCCGCATCGATCATTCCAACGCCAAAGGCTGCGAATAGTTGCATTTATGCAATAAATCTGTGTACGTTTTTCAGAAGGCGGGATAAGATTATCTTGTCGTTTTGACAAATACAAACAGGAGAATTGCCATGAATGCACCAGCCGACAAGAAGCCAACGATCACTCTCGACAAGAAGACCACCAACACCGATGCCGCAGCACAGTCGGCCGATTTGGCACCGACCACCAATTCGGCACCGGCCAACACGCCGCCCGAAATGACCGCTGCCGAAGCATTGCGCGAAGCAGTCAAGGCTCTCGATTCCGAACGCACCGAACTGGTCAAGAACACCATCGAAAATCTCAAGCCAGGTAAGCCGTTCGATTCAAGCGTGGTCCGCGACATCAACAAGCTCGAAACCCGCAAGAACCGCCTGATCGTCGCCCGCTTCGCCTCGCTGCTGAAAAAGAGCGGCCCCGAAGTCCAAGCCATCGTCCACCAGATCATCGAACTCTAAATGCCGACCAACGGCGGCGAACACCGAAGCGAAGGCTTCAGTGTCGCCGGATTCAATGGCCCACTCTGGAGATATCGATGAAGATCGCCAAGCCCGTTAAAAAAAATCCCACCATAGTTACACCCCTCTATCAGCAACTGCTGGTACTCATCCCACTGCTCAAGGTGATGGAAGAAAGCCGACCATTGATCAACAAGGGCAACCGGCCATTCCGTCTTGAGGCCGTGCATCTGGCGTCCGGCAAACTGTCCATCGGCTTGACCGAAGCCAACTCGTTCGATGCCAGCGGCGACAATCCTGAAACGACGATTACGATTCACAGCACCACGAATAACAGCACGCCCCTGTGCTACCAGAGCACGTTCCTCCTTGTGTGGACGTACCTGTGCAATATCAGCACGATGACCGATTCAGAGCAGAAGACCATGTACGACCGCTTCAAACTCGCATGGGGAATTTATGTGTTCGGTCACGAGCAGGAAATCAAGGAAATGGGCTTGGCATGATCGGCGGCTACAACGGCGAGAGCATCCACGCCAAGATTTTTCACCGGCTGCTCGACGTGATACCGGACATGCTCACCATCGATGGCGTGGGCATGTCCGAGGTGGCCGGAATGATGCCGTTGAATTTTGAAGTCGTTTCGCGCACCGCTACCAAGCTGATCATCATGCTGTGCCACAACCAGCGAAATGAATCTGGCAACATGGTCGCCGATCCAGAAATGACAATCGCCGTCTACCTCGACCGTGGCATTGCGGAAGCCCTGACGTATCGCGATGCGTACATGTCCAACTCGGTCTACTCGCCGGACAAGAGCCACATCGACATTCTGGCAAAGCGCGTGCTAAACGACTACCTGCATACATGGCTCGGCAACCTCATCGTTGGGGGTCACTCGATCAAGGCTACCGAAGATCATGACTGACAATTCCAAGAAACCACCAACGACGCCGAAGCCATTGTTCGCGCTCGGCCGAGTCGTCGCCACACCCGGCGCGATGAGCACAATGAGCGAATTCGATATCTTGCCGCTGACCTTAATCCATCGGCATGCCACTGGCGACTGGGGCGATTTGGGCGCTGACGATCAACAACAAAATTTGCTAGCAATACGCTCTGGCCTGCGCATATTTTCCAGCTACAAGCTTAGCGCATCGACGAAAATCTGGATCATCACCGAAGCCGACCGTTCGTCAACGGGGCTGCTGCTGCCGGACGAATATTGAGCACGAAAGAAGCGTGTCACAACCAGTCCGACGTCATCATCCCCAAGCCAGATCGATCACGTACACGTTGATCAGGCGGTGCTCCCTCCGAACAATGATATACTCCCCCACCCTATACTTGGAGGTAACGCATGGGTCATACTATTCGTGACAAACAAAAAATTCTTAACCGTGTGCGCCGCATCCGAGGACAGATCGATGCCATTGAGCGGACTCTGGTAGAGGAAGGCGACTGCATCAATGTCTTGCAGCAGATCACAAGCTGCCGAGGTGCCATGAACGGTTTGCTCGGGGTTGTGCTGGAAGATCATATTCGGACCCATCTCGTTGACGCGCCTGAGCATGGCGGTGAGCACGGCGATGGCAAAGAGCAGCTAATCGAGATTGTCCACAGTTATTTCAAGTGAGTTTTCAATGAGTGAGTTTTATGAAGCCCCTTTTGCGGCAGGCCACGACCACGTTTTTCTAGGTGAGGGTCACGACAGGAACGAACGAAAGACTTGGGCTGTCATCGCTCTTTGTAGCGCAATGATGGTGGCTGAGATTGTCGGCGGCAGTATGTTTGGCTCGCTGGCATTGGTTGCCGACGGATTGCACATGTCCACTCACGCCGGGGCGATGCTTATCGCGGCGCTCGCCTACACTTACGCACGCAAACATGCCAACGATCCTCGGTTTGTCTTCGGCACCGGCAAGCTCGGCGACCTCGCCGGATTTACTAGCGCGATCATACTCGCGATGATTGCGCTGCTGATCGGGTACGAAGCAGTTGTACGGCTAATGGCACCTGTTCCGATTCACTTTAGCGAAGCCATCCCTATTGCAGTCGTCGGACTTTTGGTGAATGTGGTCAGCGCCTGGCTGCTTAGTGGTGGCGATCATCACGGGCATAGCCACGGCCATGGTCATGATCACGGACATGCAGGTCACGGGCATACTGAGCACGATCACGAAGAGGAAGTGCAGCAGATTGCTACCTCATTTGGCATGCTTGAACTTTCGATCTTCGAAGATGGCATACCGCCAGTCTTTCGCATCCGGTCTCTGCCTAATGTGAAATTGCCAGCAACCGATGTACGCGTGACGACTATTCGGAAAGACGGTACTCGCCAAACCTTTGATTTCTACCAGCGATCCGATTTCTTAGAATCCAAAACGGCGATTCCTGAGCCACACGAATTCGATGTCGTCCTCGCGATTCCAGAAACTGAATACACCGTGCATTTCGCCGAGCACGATCATGGGCATGACGATCATGTCGTAGACAAACGCGACCACAACATGCGAGCGGCCTACGTTCACGTCATCGCCGATGCGGCAGTGTCTGTGCTGGCGATTGCTGGGCTGTTCTTGGCAAAAACATTTGGCTGGCTCTGGATGGACCCGGTAGCTGGTATCGTCGGCGCGCTCGTCATCGCCAACTGGTCGTATGGTCTGTTGCGCGACACCGGAAAAATCCTTATGGATATCAGCCCCGACGACGTGATGGCGAAAAAAGTTCGAAAAGTGGTGGAGCTGGCTGGCGACAAACTGGTCGATCTGCACGTTTGGCGGCTTGGTCCCGGTCACTTCGGTGCAGTCGTTTCCGTCATCACAAATGAGCCACTGCGTGGACCAGCGTACTACCATAGCGCCTTACAGCGATTGAATGGCTTGTCGCATATCACTGCCGAAGTGCATGCGCAGCAAGCTGCATGAGCGTTAGATCACCGTGTGTAGAAATATGCCGCTTTGATGGCAAGACCGGGTTCTGTGTCGCCTGTCTACGCACCCTGCCGGAATTCAGGGAGTGGAAGAAAATGAAGGATAACCAGCGACACCTGATCTTGCAAGACCGCAGGAGGCGGCAAACAAAGTTGCCAGCATTAGCATCAGTGGCAGCCAGCGCTCCACCTGTTTGAAAAATCCTACAACGTGGTGCTAACACAAGCAGTCTTGTATTTAACTGAATTGACATTGTGTTAGCACCGCAAGTAGTCTGTCCATGGCGATGCTCAGCTCTCGGTCATACTTCCAGCCGATTCCTCAAACCACTGCTGATCCCATGAGGGCGTTCCGCAGCGCCATGCCACCAAGCACGATAAAAATAATCGATGCAATGATATGCACAGCCTTGGTCGGCAAGCGGTCAGCGAACCTGCTGCCAAGATAGATGACTGGTACGTTTGCCAGCATCATCCCCTGCGGCTGGCGCGCCGCTTGTCTCGTCGGCGTGCAGCCGATCATTTGAGGCCATTGCCCATGTGAACGTGACCCAACGATTGAAATATCGTGCCTATGAATACATCACTACATCGTAGACCTACAGATGTAGCTCTGGCACGCCAAGTCCCGATGATTAGCGCTACAACATTCCGCTAGAATCGCCGCCACGCACGCAAAAGGAACAAAACAAGGCCAATCGGCAGTCCGGCTACCGACAGCACAAGAAATGTGGTCTGGTGAAGTGCATTCAACTTGTCTGGAACCGTAAATATTTTCGGTATGATGAGCTGGGCGAAGCGATCTCCTGCTACTGCCAACACCATTAGCAGCAACAGGAAGATCCAATCAAAAATCACAACTAGGAGCGATACGGCGAGGAGGTCAAGTAAATCCGCTGGGTGAATGATCAAATAGCCGACCACCAAAGTCGCAAAGAAGACGCAGGCGATTCTTGGAGGTGTCCGAGTCCATGCAAGGACTGCGCCAAATATACTGCCCGTGCCAAGCCAATAGTTCACCGCGCCTCCGGAACTAGAATGAGCCTGTTGCAGTGTGTACTCGACCCATCTTGACCATTCAACGAAAAATAAGAACTCAAGTCGAGTCTTCCCATATGCAAACCTTTAGGGTGATGAATTTCTTTTTGGCGTTCGCTGGACAAGCACTTTTGCGTTCTCGGGATGAATGTATACACTTTGCAATAAATGCTCAACGATATCATGCACCATCTCGATGTCCTGTTCTCCGGGCGTAAAACCTCTGTGCGACGACGCATTTCCGGCATCAATGGCCGCACCCAACGTATCAAGTTGATGAGTTGAAATGTACCCTGCGCCATGTAGAGCCTTCAATTTTTCCTTGAATGTACCGGCATCACCCACCTTGTCTAGGATGACTGTGTCAATGAGTGCACGCAATCCCATCGACGCGAGCGTGTATAGTCGATGATCGATTGCTGCGTACACTTCACCAAGAAGTCGCGCCGGATTTTCTGGAAGTTTTTCAACCCAATCTCGATCAGTGCGCTTTGTCGGCAACAGTCCAGCTACCCAATGGTCGGCAGCGCTCAATATTTGAAGTTGCGGCGGCAAAAACACACCGGATTCAAGCTGGCTGCGCATGTTGCGCATTCGCTCAACACAGGCTGCAAACGAAGGGCAGTCTAGAATGCCCTCCGATGGGGAAATCGATGCGGTAGTCGCGTCCGTAAATTGAGAACGCCCGCCGTACCAACCAGTGCAATCTGTCATAAGCGAAAGGCAACTCATTGCGACCTCACAGTCGATTCCTACGCTTTCTGCAATCTCCGTAACCTGCAACAATGCATTGGGTCGCTTTCTATACGCGGCTTGAAGATGCAAGTACAACAACTCAGCATTGGTAAGGAATTCTACTGCCTCGGCGACCTCGCCGAGTTCTGTCACTCCCATTAAATCGATGAAATATGAGTCATCTTCGCGGCGTATGTGTCCTGTGCGCTCGCATTGGTCAATCACTTCACGAGCTTGCTCATGACGCACACGGAACATCAAACGATCCACGCCGTGGCTAGCGAACGCGGTTTGCTCATAGAGATCCCGCAGGATGGTTTCGCGCTGCATGGTTGTCAGCAGATTAGACTCGTACCATGTCGAGCGACTTGCCTGCGTCAAGCCATTCCTTCACCCACTTCGGCTGACGGCCACGACCAGTCCACTGTTGCGATGCATCGTCTGGGTGACGATATTGCACAGCTACCGGACCTGACTTGGCGCGCACACTGCCGCCGATTAGCTCGCTCACCGACACGCCAACACTCTTGGCAATAGCGATGATTTTCTCGCGAGCGGCGGCGACCTCTTGCCGTTCCCGGTTGTTCAACTCTTGTTTAACGTTTTCTTGCAAGCCCCGAAGATCGACAACGCTCAAGTTTGACAAATGCATTCTAATTCCTTGTAAGTTGAACAGTTGAGCACGCTATCACAGATGCCCAGAAAAGTGCCGACTGTCGTGCATGCTGGTTGGTACTAACCCGAGCTGTCTAATAGTTAATGAAAAGAGATTGTGCTAGCACGCAAGACACCCGAGCCAAGTCATGGAAAGTAGCCCATCGTCGCAATATTTCCAATTAGCAATAGATATATGTACGAATCACGGAGGGCTAGATATTATTCTCTTGTCGCTTTGACAAACCATCAGGAGAAACGCCATGACAGCACCGCCGAAAAGAAGCCTATGATAACCTTGGAAAAGAAGGACTCCATGACCGACACTGCCAACCCATCGGTAGACGCGGCACCCGCCAGCACGACCACGGCACCAGAAAAGACTACCATCGAAAATCTGCGCGTGGCCATCAAGGCACTCGATGCCAAACGTACCGAACTGGTCAAGAACACCATCGAAAACGTGAAGCCATGAAAGCCTTTCGATTCGAGCGTTGTCCGTGACATCAACAAGCTCGAAACCCGCAAGAATCGTCTAATCGTCGCACGCTTCGCCTCGCTGCTGAAAAAGAGCGGTCCAGAAGTTCAAGCCATCGTCCACCAGATCATCGAACTTTGACTACTGGCAACGGCGGCATCACCGAAGCGAAAGCTTCAGTGCCGCCGGATTCAATGGCCCACTCTGGAGATATCGATGAGGATCGCCAAGTACGTTCAAAAGCCCACCATGGTTACGCCCCTCTATCAACAACTGCTGGTACTCATACCATTGCTCAAGGTGATAGAAGAAAGCAGACCGCTGATCAACAATGGGGGAAAGCCATTTCGTCATGAAGCCAATCATCTGCCATCCGGACAACTGTGCATCGGCCTTACCGAAGCCAACTCGGACGACGACAGCGGCGACCGTCCTGAAACAACGATTACTATTTACAGCACCACAAGGAACAGCGCGCCGCTGCGCTACCAGGACACCTTGGTTTTCGCATGGACCTACCTGTGCAATATCACGTCGATGAGCGACGAAGAGCAGAAAGCGATGTACGAACGCTTTTTCCTCGCATGGGGCGGTTTCGTATTCGGCCACGAACAGCAACTCAAGGAAATGGCCTTGGCATGATCGGCTGCCACTCCAGCGAGAGCATCCACTCCCAGATTTTTCACCGGATGCTCGATGTGATACCGGACCCGCTCACCGTTGACGACGTAGGTATGTCCGAATTGGTAGATATGCTACCGCTTCACTTCCGTGTCGTTTCGCGCGCCGCGAATAAACTGACCATCATGTTGGGTTACAGTCGCTCTGAATCTGGCGGCGTCATCATCAATCTAAAAATCCCGTCGCCGTCTACCTTCACCGTGGCATGGCAGAAGCTCTCACCTACCGGGATGCGTACATATCCAGCTCGGTCTACTCACAGGACAGGAGCCGTATCGACATTCTGGCTAAGCGCGTGCTGAACGACTACCTGTATACATGGCTCGGCAACCTCATCGTTGCAGGCCACGCGATCAGGGCGGCCCGAGGTCATTACTGACAATTCCAAGCGACCGCCAACGGCACCGACGCCAATGTTGTTCGCGCTCGGCCAAGTCGCCGCAACGCTCAGCGCACTGAGCTGTTGAGCTCTGAGTGACAAGATATCTGACCAAGGCAGTGGTTCCACTCCGCTCAGGGCAGCAAGAACAATATTGAGAACATTGGTTTATAGCAATAGGGCATTTATTGCACGTCAGTTCTACAATTACGTGCGCTTCTCTACAATTATTCAAGCCCCGGCGTTAGAATTACTCCAAAATCGCTCCCCGTGCCGAGCTCGCCAAGAGCGCCGATTCCAACCCGAACCACCTCGAAAAAAGGCACCTATGCACCTCCCGAATGAGCGCATCCACCGAGAATTGCGGTCGGAGCAAGGCGGTGCTTGGTTTGTGTTGGCAAACAAAGGGGAAGAAACCGCAGTACTAATCAAGGCGCCAACGCCCACACTCAAAGCGCTATTGTCCGGCTCAGCGCTTGGTTTTATCTTTGGGTCAAAAGACGGCTACTTATGTTGTGGGGTTCGTATCTATGATGTTCCCGAAGCTGCAATCCTATTATGCAGCGTGCAACGACATGACGACGAGCACACAGCCCTAAGAAAGATTGCGCTAAACGGCTTTACGCCTGTATTTCTATACAACGAGATGGATGTATGTGTAGCCTGGTCTGACGGGAAGTTACTGCCACATGAAAGCAAAGCCCTCTCCGAATTCGTAACTATCCCCCAAGGTTTTTACGTCGGGCAATTTACAGCGCAAGCATCGTCCGTCTTGGACTCGTTTTGCTCAGCAACGGATCCCACACTTCCAAATCTGGATACACCAGATATCAAGACTATAGAGATCTCGGTAGAACATGGCCCCTGGACATCAAACACGGTCCACTTCGTGGGCGAGCATGACGCCCATTCAATTATCCTGGATGACAAAGATGAGGGCAGCATACTTGAAAAGGCTGCATGGGCATCACTAGAATCAGTTTTCTCGCACAATCTGCACAAGTCACCACAAGTACACTACGGCGAAACACATCGCGAACTCACTGATGTAATCGCATCCTATCAATACGGAACGTTTCTAATTGAAGCCAAAGATCTGTCTGTTTTTGCGGCCGGGACGACACGCACCCAGGTCAGACGAGCGCTCGGAGTTCAAAAGCAGATAAAAACAGCGATTGGTCAGCTAGTAGGAGCCTCCAAAAAAGCGAAGCGCGGCGAAAAAGTCACCGACCTCAATGGAAATATTCTCCAGCTTGTTTTAGATAAACCGTTCCACTGCATAGTACTGGTTTCCGATCTACTGCTGGATGGCGACTGGGATGAGATCGTTGCCTTACTTTGCGATGCAATGATTGAAACTCGTGACTTCTTTCAGGTGCTAGACCTTAGCGAACTCATCAATCTACTAAAAGGGAGCAGCGGCAAAGCTGAACTTTTGGACTACAACCTGATGGAGCGGCAAAAGGCGTTTGTTGAGCACAGATCTGTTCATATTCGATGCAATTTTATCCGTCCGGAGAACACGTTATGATGTATAGCAAAACCTTTGATCATCAGCCTTACGCTATCGTCCACCAAATCATCGAAATCTGGCCATCTACAAGGGTGGCGGCGCACCTCTGCGTCGCCGGGTTCTTAGCGTAAGAACCTAGTGCTATTCAGTAAGGTCAAACGTCGGACTCATTGTTCTAAGAGCCTGCACCTGAGCTATCAAGTCATTCTTCACGCGCTCGATTTTTACCTGCTGCTCAGCAATAGCCTTTTGCGTCGAAAGATCGGGAAAGCCGTTCTTCATCGGAACACTAATGGGAAGGCGTTTCATCGTAGCGACCGTGACGCGCTTATTTTGCTCGCCAACAGCTACACGTTTAAGCTCGGCTTTTAGTACAGACAAGACGTAGGAGTAACTTATTTTCCCGACGAACTCGCTTTTTAACATTAATGCGCCGCAATGAGTTGTCATGCTAAATTTCTCGTTTCGAAGAAATACCGTACCCGCATGAACTCCGTCAGTCGTCCAAGTTATACACTCTCGATCAAAGTCAAAAGTGGAAATTTTACCCATTTCACCATTGTTTGTAGTCTGTGATGAGAACACCGGGTATTGCCCAGAATTTGCCAATATATAACTATTAGTGTATTTGGCATCACCCTTAACGATATCAAAATACTTAACTATCTTCCCGTCGACAAACAAGCTGGTGTCGTTAACGACCGTTACCGAAAATTTTCGGATATCGGACTCCATATCAGCAAGTTGTTTTTTCAAATCAGAAATGAATCCCGCACGCTCCACTATTTCTTGCTGCGCAGAGAGGACGAAATTACCATCCTCATCAACGGGGACAGGGATTTCTTGCTCCTGCATTGTGGACAGATAAATTTTTGTAAACTCATCTTTCCCGTCGTGATCCCTTCTCCCCACTGCAATTTGGCGAAGGATAGGTTCAAGAACGACACGCACGTAGTCAACGTCAATCAGAGAATTCTTGGGAATCAATATTCCTCGATCGTAATTAATATTGAATTTTCCATTGTGTGACTTTACAAATCCCGCAAACCCGTTTCTTGCCCACGTCAGATATTTTCCATCGTACTCAAAGGTATCAATGGCTGTAAGAGGTGCGTGATTGGAGGCCGCGAAAACCGGATATTCGCCCTTATTTTGATCGCCATATTTTCGAGTATATTTTGGGTCGCCTAGCTTTGCATCAAACAGATCATCAATTTTCACCTGACGAAAGCTCAGATTTCCCTTTTTTTTTTCCTCAAGTTCAATCAATTCAGTTTGAAGCTCAACAAGTGATGTCGAAACATCTCCAATATACTGCGCAAACTCTGTCACCGACATGGCCTTATTGGCCTTTAAAATCCCCATGTCAATTCGTTCAGACTGAGTCCAAAGATTATCTGTTACCCAACCCTGATTTACATTGTCCGCGAAGAACGAGAAGTCAACGATCTTGCATCGCGCGTCCTTGGCGACCTTTCCAAAATGCAATTTATTATGTTTAAAGAACGAATAAAGGGTTACAGCCTCAGTCAGATCGTCCTGATCTATATCAAACCTATAGATATCGCGACTTTCGCCTATTTCGCTAACGAGGTAGCAAAAAATCGGATCAGTTTGTACAACCTTCTTTGATAGCTTTTTAGTTATCGAAAGAATGTACGTCTTTTTGTTAGTAGTGAAAAAAGTGTTGACTGGCAAAGAAATAATCGCATCAATTAAGCACTCATCAAGAATATACTGTCGCAATAAGTTATCATGCTGACGATTCAAAATTCCGTCAGGAATTACAACATACGCCCGTCCGCCCGGCTTCAAAGCGCGAACGATCCACTCCATAAACAGCCCTTCGACACCGAGAGCGTTTATTTTGTAGTGATTTACAAGATCGCCGTCCTTCTTAATTTCTTCCTTCAGATTACTGCTACCACTCGTCACATATGGTGGATTGGTAAGAATTAAATCATAAACGCCTTCAACTGGCTCGGACAACGTTCCAAGAATAGAATTCGTTTTGAGGAGGAAAGTATCATTGAAGAGCTTTGCGAATTGCTCAGTCAAACCCGGATTTTCTTTGATTAAGTCTGAGAAATAAATCAACATGTTCGCTTTTGCGAGAATGATGGTTTTCTGCTCATCCCTATCGAAACCCTTATCGAAGCCATGAAGGGTTACCTTCGATGTCAGTACACCTTTCTTAACTTCGAAGAATTGATCGAGCTTGGTTTTGATTGGCTCAAGGAGGAATTTTCCAACACCGCATGCTGGGTCGCATATTACCGCGCCCTCCTTAATTTCGTCTTTAGCCATTTCCGCAACCGAGCGAACAACCTTTAATGGAGTAAAGAATTGCCCCCAGTTCTTCTTGCTAATACTTTCCTTTAAAAAGCTTTCAAATAATTGACTCTTGAAATCATAATCAATATGCTCCAGCTTTCCATAGTCTCTAAACTTATTTAAAACCTTACGGAAAACGGTACTATAGCCTTTAACGGCCTTTTGATCTTTACTGACAAAGATAGTGCCGTTAATGATGGTTGTCTTATCAGCGATATTTTCAGGGAAAAGCTTTTTTATTTTTGGGCGAACGACACTCGCGTAGCTTTCGAGAACCTCCTCCGACGTATTGGTCTCAAAGCTATCTAGTAGTGTTGAAAAACTATACATACCCTGCAATACACCAAGATCACTCAGGTATTTAAAAATAAACAACTCAACAAAAGTATAAAGACAATTCTCCGGCGTAGCTCCACTAACGGACCAGATGTCCTGCCATATTTGTTTCGCGAGATCAGTAGGATTAACTAGCCGATGAGGTTTTACCTGGTCGTTTAATTCATTGATCGAATATTCAATCTTTGTAATTAGTTCCGGCAACTTATCATGAGTAGGATCAAACTTTACTTTAATTGCTTGTCCAGTCTCATCAAGAATTTTGTTGCCTGTAAGTACGTTAATCCAGATCGTTTCCAGCGTGTCTGTAGCAATCAAGATTGAGGCTTTTAACTTACGCGCTACGCTTAACTCTTGTTCAATAGCTTTACGCTTCTGGGCTGTGGTTTTAAATTCAGAAGGTTTCTTATATTCGATTACAGCCACGACCTTCTTCTTTAGTACTAGAAGGCCGTCCACCTTTTTTTTCTCGTCGTCGCCGTAATCGACATCTCGTACGATCCCGTACTCTCTCAGCGCACGAACCGATGTTGCGCCTATATTATAAAAATCCCATTTCCCAATTTTTTCTGGGTTTTTAATCAAATCCCTTTGCAACAGTTCTTCACTCATGTGGTTTTCCCGTAATTGCCTTTTCTAATTTAGTTTCAACGAAGAGGCTCGACTGGTGTTGGTTCTCTAGATAGGTGCTGCATTGTGCTAGGAACCAGTCCTTGAGCGTGAGCTTATCCTTCACCAAGGCAACGTAGAGTTCGTCCTTAATCGTTGGGTCGATTTCTATGACGACTCGGCCTGAATTTCCTCTTGACATTGCTCTATGCTTTCATATTTGGCATCGCTCGACGGTTCACCCGTTGGATGTGACAGATGTTATGTTACATAGTATTTTTACTCAAGGATTAGATGGCAAAAACGCGCCTCTTCGCTTGCGGTGTTGCGGAAAGGGCAACGCATTCCGTGAGGCTGCCTCATCGACTGCCGCCTAAGACCGCCGAGACCGTGCCAATAGTGCCATATCAACCAGTCCGTCCGGTGGTCCCTGAAAGCGCCCTGGTGTCTTCAGTTTTTGATCAGGCTCACGGTCAGGCCGACCGCCTGAAAATGTTTACTAAATGCAATTAATAACCATTGTGGCTGCTGGAGCCACTCTTGCAGTGTCCGAGGTCGAAAGGGCTGGATAGAATGGTTTGAAAGTATTGCGATTGTGCAATATTGAAACATTCTGAGGTGATCCGATGCGGGAAGGTCAAGCGAAGGTACTGAGCGAGCGGGAGCTGTCCCGTGTCGTCAATGTGGTAAAGAAAAAGGCGCACGCTAAGCGAAACACCGCCCTACTCTACTGCTCGTTCGGTCTTGGCCTACGTGCGAAGGAAATGGCCGCGCTACGCATCAAGCATGTGCTCGGCATCGATGGCAACCTGTTGGAAGAAATCAACCTCAGTGGGGCGATGACCAAGGGCAGCAAACAGCGGCATGCCTACCTGACCAATCCCAAAGTCGTGAGCGCGATACGCGACTTCATCAACGACAGGCAAAAGCTTGAAGGCATTCTGTTCAACCTCGAAGCACCGCTGTTCAAGTCGCAGAAAGGCAGTTCGTTTTCGCCCAACAGCTTGCAGCAACTCTTTCACCGCATTTACCTTGACGCGAAATTGCAGGGCGCGTCCAGTCACAGCGGGCGGCGCACGTTCGCCACGACCCTGATCGAAAAGGGCGTGGACATAAAGGCTGTGTCCACGCTGATGGGCCACTCGTCCATCGCAATGACGGCACAGTACGTCGAGGACAACCCCGTGCGGCTCAAGCAAATCTGCACCGACCTGTTCTGACGTTTTGCCGGGACAACACAGACCCTCTATCTGTATGTAGAGTGAGCTAATGTGTTATCCCCAGCGCTGTTCAATCACCCCCAAGGAGGCTATATTATTGCTCCGCGTAATATAGGGCGCAAAGCCCGGGCAGGCGCTTTCGATTTTCTAACTCGTCTTCAAAGTCCCAGGCCTCCCCAGACATGGAGTATTTTGAAGGCCATTCAACTAAGGTGCAGTCAGGATGATCGTGGCGTGGTAATTCTGTTCCAGTAATTTCTTCATATACGTCACGGGCGGCATAACCAAACTCCTCGTTCCTAAAACACGGTGCATCTAAGAAGTCTGTGAGGGTATTTGGATCGTCTAGCGCGACATCATAGATTTCTCGACCTTTCGCGATCAAACCCCGAACAAAGTAAGTGAAGCCATCATCGCTGCACCCTCCCGCTCCTAGCAAATATGCAGCACACCAAATATCCCAGCGGTAGGCATTTTCGAACACATTGTTAAAGTATGTCGTGTATGCGTGGATTTGGTCTGGCGACAGCTTCCTTAATTGAGTTTTAAGGACGTCCTCGGGATTGTCGGAGTTCTTACCATTTTCGATAATTTCCCAAAATTCGTAAATGTTCATTGCTTGCAATCTTTCGCTTCAAAGTGCATGAAAAAAATTAATATCACTGACTCGACTGCTTCAATACGATGGCGTCGAGACGGGATAACACGAGCACTTCAACAGTTATACAAGTGAAGGAGCGTGTTATCCCCGCGCCTTCCCTACGCGGTGAGGAACTGCATGGCTGGATCGTCCTTCGACATGCGGCGGCGCAGATAGTACGCCGCGTTTTCCCATTCAAGCGGGTGAAGCCGGTAGTAGTAAATTTTGACTTTGCCGACCTTCTTCGTCTCGCAGTTCTGCACCGACAAACCAAGTCGACGAAGCACAACACCAAGCTGCATCATCGGTCTTTCGCGGATGTTCTCTCGCACTGACATATTGAACAGGTCTTGGAGTCGGGCCGAGTTTTCCTCGCAGAATTTCGCAAATTCACCGAGGTCAGCGGAAGAGATTACCGCGTCTGGCTTGATCGGATTCTCGGCGTCGGCAAGCCCTGCCCGCGTCAGCATTGCTTTCAACATTAACTGCTTTAGCGTGCGCTTCTTTCTGTCGGTCACGATGGTCGCCAGCTCGGATTCGCGGACGTCCTTGGTAGCCAATCTGTCGGTCGGAGACAAATAGATTTCCAGCAACCCAAGCTGGCGGCGGTACGCGCCCTTGTTGTCCAAGGCAAGCAAGGGTGCGGCTGCATCTTCGCGGTAGAAATTTTCAACGTCATACCGCTGCATCGCGTCGTCTTCCTCCTTGGTGAGCGGCGACGTATTCTCACGCAGTATGTCGTAGCTTTCAGCAGTCAGCCGCTCTGCCGTGCAGATGTCCGCCACTCGCTTTTCCTCGACCGCCTCCTTCGCAACATTCTTCACGACCTTGCCGACCTCTTCGCCTTTTAGATCGACATCGACGGCGACCAAGTTCCAGCCATTGCGCGCGCGCAGTTCCAGGAGGTTTTTTCGCAGACTATTTTTCGACGCACGAGCAATGCTGGTTACGTGCGCGTACACGTTCAAGTAATTCTCGTCCAGCGACGGTGAGCCATCGTGCCGATACCCAATCAGAGCATCGTTCAGCACACCATTGAATTTCGCTTCATGCAAGATCACCGCTGGTTCGGTTTCGAAAGTGAAGGTGTCGGGTGCAATCCATACCTTGACTGCCTTGGGATGCCGGACGCGTGCCAATTGCTGGTCAATGTCGAAGTGCGTGTTTACCCGCGTGACGAAGAAACCATACACCGTGTCGATGTGCTGCGCGGCATTAGGAAACGTGATATCGATGCCGGTCCCAAGGGTCGGGGATGCGATCACCACATCGTAGTTCAGTATTTTCGTCTTGATGTCGTGGATGAATTCCTGAACCTCTTTCAAGCCGGTAGTCTTGGCCGTGACAAGCATGATCTTAGGGCCGTCGCCATGCACAATACGTATCGCGGCCTGCAACTCGTTGGCCTTGTTGATGGAATTGGTGGCGACGTAGTAGCGCCCACCGGCACCAATCGCGGCCAGCATTTCTTGAGTTAAATGAGGCTCACTACCGTAGTGGTAGAAATCGCGCTGGTTACGTCTTCCTTCCCGGTAATCGTTCATGTAAAACTGGTACTCAGCGTTCGGCCCCATCGCTTGATACGCGCCCTCAACGGTTATTGCGCCTAGATCGGCGTCAGCGACGAAGACATGCTTTGCCACCGCAAGGTAGTGGAACAGTAGCATGTAGCAGGCGCGGCGTTTATCCTTCAAAGTGCTACCGGTAATGTGCCCGAAAATCTGTTCGCTCTCGTCCAGAATTACCACGTCGTACTTGTGATGCCTCGGCTTCAACAGCTTGAAGATGCTGTCCACACAAATGGCATAGTATGGCGTCGGCTGGTTGTTTTTGTATTTGCCATCGTCCAGATAGAAATAACACGTCAAGCCCAAGCGTGCAGCCATGCTTTGCAAGAGCGTCTGGCGATGGCCGACTAGCAGGACTGACAACCCCATTTCACGGAGCGCGGCCACCTTATCGACAAACACTTGGGATTTACCAGAGCCTTTTTCGCTGGACAGAAACGTCACGCCAGAGTTAAACGGAATGTCAGCAGAATGCAAGAATTTCTGCGACAAGGTGTGGGCGGTTCGCTCTGCGCGTGCGTGTTCAATCAAGCCAGGCGGCGCTTCCTCTTCGTCGTAGTGGCTGTCTGGGTCCTGTTCGTATTCCATTTGCTTGATGATTGTGTCTGCACGGTAGAAGTCAAAGCTTGCCCTATACGATTTCGGCGATTTCATCCAAAACGTCGCCGCGCATGAATGGCAGTACGCGCCCTTATTTCCCTCTTTGCTCTTGACCACAAATGCACTTGGGTTGCGATCCAGGTGAACCGGGCAATGGATGTTTTCATCGAATGGCACCAGTTCAAACGGGCCAATTTGACCGTTGGCGCGTGTCACGGGGTGGTCAGGCGCAATTTCAACACCAGAGCGACGCGACACAATGGGATAGCTATTTTTTCCGTCCGTGCTAGTGCAGTCAGGTATCGATGCTGGATCGCGACCCAGCTCAACAAGTTGGACCAACTGATCGTTCGACAACACGTTGCCCAACATGATGGGGTTGCTGCCCTCGGAGCCATAGAAGGCGCGACAGGCATCTTTACATGCCTCGTCGCCGCCGAATTTCCGAATCAACCCTTGGTAAGCAGAAGTCATTTCTGCCGGGTCAGTGATGGTTCGCTCGGTCTGAAATACAATGCGGAACCGATGATGCTCCGTCGTATGTGATGGCGTCGTGTATATGAAGCCCCCATATTGCTTGACGAACTCATGTTCCAACGCTTCAGATAGCGACATGCCTTCGTCGATGTCCACGGCTAGCACATCGGCGCAGATGAAGTTTTCGTTCTTGCGGCTGTCACGGTGCTGCGCACAAAATGGATGCCCTTCGTTGATGATTGCGGCAAGCTCACGAAGCGTCATCTCAGCGTTTTCGCATTCGCGAGTAAGGACGCCGAAAGACTTCCTGTCCCCTTTTTCAATCTTGTTGATGATGCGCCGATTGACGGCGACTTTGAGTGCTTTGAAAGCATCTGGCATGGTGGTTCCTTTTTGTTATTTTTGCGGAACCACATAGGGTGAATTCCGCTTCGCCTTGATATAGCCGGGTTACCTATTCCGACTGAGGTATTCGGCAGCAGGCCACGAACATGAAGTTAGGTAACTTTTCGCGAAGCGGTGTGCGTGGCCTGCTGCCTACTGCACTCAGGTCTATTTATAGGGAAATATGTGAGGTGGCGTGAAATTGCCGAAAACCTCCGCGTCCGGTGCCCGCTCGCGAGTGCTATTTAGGCCAATGTAAGTACCCCGGTGTTCATCAGCTCATCGAATGCGCGTTCGTCCAGCATCCAGCCGGGTGAATAGCATTTAACGCGCGGACCGGCATCTTCCTTCCGGCAGTTTGGATATTCGCAATAGCGCCCAATCCTATAGCAATCAGGGTCAGATACAGGATGGCTGCCCGTACCGTCTGCCCACTTCTGTATCGCTGGTGCCAACGTAAAAAACTTTTCGGGCGATATAGGGCGAAGCAAAGGGAAAAGAACGCGGAAAATATCGCCGTCGTCCCGACTATTGTTAGTGACATAACTAGCGCATTCAATATCTTTAAATTGGGGCGCCAATTTCAAAATATCGAATTCTGTTGGATAGTCGATTACGATAATTGAAGTCGCATTCGTGTGGTTCATCGACGAAATTTTGGGCCATACACAAAAGCCGGGAAGCGCATAGTTCTCAACTCCGTTGTGAATTGACAATAAGTTCAAGAATGTGCCCCAGTCTACATTGAGTGTACAAGTGTCCCCGCCAAACGGATCTTGCGCAAATAGCACTTTCATCGGGAGTGAAGAATAATGTTCACTAGTGCTGGCGTTAAAAAAGCCCGATGGGATATGAAGGGATTGCTGTGCTGCTGAGTTAGTTTTTTTCATGAGTATCTTTTGAATTTAATGATTAGGTTAAGAAGCAAAGTATTTCTCCCTTCGCCTTAGAATTTTGGCAAGCAGATCCCCCTGCCAGCACCACGGCGAAAAGAAATTTGATGTACGGGAGACGACAGGATGCCGAAACCCTTTAACGCGAAAAGTTAATCTTTATTTTAGTGTTCCACACGAGGTGAGCAATACTGATTGATGCCGGGAGCATCGACGCTTGCCGATGGAAATGTTGGTCAACCATAAACGACCCTACTTTTCCATCACCAAGGGACACTGAGGGCGAATAGTCCACCCTTAGCTTTTTTGACGCGAAGCAAGCAGCTGCTTCGGTTACGCACCGCCGCCTACAGAGAGGGGCGAAATAGTCATCTACGAAGCAGCCATAGATGTTCGAATTTTTCTAGTTAAGGACAACACGACGCGTGGCCAGTAGTACTCTGCAGACAGCACGTATTGTTTTTTAACCATCAAGACTTCTAGAGCCAGCAATCAGCGCCAGGCGATGTCATTGCATCAAGGAGCTTCCGCTTCCGGAATTGATCCAGCGCCCTCTTGTAAAAAAAATATAGCGCGCCAGACTCTTCAGCTCGGTCATGGGTGCCGAATTCAGACTTAACCATTTTTCAATCTCCTGTTAGAACTGCGTTGACGTTTCTTTGCTGGCCTGCAAATCTCCAATGAACAAATAATACATCATATGAATGTTATGATGCAAGTGTTATTTTAAAACATTCGGAAGAAATACTGGAGTCTTGGCAACGTTATGCGCCCCATCCCTCAGTGCAGACGTGTAAACAGGTAAATTGTAGATTTGCCGGAAGCCTAGGCCAGCGCATACGGGGATGCATTTACCCTCGGTTGGGGCAAGAGTTTCATAGTAGAAGATGGAAAATTTTCGCTGAACGCGCTAGATGTTGCGGATGTTTGGTGGACTACCTGGAGGTAGCCCGATGGTGATGCATGTCAATCAGGTGCCAACTGGATCTAACAGTCCCAACGTTGCCATCGCACCTCGGATCTTCTCAAGCGGGGCAATCATCCATATCATTTTCTCGTGGGTTGGGCGCATCTCATTGGTGATCAGGTCATCAAGACATACTCCAAATCCCGATAGAAAACGACTCAGCCCAATTATGCGCGGACCAAGGCCACGGCCACTCTCAACCCCAATCGCTTCGCAGAACTCGTCGGCACTCAGGTCTCGCCCGGCGATGGTTTCAAGGGCACTGAAGAACTTCGGTATTCCTCGGCGCACTAGCTCTCGCTTAGGAGGTGCCAATGGTAAGAGTGCTTCCTGCCGAGAGAGATACACAGTGCCTTCCACGGTCTGGAAAGGCGTTGCTGACGCGGTCTGTAGAGGCCTGAAGGCCACCTGAGGCAAGTGGGCTAAGAGCGCAGCAACCTCTTCAACCGTCTCGCATTTCACCTCGACGCCGTTAATAGGGACCAGATACATGTGCTTCACCTTGAGTTCGTAACTTATCTACCATTGTATCAGATGATTCATAAGTATGTCATGGCTGTTTGTATATGACTCCTGTGGACGGCTTGGGGGACAACAGGTTCACTCTCTGTGTATAGCTGGATCGGTGCTGTGTTATCCATTCTCTATCTTTTGAAAAGATAAATACCTGCAGCCTGACATTACAACCCACAGGCTGAAGCGGAGAAGAATATGGAAAATTTACATCAAGAGCAACAATCAGTCGCCATCAACACTGGCACAAGTGGTGGTCTCCACCGCACAATCGAAGATCAAGAGCACCCGGTCAAGCGACCAATCTGGATGTTGGCTCGAGACTGGCTGGCAATGTTCAAGGCGCCGGAATTTGGACTACGGTCCCTCGATCTTTCCCTATATGGCTGGAAGCAGCATGCCAACATCGTCATTGCAGGTAGGCCCGGCACCGGTACTGCGGACCTGGCAATGACAGTCGCCGAAGCTTTCGCCACCAATCATGGCGAAGTGGTTTGGCTAGGACTGAAAGACGATCTGCGAGGCATGTGCGAGCGAATGATCTTCCGTGATGCGGCAATCGAAATTAGCACGTCTGGCACGGTCATTCTCGACGATGCTGACCGCCAGAAGGTGGCCACTGCGCATAGGCGCATCGTCGAGCTGCCGATCCACCTTTGCGACGTTGATCAATGCGACGGATCGGCTGTGGAGCTGGAGTTCTTGACGGCTGTCACGTCAGATCGACCGACACTCATCGTCATCGATGAGTCGGTATTCCATGATTTTGATCTGAACCCTTTTGACGCACTTGTCAGACGCGTGAACTTGTTCCGCATGCTCGACGAACTGCACAAATCAAATCGGGATTGGCGAGTTCTGTGGCAGGTGCCAGTCGTCAACTCCCTCGACACAGACTTCGACAGCGCGCCAACTCTGCTGGACCTCAGCGAACCGAATGTTGTCGCTTCGGCTAACGTGGTGATGATCACGCACACGGACATCGACACCAACTCCGAGTTAATGATTTTGAAAAACGATTTCGGCTCGACCGACACGATACCGCTGAATTACTTTCAAGCGCTTTCGACCTGGAGCGAACGTGACGACCGGACGAACTGCTGATATGAGCCTCGGAAATTTAGCCATTGCCCCACTTGGCATGCCATCGCTTTTTGCTAACATTGGGCATTGGGTGCCGGGTGCAAACTATGTCATCACTGGCAAACCTGATACCGGCGCTGAGGACTTGGCATTGTCGCTGGCAGAGAAGTTTGAGTCCGACGGCGGACACGTCGTCTGGATCGGCGTCAGTGATGGCTTAGATCGCATATGCGAACAGCTCATGTTCAAGAAAGCGGGCATCGGACGCGATCCCACTGGCGCGCCTGTTCAGCTCGACGCCATCGGACAAATCAAACTGGCGTATGCGCGCGAACAGGTCAGCAATATGTCTGCGGCCTTCTGCAATGTCGATGAATGCGGCGACATCGAACTCGAACAGGAATTTCTTGCGTCAGTATCGCCCTTTAAGCCGACGCTCATCGTGGTCGAGGAATCGATCTTCGACGAAACGACGCTCAACGCGTTTGAGGTGCTGGGCCGACAAACTCATGCACGGCGCATGGTCGATGAACTACGCAGAACGAATCCGATGAGTAGCGTGCTTTGGCGCTTGCCGATGTCGAATACTACAGACTTGGGCAAGACCAAGCAGCGTCCATCACTCGACGATCTTCCCGACGCTGCCAGCACCATCCGGCCAGAGGTCGTACTGTTCACCCACCGCGATGCTGGGCCAGCATCGAAACACAATTCCGAACTGATCGTAAGCACCAACGCATATGGATCGACCGGCACTGTGCCGATGGACTTCGACATCAAGCATTCGACTTGGCATGAATTCCATGCTCGGGGGTGAGCTGCTGCGATTAGTTAACTAGTGGGACAGATCGACCAACGGCAACCTGAACACGCCAGGTAGACCCATCATCAGGCCAGACCTTACACTACCTTTCCATAAGGTTGTGGGTTCAGGGACGTTCCTGATCGTGCCTTGATGCTGGCATGAATTAGGGCTGCTGGCGATCTGGGGTGGGGCGACTGGTCGAGTCTGGTGACAACACGGCGCTCCATATACTACACAGTCTACCGATTGTGTTGTCCCCTCCAACAGCCCCGCGCCGTTCGCTCCTGACGTATACTATCTGGTCCCGAGAGGCGAAGCTATACAGTTCGCGGCATCCCTGCTGACCAGACCTACGGCAGCGATGGACTCGTCCATTCAACAATCAAGAGCAAATATGCTGGGAGCGATTTTGTGGCTGATTACCAAATACTGAAGATCACACTTAAGGATGCAGGTCAGAATGAAACGACTTACTTCGGCCATGAAGTTGTTGGAAGTCGAGCCCTTGGCGGCAACCTCGAACCACCATACCCAAAAGAAAAGATCATTAGCGTTCACGCTTACTATGCAAAAAAAAAGGGCAATGGAGGCACTCGACTTGATATGGCTGCTTCCAGAGCAGAGGCAGTCAACGTTCAGATTCTATACAAGGATGAGCTACTCAATAGCACTGTGACAGACGCCAACATGATAAAAAAGGACTTGATCGCAAAATTTGCAGAGGAACATCCTCTTGATTGGAGTGATCGGTTGTTGAACGAACGATTTTTGCCCCCCGAAATGAGAAACATTCGCGCATATCACCTGCGCAAAAAATAGCTCCAAATAGGCTCGCGCTTGTCGCTCACGTTGAGAAAACGTAGAAACGATGCCAGACAAGGCAGATAGCCGAGCATGGCATCAGCCTATCTGAGAACGTGCCGTAAGGTAGATCTGGCTCCGGCAGGACGCTGATCATCGCCAGCGCCTGCCAAACTTCTAGATACTCGTCAGCCGACAATCCTGCCTTGATATTTTCGCTGGCCGGCTTCGAGTGCAGCGCATCGACGGTGTGCTTTGACATGATGCTGAAGCCGAAAATCGTGAGCCTGTCATGGCTCCAGCCGATGGCATGCGCGCCGAACGTCCGGTTGTAAAATCGGCGCATAGCGAACAACGCTCGGTACATAACGGTGATTTTCACATCGCTCGGCATCATGATGATCACCGGAACAGACGGCCAACTTGATTTCCATTGCCAACCCGACGCCCCTGCCATTCGAACGTGTACTTCGACGATGAGCAGTAATACCCTAGCGGTGTTCCGTTCAAATCGTACGCGACCAAGTTTCCGTTTGATCGAGTTTCAGTGAATCCAATCCTGCGACCACAGCCATCAAACAACGCTGTGGTTATCATCGCATCATTCTTCGCGGAAAGAAATTTGCCCACAACAGTCGGAATTGCATGGGCATGCTCGTTACTGTAGAACCGACATCGCATGCTGCGCTGAGACTAACAATTTCCTCAAAAGCCACGGTCCTCGTCGCGAGAACTTTCTCCTGTGACGGCGTGGTCGGGATCACTGGTACTTGCGCGACTCGCGATCCGCCGCCACCGCCGCAACCATCAAGCATGCTCATTGTAGCCAAAATGGCCGTTGTGTTTCGCATGTTCATTCAGCCTCCCGAGTAAGTTAATCTTTCCAAAATGCAAATTTATTGTATCTCAATCATCACTATACTTAAACCAAATGCGATAGACTCAGCCTGATCGGTCTAGGTGCTGGTGGGCGATGTCCAGCAGAATGCGGGCACTCCTAACATTGATGAAAAAGCGGCCTTCTCAAAACGCCTTTAGCTCGCCCTGCGCCGAGGCTCGGAGCCAGTGAAGGGCGCGACTGAACTCGCTTTGAGATTTAACCTGCGATATGCCGGCGAAGCCGTCAAAGTGCAAACGGCACATAAGTGGATAACGGGGCGAGCCATTCCAACTAACGACAAACTGGCGACTATCGCGAAATGGCTGAACATGGATGCATTGGCTGCCCTACCGGCCGCCTTCGAAGAAGACCGCATCAACCGAGACGTAGCTGTCGAAGCCAGCACCCGAACTCATTGCCCTAGCTGCGAAAATTCCAGCTCTCCAGCCGCATCAACGTTATCTGGTCGAAGAGCTGGTCGAGCAGTTGCTAGAGGCGCTGTAGTTTTTTAATTACCGAACCAGAGAAAGCATATCCATGCACTACGATTCTTTTGAAGATGTTATGAACGGCCTTGCAAAAAAGAAGCGCACGGCGCATCTGTTGCTCGGTAACGGCTTCAGCATGGCATATGACGATTCGATTTTTTCTTATAATGCTCTGTTCGACTTCGTTGCAAGTCTTAAGGACCCATTGCTTGCAGGGGTGCTTGGGGCAATGAAGACCAAAAATTTCGAACTAATGATGGAGCAGCTCGATGCGTTCTCTATTCTCATAGATGTCTTCGGAGGCGACAAAGCCCTTAAAGCCAAAGTAAAAGCCGCCCATGATGGCCTCAAAAAAAGCCTGATAGACGCGATCAAGTCGTTGCATCCAGAGCACGTTTTCAAGGTTCCAGATGAGAAAAGCGCGTCATGCGCTAGGTTCGTGGGCAGATTCCTCGAAACAGGTGGATCAATTTTCACGTCGAATTACGACCTTCTGCTTTATTGGGTGTTGATGCGCAACGGAATCCCCAATGCCTGCGATGGCTTTGGCCGGGATCTATTGAACCCCGTTGAAGTCGAAAATGGAAAGGAAGAAGCACAATGGTCTGTCCTGCGCTGGGGGCCTAATAGATCCAAGCAGAATGTCTTCTACGTGCACGGCTCACTACCGCTCTTTGATACGGGTACTGATGTCGAGAAGGAACAATACGACGAAGCTGGCTATCTCTTGGAAAACATCAGTACCAGAATCGATTCGAACGATTACCCGGTGTTCGTCACTGCTGGAACTGGCGATGAAAAGCTAGCGCAGATTCGTGCCAACCCCTACCTCGCTGATTGCTACGATCACCTCAGCAGCGTCGATGGTTCAATCATCACTTTCGGCTTCGCCTTTGGTGACAGTGATCTCCATATTGTAGAGGCCCTGAATCGTGCTACGCACTTCCCGTCTAAAGATGTTCCCAAGCTCTGGAGCATCTACATCGGTGTCTTCTCCGAAGCCGACAAGAAGCGTGCAACTGCGCTAGAGATGCTTCTGCACGCCAAAGTCAACACGTTCAACGCTGAGACTGCCAGCATTTGGGGGTAAAGGCTCAATAGACCACAGTTTCCTAAGGGTTGAACTGCCAGGGGCATCCCTGATATGTCTCGATGTTGGACTGAGCCGGGTCTGCCGACAGTCTAGGCCGACGCGTTTTCCGTCTAGATAGACAGCTGCCTCCACAAAACGAGAATTGCCGTGGGCACACTTTGCTTAGGGCGTTTGCAGGAACCAACGGCCTCCTCAGCGGCAGCGATGTCAAAACAGTGCTTGCTTCTTGTATCCGAGGTAGACTAGGAATATCCTTTGTGCGTCGATTCCTGAAAATGGCTTCACGTGATCTACCATGCAATTAATTGATAAATCATCGCCCACGAATGACGCCCACCGAAAGGTGACACTTCGCCTAGGAATCGTGGGAGGAGCCCGCATAGCGTTCAGAACATGCTTACTTCCAGCTCGACATCTCGGAATTAATTTGGTTGCATGGGGAAATCGTACAGAATCCAAGCTGCAACGTTATCGCCCCTTCACCAGCCCACGCACCAAATTTACTTCTATCGATGCGGTGATCGACGACCCAGCAATAGATTTAATATATATTGCTCTTCCGCCAGAAATCGCAGCAATCTATGTACGCCGGGCTATCGAAGCGGGAAAGAGTGTACTTCTCGAGAAACCGGGATTCATAAAAAAAACTATTGCCGAATCTTTGTGCGACGCTGCGTTTCAGAAAGGGGTTCACATTTTCGATGGTCATTGGCAAACTCACACCACTGCATTCCGCGATATTGTTAGTATCGAAAATAGCAATTCACCGCCTGATGCGATGATCATTTCTATATTTCAATCCAGGCCTACACATGATGACCACTATCGGACCGCACTTTATAGACAGGGCGTGCTCGGCGTCGACATGCTTTCGTATGGATTTGTTCTGCTTGACCGCTGTGCGCCTTTAAGCGTCGGACGCTCTATGACAATCCAGCGATGTTATACGCCGAACAACGCAGCAATAAATATTCCGGGGCAATGCCCATCGCGGATCTACTATAGAACTTCCAGCGTCTCGAAGAATAGGATTCGCCTAATCTGGAAAAATCAGTCTATTGTATATGAGAATCTTTTTAATCCCAATAAGCAGGTAGTGAAAATTAGCCAGAAGCAGGGCAATAGAGTTGTCAGATTTTTCGATGATCTCGATCCATTTATTGAACAGTTGCGAGATGTGGCGTTAAAAATAAACACTCCTCCTAAATATGGCGATAGACACCCCATAATCTCGCTCGCGACGGATAACGAATGGTTGGTTAAATCACTTCGTGATTTCCGCTAAGGAAAAGTAGTGACGACTCTCTTTTCAATCAGGCGTGCTGTCCAATCTGATGCAAAAGCAATCTCACATCTTCACATATCGGTGTGGAAAACAACATATTCCGGAAAAATATCTGACGCCTACCTGAATAAACTAGACACTACTAACGCAATTCATCGGCACCTAACGACTATTAAAGATGCAAAAACATTAAGCTTCGTCGCAGAGAACGCTTCCGGAATTTTGGGAATGTTATATTGTGGCTCACGACGGAACACAGAATTACCGTTCGATGGGGAAATTTATTCGGTGTACGTAGCGACTGAACAACACCGAAATGGCATAGGCTCAGCTTTGCTTCACCATGCAATAGCTGAAATGCGTCGCATGGGTCTGTCCAGCTATGGAACATGGGTGTTGGAGAGCAATTTTGACGCTCGAAAATTCTACGAATCGCTTGGCGCACGTTCCTGTGGAGTTAGATCAAGAATAAAGCTTGGAACCGAAGAGTATGACGAAATCGCCTATGGTTGGAAATAAACAAGAAACTCAAAACCCTCGTCTAAAGACCATGAATGTGTTGTTCGCCGAACTGAGCCGATCCCTTCGGCGTCACGAAATAAATCAGAGAATATCGTGTACCGCACTCGCACTGAATTGGCATTCGGTCAACCGAATGCCATACGGGCGGATATCCCAACGTCCTTGCATGAGTTCCGGCAAAAAGCAACGGCAAATCTTCTGGACGCGGGTTCAAACTTGCAAGATTTGCATAATTTCTTCCAATCTCATCAATCGGCAAACCTGCCCCCTCACAACCTATACGAAACTGTTCTCCATCTGGGTTTAAACTGTTAACAAGGACCGAAAAAAAAGCTCGATCATAGTGAGGTGGCGCGAGATAGGGAGCGTCGCCGTGGTCGCGGTAGCGCCAAACTTTAATCATCGAATTCGCCGATCTAAAAATCCCCCCACCGAGCGTATCAGCACATCTGGCGTCGCAGGCGCTTTTTACGGCCTCCAATATCTGCCAAAAATCTTTGAGAAATTCTGGAACTCGCGTTCTGCTTAACACCGTACCTAGCGTTCCACTAAAATATTGATGCCCGTGGGTTTGATAAGGACCCACGGCTTGATACATTTGTTGCAATTGAACAAGAGCAAGCCCTGAAGAATCACGCTCTGCGGTCGTTTTTGCAATGGCATCATCGATCGCAGCAACCTCACATAGATTATTATCTTCCTCGACGAAGGCAATCAACTCACTGAATAATGCGTACAATTTTGAATAATCTTCAAAAATAGGCGCCAATGATATCCACTGCCCCGCCTTCAATCTAGCGTTACAGTCTGGAAGCAAATCAATATCAATCGGTCCCATTAGGCGCTACGGATTAGGGTTTAAAATTTTTGAAGAAAGAGAATTCCATTCTGCAAGGTCGTATAAGCGTATTATTTCCGACTGTTTGAACGATTCAAGATCTTTACGGAGGTCGAAAGTGATGACCCTCATTTGTGGAGCGGCTAGATCGCGAGATGATGCGATTCGATACTCGCTTTTTGCAAAAGCCGGAACCACAGTTCCGTCTTCGAGCGTCCAGGTGAATGTCATCTCACCCAGGAAGGTTCCAGGGACAGAAGCAGGATTCCAGAGTTCAGTCAACGGAGATATTGATTGAATCGGACTCGGTATTGAGGTCTTCCCCTTTACTTCAAATGTAATCAGTTCGTTCGAAGTACCTCTTGCCGAGGAATAATACCGTGTTGAGAGCTTTCCAAACCGGCCCATATCAAGATCCCGAATGGTTTCGAAATCTAAATGAGGATCCGCAAAGGGATTCTGTGCTGCGCCCAACGAAACCGCCTCAGACGGATATCCGGTAATCAGAACGTAGGATAGAATCTCAGGCTCAAATCCAGACGGCATGGTGTTACGTTTAAACATGGGGGAGGCCGAACAATAACCTAAACCATCATTTAGCTCCAGCTCTCCGTCCATCGAAAAAATCCTCCCGTTAACGTCACAATTTATTTTTACCGGTACGATTCTCATAAATCCCCCCATTTTTCGAATGACAACACGCATATATAGAACACACTAATTTCGAGAGGTTGAAGCCCCCAAAGTCCAAACAATTGTGTACCAGATCGTCGCACTCGCACATTGCATCGTCCCGAGTCACCACGCGTTGAACTTGCCTCGTTGGTACCATTCAGTTAACCATAAAGAGAATAGTGCGATGTCTTCCGACTGGATTGCCTAATTGGTTTAGGTTTCTATCAAGCCTTCAAACGTAAGGACACTCAACCTTCAATAGCGCCGCCCTCAATTGAAGCCAAGCTATGTTCATCTACCGGGCAGCTAAGTTGGAAAATTTTTCGGCAATCTTCGCAAGCTTTCACACGAGAAACAAGGGATAACCTAGAATGTATGCGTCATATCAATCTCAACTGACGTATGACGGAAACCCGGTGTAACTCCCCGACCTATTGATATGGCGCTGGCAAAACCCACCCATGGCGACGGAGAATCGAACTCCAAACCAATATCGGTCGATGCACCTGCCCCGGCTCGTCGCGTTCGCAGCAGATTGACTAAAATTGTTCGGTCTTTGTCGATGTTATAGTCCAACTCGGTGTATCCACTCTGTCGGTATGCGCCCAAAATTTCCGATGAATTGTTGTAATGCTTGACGTCGAAGAAGGCGACGTACGACCATGATTTTCCTACATCATTTGTCAAGAGCAATCGACCGTGTTGCGTATAGCTTTGTGTCCCGATATCTCCTTTGGTCGGCACGCTTCCCCCAACTGTGGCCAGAGCTGACGGAGCGATCTGCCGGATAACATTGAACTTGATGTCGGCGACGCCATTAACCGTAGGCATGCTTGGGGTCGTAATTCGCGAAAAACCATCTCCCGCAAGCTGAAACTTCCACCAATCGCTGCCAGTGGTCTTATAGCTCCAGTCAAACGGAATGTTGAGCGTCTTGGAATCATTTTCATCTTTATCATAAGCACCTCCCAAGGTCAGCTTGATTGTTGGCTGGGCAAGCTGCAAGCTTTCAAGGATTAACTCACGAGCCGCGCGACTATCCCTCCTCGCGTCGCGAGCAATTCGCGACGCACTGTCGCTCAGGTCAGCTGCCATTACGCGTGCCGACTGCGATGACGCGAATAGGCACGCCAATACCGTCGCAGATGCCGCCATCGACTTCCCCCGCTGGTGGCGTTCAAAATTCCCGACCTTTTTCAAGGGAGCAGTAGGATCACAGCTAGGCACGTTCAATAACAAAAGTATCATTGTTTTCTCGTTAAACATGCCCCCTCCAGTAGACGATAAGTTTTCCTCGAGTTCTAAAACGTGCACAACATGAGAACTCACAAGCGATTTAGATGTGGTTCTGGATAGCGAACTCCTCGCATGCCACTATGCATGCCGTTTTGATGCGACTACTTCCGTCAGAGCCGGCTACTTGCAAGACTCGAGTTATTATAATATAGATAATTTGATCAGCTCTTCAATATAGTCGGCGATTGCGAATAGTCAAGGTAAACAATCCCTTTACTTGTCAATTTTTAAAGTAAGACTGTGTTTGCTATTGCCTGTGCCTATAAGGTTCAATAGGCTACAACGTCCTGATGACGGGGCCGCCCGGGACCGGCAAGACCATGCTGGCGGCGCGCTTTGCCGGCCTGCTGCCGCCCATGACGGATGAGGATGCGCTGGAAGCGGCGGCCGTGCAATCGCTGACCCGGGATT
>Ga0209913_1000432_pt1 | contig 35965 bp, 29 predicted proteins | sample PersoiDNA2013203_FD_185805 | JGI IMG/M metagenome (GOLD analysis project Ga0209913, IMG submission 185805) | Permafrost soil microbial communities from the Arctic, to analyse light accelerated degradation of dissolved organic matter (DOM) -... | ecosystem: Environmental > Terrestrial > Soil >... | reverse complement strand
CGCAGCAAGGCCCGCAGGTCTTCAGGGGTGATGCAAAACTCGTCGGGTTGTTCGGGCGCTTGCTGATGCGGTGACAGCAGGCTGTTGATGCAGGCCTGGGCCTGGTGCGCTTCCTTGAGGCGGCTGAACTCGTCTTCCAGTTCCAACGCCAGGGCCGCGTAGGCCGACCGGCTGCCCATGCGCGCTTGCAGGGCACGCACGGCAGGCATGAAGGCGATATCGGAGTGGGCGCGGCTCATGTGGGATTTCCGTCGTGTGTTTGCTGCGGCAAGACAGGGCAGCGGACGGACGAACTATGGACAGGCTGAGGAGAGAGCAGAGCGCCCATCGAGCCGAATGCAGTCTTCCGGTGCGCGCAATGATCTGCCCGTCCCAGGTTCCATGCCCCAGGCCAGCGGCCCGGCGCTGCATCCCTGCTCATCCAACCCAGTTGATCCACGTTGATTGGGCGTCCTCAGCCTCTTGGCTGTCTGCTCAGGCCCAGGGCCTTGGCCAGTCTTTGGGCGTTGGATCTGCACCGCGCAGCCTGTACTCCCCTACCTAAAATACCGGTGCCGATGACAAGCCGGGCCCAAGGCATCCAACTCAAAATGCGACCATGTCGACGCACTCCCTGGAGGGCTAGAAGGTCACTGAAGCTGTTGGTGTTACTGGAGCTCAGCAAGGCATCATTGGCGCACACAAAACATCAGGAGGAAACCCTTTATGCGAGTCATGTTGGCTTGCGGTCTGCTTTGGGCCGCCCAGTGGGTGGGGGCGCCTGCGGCGTTGGCCCAATCTGCCCCCGTCATCGCCTGCGAGGCACGCAAGCCCGATACCGAGTGGCTGCTGAAAGCGCCGGGCAAGATCGATTGGGCCTGTGGGCAGTCGGTGATGACGCTCAACACCGTGTTGCCCAGCGGGGAGCCCGACTTTGACCCGCTGAAAAGCCAGCTCACGAACGACGGCATGACGGCTGCTTTTTCTGAGGGCGTCTTGCAAGGATTTCGGCTGTGGCACCCAGCGGGCCCACCCGCCCGTCCAGAGGATTCGATGATGGATCTGAGCCCGGTCACCGCCGCAGAGCAGGGCCGTTGGGGCGAGACCGGTGAACTCTGGTGGGGGCGCTTTGCACAGGGCTCACCCCGCTGTTGCCGTTTGAGCAACCGGGGCGCGACCGATCTGTCGCCTGAAAACCCCTGGTGGGTGGTGGTGGGGCAAGAAACGCTGGAGCGGCGCTACAAGGCCAACACCGACCCCAGGCAATACCTGCGCTTTCTGACCGGCAAGGTCACGCCTTGGAGCGACGTATCAGAAAAAGGCAGTGTGCGCTTTGTGCTGGAGTCGGCCAGCTTGCTGCGCAATGTCTACGGCAACTACAACAAATGGCTGCGCCAAGAAAAAGCCAAGGTGCACGACGCCCAAGTTGAGCTGACCCTCGAAAACCAGCTCAGTGGCATCTTGCAGATCAAGGTCGAGACAGAGCGGGGCACCGAGACCGTCAGCCTGCCTGTGAAACGCCAAGTGGATGAAACCCCCAGCGCGCCAGCGCAGCGTTTTGGCGGCTTGACCCATTTCAGGCTGACGCAGGGCTACGTCAATGCCCAAGGCCAGATCCAGAAATGCCGCTACGACACAGACTGCCATTACACCCAGCCCGAACTGCCGGACAAGCATGGCTTGTCCGATCCCAAATACAGGGCGCGTGGGATGTTTTTTGGTGCCGATGGGCAGTATCTGGCCGTTTTGCTGGAGGCCCGGCTGATGCAAGCTGGCCCGGGCAACCCGCAAACCGACATTGGTGAGCGCCCCGGTATTTTTGGGATCGTGGTGCTCAAACGGGTCAAGCTGTGAGGCGCTGATGGCGCCTTGTCTGAAAGACCCTGTTCAGCCGCCAGGTCAGCGCGACAGGCGCAACTCCAGCATCCCAGGCTCCGAGGCCACGGGCACCAGCTCGAAGCTTTTGCCGCCGGCCGTGATCGTGCGGGCTTTGCCCAGTGGCCACACTTTGCCGTCGGCCACCACCACCAGGTCGTCGCGATCCGGCACCAGGCGGGTGATCAACACGGCGTTGTGGATCTTGGAGGCCACCACGCGCGCAGCCTCGCAGTTCTCTGGGGCGGGCGCCCCGGGGCAGTATTCGATCAGCGCGGGTACGAACCAAAGGCGGTGCTTTTCGAGGAGCTTGCGGATACCGTCTTGTTGCTTGCCCGCTTGACCGCTCAGCAGGCGATCCTGCGCGGGCAGCTCGTCTGGCATCGCCAGCAAGATGTCTGGGTGCACTGATGGCAGAAACAGCACCGCCTCCAGCATCTGGCTCACCGGCCCCATGGGTGCAGCGAAAGCCCGTACCTTGAAGTTGCCCGACTGCACCAGGCTGCCCGCCAGCGGCATGGCCGAGGTACTGAAGTCGTTCTTGCCCCACTCCGGGCGGCGCCAGGATTGCTGCAGCGTCACCTTCTGCGTTGAGCCGGCTGAAGCCATCATCGGCGCCGGTATCACCACGCCTTTGAACTCGAGGTCGGCCTTGCCCTCCAGAAGCGGAGCCCAGTCGAGATTCGGCGAAAAGTCACGCGGTAGCGAGTTGCAGCCGGCGGTGAGCGCCAGCATGGCAAGGCATGCGCCCCAACGAAGGGCAGGGTGGCGACGCGGCAGGGCGCAGGGTGTGGTTGGGGTGGTCATGGAGAAGCTGCTGGGTGATCGTGCAGGTGCGAGCTTAAAGGCACTGCTTTCAGACTTCCTGCATTTTGCACGGCTCCGACACAGACCCAACCTATCCGGCGCGCACCGAGCGGCGATACTTTGTGGCCCGACTCAAATCGACGACCCGCCTCCATGAGTGTCCCCGACATGATCCGACCATTGAACCACCTGTCGCACATTGCTATTGCCGCCGCCTTGCTGGTCGTGGCCCCTGTATCGCCGGCTTGGGGCCAGGCCACCGGGTCAGCAGGGGCTGCACCGGCGCCGGCATGTGCCAGATCGTCGACGGACACCGACCCTCTCACTGCCGTGCGTGACCTGCGGTGGCAGGGGCGCAAGGGCGTGGCCCGTGCCTGCTGGGTTGGCGGCCAGGGTCGCCAGGGCAATCAGGTCGTTTTAGAGCTTCAGGTGGAGGGCCAGCCTCTGCTGCGACAACCAATTTCAGCAGACCAGGGCCTGGAGGGGGCGTTGGACGAGTTGCGCTTTGACAACACGCGCTTCGCGCTGTCCGAACGCCCAGAAAGCGGCCTGACGCTTGGCCTGCGACTGATCACCCGCAACCGAGGCGCCCAGATGGACGACCGCTTCGAGTACCTGTGGCTCTACCAGTTCGACGGCAGCCGGCTGCGGCGCGTCTTTGAGATGACGGCAGACGAGCGTTCTGACTTTCGGGGCTGCAACAACGAATGCGCCCCGGCAACGCTCGGCCATTCGGTCCTGATCGTCCAACCCGGGGCAGGGCAGCACGGCCTGCACGACCTGCGCCTGCGACAGAAGTCGTGGACCGAAGGCCCTGGGGGCAAGCCGGTGGGTAGCGTGCCGCCATGGAGCGACCAGATCTACTTTTTTGACGGCGTCAGCTATCAGCCCCGGCAGTGATTGGGACAACGCCTCCCCCCCCTTGAAAACGACGGACAAGCCATGCGCAAGACGCTGTACACCCTTCTGACGAAACACCTCGCCGCCCTCGCGATTGTGTTTCCCGCAGGCGCGAATGCGTCCAACCTGGATGCTGATTGCTACACGATCCCACTTCCAGCCACATGGGCAACGGTGGCAGACTCGATCGAACTGAGCACCGGCTTGGAGGGCATGGAGGTCGTGGTGAGTTGTGTCCGGGGCAAAGGCAGACCTGAGCCCAAAGACCAAAGGGACGAACTGATGCGACAGCGGCTGGACAATGAAGCCCAGTACCAGCGCCATTACGGCAGCGCTCACAACATGAGATTGCTTCAGCCGATGAAGCGCCGCAAAGTGGCTCGCTTTGAAACCGAGATCTTCAGTGTGTTCGAGCACTCCGATGGGACTCGCTTCCTGCGGTACGCCTTCGTTCATGAGCGCTCAGCCGTCGTTGCCGAAATCACGTACCGGCCGTTGCAGCAAGAGGTGGTCGATCGCTTCATACGCGACAGCCTCAGCCGTGTTCGCTGGAAACCCCACTCTGATTGGGATGCTGCTGATTGAGCTTGCATGCCCGTGGTCACTCCATCAAAGCGGGCTTCCCCCAGTTTCCCGGACGCACCGAATGACATGATTTGTTTCAGTGCGGGGGCGGTGGAATCAGGCCGTGGTGTCCCGCACCGGGCGGGGTGATCGCGATCAAACGGCTGCGCGCGCTGCACCGAATGCGTCACTGCTGTACCCAGGGGCATGAAACGACTTCTGTTGGGCGTTGAGGTGAGGCCTTCCCACGACCAGGGTGGGGCCCGGCACCTGCGATGGATGGGAAGGAATTTCGATATGCCACCTGCTCATAAGGGCGGTATCAGAATGAACCCATGTACTTCAACACCTCCGGGATCGAGGTCGCCGCCATTGTCCCGATCGGCGCCGCCTTTGTCGTGTCCTTTCTCACCTCGATGGTTGGGGTTTCGGGGGCGTTTCTGCTCGTGCCGTTCCAGATGAGTGTGTTGGGCATCACGTCACCCTCGGTGTCGGCAACCAACCTCGTTTTCAATGTGATCTCGACCCCAGGCGGCATATGGCGTTTCGCTCGTGAAAGGCGGCTCGATTTCAGGTTGGGATTCCTGATTTCAGGTGGGACCTTGCCCGGGCTTCTTGTCGGATGGTGGATTCGCAACCATTGGCTCATGGACGTGCACCGTTTTCGCATTTTTGTTGGCGGTGTTCTGGCTTTGCTTGCGGCTCGGATGATGCTGGCTGAGCGCACCGCTGCACCCGAGTCGCGTGTGCAGCATCCACCCCAGCGTGATGTGTGGGTCACCATGGCACTCGCCCTGTTCGTTGGCGTTGTAGGCGGGACCTACGGCATAGGTGGGGGTGCGCTCATGGCCCCCGCACTCGTGGCTTTCCTGGGGCGGCGCATCCATGCGGTCGCTGGTGCCACATTGCTCGCCACCTTGGTCACTTCAGTGGCTGGCGTCTTGATGTATAGCATCTTGAGCGGGCCTGACGGGACAGCTTCTTCGCCCGATTGGCCGCTTGGCATTCTCTTTGGCGTCGGTGGTCTGGCGGGCACCTACATGGGGGCAATCGCTCAAAAATCCTTCCCGGAAGAACTCTTGCGCGTGGGCTTGGCCCTGCTCGTTGCTGCACTGTCCATCGGCTATTTTTTGCAGGCACTGCTGATGTAGCGCCTTGATGACGGGTGCTGGCCACGTCCGGCCCCAGGCGTTGGCGCACTTACCCTGAGGTGCCCACCTTCGCCGAGTCAGGCTACAAGGACCTGGTCATTGTGGGCTGGTTTGCCTTGCTGGCTCCGGCTGGCACGCCGGCGCAGACGGTGGCCGATCTGAATGCCGAGGTCAATGCGGCGCTGAAGTCGGCCGAGGTCATCCAGACCTTCCAGGAGTTCGGGCTGGATGCCGTGGCCTCATCCCCCGCCGACACCCTGGCGTTGATCCGGGAGGATTTCAACCGCTGGGGCCGAACCATCCAATCGCTTGCTTACGTGCAGGAGGACTGACATGGCCAGCTTTGACGAGTACGAAAAGCACGACGCCCTGGGCCTGGCCGCTTTGATCCGCGCCGGCGAAGTCAGTGCCACCGAGGTGCTGGAGGCGGCCATCGCACGCATCGACGCGCGCAACCCGTTGGTGAATGCAGTGGTCCATCGCCTGGATGCTCAGGCCAGGGCCAGCGCCGCCGCGTTGTCTTTGCGTTCGGCCAGGGCGTCGATGCGGCCCTTTGAAGGGGTGCCCTGGCTGGTCAAGGATTCGGGCATTCAGATCGCGGGGGAGCGAACCTCCAATGGCAGTCGCTTCTGGCGCGACCATGTGGCGCCTCATGACTCCACCATCACCCAGCGGTACCGGGCCGCAGGGCTCAACCTGCTGGGTTGGACCAACAGTGCCGAGAACGGGTTGTCGTGCGAGACGGCCCCGGTGGCCTACGGCCCCACACGCAACCCCTGGGACACCGAGCGGAGCCCGGGCGGCTCCAGCGGTGGCGCGGCCGCAGCCGTGGCGGCGGGCCTGGTGCCGGCGGCGCATGCCACCGATGGTGGCGGCTCGATCCGCATCCCCTCGTCGTGCAATGGCCTGTTCGGGCTCAAGCCAAGCCGGGGGCGCAACCCCTTCGGGCCCGATGTGGGCGAGGGCTGGAACGGGCTGTCCGTGCACCATGCGATCACGCGCACGGTGCGTGACAGTGCGGCTCTGCTGGATGCCAGCCACGGGCCTGAAACGGGTGACCCCTACGCCGCACCGCCCACGGGCGTGGGCAGCTTCAGCCAAGACCTGTTGAGGCCGCGCCAGGGCCTGCGCATCGCCTTCCAGACGGTGGACCACGCAGGCCAAGCCACCCATCCTGCGGTGGCCGGCGCCGTGGTGGATGCGGCGCATCTGCTGGCTTCCTTGGGGCATCAGGTGGTCGAGGCGCGGCCCAGCTTCGATGCCCAGGCGCTCAAACGGGCCATGTTCGTGGTGGTGGCGTCCAACACGGCCCATGTGTTGCGTGCTCGCGCCCTGGTGGCGGGCCGGCCCGCCAGTCGGGACGAGGTCGAGCCCATCACCTGGCTGTGGGCCCAGGAGGGCCATCGCCTGCCGGGGGTCGACCTGGCTGCGGCGATCAACACCCTGCATGCGGTGGGGCGGGCAATGGGTCGGTTCTTTGAGCAGCATGACGTGCTCTTGACTCCCACCTGCGCCGCGCCCCCACTGCCCATCCGCACGGTCGACACGCGGACAGAGGACTTGGCGGCCTACTACGACGCACTGCATGCCTACAACACCTTCACCACGCCCTACAACTGCGCTGGCGTGCCAGCCGCCAGCGTGCCGCTGCATTGGGCCGACGGGCTGCCCATCGGGGTGCAGATGGCCAGTGGCTTCGGGCGGGACGCAGTGCTGCTCAACCTGGCGGCCCAGTTGGAGGCGGCCAGGCCCTGGTTCGACCGGCGCCCGGAGCGCTGGGCAGGGGCCGATTGGGGGGCCGACTGAGGGGCCGTTTGAGGGGCCGCTTGCGGCGTCAGATGCAGAAGTTGCCCAGCGCCAGCCGCATATCGATGGCGCCGGCCTGGGTGGCTTGCCCATAGCGTTTTCGCCAGGTGCTCGGCGTCATGCCAAAGGCTTTGCTGAAGTTCTGTCGCAGAGCCACGGTGGAGCCAAAGCCCACCTGACGCGAGATCGCGTCCACCGAGCTGTGGCTTTGCTCCAGCAACTCGCGCACGCGGGCCAGCCGCTGCGCCAGCAACCACCGCTGCACCGTGGTGCCCGTCACCTGCTTGAAGCAGCGCGTGAAGGTGCGCGGGCTCATGGCGGCCCGCTGTGCCAGGCTGGCCAAGGTGTGTTCCAGGTCCAGATGTGCGCCAACGTCGTCCAGCAGCTCCGTGAGGCGAGAGCTCTTGCTGGTGCGATCAAAAGGCTGTGCCAGCACCTGCGCCTGATGGCCCTGCCTGTGGGCCGCCAGCACGAGGCGTTGGGCCAGTTGGGACGAAACCGCGGCGCCGCACACCCGCCCCAGCAGATGCAAGCAGCAGTCGAGGGCCGCGCCGGTGCCGGCCGAGGTCAGGATGTTGCCGTCATCGATATACAACACATTGCGCTCGACGGTGACCCGGTCGAACCTGCGGGCCAGCTCATCGGCGTAGGCCCAGTGGGTGGTGGCCCGGTGTTGCTCCAGCAAACCCGCCTCGGCCAGCACAAAGGTACCCAGGCACAGCCCGACCAGTGTTGAGCCTCTTGCGCTGGCCTTCTGCAATGCCTGCAGCAAGGGGGCCGGGGGGCGGGTGTAAGGCGCAGTCCAACCCGGAACGATCACGATGTCTGCGTCATCGAGAGACTCCAGCCCCTGCAACTGGGCAAACTGCAGCCCTGCAGCCCCTTGAACAGGGCCGGGGCTGGCCCGGCAGTACCAGAAGTCGAAAGGGGGCACGCCAGGATGGCGTTCCCCGAAAAGGGTGCATGGAGCGGCCAGATGCGCCGTGCTGATCTGATCGAATACGACCACGGCGATCCTGGGCAGGCGACGAGGGGGGATGGACGGCGGCATGGTGGCTGACATCGATGGCTGGCGCGACAGGGTGCACCCAAAAAATTGGCCGTCAGATGTCGCCATCTGACGGCCAGTTCAAAGGCCCGACGGAGTCGGCGGGCCAAAGCTCACCCCCGCGAGCCATGAAGTGTCACTGCTGATGGGCGGGCTGACTGAGCAGCCACTCAACTTCAGGACATGGCGCCAGTGTGCCGGGGGGCGGATCCGTCGTGAACGAATCCGTGTGCATATCCATAGTCGGGAATCAAGGCTGGGTGGTTGCTTGACCGCTTGGCGCCTCAGACCTCAGCGCACCACGATGCTGGTGGGCGTGCTGCCGCCGCTGGCCACGTTGGTGATCAGGCTCAGGTCGCAGCTGGTGCCCACGCTGTACACCGAGATGGTGGAGGCCCCGCTGTTGGCCACGTAGGCAAAGCGGTCGTCGGGCGACAGGGTGATGGCCACGGGGCTGCTGCCGGTGGCCACGGTGGAGCTGGCCAGGGCGGTGGGCACGCCCGAACTGATGATGTATTGCGACACGGTGCTGTCGCCGCGGTTGGCCACGTAGGCGCAGCGGCCGTCCGAGCGCAGGGCCACGGCGTAGGGGGTGGTGCCGGTGCTGACCGAGGCGGGCGACAGAGCGGTCAGCTTGCCGGTGCTCGAGTCGATGCTGTAGGCCAGCAGCTTGGCGCTGCCGGTCAGGACGGCATACAGGTACTGGCTGTTGGTGGTGGCCACACTGCGTGGGGCGCTGCCGCTGCTCAGGCTGTAACTGGCGGTGCTCAGCGCGCTCAGGTTGCCGCCCGAGCCTACGCTGTAGCCGGTCAGGGTGGCGTCGCCCGAGTTGGCGGCATACAGGTACTTGCCGTCGGCGGTGGCGGCCACCGAGAGGGGGGTGCTGCCGGCGGCCACCGAGGTGGGGTAGAGCGTGCTCAGCACGCCGGTGCTGGCCACGCTGAACTGGCCCAGCGATTTGTCGGTGTAGTTGGTGCTGTACAGGTACTTGCCATCGGCCGACAGGGTCATGCCACGGCTTTCGCTGACGGCGGCGGTATTGGCCAGCAGGGTCAGGGCGCCGCTGCTGGACACACTGTAGTTGGCGATCACAGGGCTGTCCTGAAAGCTCACATAGGCCTTCGAGCCGTCGCTGCTCACCACGATGTTGGTGGGCGGGTAGGCGGTGGCGGCGCTGCCACTGCTCGACAGGGCGGTCAGCGTGCCGCTGGAGGTGCTCACGGTGAAGCCATTGACCGTCTCGCTGCTGCCATGGGTGACATAGGCCAGGTAGGCGCGGCAGGTGACCACCACATTGCTCACGTTGGCGCTGGCCGTGCCGCTGGCGCCCGAGGTGACGGCGCAGGTCTGGCCCGTGGGCTGCGACTTGACCGTGACGGCATAGCTGCCCACGCCACTGGGGAAGGTGAAGCTGGTGGCCCCCGAGGCCACGCTCACGGTCTGGCTGCCGGTGGCCAGCACCAGGCCACTGGTGCTCAAGCTGCTGACCGTGCCGCTCAGGGTGTAGTCAGAGCTGCTGCTGCCGCCGCCGCAGGCGCTCAGCAGGGCCGCAGCCAGCAAAGGGGTGAGGGCAAACAGGGCGGGGCGGGCCGGGCGGGCCAGGGTGATTCGTTGGGCGGGCATGGTCTGGGGCTGGTGGATGGGCAAGAGGTAGGTCGTGATCGGCAAGGCGTTCGATGCGGTGGTGTGCAGCGCTGGCACGGGCCGGCGACCGCAGTGCAACGACAAGCAAACGGATCCGCGATCCCTGGGCAAGAGAAGCAAGAAAAGAAAGAGAAGAGGCGAGGCCCGGGCAGCACCGACGAACGGCCTCGCCTCGTCAAGGCCTGCATTGTGCGGAGCAGGGGGCGCGCCTGCCAAGCGCCTTGCAGGGCCTGTGTTGCATGTACCCGACTTGTTGCAAAAACTTCACTCGACGGTACATGGCTGCTCAGGGCTTTGGCCATCGAAGACGGGGGTGGGGCCGGGTTGCTTCACGAATCTATACACCGCACACACATGGGCGCCAAAGGGCCCCTTCAGAATCGGCGCGCGGCCCCGTATCGGAGCTTGCCTTGATTCATCCCGCTGCCCGGGGGCGCCTTGAGGGCACTGCGGGCGGCCCATTCTTGCCTCATGACCTTACGCCTTTCACTGCTGGCCACTGCGGCCTGGCTGACCCTGTTGCAGGGCACCGCACCGGTCTGGGCCGGCACGGCTGCGAGCCCCAAGTCGGCAGCCTCTGCCAACCGGGCCGGTGCCGGCACCGATCGCACCCTGACCCTGAACTTCAGCAACGCCGACCTCGAATCGGTGGCACGGGCCATGGCCGTCATCACCGGGCGTCAGATCCTGCTCGATGCCCGGGTCAAGGGCAATCTGTCGCTCACCAGTGAAGACCCCATGACCCCTTCGCAGGCCTGGAGCCTGTGGGCCAGCGCGCTGCGCCTGCAAGGCTATGTGGTGGTGGAGAGCGGCGGTGTGTACCGGGTGCTGCCCGAGGCCGATGGCAAACTGCAGTCGGCCTCGGTGGTGGCTGGTGCCGAGGGCCCGCGCGACGACCGCATCGTGACCCGTGTGTTCAAGCTCAGCCACGAAAGCGCCAGCAACCTGGTGCCGGTGTTGCGCCCGCTGATCAGCCCCAACAACGTGATCAACCTGAACCCGGGCAACAACGCCCTGGTCATCACCGACTATGCGAGCAACCTGGCCCGCCTGGCCACGCTGATCGAGTCGCTCGATACGCCCAGCGGCACCGATGTGGAGATCATTGCGCTGGAGCACGCGGTGGCGTCCGACCTGGTCAGCACGCTGCAGCGTCTGGGCGATTCGCAGTTGCGCACCGCCAGCGCCGGTGCTGCTGCGCAGACCGGCACGGTGGCGGCGGGGGGCTCGGCCGGTGGTGGCACGGCCAGTGCCACGGCGGGCCTGTCGATCATGGTGGACCAGCAGAGCAACAGCCTGCTGGTGCGCGCCGCCAACCCCGAGCAGATGGCCTTTGTGCGCTCGCTGGCCGCCCGGCTCGACCGCCCCAACACCGGGGTGGGTGTGCACGTGGTGCACCTGCAGAATGCAGATGCCACCAAGCTGGCCACGGTGTTGCGGGCGGCCTTTCCCTCGGCCGACAGCTCGCGCAGCACCAGCAGCTACGGCGGCAGCAGTGGCAGCACGGGGCAGGACAGTTCGGGTGGCTTCTCGTCCAGCATGACGTCGGGCAGCAGCGCCAACACCGGCAGCAGCGGCAGTGGCAGCAAGGGCAGCAGCAGCCCTTCGGTCAATGCCTCGGCCCAGCCCAGCACGGGCGGTGGCATCCAGGCCGACCCCAGCACCAATTCGCTGATCCTCACGGCTTCGGAGCCGCGCTTTCGGGAGATGCGCAAGGTGATCGACCAACTGGATGCTCCGCGCTCACAGCTGTATGTGGAGTCGCTGGTGGTAGAGGTGGACGCCAGCAAGAGCCTGGACCTGGGCGTGCAGTGGTCGCAGCTGTTCAACATCAGCAGCAGCACCACACTCACGTTGGGCACCATCGCGTCGGCCCTCGAGACCATGTCGGGCACCAACATCCTGTCGACCGCCAACGTGATCACGCTCGACAACGAAGAAGCCAAGATCGTGGTGGGCCAGAACGTGCCCTTTGTGACTGGCTCGTACACCACCACCAGCAGCAGCTCCTCCAGCCCGTTCCAGACCATCGAGCGCAAGGACGTGGGCATCACCCTGAAGATCAAGCCCCAGATTGGCGAGAACGGCAACGTGCGCCTCACCATCTACCAGGAGTCGTCTTCGGTGGCGGCCACCACCGCAGCCGGCACCAGCAACTCTGGGCCCACCACCAACAAGCGCTCCATCGAGTCGACCGTCACGGTCAAGAACGGCAAGATCATCGTGCTCGGCGGCCTGATCGAAGACAGCGCCACCAGCGACGCCGGCCAGGTGCCGGTGGTGGCCGACATCCCGGTGCTGGGTGCGATGTTCCGCAGCCTGAGCAAGAGCCGCAAAAAGACCAATCTGATGGTGTTTCTGCGCCCCCGCGTGGTCAGCGATGACGAGGGCACCGAGGCCTTGTCGGCTGAGCGCCGCCAGGCCCTGCAGGCCCGCCAGCGCGAGCTGCCCCCGGCCATCCGCGATGTGCTGGTGCCCGAAACCCAGCCTGCCTGGCCCCAGGGCTGGGATCAGCCCAACCGGCCGGTCAGCCCAGCGGCAGGCCAGCCAGGCACCCCGCCAGCCAGCTCACCCGTGAGCCTGCCGACCAGCCCTGCGGCCGTGCCGCTGCAGCCTGCCGGTGGGTGACAGCGGCGGGGGATGGCTGGACCTGTTGATGCCGATTATGTCTGCTCGGTAAATGTCGATGAATAAATGCATCGGTATTCGTAAAGAAAACAGAACTCCCGGTTAATTAATGTGCAGAAAAATATGCGTTGAATAAAACTGAAGGTATTTTTAAAAAGCCGTGAAAACCTTCTGAGATACTCCGCGCGCCCTCCAATTTTCAGTCTGAATGCAGGAACATCCCATGGACATCAGCCGTCGAACTTTCACCCTGGCCGGCCTGGCCGCCACCGCGCTGGCCGGCTGCGGCGGAGGCAGCAGCTCCAACACCAACCTGCGCCTGCTCAATACCAATGTGAGCTCGCCCAATGCGCTGTCGCTGGAGGTGAATGGCACCGTGATCAGCTCTGGCGTGGCCTTTGGCCAGGCGGGCAGTTATGTGTCGGTGGGCACCGACACCAATACCGTGCGGGTGCTGGATCAAAATGGCACCGCCATTTACAGCTCATCCTTCAGCCTGTCGGGCTCCAGCGGGCCTTACACCCTGGTGGTGGCGGGTTTCTCGGGCTCCACCCACACCACCACCCTGACCGAAAACCAGTCTTCGGCCTCCAGCAGCCGTGCCTACCTGCGCATTCTCGACCAGTGCCCTGACGCTGGCGACATCGACATCTACATGCTGGGCAGTGGTGAAACCCTGTCCAGCGCCACGCCGCTGGTGTCGCTGAGCAGCATCACGCTGGCGGGCTATTACACCCTCAATTCGGGCACCTACACCCTGGTGGTCACCGGTGCCGGCAGCCGCGACGACGTGCGCCTCACGCAAAGCGGCATCACGCTGGCCTCGACCTCGGTGCAGACCCTGGTGCTCAGTTCGGCCGCCGGCGGCGTGCTGGTCGATGCCACTTTGCTGTTGCAACAAAGTACCGTCACCACCTACCGCAACACCCAATCGCGCATTCGTGTGGTGTCGGCTCTGCCGTCCCAGGCCGTGGCCACGGCATCGGTCACCTCCAGCGGCAGCACCATCAGTCTGATGTCGTCGCTGGTCTCGCCCGCCATCGGCACCTACAGCCTGGTGGCCTCGGGCAGCCTGCCCGTGAGCCTGACCATCAACGGCACCACCACCAGCCAGACCGTGGCGCTCACGGCCGGCAACGACTACACCCTGCTGGTGTACGGCGACCCGGCCTCGCCGCAAACCACGCTGCTGACCGACTCGAACCGCCTGCCCACCTCCAGCAGCACCGCCAATGTGCGCCTGTATCACGCCTGCGGTACCAGCACCGCCGCCACCGCCCTGAGCATTGGCTACGTGCCCATCGTCAGCGGCGTCACCCTGGGCACTTCGGGCCTGGGCGTGCTCAGCAACACGCCTTACAGCAGCACCCAGCTCACGGTCAGCGGCGGCGTGTCGTACAGCGCGAGCGACATCGCCGTGGCCTCCAACGGCCTGTACTCCATGTTCATCATGGGCAGCACGGCCAGCCCGGTGGGGCAGTTGTACCGGGAGCGTTGAGGGCCAAGGCCTATCGGTGACCGGCTGTTGAGGTCACCGGAGCCTGTGCTGGCGGCGAAGGGGCCCGTTGTTCGCCGCAATCCATGCGGAGGTTGCGGGTTTTCATAGGGCATGGGCTGGCTGGCCGGACAGGGGCCAGCTCGTCGTGGCGCCATGGCGCAAGAGGGGCACAGGGCGCACCCAGGCGCATCTTTCCTGGCGGCCCTGCGCGGGTCAACAGACCGAAACCTCTGACCTCGGCGCGCCGTCACCCAGCGGATTGCGCGTTCCGTTTTGCAAAGTTCCCCGGGCAGAGGCCTAGCAAAGCCTTCCATCTGGTCGGTTAGCCCGACCACCGTATCGGCGCCTGCATGGGCGCCCGGCCATTCAGGCCCAGAGCCTCGGACTGCCCCCACAATGGACGCCTTTGCACCCGCCACGGCGTTTGGCCTGGGTCGCCTTTCACCTGCTCCACCAATTTCCTCATGCGCCTCCTCCACACCTCCGACTGGCACCTGGGTCAGCACTTCATGGGCAAAAGCCGCCAGGCCGAGCACCAGGCCTTGATCGACTGGCTGCTGCAGCAGGTGCAGGCCCAGGCGGTGGATGCGGTGGTGCTGGCGGGCGACATCTTTGACACGGGCACCCCGCCCAGCCATGCGCGCGAGCTGTACAGCCAACTGGTGGTGCGCCTGCGCGAGGCCGGGGTGGGCCTGCTGCTGCTGGGGGGCAACCACGATTCGGTGGCCATGCTGGGCGAGAACCAGGCCTTGCTGGCCTGTCTGGGCACGCACCTGGTGGCCCAGGCCGCGGCGCAGCCGGCCGATCAGGTGCTGGTGCTGGCGCAGCGCGATGGCACGCCGGGCTGCATCGTGTGTGCAGTGCCTTTCATCCGCCCGCGCGATGTGCTGCAAAGCCAGGCCGGGCAAAGCGCGCAAGACAAGCAGCAGGCCCTGCAGCAGGCCATCCAGGCCCACTACGCGGCGGTGTACCAGGTCGCGCTGGCCCGCCAGGCCGAGCTGCAGGCCCGCCTGGGCCGGCGCCTGCCCATGATCGCCACCGGCCACCTCACCACCCTGGGCAGCAGCCTCAGCGAGTCGGTGCGTGAGATTTATGTGGGCAGCCTCGAGGCCTACCCCTGCGACGCCTTTCCGCCGGTGGACTATGTGGCGCTGGGCCACATCCACCGCCCGCAGCGCGTGGGCGGGCATGAGCACATCCGCTACTGCGGCTCGCCCCTGCCTTTGAGCTTTGACGAAGCCGCCCAAGGCAAGGAAGTGCTGCTCATCGACCTGGGCGAGGCCGGCCTGCAGCAGGTCACACCGCTGGCCGTGCCGCGCTTTCAGGGCCTGCAGGCCGTGCGCGGCACGCTCGATGAACTGGCCCAGGCCATGCCGGCGCTGGCGGCGCAGGCCACGGCGGTCTGCCCTCTGTGGCTGGAGGTCACGGTCAGCCAGGACGATTACCTGCCCGACCTGCCGGCCCGGGTGCAGCAGATGACCGAGGGCTTGCCGCTCGAGGTGCTGCGCGTGCGGCGCGACCGGGGCACCGCCACGGCCCAGTTGGCCGCCCAGGCCCGCGAGACGCTGGACGAACTGAGCCCGCAAGAGGTGTTTGAACGCCGCCTGCAGCAAGAAGACCTGCCGCCCGAGCTGGCCCAGGCCCTGACCGAGCGCTACCGGGGGGTGGTGCACGCTCTGCAGCAAGGCGACGCCGAAGCCGAGGGGGCCGCCGCATGAGGATCCTGCGCCTGCGCCTGAAGAACCTGAACTCGCTCAAGGGCGAGTGGCAGCTTGATTTCACCCGCCCCCCGTTTGCCGACAACGGCCTGTTTGCCATCACCGGCCCCACCGGGGCCGGCAAGTCGACCCTGCTCGACGCCATCTGCCTGGCGCTCTACCACGAGACCCCGCGCCTGAAGACCATCAGCGCCAGCGCCAACGACATCATGACCCGGCACACGGCCGACTGCCTGGCCGAGGTGGAGTTCGAGGTGCAGGGTCAGGTCTACCGCGCCTTCTGGAGCCAGCACCGCGCGCGCGACAAGGTGGACGGCGCGCTGCAAGCCCCCAAGGTGGAGCTGGCCCTGGGTGACGGCACCATCCTGAGCAGCCAGAGCAAGGACAAGCTGCAGCGCATCGAGGCCATCACCGGGCTCGACTTTGCCCGCTTCACCAAGTCGATGCTGCTGGCCCAGGGCGGCTTTGCCGCTTTCCTCAATGCCAGTGCCAATGAGCGGGCCGAACTGTTGGAGGAGCTGACCGGCACCGACATCTACGGTCTGATCTCGCAAAAGGTGTTCGAGCAGGCCCGCCACGCACGCGAGCAACTGGCCCAGATCAAGGCCCGTGCCGATGGCATGGAGCTGCTGGCCCCCGAGGCCCGCGCCGCCATGGCCGCCCAGCTCGCCAGCCTGCAGGAGCAGGCCCAGGCCCTGCAGGCCCGGCAGCAACAAAGCCAGGCCCAGCGCCAGTGGCGGCTGCAACTGGGCCAGGCCGAACAGGCCGCCACCGAGGCGGGCCAGCGTCTGGCCCAGGCCCGACAGGCCCAGGCTGATGCCGCACCCGGCCTGCGCCGCCTGGCCGACAGCGAGCCGGCCCAGGCCCTGCAACCGCTGCAGCAGCAGGCCGTGCAGGCCCAGGCCCAGGTGCAGGCCAGCCTGCAGACCCTGGCCGACCTGCAGGCCCAGCACCAGCACACCGGCACGCAAGAGCTGCAGGCCCATCGCCTGGCCCTGGCCCTGGCCGAGCGCCAGGCCCGGCAGGCGCAACAGCAATGGCAGGTGCTGCAGGCCGAGCAGCACCGCACCGATCAGTTCTGTGCCACCCACGCCCGCCATGCCCGCTGGGGCGATGCCCTGGGCGTGTGGCGCCAGGGCCTGGCCGAACAGGCCCGACGCCAGGCCGAACTGGCCACCCAGCAACACCAGGCCCGGCAGCAGGCCGACGAGCAGGCCGCCCTGCAACAGCAGGCCCCGGCGCTGCTGCAGGCGCTGGCCCGGGCGCAACAGGCCCAGTCCGAAGCCGATGCCGCCGTGCAGGCCGCCCAGGCCGGCGTGCAGCAGCGCCTGGCCGGGCGCAGCCTGGCGCAGTGGCGCGAGCACTGGCAGGCTGCCCAGGGCCGCCATGCCCAGTGGCAGGGCCTGCAGACCCAAGCCCAGCGCCTGCGCGAGCTGGCGGCCACGGCCACCCGCCAGCTCAGCCGCCAACAGCAAGGCCTGCAGCTGCAGGCCCAGCAGGCCAGCGTGCGTGAAGGTCTGCTGGCACGCTACAAGGCCTTGAAGGCCACGGTGGCCGACAAGCAGCAACTGCTGGCGCAAGAGCAGCGCATCCAAAGCCTGGAGTCGCACCGCCAGCACCTGCAGCCGGGCGAGGCCTGCCCGCTGTGTGGTTCACCAGACCACCCCGCCGTGGCGGCCTACCAGGCGCTGGACGTGTCGGCCACCCAGGCGGCCCTGCAAGCGGCTGAGCAGGCGTTGGATCAGGTGCGTGCCGAGGGTGAAGCTGCCCGCGAGGCCCTGGCCAGCACCCAGGCCAGCCTGAATGCCTGGGTGCAAGAGCAGCAAGGCACCCAGGCCGAGGCCGAGCAGGCCCGGGCCGATTGGCAGCAGGCCTGCGAGGCCCTGGGCCTGGAGCCGCAGGCCCGCCCGGATTGGGCCGCCGCCGACGCCCTGGCCCAGGCGGTGGACCACGCCGGCCAGGATGTGGCCGCGGCCCTGCACACCCTGCAACAGGCCGAGGCCGCTGAAGCCGTGCTGCAGGCGGCCCAGCAGCGTGCCCACACCCAGGCCCAGGCCCAGCAAGCTGCGCAAGCCCAGCTGGCGCTGCTGAACCAGTCGCTGCAGGTGGCGGCGCAAAGCCAGGCCGCCTTGGCCGCCACCGTGCAGCAGCACAGCGAAGCCCTGGCCCACCACCGCGAGGCCTTGGCCGCCACCCTGGCCGAAGACGGATTCGAGCTGCCCGAGCCCGCCCAGGCCGAGGCCTGGCTGCAGGCCCGCAGCGCCGAATGGCAGCAGTGGCAGCACAACCAGGCGCGCCGCCAGGCCTTGGCCACCGAGCTGAGCCGCCAGCAAGCCTTGTGCGAGGCAGCACAGGCCGAGCAGGCCCGCTGGGCCGAGCGCTGGCAGGCCCTGCAGCCTGAGCTGCCAGAACCTCAGGGCGGTTTGTTTGATGCCCCGGCCGATGCCTCGCCCATGGGCGTGCCCGAGCCCGCACCCTCACTGGCCACCATGGGGGCCGAGGTCGATCGCCTGAGCCGCGAGCGCGCCGCTGTGCAAGGCCGGCTGACCCAGTTGCAACAGGCGCTGGCCGAGCAGCAGGCCAGCCTGGCCCGGGCCGAGGCAACCTGGCAGGCCGCGCTGCGGGCCAGCCCCTTTGCCGATGCCCAGGCCTATGCCGAAGCCCTGCTGCCGGCGGCCGAGCGCGAGCATCTGCAGGCCCTGCAAGCCCGCCTGGCCCAGGCCCTGCACCAGGCCCAGGCCGTGCACGAGGCCGCGCTGCAACAGCACGGCGCCTTGCTGGCCCAGGCCTTGAGCGAAGCCAGCCTGGCCGAGCTGGACGCCTCGCTGGCCGAGCAATCCCTTCAGCTGGACGAGCTGCGCCAGCAAGTGGGCGCCCAGCAGGCCCTGCTGCGCGACGACGACCAGCGCCGCCAAAGCCAACAGGCCCTGCTGCAGCACCTGGATGCCCAGGCCGCCGAATCTGAGCTGTGGCAGCGCCTGGACGGCCTGATCGGCTCGGCCAAGGGCGATAAGTTCCGCCGCTTTGCCCAGGGCCTCACGCTGGACCACCTGCTGCACCTGGCCAATCGGCAACTGCAGCGCCTGCACGGCCGCTACCAGCTGCGCCGCAAAGGCACGGGTGAATTGGAGCTGGATGTGGTGGACACCTGGCAGGGCGACACGGCGCGTGACACCCGCACCCTGTCGGGCGGCGAGAGCTTTCTGGTCAGCCTGGCCCTGGCCCTGGCCTTGTCCGACCTGGTCAGCCACAAGACCTCGATCGATTCGCTGTTCCTTGACGAAGGCTTTGGCACCCTCGACGCCGACACCCTGGAGGTGGCCCTGAGTGCGCTCGACACCCTGAACGCCAGTGGCAAGATGATTGGCGTGATCAGCCACGTCGAAGGCCTCAAAGACCGCATCTCGGCCCAGATCCGGGTCGAGAAGGGCGGGGGTGTGGGGCACTCGCGGCTGCGCGTCTGATCAGGCGCTTTGCTGTTGCGGCTGAGGGGCTGCCTTGGCCGCCTCCAGCAGTTGGTCGCACGAGGGGATTTCGATCGAGCCATAGCTGATCCGGATCAACCCACTGCGCTCCCAGCCTTTGAGGATCTTGCTCACGGTGGGGCGTGACACGGCCAGGTTGGACGCCAGGTTGTCCTGTGAGCCCCAGTAGACCCCCCCTCCGCTGGTGCGAGGTCTGCTGTGCCGCACCAGCCGGTTGGCCATGCGCTCCGGGATGGGGCGCGACAGCGCTTCTTCTGCCCAACACAGCACCCGCCGGTAGCGGGACGCAACCAGTCGGGCCACGTCGCAGGCCAAGGCCGCGTCCTGCGCCATCAGGTTTTCGAAATCCTCCCGCTGGACGATTCGGAGAAAGGAATCTTCGACCGCCTCGACAGTGAAAACGTTGTCACCTTGCAATAGCAGAAACGCCTCACCCAGCCAGCTGCCGGGCCCCCAATCGGTGAAGCCGAATTGGGGTTCGGTGCTCGACAGGACGTAGCTTCTGATCTGCCCGGTTTCCACATAGACCATCACTTGCTGCTGGTCGTTCCGGTGCCAGATGATGTCGCCCGCCTCGGTGCGCTTCAGCTCTGAAATTGAAAGCAGCTTTTGTCGACTTTGCGCTGACAGGGTGCCGACCATCTTGGGCGGAAAAGCCTTGGGTTGTGAATTGTTAATTTTTGACATTCTTTGTCAAACAGAGATCGAGTTTGTGGAGATGTGACCTGGCTACAACGGATTGTTAAATATTGACAATAATAAGACGATAAAAATGAGTGGGTTGCCTTTGTCCTCAGGAGGTTGATAAGCAAAAATATCAATTAATTATAAAAATATAACTGGAATTATATGATTTGACTTGTGCCCTGCTGGGTGCGCTGTAATATTTTTGTGCTGTCCATCGGCAAGCATGCAAAATTGAAATTGTTTCTTCAGGGCGGGCGCGCGCGTGGACCTGCCTTGGGCAAGAAGGTGGTCAATGGATGCTTGAATGATGGTGCGTATGAATTCATGCCGATCGGAAGCGCCACGTGGCGGCTGGCCAGGTGCCGCGATCCAGAAAATCACCGAAACGGCGTTGCTGAGATGGCATGTGCAGGTCGGTTTATTTCAGAACTTACGGGCCAACCCGGCACAGGTGTTTTCGTTTGAAACCCCGGCCGAACCGCATTCATCGCCCCTGTGTGGATTCATCTCTTCAGTGTCCATCAATGCATTTTTGAACCCTGCCGGCGTAACTCACCGTCTTGTGGTGTTGCTGCGGGCTGCCATCTCCTATTCCATGGAAGCGCGGGAATCCCCACTCTTCGGCAGGGACGGTTTTCAGATGCTGGGCGATTTTCTCAAGGTTGCAACCTGCATTGAAGGGGGTATCCCGGTGGGTTGAACAATGCCGCTGATAGGGATTTGCAATTCATATCCAGCCCAGGCTGGGGTGGGGTGGGAGGCGATTGAATCGCTGAATGAAAGCCAGAGAACTGAGGAGAAATGATGAACGGTTTGAAAATATCCACACGGATCATCGGCCTGCTGATACTGATGTCGGTTTTGCTCGCCGCCGTCGGCCTGCTGGGCCTGTCGGGCATGCAGCGCTCCAACGCGTCGCTGCAAAGCGTCTACGCCGAACGGGTGGTGCCCTTGTCGGAGCTGTCAGACCTGCAGCGCCTGATGCTGCGCAATCGTCTGGCCGTGGCCAATGCGGTGGCCTTCAACACGCCCGAACACACGCAGCGCTACGCCAACGAGATCGAGGCCAACATGAAAGAGGTCGACAAGGTGTGGGCCCGCTACCTGAGCACCTCTCTGAAGCCCGAAGAGGTGAAGTTGGCCAACGCGTTTGCCGCCGCTCGCACCCGTTTTGTGCAGGAAGGGCTCAAGCCTGCGGTGGCCTCCATGCGCGCCAATGACCTGGATGAAACCCGACGCCTGGCCCTGGAAAAACTCCACCCGCTCTGGGACCCCGTGCGCGACAACATGCAGGCCCTGCACCAACTGCAGGTGGATGTCGCCAAACAGGAGTTTGAAGACGAGGCCGCCCGGTTCGGCGTGATCAGCGCCTGGTCCATCGCGTCCATCGTCGGCGGCATTCTGGTGGGCGCCGCATTCGGCCTGCTGCTGGTGCGCAACATCGCCCGCTCACTCAAGCAGGCGATTGCGGTGACCGAGGCCGTGGCCCAGGGCGATCTGAGCCAGCGCATCGAGGTGCAGGGCCAGGATGAGGTGGCCCAGTTACTCAAAGCCCTGTCGGGCATGCAGCAGAGCCTGATCAAGGTGGTGGCCACGGTGCGTCAGGGGGCCGAAGGGGTGGCCACGGCCAGCGCCGAGATCGCCACCGGCAACTCCGACCTCAGCGCCCGCACCGAGGGCCAGGCCAGTGCCCTGGAGGAGACCGCCGCCTCGATGGAAGAACTGGGGTCGGCGGTGCAACACAACGCCGACAACGCCCGCCAGGCCAATCAGTTGGCTTTGGGCGCCTCTGAGGTGGCCCACAACGGCGGGCAGGTGGTGGCCCAGGTGGTGCACACCATGAGGGACATCCATCAAAGCAGCCAGAAGATCGCCGACATCATCGGCGTCATTGACGGCATTGCCTTCCAGACCAACATCCTCGCGCTGAATGCCGCGGTGGAGGCCGCCCGGGCCGGCGAGCAGGGGCGCGGTTTTGCCGTGGTGGCGGGCGAGGTCCGTGCCCTGGCCGGCCGCAGTGCCGAGGCGGCCAAGGAGATCAAGACCCTGATCTCTGCCAGCGTGGAGCGCGTGGACCAGGGCAGCCAATTGGTGGATCAGGCGGGCCAGACCATGGGTGAGGTGGTGGCCGCCATCGGCCGGGTGAGCGACATCGTGGGCGAGATCAGCGCGGCCACCGGTCAGCAGAGCGCGGGCGTGGCCCAGGTGGGTGATGCGGTGACGCAGATGGATCAGGCCACACAGCAGAACGCGGCCCTGGTCGAGCAGATGGCGGCGGCCGCCACCGGCTTGAAGAACCAGGCCCAGGACCTGGTCCAGGCGGTGAGCGTGTTCAGGCTGGGCAGCGGCGACGGCCGTGCTCGGCACAAGCTGCAGGCAGGTGCATCTGGCCTGCCGCCGGGAGGGGCACCACCCTTGCCTGGCGCCAACAGGCGGCAGCCCCTCTCACCGCCGAGACCAGGTGTGCCGATCTCGAAGGCGCCAGCCCCGACCCCGGCCAAGGTGCCTGCCTTGGTGGCAGGAAACAAGCGTGCGCCCGCGGCTGCGCCGGCCCCTGCCTCGCCCGCTGCGGGCCATGATGAGGATTGGGAAACCTTCTGAATCGTCGCTGCAACATGTCGCCTTCGGCGTGCAGGGCCTCGGCTTCAGGGCGAGGCCAGCCCAGCGTTCAACCCAGCAATTCGGGTACCTGGCGCAGGGTTTCGTTGCAACCCGGTTGCTGACGCGTCGCGGCCAGCAGACCCGTCTCATGATCGACTGGTCTGCTCTTCATGCGGCCTGCCACCGCGTGACAAGGGCGTCGGCTTGTCGCCACGCTGCCCCTGGCGGGCTCCAAGCCCTTGCAGCATTGCACCTGCGCAGCTTCAAGCTGCTTGGCTGCACCTCGGTGCGCGGCAGCTGTCCTGTCAAGGTTCACGGCCTGGCGTATCGGGGCGTATCGGGGCGTACCGCTGCTGCCGGCTGGCGGATGAATCGCGCGCTTGCCCCTCCAGACAAGTCCCTGGCTTTTTGTCGCAAATCTACAAGTCGAGCCCCCCACAATTCTTTCGTCGCGAGGGGGCAGGGCGTGCAACGTACATGGATCCATCCCTTCAGCTTGTCTTCATGGGAGGGGTTTATTCATGCATCGTTGGGTTCGTTTTGCTGCTCTGGCCACCGTGGGTCTGGGGTGCCTGTTGCAGGCACATGCGCGCCACTCGGGCTGGCCTGAGGGCTTGCCAGCAGCGCATTCCTGGTACCTGTGCAGTTCTGCCAGTGGTGAGGTTGTGGTGTCGTGGGTCAGCCAGGACAACGAGGTCATGGCCGTGAGTGGCTTGCAAGAGGCTGCGCCCATTCCTGACTATGCCGCCGCCATGGTTCAAGGCCCGAGCACGGACCGCCGTGCGATCTTGCCCGTGGCCGAGGGCTATCGGGTGGTGTTGCAGGAAGCGGGCAACGATCCGGTCGCCATTTGGGGTCTGCAGGTGGGTGGGCAAAACCTGACCTGCGGATTCGGACGAGATGAGTAAACAACCAGGGAGCATCCAATGAAAATTCAAACCAGAACAGCCGCCGCATGGGTGGCAGCCATCAGCCTTGGCATGGCGGCCATGGCGTCGCAGGCGGCCGACCCGCAGACGGCCAAACCCAAGACCGAATCAGCGGCTCAGGGGCAAGGGGCCTCCGAGGGGACCAAGGACGCAAAGGACTCGAAAAACTTCTGTGGCATGGTGGGCAAAGAATATGTCTGCATTCCCTGACAAGCTGCGGCAAGGATGCCGCATGAGCGTGGCCTCGGTGTTGCTGGGCCTTTTCTCCTGGGGGGTGTCGATCGCCGCGCCAGCTGCTTCAGACCCTGACCAAGAGGAGGGCGACTGGGCCTATGCGATGTACACCTGCGCCCCCAAGGAGATCCGGAACGGGGATCAGATGATCCTCGTCTGGACCGACCAGCGCTATCGGGTGTTGTCGCTCAGCACGGCACGAGACGGCATGCCCTGGCCCGACTACGCCAAGCCCTTGATGCAAGGCGGTGCGGTCGAGCATTTCAAGGATTTCGTCAAGGCCCGGCCTGGCTTTGTGGTGAATGTCAGTGCCACTGAGGTCACGCTGCCTGTGGCCAGCAGCCATCAAGTGCTGCAGTGCCGCTCCAGTTTTGACGAGTGAGTGATGGGGGATCGGGCTTGCCGCGCTCAGTGCGGAAGCCGCCATGCATGTCGATAGACCGACGGCGGTATGCCGCCGGTCGATCGTTTGAATTCATGGTGCAGGTGGGCCGTGTCGGTGTACCCGAAACGCTGTGCGATGTCGGCCAGGCTCAGGTCGGACCACAGCACATACCGGCTGGCTGCTGAGATCGCACAGGCCCGCTTGATCTTCATCCCGGACACCCCCTCGGCCGCCAGACGCCGCTCGGCTGTTCTGGGGTGCAAGCCCAGCATGCGGTACAAATCCGCCACCTTCGCACGCGGGAATGCAGCGAAAAAATCGCAGCTGTCCCGAACCAGGGAGGGCGCATTCAGGATGCGCGCCATATCACCGACCGTGAATCCGCTGTGCGGGCTGGGCTGCGTGGCGAGGCGGGCGTTGCGGGATCGTGCACTCAGCAAAAACGGCCCCAGGGCCTCCAACAGGCTGAGGTGCAGCTTCGACACGACTTGGGTGGGCTTCAGGCTGCGGCCCTCCCACTGCATTGGGTCGATCACCTCGACATGGGTGTTGTAGGCGCGGATCATTTCGGCAATGGCTTGCTCCGACTTGATCCTGCTCAGCAGCAAGCCGGTCGGACTCAGGTCGACAGCGGCCACTTCCTGCAACCGGGCCTCGATCGACGAAACCGATGGCGCGTTGCCCCCCAGCTCATGCAGGGCCTGTTGTGTCCGGCTCAATGGGACATGGGAGGCCAGGATGTTGTGCAGCGACTCCTGGAACAGGTGGCTGGCGGATTGGCGACGGAAGGACTCCAGGGCCCGAATGGGCAGACTCCAGGACATGGATCAGACTTTCACAGTTCATGGATCGAGGGCGGTTGAGGTCGGGTGCATCGGGCCCTCTGCGGATCGTGGGTCAGGGCATGGGCGGCGGCATGTCCGAGCTGGGCGCTGCTCAATGGCTCAGTCGCCCCGCTTGGCGATAGACCGACGGCGGTATGCCGCCGGTGGATCGTTTGAACTCATGGTGCAGGTGGGCCGTGTCGGTGTACCCGAAACGCTGGGCGATGTCGGCCAGGCTCAGGTTGGACCACAGGATGTATTGGCCGGCCGATGAGACCGCGCAGGCCCGCTTGATCTTCACCGCAGCCAATCCCTCGGCTGCGAAGCGTCGCTCGGCTGTTCTCGGATGCAAGCCCATGGCCCCATACAGATCGCAGACCCTGGCCTTGGGATGACTCAGAAAGTAGTCGCAGGCATCCTGGATCAGCGAGGGGGCATCCAGTACACGGGCCACGTCTTTCAGGTTCAAGCCCAGTTGGGGGGATGGACTCGCCGTGCGTTGGCGATTGCGCCCCATCGCTTGCTCAAAAAAGGTCTCGTAGGCCTCGAGCAGGCAGGCGTGCGGTTTCGAAATCTGCTTTTGAGGCTTGATGCCGTGCTGGGTGAGTTCACTTCGGTCCAGCACCTCACTGTAGGTGTTGTAAGCGTTCCAGAGACAGGCAATGCCCGAGTGTGTGCGACCCTGTGAGAAATAGGCGCCCGTGGGGCTCAAATCAAGCATGGCCAATTCACGCCAGCGATCTGCCAGCGCGCGCAGGGCAGCAGCAGAGGTATCCATCTCGGCCAACAGCCAGGTTTTCTCGGGCAAGGGCGTGGACGCCGACAGAACGTTGTCCAGATTCTCCTGGAACAGCTTGGCACCGGGCTTTCGGCGCAGCGCCTGGAGCGCGCGCATCGGAAGGCTGTAAGACATGGCGCTTTTCCAGGCTCAGGGGGCGACAAAGGACCGGCACATGGAGGCACTGATGCCACCGGTGGCCATCGACACCGCTTTGCTGAGGTGCGCCCCATCGACATACCCGTGGCGGCGCGCTATGTCGTCCATGGGGCGGTCCGTCGACAGGATTTGGCTGGTGGCGCTGGCCAGCATGCAGGCTCGCTTGAGCATCACAGCGGTGATGCCCAGGTCGCGCAGGCGTCGCTCCAGGGTGCGGGGGTGCACGCCGATGCGAATGCAGGCCTCTTGCACCTTGGCGTGGGGAAAGGTCTCGAAAAACTCGCAAAGCTCCAGCACGAGCTGCCCCACGCCCATGATGCGCGCCAGCACACTGACCCGCATCTCGGCCACCTGCCCGGCCCATGAGGTCCGTGCCTGGTTGCTTTTCAGGCGCATGTCGAAGCTTGTCTTGTAGCCGTGCAGCAGGCCTTCGTGCAGCCTGCGCGCCTTGACCTGTGCGGATCTGTCGTGTCCCCTCTGGGGCGGGTGCGCTAACGTGGCCGCGCTGAGGTCGCCTTGCAGGTGCTCGAAGAACACCGGCGCGACGACATTGCCACTGCGGTTGTAGGCATCCCAGCTCCGTTGGTAGGCTGTTTCGCTTCTGGCCAGTCGGAACACCTGGCCCACAGGGTTGATGTCGACCGCCATCAGTTCGGCCAGACGCTCAGAGAGTGATGCAGACGAGATGTGTTGGTGGGTTGTCAGACTCATCGCGTCGCTCATCTGTGCCGCTGGGATGTCACCCATCAGCGTGTAGCGCACGGAGTCCGAAAAGCAGTTGGCAGGCATGGCCCGCCGGGCCACGAGCAGGCTTCTCATTGCCAGGTGGTAGGACATGACTCGCGCTAGTCCGTGATCGGTACCGCCTTGCCTGAGTCAACGACCGAATGAGAGAAAAACATCATCATGAAACCGCCCTGATCACTTTTAATCATTGTTCGGTTGATGATACATAGAGCTACATATTGGCCAATGTTGGGAGAAGTGCTTACAAAGATGTCGCTTAGATACAAGCCAATCGAGTTTTTCCGCTCGACAGGCGCTGGGCTTTTTCTCGCGGGCGCCTTCCTGCGATTTTTTCCAGGGCCATTTTTGGGGCCTCTTCTCAGGGGCTGCTGAACGGGCAAGACGGCGCGAGCGGGCAGATCCCGACGGCTGCACACCTGGCTTCGCCTTCTTGGCGAAGTGTCGCTGGGCATCGGACTGTGCCGACGCTCTGTCACGGTGGCGGCAACTCGTCGTCCAGCGCAATCGACAGCAGGTGGGCGAGCCCGAAGCAGATCAAGGCCGCCAGCAACGCCAGCGCCAGCACGGTGTAGGGCAGGCGGTCGGCTTGCCAAAGGCTGTCCAGCCAATCGTTGAGACGCGCCGCAAAGACCACGCTCTTGCCGCCGATGCGCTCCATGGCGAACTCATAGCTTCTGAGGTTGTCGGGGGTGATCAGGGCGTCGACCGGCTTGGGGCGAGGCATCGCCCAGCGGGTCAGGCCCGAGCCGACGACGCCGACGGCCAGGCAGACCCAGCCCGCCCGGCGCCACCGCCTGGGTGTGGCATGGGGATCGGTTCTGGATGTGGAGGGTGGGTGCATGGCCAATCAAAGGTCGGGGGCGATGTTCTTGCCACAGCCGGCAGCACGCAGCTTGGGCCGCCCTGCCATCACGGCAGGCCGTCCTTGCCATTGAACCCGAGCCCAGGGGCCCCGAATTGTGGCCGCTGCGTAAAGTTGGCTTGACTGACAGATTTGTCATTTGGCTGTCAGTGGCTTGTCTGGAGCGGGTGAATAAAGTGCATCCGCGTCTTGGATGTCTCAACATGTGCCCAGAAAACTCTGCCTCCCACCCCTGGCTGCCCAGCCCTGAACTGCGACGATGGGGGTCGCTCAAGCCGGCGTCCCGGCCCGCACGGGCGGGGGGCCTGGCGGTCTTGGCCGCACTCGCGCTGACCGCCTGTGCGGTCGGACCGGACTATCAACGCCCTCAGGCCCCGGCTGGGGCTCAGGCTGCCAGCTTCAAGGAAAGCGCGGGCTGGAAAGTGGCTGCGCCCGCGCAGGTCGATGCCAGCCAGGCCTGGTGGCAGGCCTATGGCGACGAAACCCTGAACCAGCTGGTGGCCCAGGCCAATGAGGCCAACCAGACACTGGCCCAGGCTGCGGCCCAGTACCAACAGGCGACCGCACTGGTCGGTGCCGCCGCCGCGGCCGGCCAACCCAGCCTGGGTATGAGCAGCACCACCAGCCATGTGCGCAGCAACACCGGTGGGGCCATCTACGAGGGCTATACCCACAGCGCCCTCTTGCAATCGGCCTGGGAGCCGGATGTGTGGGGCAAGGTCAGCCGTTCCACCGAGGCGGCCCGGGCGAGTGCGGAGGCCAGTGGGGCCGACCTGGCCGCTGCCCGCCTGTCTGTGCAGGCCCTGGTGGTCAACGACTACCTGCAACTGCGCCTGGCCGATGCCTCCTTGGCCACGTACCAGGCCACCTTGCAGGCGTACGAGAAGTCACTCCAATTGACCCAGAGCCAGCACCGCTCAGGCGTCGCCACCCAGGCTGACATGGCCTTGGCCGAGTCCACGTTGCAAGCGGCACGCGCCCAGGCAACGGATGTGCAGCTGTCCCGCAAGCAACTGGAGCATGCCTTGGCCGTGCTGGTGGGCAAAACCCCTGCGGAGTTTTCCGTGGCAGGCTGGCCCGAGGCGCAGCGGCCACTGCCCAGGCTGCCCGCCATCCCCTCGGTGCTGCCCTCGGCACTGCTGGAGCGCCGGCCTGACATCGCGGGCGCCGAGCGACGGGTTGCGGCAGCCAACGCCAACATCGGTGTGGCGGCGGCGGCCTGGTACCCGACCCTGAACCTCACCGGCTCGGCCGGCAGCAGTGGCTCAGGCGTGGGCAATTGGCTGGCGGCACCCTATCGCATCTGGGCCGTGGGGGCCCAATTGGCCGCCACCTTGTACGACGGTGGCCTGCGCACCGCGCAGGACAAACAGGCCCGCGCGGCGTTTGACGCCGCCGCGGCCTCCTACCGACAAACCGTATTGGCCGGGTTCCAGGAGGTGGAAGACAACCTGGCCGCGCTGGACGTGCTGGCCCGGGAACGCGCGCAGCAAGAAGCGGCACTGACCGCGGCGCGCACGGCCGAACGCATCGTGACCCGGCAGTACCGGGCGGGCACCGCGCCGTATGCGTCGGTCATCACCGCGCAGGCGCAGGCCCTCAGCAGCGAGCGGGCCGTCCTGCAATTGCAAGGCCGTCAGTTGACGGCCAGCGTCACCCTGATCAAGGCACTTGGCGGTGGCTGGACCGCTCAACACGATTGACACCATGAAGACCATTTCGCATCACACCACGTTTCGATGGAACCCCCAGGCCCGGGTTGGCGCGGGCCTGCTGTTGCTTGCGGCCCTCGGCGCCGGGCAAGCTGTGCTGGCCGAGACCGACAGCCCAGGGCCTGCGTCCACGTCCGCCAAGCCCGCCAAGCCGGCCGGCCCCCCCGTGCAGGTCAGTACCACCCGGGTGGTTCAAGAGGCCGTGCCCATTGTCCAGAGCGGCACCGGCAACGTCGTGGCCTTGGCCACGGTCACCGTCAAGGCCCGGGTCGACGGCCAGCTGGAATCGGTTCAATTCACTGAAGGGCAGGATGTGAAGGCCGGCCAGGCGCTGGCCAAGATCGACTCCCGCGTCTATGAGGCACAGCTCAACCAGGCCCTGGCCCAGAAGGCCAAGGACCAGGCCAGCCTCAGCAACGCCGAGATGGATCTGCGCCGCTACACCGAGCTGATCAAGGACGATGCCACCACCCAGCAGACGCTGGACACCCAAAGCGCCCTGGTCAAGCAGTTGCAGGCCGCCTTGCTCACCGACGAGGCGCAGATCAGCCTGGCCCGCGTGCAGCTGGACTACACCCGCATCACGGCACCCATCAGCGGCCGCATCGGCGGTCGCCTGATCGACCCGGGCAACATCGTCCATGCCGCCGATGCGGGGGGCCTGGTGGTGATCAACCAGATTGATCCGATCGCGTTGCAGTTCACCTTGCCTGAAACGGCCTTCCAGGCCTTGAACCAGGCGATTCGCAACAGCCGCAAGCCTCTCAAGGTGCAGGCGCTGGACCGGGTCAGCCAGCAGGTGCTGGCCGAGGGCGATCTGGTGCTGCTGAACAACCAGATCGATCCCAGCTCCGGCACCATCACCCTGAAGGCCCGCTTTGCCAACGGCAGCCACAAGCTGTGGCCGGGGCAGTCGCTCAATGCCCGCATCACGCTGGGCGAAAGCAGTGCCTCGCTGACCGTGCCCAATGCCGCCATCCAGCGCAGCCAGAACGGCCTGTTCGTGTATGTGGTGGGGGCCGATGACGTCGCGCACCTGCAGCCCGTCGTCGCGGGGCAGTCGGATCGACAAAAGACCCTCATCGAAAAAGGCCTCTCGGCGGGGGACCGCGTGGTGGTCGATGGCCAGTACCGGCTGACGCCGGGGGCCCGCGTGGTCGAGGCCAAGGCGGCTGCGCCGGCTCAGGCTGCCAATGCGTCGGGAGCCAAGCCTTGAGCGTCTCCACCCACTTCATCAAGCGCCCCATCGGCACCACGCTGCTGGGCATCGGCCTGTTGCTGGTCGGCCTGGTGGCCTGGCCGTTGCTGCCGGTGGCCCCGTTGCCTCAGGTTGACTTTCCGACCATCCAGGTCTCGGGCAACCTGCCCGGCGCCGCGCCGGAGACCATGGCTTCGTCCGTGGCCCAGCCCCTGGAGCGCCAGTTCTCGCAGATCCCGGGCCTGGCCCAGATGACCTCGACGAGTTCGTTGGGCAGTGCCCAGATCACTTTGCAGTTCGACCTCGATCGCAACATCGATGGCGCGGCCCTGGACGTGCAGACCGCCATCAACGCGGCCACCGGGCAGCTGCCCGCCAACCTGCCCAGCCCACCCTCGATCCGCAAGATCAACCCGGCGGATTCGCCGGTGCTGATCCTCAGCGTGCAGTCCGATGTGCTGCCCCTGACCGTGGTCAGCGATTTTGCCGACAACGTGCTGGCGCAACAGATCTCGCGCATCTCCGGCGTGGGCCTGGTGACGGTCAATGGCCAGCAAAAGCCCAGCGTGCGCATCCAGGTCGACCCCGAAAAGATCCGCACCCTGGGCCTGAGCCTGGAGGACATCCGTGGCGTGGTGGCCACCATGACGGTGAATCAACCCACCGGCACGATCGATGGCGAACGCCAGGCCATGAACGTCTACACCAACGACCAGTTGCTCAAGGCCGAGGCCTGGAACAGCATGGTGCTGGCCTGGCGCAACGGGGCGCCGGTGCGGGTCCGGGACATCGGGGTGGCGGTGGACGCGGCCGAGAACAGCAAACTGGCCGCCTGGGCCATGGCAGGCCCGGCCCTGCCCGAGGGCAACACGCTGCGCAGCGGTCGCTCGATCGTGGTGGCGGTGACCAAGCTGCCGGGCGCCAACGTGATCGACACGGTGGACCGCATCCAGGCCGCCCTGCCCAAGCTGCAGGCCTCGATGCCGCCCAGCATCCGCGTCAACCCCTTGATTGACCGCACCCAGACGATCCGCGCCTCGGTGCTGGACGTGGAGTTCACGCTGATGCTGTCGATCGCCCTGGTGGTGGCGGTGATCTTCGTGTTCCTGCGCAACGTGATGGTGACGGTGATCCCGAGCATCACCGTGCCCCTGGCGCTGCTGGGCACGGCCGCGGTGATGTACCTGCTGAACTTCAGCCTGGACAACCTGTCGCTGATGGCGCTGACCATCGCGGTGGGCTTTGTGGTGGATGACGCCATCGTGATGCTGGAGAACATCTACCGCTACATCGAAGAGGGCATGGCCCCGATGGAGGCCGCGCTCAAGGGGGCGGGTGAAATCGCGTTCACCATCGTGTCGATTTCGATCTCGCTGGTGGCGGTGTTCATCCCCTTGCTGTTGATGGGCGGGATCGTGGGGCGCTTGTTCCGCGAGTTCGCGGTCACGGTCACGCTCACCATCGGCATGTCGATGATTGTCTCGCTGACCCTGACCCCCATGATGTGCGCCCGTTTCCTGAAGGCGCACAAGCCGGGTGAGACGGAGCAGCATGGCCGCCTGTACATGCTGATGGAGCGCGGCTTTGACGGCCTGCTCCAGGCCTATCGGCGCGGGCTGGAGTTCGTCTTGCGACACCAGTTCCTGACCTTGCTGAGTTTCATCGCGACCCTTGCCGCCACGGTGGCGCTGTTCATCGTGATCCCCAAGGGCTTTTTCCCGCAGCAGGACACGGGCTTCATCTACGGCCAGGCCGACGCCGCGCAGGATTCGTCCACCCAGGTGATGCGCGAACGCCTGATGCAGGTGTCCGACGTGGTGCGTGAAGACCCCGACGTGCAATCCTTCGGCGTGGCCACCGGTGGCAGCACCTTCAACGGCGGCACGATGTTCATCGGGCTCAAACCCAAGGACGAAGGGCGCACCGCCACCGCCGATGAGGTGATTGCCCGTTTGCGCCCCAAGCTGGCCCAGGTCAAGGGCGTCCAGTTGTTCATGCAGGCCGGGCAGGACATCAACGTGGGCGGCCGCCTGGCCCGCACGCAGTACCAGTACACGCTGACCGACGCCAATCTGGACGAGCTCAACGTCTGGGCGCCCAAGGTGCTGGAGCGCCTGCGCCAGCTGCCGATGTTGCGCGACGTGACCACCGACCAGCAGAACAATGCCCCGGTGGCCACGGTCACGGTGGACCGCGAAAAGGCGATGAGTTATGGCATCTCTGCCGCCATGATCGACGGGACCATCTATGACGCCATCGGCCAACGGCAGGTGGCCCAGTACTTCACCCAGGTCAACAGCTACCACGTGGTGCTGGAGGTCACGCCGCGCCTGCAGCAAGACCCGCAGCTGTTCAGCCAGCTCTACCTGACTTCGCCCCTCACCGGGCAACAGGTGCCCTTGTCCACCTTTGCCACCATCGACACATCACACACGGGCTATCTGTCGATTGCCCACCAGGGCCAGTTTCCGGCGGTGACGATCTCGTTCAACCTGGCACCGGGCGCCTCGCTGGGCGAAGCGGTGGACGCCATCCACCTGGCCCAGGCCGAGATGCGTCTGCCCGACACGGTCAGCGGCAACTTCCAGGGCACGGCCCAGGCCTTTGGAGCCTCGCTGCGCACCCAGCCCTACCTGATTCTGGCGGCCCTGGTGGCGGTCTACATCGTGTTGGGCTTGCTGTATGAAAGCTACATCCACCCGCTGACCATCCTGTCGACCCTGCCCTCGGCCGGGGTGGGGGCCTTGCTGATCTTGATGGTGGGGGGCTACGACCTGAGCGTGATCGCCTTGATTGGCATCATTTTGCTGATCGGCATCGTCAAGAAAAATGGCATCATGATGATCGACTTCGCCCTGCACGCCGAACGTGATCGGGGCCTGTCGTCCCGTGACGCCATCTTTGAAGCCTGCCTGATGCGATTCCGCCCCATCATGATGACCACCATGTGCGCTCTGCTGGGCGGCTTGCCGCTCATGCTGGGCCATGGTGCGGGCTCTGAGTTGCGCCGGCCCCTGGGCTATTCGATGGTGGGGGGCTTGATCCTGTCGCAGATGCTGACCCTGTTCACCACCCCGGTCGTCTACCTGTACCTGGATCGGGCGCATTTCTGGTACCTGCGACTCAAGGCCGCACGCACCGCCCGCCGTCAGGCCCGCCTGGCCAGCAAGGCGGTATGAGAATCCTGATCGTCGAAGATGAACCCAAAACTGCCGACTACCTGCGGCAGGGGCTCAGTGAGCAGGGCTATGGGGTGTCGGTGGCGGCCGATGGCATCGACGGTCAGCACCTGGCCCTGCATCATGATTTTGATGTGGTCATTCTCGATGTGATGTTGCCCGGGCTCGACGGTTTTGCCCTGCTCAAGGCCCTGCGGGCGGTGAAAAGCACGCCCGTGCTGATGCTGACCGCGCGCGACAGCATGGAAGACCGGGTTCGCGGCCTGCAAGACGGCGCCGACGACTACCTGGTCAAGCCTTTTTCGTTCATGGAGTTGCTGGCGCGGGTGCAGGCGCTGAACCGGCGCGGCCGCATCCAGGAGGCCTCGCTGCTGCGCGTGGGCGACCTGCAGGTCGATCTGATTGCACGCCGCGTGCTGCGGCAAGGCCAGCGCATCGACCTCACCGCCAAGGAGTTCTCATTGCTGATGGTGCTGGCCCGACGCCAGGGCGACATCCTGTCCAAGACGGCGATTGCCGAGTTGGTCTGGGACATGAATTTCGACAGCAACACCAATGTGGTGGAGGTGGCCATCAAGCGCCTGCGAGCCAAGATCGACGCGCCCTTTGAGCGCAATCTCTTGCACACGATCCGTGGCATGGGCTACGTGCTGGAAGACCGTGGCCCGCAAGCCTGAGTCGGCCACCCGATCGATCTCGGCCCGGCTGGCGCTGCTGTTCGGCCTGGTGGCCTTCGTGAGCCTCAGCGTGGTGGGCATCTCCTTGCAATGGGTGTTGCGGCACGAGATGGCGCGCCATCAGGCCGAGCAGATCCAGGGGCGCACCGAAGACCTGCGCTACATGCTCAACCATGGCCGCCCGGATGGGTTGGCCGCCCGGGCCATGGCCAAGATCGAGGCCCTGAGCCCGGCCGATGAGCGCAATCGCTACTGGATGTGGAGCCCTGACCCCGCCTACCTCTATGGGCAAGACCTGCAGCAGGCGCTCGATGCCACCCGCGGCAAGACAGGGGTGGTCGATCTGTATGTGCGTGGCCGGCACATGAAGCTGCAAGCCGTGGACCTGCCCGCCCAAGGGGGCCGGCCTGAGCTGCGCCTGATCGTGGGCGTTGATGTGGCACCGTTTGCCCAGACGCTGCGCAGCTTCCGTTGGGCCCTGATGGTGGTGACCTTGTTGGGCGCGCTGGTCTTGGCCGCCTTGGGCTATTGGGTGGCCCGAATGGGGCTGATGCCGGTGCGCCGCATGTCTGAGGAGGCCCATCGCATCGAGCCCGGCAACCGGGCGCAACGCCTGGATGTGAGTGCCTTGCCGCACGAGTTGTCCGACCTGGGCGGGTCTTTGAATGCGGCGCTGGAGCGCCTGGATTCGGCCTATCACCAGCTTGCGGCCTTCAATGACAACGTGGCCCACGAGTTGCGCACCCCCTTGGCGAACCTGATCGGTCAGACCCAGGTGGCCTTGTCGCGCGAGCGGGATGGGGTGCATCTGCGTGAAGTGCTGCAATCCAACCTGGAAGAGCTGGAACGCCTGCGCTCCATCGTCGCCGACATGCTGTTCCTGGCCCGGGCCGAGCAGGGCGCCCGGGCGCAGGATCTGGTCCAGGTCTCTTTGGCCGCCGAGGTCGCCAAGACCCTGGAGTTCATGGACCTGCTGCTGGAAGAGGGCGGCATGCAGGTGCAGGTGCAGGGGGATGCCCAAGCCCTCGTGCAGACGGCCTTGTTCCGGCGGGCACTGATCAATTTGCTGCACAACGCCATCCAGCACTCGGCCGCAGGCAGCCAGATCATGGTGCAGATCGAGACCGGGGCGCAGCACGCCTCGGTGGCCATCCTCAACCCGGGGCCGGTCATCCCCGCCGAACACCTGCCGCGCCTGTTCGATCGCTTCTACCGCATCGAAAAATCCAGGGCCAACAGTGGCGAAAGCCATGGCCTGGGCCTGGCCATCGTCAAGGCCGTGGCCTTGATGCACGAGGGCCAGGTGTTCGCCAGCTCCAGCCAGGGGCAGACGCGGGTGGGTTTCCAGGTCAGGTTGGCCATGGCGGCACTGCCCAAGGGCTGATGCCCCGTTAACATGGGCACCCTGGTGTTCATGCAGTCAGGGGCCTGTCTTGGAAATACTCAGCCACCGCAACAACCCACCTCAAACGGTCTGGGCGGCTTTCTTCATGGCGCTGCTGACGGCGCTGATCGCCTGGTGGTCTGATGATCCTGCCTTCAGTCGCAAGGTGCTGGGTGGCTTGGCCGGCATGTTTGCGCTCATCGGCCTGTTTGTCTGGTTGTGGAAGCCCCGTCGCATGGTGCGCCTGGATGCACTCCGCCAGACCCTCCACGTGCACGACCAGACCCGATGGGCCAGCAGGCATCGGCAAGTCGCCTTCCGGGACCTGATCGGAGCCTTGGTGAACGAATGGCAAGACCCTGACCCCGACAGCCACCCGAGAAAAGTGCTGCACTACTGGGTGGTGGTGCAGACGCGGCAAGGCGAGCAGATCGAGGTGAGCGACAGGATGCTGAGTGCGGCGGAGGCCGGGCGGCTCTGTGCGCGTGTCAATGCCCTGCTGCAGG
>Ga0209913_1000431_pt1 | contig 35967 bp, 27 predicted proteins | sample PersoiDNA2013203_FD_185805 | JGI IMG/M metagenome (GOLD analysis project Ga0209913, IMG submission 185805) | Permafrost soil microbial communities from the Arctic, to analyse light accelerated degradation of dissolved organic matter (DOM) -... | ecosystem: Environmental > Terrestrial > Soil >... | reverse complement strand
GCGCTTCTTGCCCTTCTTCTGCTTCTCGAGAAGCTTGCGCTTGCGGCTGATGTCGCCGCCGTAGCACTTGGCGATCACGTCCTTGCGCATCGCCTTGACCGTCTCACGGGCCACGACTCGGCTGCCGATGGCGGCCTGCACCGCGACCTCGAACATCTGCCGCGGGATCTTCTGGCGCAGCTTGGTCACCAGCGCCTTGCCGCGCAGGTGCGCGCGCTCGCGCGGGACGATGAGCGAGAGCGCATCGATCGAATCGCCGGCCAGCAGGATGTCGAGCTTCACGAGGTCGCTCTTCCGGTAGCCGTGGAACTCGTAGTCCAGCGACGCGTAGCCACGGGTGCGCGTCTTGAGCTGGTCGAAGAAGTCGAGCACGATCTCGCCGAGCGGCAGCCGGTAATGCATCTCGACGCGCTGCGGCGAGAGGTACTTCATGTCGACGAAGTCGGCGCGGCGCCCCTGGCACAGTTCCATGATCGTGCCGACGAACTCGGTGGGCACGAGGATGCTGGCGGCGACGAAGGGCTCTTCGACACGTTCGATGTGCGTGGCCTCGGGCATCTGCGCGGGGTTGCGCACGACGGTCATCGAGCCGTCGGTGAGGTAGGCGTGGTACTCGACGTTGGGCATGGTCGTGAGCAGCTCGAGGTCGTACTCGCGCTCGAGCCGCTCGCGCACGATGTCCATGTGCAACAGACCGAGGAAGCCGCAGCGGAAGCCGAAACCGAGGGCGTTCGAGCTCTCGGGCTCGTACATGAGAGCCGCGTCGTTGAGCTTGAGCTTCTCGAGCGCGTCGCGCAGCTCCTCGAACTTGTCGCCCTCGGTCGGGAAGAGCCCGGTGAAGACCATCGGCTGCACGACCTTATAACCCGGCAGGCCTTCGGCGGCCGGCCGCCGCTTGTCGATGATGGTGTCGCCGACGCGCACCTGGGCCACGTCCTTGACGCCCGTGATGATGTAGCCGACCTCCCCGGTCTCGAGCCGGTCGGTCGGCTTCATCTCGGGGCCGAAGTAGCCGAGCTCCTCGATCTCGGCCTCCTGATCGGTGCCCATCATCTTGACGACCTCGCGGCGCGAGAAGCTGCCGTCCACCACGCGCACGTACGCGATCACGCCGCGGTACTGGTCGTATTCGCTGTCGAAGATGAGCGCGCGGGCCGGCGCCGCGGGATCGCCGCCCGGCGGCGGGGTGCGCGCCACCACGGCCTCGAGCACGTCCTCCACGCCCTCCCCCGTCTTGGCGGACACGGTGAGGATCTCGTCGTGCGTGGCGCCGGTGAGCTCGTGCAGCTCCAGCTCGGCCTCGGGCACGTTGCTGGCCGGCAGGTCGATCTTGTTGAGCACGGGGATGATTTCGAGGTCGTTGTCGATGGCGAGGTAGGCGTTGGCGACGGTCTGGGCCTCGACGCCCTGGGTGCAGTCAACGAGCAGCACGGCGCCCTCGCAAGCCGCGAGGCTGCGCGAGACCTCGTAGGTGAAGTCCACATGACCCGGAGTGTCGATGAGGTTGAGCTGGTAGGTCTGGCCGTCGCGCGCCTCGTAGGCGATGCGCACCGCCTGGCTCTTGATGGTGATGCCGCGCTCGCGCTCCAGGTCCATCTTGTCGAGGAGCTGCTCCTTCATGTCGCGCGCGGCCACCGTCCCGGTGACCTCGAGGACGCGGTCGGCCAGCGTCGACTTGCCGTGGTCGATGTGGGCGATGATGCTGAAGTTGCGGATGTGGTCGAGCGCAGTCACGACCGCCAATGATACAGGCTGCGGGCGAGGCGGTCGCCCGAGGGCGGCGTCAGTCCGCCGGCACAGCCGGCCCTCGTCGCCGCCGCCAGAGCTGTCGCACGGTGGCGAGCTCCTCGAGCTTGAGGATCTTGGCGAGCCTGAGGTAGACGAGGCCGCCGGCCACGACCGCCACGAGCACGGTGACCAGCAGAGGGCCGAAGCCGCCGGCGGCGAAGCCGCGGAGCGCGAACCAGAGCCCGGCTGAGACCGCGGTGAGCGCCGCCGCGCAGACCAGGGCTTTGCCCGCTGCTGCGCCGATGCGGCGCCCGTCGATCCTCCCGATCACACGCCGCAGCAGCCACACGAGCAGGATCAGGTTGAAGATCGAGACGATCGACGTCGAGAGCGTGATGCCGGCGACGCCCAGCGGCCCCAGCAGCACCCAGTCGAGCACCGCGTTCAAGCCGAGGTTAACGAGGCCGACGTAGAGCGGCAGCCACGGCCGCTGCATGCTCTGGAAGCCGCGGTTGAACATGATGTTCACGTTCGCGAACGTCAGGCCGAGCGTGAACGCTGCGAGCGCGAGGGAGACCTCGTGCGTCGCGCTCGCCGTGAACGTCCCGCGCTGGTAGACCAGACGCACGATCGGCGTCGCCAGCACCGTGAACCAGGCGAGGAACGGCAGCGAGACGAAGACCATCTGTCGCACGCCCAGCGAGAGGGTCTCGCGGAACCTGCCCATGTCGTTCTGCGCCGCGAACCGCGAGAGCGTCGGGAAGAGGATCGTCCCGATCGTCACCGCGAAGATCCCCTGCGGGAGCTGGTAGAGACGGAAGGAGTAGCCGATCTCGGCGGCCGCGTGATCGCTCACGAACTGCGCGAAGTAGGTGTCGATGAGGGCGTTGAAATTGAGGATGCCGAGCGTGATCGTGATGGGCACCATCAGCGCCAGCACGCGGCGCAGGTACGGGTCGCGGAAGTGGAAGTTGACGCGGATGGGCTCGCCGGCGGCGCGCATCGCGAGCCCCAGGAGGATGAGCTCGACCACGGTGCCGACCAGGGTGCCCCAGGCGAGCGCGTACACGCCCCAGGCGTCGTGCCAGACGGCCATGAAGGCGATGATCACGAGGTTCCACACGATCGAGACGACGGCGGGCATCGTGAAGCGCTCGTCCGAGTAGAGGACGCCGGTCATCACGCCGGCCAGGGCGAGCACCAGCACGGTCGGCACGAGGATCTGCAGGTATTGTGCCGCGAGCGTAGCCATGTGGCTCGTGCCGGTCAGCTCGGGGTAGATGGCGCGCACGAGGGGGCTCGCGGCAAGGATGAGCACCACGCAGACGGAGCCCACCACGGCGAGCATGAAGCCGAGCAGCGTGGCTGTGAGCCGCCGAGCGCGCTCGCGGTCGCCGGCCGTGAGCAGCGCCGTGAGCACCGGCACGAAGGCGGCGCTGATGGCCGCGTCGGCAAAGAGCTGGCGGATGAGGTTGGGCACCACCGACACCGACACGAAGGTGTTGTAGTCGGCGGTGACGCCGTAGACGCCGGCGGTGAGCACCTCGCGGCCGAGGCCCACGACGCGGGATATGGCGGTGGCGGAGGCGACGATCACCGCCGCCCAGGCGAGCTTGCGCGTGCGCTCGCTCATGGCTCCACTCTCATGGCTCCATTCTTTCGACCGCCGGCCTGGAAGTATTGCCCGGCCGGCCGGCGGCCAGTGTAGCAGAGCCTCGCTTGTTTGCCGGGATAGGAGGTAGCGCGCACAGAAACGCGCCCTGGCCGTGGAGCCTCAATGCGCGTCGCTCACCCGGCTCCTTGAGAACGAGTGTGAGACTAGGTGCTCATTGGGGGCTCGGGCGTGGCCATGAGGCTCAGTCGGCGAATCATGTTCCTCTGCCCCTCAAGAAGCTGAATCGTGTGTATTCCGACTTCGCGTGATGAAGGGGCGAACACGAGAGCCATCAACTTGCCGTCCGGAGTGCCGTAGGGGGCAAGCGCGGCACCAGCGAACGGTTCGCCATCTGGCACGCGTTCCATGATTCGAAAGTCAGGTTCCGCAGCGCTCTTCTGCCACTCCAAGTCCCCAGAGATCGAGACCGAGACGACCGGAGCCAGAACGTCTCCGAATCGCAGGCAGATCTCCTCGTTCGCCAGCTCGACCGTGTCGGTGTGGTGGCCCAACGGAGTCACTTCGATTTCACCCTCCGGGCTGACGCTCGCCAAGGGCCACGAAGAAACTGGCTCAGCAACGCTCTTCATCGCGACGAGCTTGTCCGTTGACCGCACCAGGACCTCGTCTCGCAGGTCACCCATGGTGGCGTACTTCGAGTGGGGTGCTCCCGACGGGGAAAACAACTCCCTCTTGGGCTCCCATGTGAATTCAGCCGGGCCGCGGGCGAGATTGACGTAGACGTCGTGCTTCCCCCAGCAAAGGAGTAGTCGCACAACGGATGCTAGTTGGAGGGGCAGAGGCTCCCCTGAGAACGTTGGCATCTTCGCGCCCTCGGACTTCGTCCATGGACGCAGTGCATAGAGGTCCACACCGTGGCTCGCAGCTTTGTTTATGGCTCCATCGCTGAAGCCCGAAGAAGAAACGATCCCACGGTGAGTCACCTCAGGCATGTCATCCAGTTTGAGAATCAGCTGCTCCGCGACAGTGACATCCAAGGGTGGACCCTCTCTCTTCACCTCATAGGCCTTGAAAGCGCGAATCGAGCCGTCTTCTTCTTGGAGCGTCACCGTGACATCGACATCGCGCTTCTTCAGTGCTGCGACGTCCATCACCATGTCCCCCAGCATGATCTCCACCGCGTCGGGGTTTCGACGCACACAGCAAAGCCCGACCACGTACTGCACAATCATCGGAGTGAGGGTCACTTCCATCTCAGCCGCACCTCTGCTTTCGAGCCTGACTAGCGGAGCCTTCTTGGCTACCCGACGTCACGTCGCCTCTCAACGTCAACCACCTGAGCCTATCGTCACTCTCCCGTGTGAACGGGTTCGGCTCTGCGCTTGAGGCTGACCGGACGTTCTGTGCATGTGGGCAAAGTCCCCCGAAACGGTGGCCGGTCAACTCGGCGGGGGGCGGTCACGCTCCCGGACACGCGGCGGGGGTCTACAGCGCAGCCGTTCCCACCACCCGTCACCTCGGGTGCATCAGACCCGGTCGGCCTTCCTGATATCGCTCTCTGTGGCCTCCGAAGCGTCGCGGCGCATGGTTAGGCGTGAGGCTTCTTCCGAGTCAGCTCGAACGTCTCAACATTCAGCCACCACGGGCGGGACTTGTGCCGCCCCCCGACTCCGTCAACGACAAATGGCCGCAACTTGATGCAGCCGCCGCCTGGAAGCGCCAAGCCATACATCTCTGATTGTTGAAAGAAGCCATTCCAGATTTGCTCCGAGGACTCGCGAAAGACCTTGCTGTCATATCCAGAGATAGTCGTGCTCGAGGCAGGGAACGGGAATCCACTGCTGCCAACGCTCGCAGCTGACTCGCCCACGACATTGAAGGTCTCTTCAGCTCTTCCGAATAGAACACCCGCCCTCTGAATCCGCAGGGGCACGAGTCTGTAGTTGATTACCTGGATTTCCAGTGAATAGTGTTTCTTGCCCTTGTCGTCCTCATAGGCTGGTCCTGACGCCTCAGCCGCGGCGGCCACCACTTCTCAAAAAGGGTGAGGCCTATGGCCAAAATGCTCAGGACTGCGGCCATGAGGGCTAGCCAGTTTCCCGCAAGCCAGTTCATCATTGTGGCAACGGCGAGAGTGATTCTTCCGAAGAGAACGAGGGTCTTTGGACGTCAGGCAACGCTAGCCCGCAGACTCAGCGATCTCGTCGAGGAACTCCGGCTTGAGATACTGCGTCATCCCGTGGAACTGCTCTTCCTTCTGCCTCAACTCCGAATACGGGATGAACTGGCATCGCTCTCTTAGCGCGGGTTCCATGCGCGAAAAGACGGGCCGCGCAATTTCGCCAAGCACCCTGTCGCGGCGCGCGTCGGGCGCGACTATGTACAGCCGAATCGTGATCCCAGGCTGCATGGAAACCAGGTCCGCCATGCGAAGCAGACCCGAGTACACCGACGTCGTGTGCTCGACCTCGAAGGCCGCGACGATGGCGTTGCCCTTCAACCACAGGACATCAATCAGTTCGATGGTCTTGTTCGTCGCCGGGTCGAACTGCATCGGGAGGTTCGGAAGGACCCCCGGCATTTCGCCGAGTACCTGCTCCCCAAACTTGTGTCCGCGGTCATTCTTGGCGAGCCAGACTCCAAAGCCCATCTCGTTGCCCAGCTTGACCAGCAGGTGCTGAATCTCCTCATGCGTCGTAGCCGTCGGCGCCTCAGGCTCAGAAGCAGCTTCAGTGTCTTCCGGGACTGTGACCTCCTGCTCGTCCGGTGCGGTCACGGTGTACACGTGATGCTGCCACTTGCTGAGTGAGTACGGTCGGTCCTCAGGATTGCTGAGCGCCGCCTGAAGCGCCGCAACAACTGCGTCCGCGTCGTCGGCCTTCATACGAGCAGGCGACCCGCGGAAGTGCCCCGTCCAAGCCGTCGGCGATGCGTGATGGAAATACGAGAGCTTGTCGCGCAGCAGTGTGATTGGCACCGCGTTCTCTGGCGGCAGCTTGAGAACAACTTTGACCGGCAACCGAACGGGAAAGACGTCGTCCTTCCAGATCGGTTCCTCACTCGTGAACGTCTCTCCGGTCACCTCGAGAACGCCGATCCAGCGTGACACCCCGGTGACGTAGCAGACCAGCCAATCCCCTTGCGCTATCTTCTTCACGGTCGCGGCTCGAGTGTTACGGAAGCCGGAAACCATGCCGCCTGCCGCAAGGAACTCCTCCCAGCTCGAGCCGGTGAAGAGGTCTAGCCAGTACGACCGCGTCATGAGATCAGCCCCCTGCTGCAGTTGGCGATGCGACAATGCTAGCAGAGGACCTCACCGAAGGAGTGGCGCCACCTCTCCATCAACTACTCAAGCTCCTGTTCAACGCGGCGCTTGATGAGTGCGTCAAAGTCGTCTGCGGTCATGCCGCGCAGGTAGGCCACAAGCCCACGCCTGCCAATGCGGATGCGGTTGCCGATACGCATTGCGGGCAGATGACGCGAGTGCACCAGGTCATAGATGACATCCTGAGATACCTTCAAGAGCTGGGCAGTCTCCTTCACCGTCAGAATCCCGATGTCCAGCGGGATATCCTCAAGCCCGCTGCCGTCGAGTTCCCAATCCCAGCCATTTCCTCCCGGGCTATGGTCGACCTGCTTTGAGAGCTTACGAAGCGCCTCGAGCGCCGCGATCTGCGCCGCGTGCGCGGACTTGAGCGCGGCCTCGAGGTTGGTGATTACGGCGTCGAGTTCTGCGGTTTCCATGGCGCGTTCTACCTCCGAAAGCGAGACAGGCCCAGTTCGCGAAGCGGACGCGAATCAGTGATTGATCTCTTGACTGCCTCCTGGCCTGCCCAACGCACCGCGCATAACCTGCGCGGGCTGCGAGTGGAGGATACAGCCGCAGCGCCTTGCCGCGTAAGGTTGATGCGCTCGTTGGCCAGCGCAGCCTCACGGTGCCTTAGGAGGGAGGGCATCGAGCATGAGTCTGACGGCGATGACTGCTGATTCGAATTCGGACATGCTCAGGCTGGCCTGAGACCCTTCGAGTTCGCGATCCTCAGGCACCTTCCTCACGTACCGGTCCGTGATGACTCCCCGCGAGTGCTGCCAAGCATGACGCTTGTGGAAGACGCGCCGAACCGCCAGTTCCTGCTCGTCATTGAGGTTGGCGAGCAAATCGACCTTGGCGTGCTTCTTGAAGAAGCGCCTGGCTTCATACGGGTCCTGAAACGAGCCGTGCTCTTCGCTATACGCTGATGAGCGGCTGCCACACATGGATTCGAACATAGAGACCAAGTCGTTGTAGGCATGCCGAAGGGCGCGCTGAGGATCGCTGGCCGCGGCGGCCTCTCTTCGTATGACCTCGAGGTTCGCATCAAACACAGCCATGTTCTCGATTCCACAGCGCACGCAGTGGGCAAAGATACCGTCGACCTGGAATCGAGAACCACAGTCTGGACACACAATCTCACTGTCGACTTTCCGCTCCGCGTACCGCGGTTGAATGGTCTTTGCTCTGTAGGGCGGGCCGGCCTTGAAGCTGACGTACTTGTTACCCCGCGTCTGCCTCTCGAGCTTCCCGAACATCTTGCGAAGCTCATCCGCCGCATACTCCATCGCCTTCTCGGCTGCCACCTCCGTGAGGAAATCGACCTGATCCTGCGTGAAGAGGTCGTTGCTCGCAAAGCGCTGACCGCAGTACGGGCACAGCATCTCGTCAGCGATGGAATCCGTGTGTACGCGGAAGTACCTAGAGCACTGGGGGTTGTTGCACTCTCGCCCGAGGAAGCCTTCGTCCGTCGCAAGCGACACGCTGAAACTGAGTTCGCTCATCCGCCACTCCGTCTGGCCAACAGGGATTAGGCGGTCTGCGTAAGATCCAAACGCAGCTGCCTGCTTCCGCCTAAGACCATAGCACCGAGACCGACCGCAGGGCATAGGCAGACTGCGCAGTGTCCTGGCCGACGATATCGGCGGGCCACCGGGACCGGTCGGCGACGACGCTTGTCACAGCAGGGCCGGTTTTCGCGGCGCCTATCTCCTATCCCCTCAGGTGTTTGCCGCTCGCCTACCCGTGTGGTAGCATCTCGCGTCCGAGCGCAGTCCCCACTGCCTCAGTACGCAGTCACGATTTCACCTGGATCGAAGGGATCACGTGGCCAACATCAAGCAGCAGAAGAAGCGCATCCGCCTGGCCGCCAAGCAGCGGCTGCGCAACCGGCACGCCAAGTCGAGCCTCAAGACGCTGTTCAAGCGCCTCGAGGAGCAGGTCGCCGAGAAGCAGGGCGACGAGGCCGCGAAGACGGCCACGTTCCTGACGTCGCGCATCGACAAGGCCGCCGCCAAGGGCATCCTTCACAAGAACAACGCCGCCCACAAGAAGAGCCGCGTCGAGCACACGCTCGCGCAGCTCTCCGCCTGAGTAGCGTTCCCAAGCAAGACGCCGAAACGGGCCGGTCGCTCTGCGACCGGCCCGTTTCGGCGTCCGCGCATTCCAGCGGCGTCTCGTCAGGCGGCCGGTGCGGAGCTGGGAGAGGGGATGCGACGGAGGCTCGCGAGGCGGCCGGTGCGGCGGCCGGGGTTTCAACCCCGGCGGAGCACCGGCCATGCTTGCCGAGCGGAGCGAGCGCAGCGAGCGCCCTCCTGAGCGCCCCTCCCCCAGCGCAGCGCCGGCCACCTCGCCGAGCCGCGCCTCGCCGTCTCACGACAGCAGTCGCGCCAGGGCCAGCTCGACCACCAGCCTGTCGCTGTGGTTCACGCCGGCCGCCGTTTCGAGCGTGGCCGGCGCGCGCCCGCGCATCCCGGGTTCCGCCACCGCCAATGCTCGGTAGGCCTTGTCGAAGCGCCGCCGGTCGTAGTTCTTGCGCTGCTCGAGCAGCTTCTTGGCCGTGAAGGGATGCACGCCCAGCTGCTTCGCGGCCGTCCCCTGATCGTTCGCGGCCAGCTGCCACGCGGCCTCGAGCTGGCGCACGTAACGCAGCAGGCTGTAGAGGATGCGGTTGGCGTCTTCCTTGGGGTCGCCGGACGCGAAGATCGTCTCGAGGAGCCCGAAGGCCCGCGTGCGGTCGCGGTGGCCGACCGCGTCCATGAGGTCGAAGACCCTCGCCTCGTCGTCCGGGGTGCAGACCGCGTCCACGTCCTCGGCCGTGGCTTCGGCGCCGCGGCAGTAAAGGGCCAGCTTCTCGATCTCGCACTCCAGGCGCTCGCTGTGCCCCGGGTCCTCCCCGCAGACGTCGAGCAGGTGCCGGGCGACGGCGGCGCCCATCGGCAGCCGCCGGGCCGCCGCGCGTTCGCGCACCCAGCCGGCCATCTCGTACCTCTTGGGCAGGTCGAAGGGGAGGAATCCGCCTGCCTTGAACACGATCTTGTACAGCGCGTCGTCCTTGGCCCACTTCTCGGCCTCCAGCGCCAAACACGTACCGGGCATCGGGTCGTGGATGTAGGTGAGGAGCTCCTTGCGCTCCTTCGCCTTGAAGTGGTGAGCGTTGAGCACCAGGAGGAGACGCGTGCCGAGGGCGAACCCGGGCGTGTCGGCGGCGTCGAGCACGGCCCGCAGAGTCGCCCCCGTATTGACGCTCTCCACCTCGAACGCGGCCACGTTGATGTCGCTGCCGCTCTCGGCGATCACACGCCGGCGCAGCCGCTGGACCGCCCGGCGCACCTTGGGCCGGTCGTTGCCGACGATCAGGTAGACGGGCTTCAGGGGGGCGGGTTCACTCATGGTGGCCGAAGGATAGCACGCACACCACTCGCACCTGCTGCCGGTCGAGCAGAGCCGCTATCGTCGGCGTCTCCTGAACGGTAGCCAGGCCCGCTTCCTCGTCCTGAAGATGGACGACGGCATGGCCTTCTGGCAGATCGGCTCCGAGGGCGGCTTCCTGCCCGACCCCGTGCGGCTCAGCGAGTTGCTCAGCGCCCCGGCCGCGCTGCGCCTCTCCGAGCTCACGAAGCTCAGGAAGCCCGTGAGGTCGCGCCACCTGAGCTTCAACGAGATGATGCGCCCGTACAGGGTCGTCAAGTAGGAGCGCTGATCGGCTGGAAGGCGGCCCGGCCGCCGACTAGGATTCCGGTGGCCGCGCGCGCCGCGCGGAAGCAGCCGCCCAGAGGAGGAGCTTGCGCCTCATCGCCGCGTCGATCTGGATCGGTTCGCCGCTCGTCGTGGCGCTGCTGGCGGTGCTCGCGCTCGTCGAGCTCGGGCTCCTCGCGTGGGCGCTGGTCGACCTGGCCAGACGCCCGGCCGACCGGGTGGCCGGCGGCAGCCGGCTGCTGTGGCTTCTCCTGTGTCTCTTCGTGCAGCTGATCGGGCCGGCGCTGTACCTCGTCGTCGGGCGGGTGCGCGCGGCGCCGGCGGAGGCGCCCATACGCGAAGCAGTCGGCGGTGGCGGTCACGTCGCCCGCGCCGCCGCCGCGCTCTACGACGCGGCCGGACCGCGCGCGCCCGGAGCGGACGGCGGCGCGCCGCCCGGGCCGGCCGGTGACGCTGAGGGTATCGGGCCCGCCGTCGAGCTCGTCGGCGTCCGCAAGGTCTTCCGCACTGCGGCGGCTCTCGACGGCCTCTCGCTGAGCGTGCCGGAGGGATCGGTGTTCGGCTTCCTCGGCCCCAACGGGGCCGGCAAGACCACGACCCTGCGCATCCTCGCCGGGCTCGCCCGTCCCACCTCCGGCGCGGCGCACGTGCTCGGGCACGACGTCACGGGGGCCGGCGGGGACGTGCGCGCCATGATCGGCTTCCTGCCGGACGTACCGGCCTTCTACAAGTGGATGACCGCGCCCCAGTACCTGCGCTTCGCCGGCAGCCTTTTCGGGCTGCGCGGCGACGTCCTCGACGCGCGCGTCGCCGCGCTCCTCGACCTCGCCGGCCTCACCGGGGTCGGTACGCGCATCGGCGGCTTCTCGCGCGGCATGAAACAGCGTCTCGGCGTGGCCCAGGCGCTGGTCAACGCCCCCCGCCTGCTGCTGCTCGACGAGCCTACCAGCGCCCTCGACCCCATCGGCCGCCGCGAAGTGCTCGACATGGTCGCCGTCTTGCGCGGCCGCACCACGGTGTTCTTCTCGACGCACATCCTCGCCGACGTGGAGCGCGTCTGCGACAGCGTAGCCATCATCGACCACGGGCGGGTGGCCGCGCACGCGCCCATCGACGAGCTGCGCCTCCGCCGAGGCGGGCTCAGCCGCCTGGCGGTCGAGGTGGACGAGCCGCAGCGCCTCGCGGCGGCGCTCGAGGGCGCCCCCTGGCTGCGCGCGGTCGAGGTCGCCGAGGACGGCGGTCTGCGCCTGGCCACCGACGACCTCGAGGCGGCGCAGCGCGAGCTGCCCGCCCTGGTCGCGCGTCTGGGGCTCGCGCTGCGCCGCCTCGAGAGCGACGAGCTGAGCCTCGAAGACGTCTTCGTCGACCTGGTGGAGGGGGAACGCCGATGAGAGGCTTCGGGGCGTTCCTCGGCAAGGAACTGCGCGAGACTGTGCACACCTGGCGCATCTGGGTCCTGCCCGCCTTCATCCTGTTCGCGGCGCTGTCGTCACCGCTGATCACGTTTCTCATGCCGACTCTGGTGGACCGGCTCGGCGGTCTGCAGCAGGGCTTCGCGATCTCCGTGGCCGATCCGACCGCCTCGGCCGCATACGCCGAGTACCTCGGCAATCTCGGCGAGCTCGTGATGTTCGCCCTGGTGATCGCCTACGGCGGCATCGTCAGTTCGGAGGTGCGCAGCGGCACCGCGGCCCTGGCGCTGGCCAAGCCGCTGTCGCGAGGCGCGTTCGTGCTCGCCAAGTGGCTGTCCCAGCTCCTCGTGATCGCCGTCGCAGCCGTTATCGCGACGGCGGCATGCATCGCCCTCACGGCCGTGCTGCTGGGCGTGGGGCCGGCGCCGGAGACTGTCGCCGCCGTGGCCCTTTGGTTCGTGTACGCGATCGTGATCCTGAGCGCGATGGTCTTGCTGAGCGCCGTGCTGCCGGCGCCGGCGGCCGCGGCCGGCGCCGGCATCGGCGTGTACGCCTCGTTCGCCGTCCTCGCCCAGTTCGAGGCCACGAGCCGCATCACGCCGGCGGGGCTCATGCCCGCCGCCCAAGCCGTCCTGAACGGTGAGCCGGCGCACTGGCAGGCGCCGGTCGCGACGGGCATCGCGGTGAGCGCCGCCTGCCTGGCCGCGGCCGTCTGGCGCTTCTCGCGGCGCGAAATCTGACGCGCCGCGCGAGCCGCGCTACCCGCCGCGGCCCACCCTGACCTCAAGGCCGCGCGGCGCGGCCGTCAATGCGATGTCACCACGCTGGTCGGTGCGCGCGCAGGCGACGCCGCCCGCGGCCAGGAGGGCCAGCATCTCGGGCGTGGGGTGACCATACGTGTTGGGGCCCACCGAGATGACCGCCAGGGTCGGGGCGAGCGCGTCCAGCTGCGCCTCGTCGAGGCCGCCGCGGCTGCCGTGGTGGGGCAACTCGACGACGACGCACGCGGGCAGGTCGAGCCCTTCGAGCACGTCGCCCTCGGCGTCGCCCGGCACCAGCGCGCGCCGGCCGCCGAGAACGGCCAGCACGACGAGCGCTGTGTCGTTCTCGCTCTGGTTGCCGCTCTCGCCCGCGGGGGCCGAGGTGGGCAGCACGCGGAGGCTCCAGCCGGCGCCCGCGAGCTCCACCGGAGCCTCACACCAGCGCACCTCGGCGCCCGCCGCCGTCAGTCTGGCTGCGATGGCCTCGAGCGCCGCCGACGGCGCCGGCGGGCGAGGGAGCAGCGCCGTGGTGATCGGGATGCTCCCCACGACGTCCGAGAGCCCGGCGGTATGGTCGGCGTGACCGTGGGAGAGCACGAGCAGGTCGATGCGCTGGACCGCATGGGCGCGCAGGGCGCGGGCCAGCGGGGCCGGGCCCGCATCGACGAGCACGGTGGGGCCGCCGGGCGCCTGGAACAGCGTCGCCGCGCCTTCTCCGACGTCGAGGAACGTGAGCGTGGGCTGGCGGGGCGGGGCCGCCGGCATGGGCGCGAGCAGAAGCACGGCCGCCGCGAGACCGGCGGTCGCGGCCACCAGCGCCGCCCGCCGGCGGCGGTTGCGGACGAAGGCCGCCAGACCGCCCCCGGCGCGCCGCGCGAGCCAGGCGACGACCGCGAGCTCGCCACAGAAGGCAAGGACGAGGAGCAACCGCAGACTCACCCCGCGCCACTCGTACACGGCGAACGGCAACCTGCCGAAGAGCCGCGAGACCTCGAGGAGAAACCCGATGAAGAGCCCCGCGACGACGTTCAGCGGAGCCGACAGCCAGCTGCCCACGAACCCGAGGAGAAGCGAGAGCATGCCGACGAACATGATGGGGCCCAACACGAAGCCCCCGGCCACGTTGGCGGGGACGCTCACCAGCGAGGCGGAGCCGAAGGTGAGCATCGAGATGGGCGCCGTGGACAGGCTCGCCGCCGCCGTGACGCCGACCTGCTGCGGCAGAGGTCCCGGAAGGAATCCGAAGAGCCGCGTGATGGGCCGCGCCAGCAGCAGCAGGCCGGCCACGGCGCCGAACGACAATTGAAAGCTGACGTCGAAGAGATTGTTGGGGTTGCGCGTGAGGAGCCACGCCGCCGGGACCAGCCACAGCAACCAACCGTCTGAGGGCCGGGAGGCGAGCACCGCCAGCAGCCCGACGATGCCGGCGACGCCGGCGCGCACGATGGACGGCGACGCCCCGGTGAGCAGCACGTAGGTGGCGACGACCGGGACGAGAAGCGTGGTGCGCACCAGCCGCGGGATGCCGAGCAGCGAAAAGGCGAACGCCCACATGCTGCACAGCAGGATGACGTTCTCGCCGGAGACGGCCATGATGTGCAGCAAGCCGCTGCGCCGAAAGTCGTCGATCGAACCCTGGTCGACCCCCTCGTCGTCGCCGAGGACCATGCCCTGCAGCACCTCGTTCACGGGAGGGTGCACGCCCGCGCGCAGATGCGCGCGAGAGGCAAGACGCAGGCGGTCGACGGCTCCCTGGAGGCCGCCGCGGCGCCCTGTCACGCGCAGGTCCGCGAAGCGGCCCTCGAGCGTGACGTGCTCGCCGCGGCGGCGCAGATACCGGCCGTAGTCGAAGGCGCCCGGCCGGGGCGCCGGCAGCGGCTCGACGCGCACGGAGTCCAGCTCGATGACGGCGCCCTCCACGAGGGCGCCGCAGGAATCGAGCACGAAGGGCTCTCCGTCCTCCAGCCGCAAGCGCAGGTGGGCGGGCTCGGCCAGAGGCGCGCCGCTCACGGCCCTGACGGCGACGGCGAGCGTGACCTGGTCGTCTTTGGCCGCCGGCAGGTCGGTGAGGACGGCGGTGAGGGTCACGTTGCGGCCCTCGTAGACCTCGAGCGCAGAGTGCCCGAGCGAGTCCAGGCGGCTGCCGCCTACGGCGAGCCCGGCGACGAGGAACATCGTGGCGAGGCAGACGGGGAGCGCCAGCAGCCAAGCCGGCGACGAGCACTCCGCAGAGCCACGCCGCAGCGCCACGACCATGGCCGCCGCAGGGCCGGCCACGCCCAGGACGAGACACCACTAGGAGGGCCTGACGGCGAGCGCCAGGCAGAGGCCGCCGCAGTAGGCGGCGGCGAGCACGTGCAGCGGGGCGATCCTACGCAGCAACAGGGGTCACACCGTGATGCTGTCTTTCATGGCGGCGAACTTGGCGTCGCCGATGCCGGACACGTTCTTGATGTCGTCGACCACCTTGAACGGGCCGCTGGCCAAGCGGTAGTCGACGATCTTCTGCGCGGTGGCCGGGCCGACGCCGTCCAGAGTGTCGAGCTCCTCGAGGGACGCTGTGTTGATGTTCACGGGCGCGACCGGCGCCGTGGCCGACCCACCGGCCGCAGATGCCGACCCGCTTGCGGCGGAACTGGCCGCGCCCCCCGCGGCGGCCACCGCACCGCGCTCGGGCACCATGATCTGCTGGCCGTCGACGACCTTGGCGGCAAGGTTCACGGCGGCCAGCTCGGCCCTCGCGTCGGGCCCGCCGGCGAGCGCTAGCGCGTCGGCGACGCGGGCGCCGGCCGGGACGCGCACAACGCCCGGCGACTTGACCGCGCCGCACACGTAGACGACCACGTCGGCCGCCGCGGACGGGCTGGCCGCGACGGCCGGAGAAGCCGGCGGCGGCGACGCCGCTGCGAGCACCAGCGGCTCGCCGCCCGCCGGGCCGGCCGCCTTCGGGAGCACGACGTAGCGCACGCCGACGGCGAGGACCACGGCGGCGACGGCCACATAGGCGTAGATCTGACGGCGCGAGAGCTGCATGGTCACCTCCGGTGAGAACGCGGACGAGAACGTCGCAGGCGCCCGCGATGGCCTGCCACGCGCCTGCTCTGGAAGGCTAGGCCCAGGCGCCGCGCGCGTCATCGCCCCCGAGGGGCGATTCGAGGGGGTGACACTGGGCTCGGGACCCGCGCCGGACCCGCGTGAAGGACCAGCCCGCCACTGGCGCGGGCCGCACAGGGCCGACGCGAAAGGGCCGGGGAGAGGCGCTGTCGCCCCTCCCCGGCCCTTGCGCCGCGCCGTCTTCCGGCAGGCCTACCTCACGACGAAGTTGACCAGCTTGCCAGGCACGTAGATCTCCTTCACGACCTGCTTGCCCTCGAGGAAGCGCACGGCGTTGGCGGCCGACCGCGCCTGAGCCAGCACGCCGTCCTTCTCCGCGTCGACCGGCACCTCGAGGCGGTCGCGCAGCTTGCCGTTCACCTGCACGACCACGGTGACGACCTCGTCCGCGGCCAGCTCCTCGTCCCAAGTCGGCCAGGCGGCGTCGAGCACGGTCTCCCCGTGCCCGAGCAGCTCCCAGACCTCTTCGGCGATGTGCGGCGCCATCGGCGCCACCAGCAGGGTCATGTCGGTGACCACGTCGCGCCACTGCGCGAGCGTGAGCGCGCCTCTTGCGCCGGCCCACACCTCGAGCACCTCGTTCTGGAGCTCCATCAGCGCCGAGACGGCGGTGTTGAAGCGGAAGGTCTCGAGGTCGTGCATGACCTTGCGGATGGTCTTGTTGAGGGTGCGCAGGACCTGGCGGCCCTTCTCGGCCCCGGCGTCGTCCGCCGCCACCCCGCTGCCCTGCGCTTCCACGACCTCGGCGACGAGGTTCCAGAAGCGGCTCAGGAAGCGGAGGCAGCCCTGCACCCCGCGGTCGCTCCAGGCGACGCTCTGCTCGAACGGGGCGATGAAGAGTTCGTACACGCGCAGGCTGTCGGCGCCATAGCGCTCGACCACACTGTCGGGCGTGACCACGTTGCCCTTGCTCTTGCTCATCTTCTGGCCGTCCTCGGCCTGGATCATGCCCTGGTTGCGCAGGCGGGCGTAGGGCTCGCCGAAGCTCACGTAGCCCGCGTCCTGCGCCACCTTGCAGAAGAAGCGCGCGTAGAGCAGGTGCATGACCGCGTGCTCGGCGCCGCCCACGTACAGGTCGACCGGCAGCCAGTACTCGACCTTCTCGCGGTCGAAGGCGGCCGCCTCGTCGTGCGGCGAGGCGAAGCGGAAGTGGTACCAGCTGGAGCAGGCGAACGTGTCCATGGTGTCGGTCTCGCGGCGGCCAGGGCCCCCGCACTTCGGGCACGTGGTGTGCACGAACTCCTCGTCGCGGGCCAGCGGCGAGCGGCCGTCGTCGGTGGGGTGGTAGTCCTCGAGGTCGGGCAGGAGCACGGGCAGCTGGTCGACCGGGACGGGCACGGGCCCGCAGGCGTCGCAGTGCACGATCGGGATGGGCGCACCCCAGTACCGCTGGCGGCTGATGAGCCAATCGCGGAGCTTGAAGTTGACCTTCTTGCGGGCGGCGGCGCGCTCGCCGAGCCAGGCCACGACCGCCTCGAAGGCCTCGCCCGGCGCCGCCAGCCCGTCGAACCGCCCGGAGTTCACCATCACGCCGTCGCCGGTATAGGCCTCGGCGAGCTCACCCTGCGCCCCGCTCTCGGGGGCGATGACCTCGACGATCGGCAGCCGGAACTCGGTGGCGAACTGGAAGTCGCGCTCGTCGTGCGCGGGCACGGCCATGATGGCGCCGGTGCCGTAGCCCATGAGCACGTAGTCGCTGATCCAGATCGACACCGGCGCGCCGTTCACGGGGTTGACGGCGTAGGCGCCGATGAAGATGCCCGTCTTCTCCTTCTCGGTGGACAGGCGCTCGATCTCACTCTGGCGCCGGGCCTGGTCCTGGTAGGCGCTGACGGCCGCGTGTTGCGCGGGCACGGTGAGCTCGTCGACCAAGGGGTGCTCCGGCGCCAGAACCATGTAGGTGGCGCCGAACAGCGTGTCCGGCCGGGTCGTGAAGACGGTGAGCGCGTCGTCACGACCCTGCAGCCCGAAGTCGACCTCGGCGCCCTCGCTGCGCCCGATCCAGTTGGTCTGCATGAGCTTGATCTGCTCGGGCCAGTCGATCGTGCCGAGGTCGTCGAGCAGGCGCTGCGCGTACTCGGTGATGCGCAGGTACCACTGTTCAAGGTTCTTCTTGGTGACGTCGCTGCCGCAGCGCCAGCACTTGCCCTGCTCGACCTGCTCGTTGGCGAGGATGGTCTTGCAGCTCGGGCACCACCACTGCCGCCCTGTCGAGCGATACGCGAGGCCGCGCTCGTAGAGCAGCAGGAAGAACCACTGCGTCCAGCGGTAGTAGTCGGGGAAGCAGCTGGTGATCTCGCGCGACCAGTCGAACGACAGGCCGATGAGGTCCATCTGGCGGTGGTAGTTGGCGATGTTGCGCTCGGTCGTGACGCGCGGGTGAACGCCCATCTTGATGGCGTAGTTCTCGGCCGGCAGGCCAAAGGCGTCCCAGCCCATCGGGTGGAGGACGTTGAACCCCTGCATGCGCCGGAAGCGCGCCACCGCGTCGGTGGGCACGTAGTTGCGGCAGTGACCGACGCTGAGGCCGTCGCCGGAGGGGTACGGGAAGAAGTCGAGGCAGTAGAACGTGGGCTTGTCGCTCTCGTCGGAGGTGCGGTAGGCGTCGCGTTCCTTCCAGATGCGCTGCCACTTCTGCTCGATGGCGTGCGGGTCGTAGCGTCGATCCATGTGGTCCTCTCTGGCGGCCGTCCGCGGCGCGCCCGCGGCCGCGAGGCCCACGGGCGCCCAGCGCCTGATTGTACATGAGCGCCGCCGGGCGGCGAGGCCGCGCCCACGCCGCCGCCCTCACCTTGATCGTAGCCCCGGAGACGGTCCGCGCGCTTGCCGGCAGGCACGCTTGTGCTATACTTCCGTGCCTGCCGGCACACGTCGGCACCCCTTCGGTGGGGGTATAGCTCAGTTGGGAGAGCGTTTGGCTGGCAGCCAAAAGGTCACCGGTTCGAGCCCGGTTACCTCCACCATCTTCCCCACCTTCGCGCGTCGCGCTCCACGTTCGAGTACACTCTGATCCCGTGAGCCCGGAACCCGCCGCACCCCGCCCCCACGCCCTCACCGCGCTCGTCTTCTTCGCCGGCATCGGCTCGATGGCCACCGAGATCTGCGCCTCACGACTGCTCGCGCCCTACTACGGGTCGTCCACCGCCGTGTGGGCCAACGTCATCGGCCTCATCCTCGCCTCGCTGTCGCTGGGCTACTGGTTCGGGGGCAGGCTCGCCGACCGGCGCCCGTCCGCGACGCTTCTGGCGACGATCGTCATCGCCGCGGCGGCGCTCATCGCCGCGGTGCCCTTCGTGGCGCGGCCGTTCCTCGACCTCTCGGTGCGCGGGATCGAGACGGTCTCGACCGGCGCCGTGCTGGGCTCGTTCGCGGCGGCGCTCGCGCTGTTCGCGCCGCCGGTGGTGCTGCTCGGCATGGTCACGCCGTTCGCCGTCAGGCTGGCGGCGACCGGCGTGGCCGACGCCGGCCGCGTCGCCGGCCGCATCTTCGCGCTCTCCACCGCCGGCAGCATCCTGGGGACGTTCCTCGCGGCGCTCGTCGCCATCCCGCTGATCGGCACGCAACGCACGATGCTGTGCGCCGCGACGGTCATCGCCCTCGCCGCCGTGCCGTTGCTGAGCCGCCGCCGGCTCGCCCCGGGGCTCGTCGCGGCGGCCGCCATCGCCGCGCTCCTCGCCGTACCGCCGGGGGTGGTCAAAGCAGAGACCGGCCTCATCCACGAGGAGGAGTCCCGCTACCAGTTCATCCAGGTGGTGCAGCAGGGACCCGAGCGCCGGCTCTACCTCAACGAGGGCCTCGCCATCCACTCGCTGTGGCGCGCCGACACGGTGCTGACCGGCGGCGAGTGGGACATGTTCCTCACGGCGCCGCCGCTGCTCGGACGGCCGGCGGCCCACGTTGCCATTCTTGGCAACGCCGGCGGCACCACGGCGCGCGCCTTCGGCGTCTACTACCCGGAGGCGCGCATCGACGGCGTGGAGATCGACCCCGCCGTGAGCGCCGTGGGCCGCCGCTACTTCGGTCTCGCCGACAACCCCGGGCTCACCGTGGTGGCGGCCGACGCGCGGCCCTTCCTCCAGGCGAGCCGCGCGCGCTACGACCTCATCCTCATAGACGCCTACCGGCAGCCCTACGTGCCCTTCTACCTGGCGACGCGCGAGTTCTTTCGCCTGGCGCGGCAGCGGCTGCGCCCCGGCGGCATCGTGGCGCTGAACGTCTCCACGGTGCCCGGCGACGACCGCCTGGCGCGAGCCGTAGCCGGCACGCTCGCCACGGAGTTCCCCCAGGTCGTCACCTGGCAGGCGCTGCGCTTCAACCAGTTCGTGGTGGGGCTGAGCGCGCCGCAGTCACGGGCGGTCATGACCGCCCGCCTGCGTGCGGCGCCCCCGGACCTGCTGCCAATCACCAGCCTCCTCGCGCGAGACATGCACACGGCCGCGCCTGCGGCGCGGCCGTGGACCGACGACCGCGCACCCGTCGAGTGGGTCACGGACCGCATGATCGCCGCCTACGCCCTGCGCGGCGGCGCCGGCACGGAGGACCTCCTCCCCACCGCACCGCGCTGAGCGCCGGCCGAGGGCGGCTCCTCAGCGCCAGCGGCCGACCTCGTGCTTCGCTTCGCTCTGCTCGCCAGAGCCCGGCCGGGTTTAGCGCCGGACGGCTGCGGAAACTAAGGGGTCACATGCACCGGGTCTTCGGCCCGGTGTTGTCCCGGCACTCGACGGGAGGAGGCGCGCATGGAGGAGAGGCCGCAGTTCAGCGTGGGCTACGAGACACTCAGCGGCGACATCGGTGTGGTGGTCCTTGCGGGCGAGGTCGACATCTACTCGGCGCCGGAGTTCAAGGAAGTACTCGTCAACGGCATCGAGGGCGGCGCCCGCAAGGTCATCGTCGATCTGTCACAGGTCACCTTCATCGACTCGACGGCCCTGGGCGTGCTCGTGAGCGGCGCGAAACGCGTGCGGCCGCGCAACGGCAATCTCGACATCGTGTGTACGGACGAGAACATCATCCGCATCTTCGAGATCACCGGCCTCGACCGCATCTTCGGCATCTACCCGTCCCGCGGAGAGGCCATCAAGGCGGTCGTACCCTGAGAGCCTCGGCCGTACCACGACTCTAGAAGGCGGGCGCCGGCGGGTCACACAAGGCATTCGCCGGGGGCGACGACGATGGAGCACCGCGGCGCGAAGTCACTTCGGGGCCGCAGTCTCCACAGTGTGGCCGACGACATGTTGAAGACGAGGACATACGGGGTCGGGCGCATCTGCATCATGGATGGTTGCGGGACCCGCCTGTCGGCCTATAACCCGTCCAGCGTGTGCGCGCTGCACGGAGGCGCCTGGCAGGACGACTTCCAGCGCAGCGCCCGCAAGTCGAGCCAGCGCGAAGAGATCACCCGCCGCTGTGCTTTCGAGCCGTGCGGTCGCGAGTTCATGACCACGAACCCGGCGAAGAAGTACTGCAGAGACGCCTGCCGCATGAAAGCGTTCCAGGCACGCGTCATGGCGGCGCGCCACATGGGCGACATGTGCGGCGCGCGGCGGGCCAGCTGACCGCGGCTCGGACTCTGGCGCCCGGCTCGCCACCCAGCGGGAGTCCGGCGACGCCCGGGCGCGCCGCCCGGCGGCGCCGCCTCAGGCGGGCGCCGGGCTAAAGGCCGGCGGTATGACCGGCAGGCGCCCACTTACCAGCGTGCTCACCGCCTCGTCGACCGATTCGAAGACCGGCACCACGTTGGGCAGCCCCACCAGCGCCAAGACGCGCCGCACCTGACCCGCCGGCCGCACGAGCACCAGCTCCTTGCGCCGTGCCCGTTGGTCGGTCACCAGGCGCACGAGGAAGGCAATGAAGCTCGAATCGACGAACGTCGTCGCCGCCAGATCGATCACGAGGTGGTCCTGGTGGTAGAGCGGTCCGAGGTTGCGCCGCAGGAAGCGGTCGATGTCGGGCACGGTGTCGAGATCGAACTCGCCCGACAGCTCGAGGACTGGGGGTATCGCGGCCCCCTCCCGAGGACTGATGAGGCGAAGCCGGGCCTTGTGCGCGACGAGCTCGTGGGGGCTGCCTGATGGACGCGCCAACGTGCTACCTCCCTGTGTCGAGCCCGACCGGCGCGGAAGCGACGCCGGCGTACCATCGCGCTGAAGACCCCCTGCGCCCCTGCGAGCGCTAGCGCGACGCTAGGACACGGCGAGCCCGGTGTAAAGCGCTGGGCTGGGAGTATTGGCAGGTTCGCGGGTGAGTCTCTGCGGTAGCCTGAAGGACGGTCGCCGAACCTCAGGCGCGGGTCGAGGCAGTCTCAGGAAAAGGTCGAGCCTTGGGCCAGGGCCGGCCGCCGCCGGCTGCGTCAGGATCCGTCGGCGCGAGCCGCAAGCTTGAGCTTGCGGTACTGCGGCTCGCGCTCCTTGAGCAGCGTGAGGATGGGGCTGGCCACGAAGATCGACGAGTACGCCCCCGACAGGATGCCGACGAGCAACGCGAAGGCGAAGTCCTTGAGCGTGGCGCCACCGAAGAGGAGCAGGCAGACCACCGGGAGCAAGACGATCATGGTCGTGTTGATGGAACGCGTCAGCGTCTCCCAGATGGACACGTTGACCATGTCGCCGTAGGGCAGGCGGCTGAGCTTGGGCTGGTTCTCGCGGATCCGGTCGAACACGATGACCGTGTCGTACAGCGAGTAGCCGAGGATGGTGAGCACCGCGGCGATGGTCGCCGTCGTGACTTCGCGCCCCGTGAGCGAGTAGATGCCGACCACGATGAGAAGGTCGTGGATCTCGGCGCCGATGGCGCCGATGGCGAACTTCCACTGGAAGCGGAAGGTGACGTAAAGAAGGATCAACAGCAGGGCGATAGCGACCGCCTTCAGGGATGAGCTCACGACCTGGCGGCCGAACGTCGCGCCCACCGTCTGCAGGTTGAAGATCTCCGCGCCGTTTGACTTGGCGATCGTGAAGGCGTCGCTAAGCGCCTGCTTGAGCTTGGCCTGCTCCGTGGTGGACAGCGTCACGGTCTGGATCTGGAACCCCTTCTGGTTCGAACCGGCGACGTTGGGCGTCTCCTGGAGCTGCGCGTCCGCATAGCCGGCGTCGGCCACTGTCTGGCGGACCTCGGCGAGAGAGGGCTGCTTCTCGAAAGCGATCGAGATGCGCGTGCCCTCTTTGAACTCGAGGCCGTAGTTGAGGCCTTTCACCGGGTTGCCGCCACCCTTGGCGAACAGGCTGATGAGGCCGGCGGCGATAATGATCGCGGAGATCGTGAACCACCACTTCTTGTGGCCCATGTAGTCGAAACTGTAGATGCGTCGGAAGAAGTCCACAGGTTATCTCCGCTTCTTCTTCTTGCGGGTGGTCGATGTCCGCCGCCCGGCGGGAGACGCGCCGCGAGATGGCGCCCCCGGCGCCGTCGCGGCGCCGGGGGCGGCCGGGACCGGCGCGCCCTGGCCGTTGCCGTCAGCGGAGGTGACGGTCGCGGCCCGCCGCCGCCGGGACGCGGCCGGGCGGCCTTCGGCGACGGCCTCGGCCTCGATCTGGCTGGTCTTGACGCCCATGAAGGCCGGGTTGCTGAAGAAGGCGAAGCCGGCCAGCACGCCGAGCATGGCGCGCGTGAACAACACGGCCGTGAGCATGCTGACGAGCACGCCGAGGATGAGCGTGAGGGCGAACCCCTTGGGCGAGGCCGTGGCGAACACGAAGATCACGGCCGCCGTGAGCATCGTGAGGACGTTGGCGTCGAGGATGGTCTTGAAGCCGCGCGCGTAGCCCGAGTGGACGGCCGAACGGACGGTCTTCCCGTGGCGCACCTCTTCCTTGATGCGCTCGAAGATGACGACGTTGGCGTCGGCGGCCACGCCGATGGTGAGGATCATGCCGGCGATGCCGGGCAGCGTGAGGGTCACGGGGATGGCGTTGAACAGGCCCCAGAGCAGGATGCCGTAGACGATGAGCGCGAGGTCGGCGACCAGACCGAGGAAGCGATAGTAGAAGAGCATGTAGATGAGGACGATGCCGAGGCCGACGAGGCCGGCGATGAGACCCTGGTTCAGAGAGTCCTTGCCCAGCGTGGCCGAGACCTGACGCTGCTCGGCCACCGCGAGCCGCACGGGCAGGGCGCCGGTCTTGAGCACGAGGGCCAGGTCCTGCGACTCCTTGATCGTCATGTTGCCGCCGCTGATCTCAGCGCCTCCGCTGATGCCGTCGCGCAGGCCGGGGTCGGTGTAGTCGATCATGGGGTCTGACGCCATGACGTTGTCGAGGACGATGGCGAACGTCTGCGGCGTGTTCTTGAGGAGCCCCGTGTTGTACAGCTCGCGCGTGATTTCTTGGAACTTCTTGCTACCGGCGCTGGTGAAGTTAATGAGGACGTTGGGCTTGTTGGTCTGTCCGCTGAAGCCGGCGCGGGCTCCGGAGATGGCGTCGCCGCTCAGCGCCGGCGGGCGCTTGTAGACGTACCACTGCTCGGGCTGGTTGTTCGCGGTGTCGGGCGGGCTCGTCACGAGCGCGTGCTTGTTCGTGTTGCCGTTCGCGGCCAGCTGGTCGACCTCGGCCTGGGAGACACCCTGGCTCTTGAACTCCTTGAGGGCCGCGTCCTTGGTGTCGACCGGCCCGACCAGCCGCGAGCTCGGATCGTCCTTGTAGAACTCGAGCTGGGCGGTCTTGCCGATGGTGTCGAGCGCCTGCTGCCTGTCCTTGATGCCCGGCAGCGACACCGAGATCTGGTCGGTGCCCTGCTTCTGGATCGCCGACTCGGTGGTGCCGAGCATGTTGACGCGGCGGTCGAGGATGCCGATGGTCTGGTCGAGCTCGGCAGCGGTCGGCGCCTTGCCGTCGGCGGTCTTGGCCGTGTAGACGACCTCGAGGCCGCCCTGGAGGTCGAGCCCGAGGTGCGTCTTCACGCTCGGCGGGATGATGAAATACAGCGCGACCGCCACCAAGGCGGCCATCACGATCATGATGATGAGGTTTCTGTGTCTTCTCACTGGGTCACGGCGTCTGCGGCCCGTCGGGGGCCATCAGGGACACGAGGGTACCCGACCGCACGAGGCGGCGCAACTCGCCGCGGACGCACCGCTGTGAGCCCGCGGATCAGCGGTCGCGGAGGAAGCTGGGGATGTCGAGAACGTCGTCGTCCACGTCGAACGACGGCTTTTGCTCCTCGGCGAACAGCGGGGTCCGCTTGGGCTCGCGTTCGGCGGTCTCGCGCGGCGCGTTCTGCTCGACGGGAGTGTCGCGGTCGAAGCCCGTGGCGATGACGGTGACGCGCACCTCGTCGCCCAGCGACGGGTCGATGACGGCGCCGAAGATGATGTTGCAGTCGGCGTCGGCGGCGCTGCTGATGATCTCGGCGGCCTCGTTGATCTCGAAGAGACCGAGATCGCTGCCGCCGGTGATGTTGAGCAGGATGCCGCGCGCGCCCTCGACGCTCGCCTCCAGAAGAGGCGAGCTGACCGCCGCGCGCGCGGCCTCGACGGCACGGTTCTCGCCGCCGGCCACGCCGATACCCATGAGCGCCGAGCCGGCCTCCTTCATGATCGTGCGCACGTCGGCGAAGTCCAGGTTGATGAGGCCGGGGACGGTGATGAGGTCGGTGATGCCCTGGACGCCCTGGCGCAGCACGTCGTCGGCGACCTTGAACGCCTCGATGACCGACGTACGACGCTCGACCACCTGGAGCAGACGGTCGTTGGGGATGACGATCAGGGTGTCGACCTTCTCGCGCAGCGACTGGATGCCGTCCGCCGCCTGCCGTGCGCGGCGCTTGCCCTCGAAGGCGAACGGACGCGTGACGACGCCGACCGTGAGGGCCGCCAGCTCCTTGGCCAGCTCCGCGATGACGGGCGCCGCGCCTGTGCCTGTGCCGCCACCCTTGCCCGCCGTCACGAAGACCATGTCGGCGCCCTTCAGGGCGTCGCGAAGCTCGTCTTTGCTCTCCATCGCGGCCTGATAGCCGATCGTCGGATTGGCGCCGGCGCCAAGACCGCGGGTGATCTTGCTGCCGATGTGGATCTTGACGTCGGCGTCGCACATCTGCAGCGCCTGGGCGTCGGTGTTGACGGCGATGAACTCGACCCCGCGCAGGCCCGCATCGACCATCCGGTTGACGGCATTCGTGCCGCCGCCGCCGACGCCGACGACCTTGATGACGGCGAGATAGTTCGCTGAAGCGTCCATCATGGTGTTGACCCTCCTGTCGTGGTCGAGACTCGCTGTCGAGGTCTTCCGCAGACCCTCATGTGCCGCTTGAGGGTTGTACCGGATCCCCGGCCCACAACCCGGAAACACGCTCTTGTGCAGCGACTCTTACCGTAAGATGGAAACATCGAGACGCTGGTCGCCGAGCTTTGGAAGTACCATACTGAGGCCCTCGTGGGGTGTCAAACCGTGGCGTTGTCCTGGCACGCCTAGACCTACCTTCAACCAGAGGTCGAGGACTCCTTCGAGCATCACTTGAGGACGGGGCGCGCCAGCACCCTGTCGGGGATCGAGACGTCCACAAAGTCGCAGCCTTTGGACACCGCCTCGTAGCGGTCGAGCACGACCCCGAGGGCCAGCGTCTTGGCAAGCGTGCGCTCCGCCCCGCCCCAGACGACCACGGGGCCCCCGGCGAAGCGCAGGGTGAGCTGGCCCTCCGGCGTCACCTCCACGACAGCCAGGCGGTCGCGCAAGGCGCGCGGCAGGCTGGCGACGACGGGCAGCGCAGCGCGCACGCCCGCAGCGACCAGCGTCGTCCCGACGGCGACCGGGTCGTCCGCGGCGAGGCGAGGCAGCCGCAAGGTGGCGCCGGGCGGCCCGGCCTGGAGGGCGGCGAGCAGCCGGGCCGCCTTGCCGGTCGGCACGGGCAGCCCGGCGGCCGCGTCCGCGGCGGAGACGGTCGCGGTAGCCTCCGTAGCCGCGCCGGAGGATCGCGCAGACGCGGTCTCGGCCGAGCCTGCGCCGGCCACGGCGTCAGTCTTGTCGCCTTTCGGCCGCTTCTCTTCGCAGATCACGTGGCCATCGTCGGCGATCACGTACCAGCGGCTCCCGGCGAGCGCGTACACCGCCGGGCGGTGCTCGACGACGCTGACGCGCAGAGTCCCGGGGAAGTCACGATCCACACGCGCGTCGGAGATGTAGTAGAGCGGGGCCAGGGACGCGCGCACGTCCTTCGTCGTCACCGTGAACAGGTTGTGGCCGAGGTAGTCCCTGCGCAGGAGGCGCAGAACGCGGCGCTCCGGCACCAGCTCCGTGCCGCTGACCTCGACCTTGTGGATGGCGAACGAGGAGGAACTGCGGCCCCACCCGTAGACCACGGTGGGCAGCGCAAGGATCGCCGCCGTGAGCAGCACAGTGGGAAGCAGACGAAATCGCGGGCGGCTCGCTCCGCCTCCTTTGGCCATCGCGCCGGACCTTCTCGCGGGAGGACAGCTACGAGTGCTCATTCGGCGCCGGAGGGGTCTTCCCCTTGCCCGGCGAGCGCGGCGAGCAGCTGTTCGCCGGCCCGGAAGACGTCGCCGGCGCCCAGAGTGAGCACGAGATCGCCGGGGCGCACGCGCGGCGTCAGATTGCGCACCACGTCGTGCAGGCGCGGCAGGTACGAGACCGGGCCGCCGGGCCGCTCCGCAAGGTAGGCATCGACGATCAGCTTGCCGGTGACGCCCGGCTCCGGCTCTTCCCGCGCCGGGAAGATGTCGGTGACGACGGCCTCGTCGGCCAGGGTGAGCGCCTGCCCGAACTCGCGCTGCAGGTAGCGGGTGCGTGAGAAGAGGTGCGGCTGGAACACGGCGATCACGCGCCCGTGGTCGCCCTGCTTGGCGGCGGTGAGCGTGGCGATGATCTCGGTGGGGTGATGCGCGTAGTCGTCCACGACGAGCACGCCGCCGTGGCGACCCATCTCCTGGAAGCGCCGCGCGGCGCCGCTGAACGTCGCCAGATACGGCGCGGCGTCCGCCGGAGCGACACCGACATGGCGCAGGACGGCGAGAGCGGTGAGAGCGTTGAGGATGTTGTGCTCGCCCGGCACGCGCAGCGTCACCCGGGCGAGCTCTTCGCCACCGTCGAGCACGCCGAACTCGCTGCCGCGGTCGTCGACGCGCGTCACCTCGCCGCGCAGGTCGCCGGTGCCGATGCCGACGCGCACGACGGACGCCCGGGTGTGGTCGGCCAGCCCTTCCCCGCCGCTGCCCGCGACGAGCACCAGCAACCCGTTGCCGGGCAGGAGCGCCACGAAGCGGCGAAACACGTCGTGCACGTCGTCGAGGCAGCCGTAGTGGGCATGATGGTCGAACTCCACGTTGGCGACGATGGCCACCTCGGGACGCAGGAACAGGAGGCTGCCGTCGCTCTCGTCGGCCTCCGCCACCAGCCACTCGCCCTGCCCCACGCCGGCGTTGGAGCCGATGTCGTTGAGCTCGCCGCCCACGAGGAACGTGGGGTCGAGGCCGCACTGGTAGAGCACGTGCGAGATCATCGACGACGTGGTGGTCTTGCCGTGCGTGCCGGCGACCGCGATGCCGCGGCGCATGGCCATCACGCGCGCGAGCATCTCGGCGCGTCGCAGCACCGGCAGGCCGGCGGCCCGCGCGGCGCGCAGTTCGGGGTTGCCCTCGGGGATCGCCGAGGAGATCACCACGAGCGCCGCGTCGCCGAGGTTGCCGGCCTCGTGGCCGATGGCCACGGCGATGCCGGCCTCCTCCAGGTGCCGCGTGTAACGCGACGTCTTGAGGTCGGAGCCGGTCACGCGCACGCCCAGCTTGGCGAGCACCACGGCGATACCGCTCATGCCGGCGCCACCGATGCCCACGAAGTGCACCGGCTGCGGGAACTGCCTGGCGGTGTCGTCGTTCATCGTCCCCTCATCTCTTCACGATCTTCTCGATCTCATCCACGACGCGCCCGGTGGCGTCCGGGCGCCCGAGCGCGGCGCTGGCCGCGGCCATCGCCGCCAGGCGCCCGGGATCGCCGAGCAGGTCTGCGACGAGCCTGCCGAGCAGGTCGCCGCTGAGCTCGGCGTCATCGACCAGCAGGGCCGCGCCGCCGTCGACCATCCAGCGCGCGTTCTTGCGCTGGTGGTCGGCCGTCGCGTACGGGTACGGCACCAGGATCGCCGGCTTGCCGAGAGCGGCCAGTTCGGCCACTGAGCCGCCGGAGCGTGCCACGACGAGATCCGCCGCGGCCATCGCCGCCGCCAGGCGGTCAGTGTAGGGCACGAGGCGGTAGCGCTCAAACCGCTCGCCCTCCGCCTCGAGCGCGGCGCGCACGGCGTCGTGGTTGCGCGGCCCGCAGACGTGGACCAGCTGGAAGCCGAGCTCCCGGCCGCCGAACGCGTCGATGCAGGCGCGATTGATGCTCTGCGCGCCCTGGCTGCCGCCGAAGGCGAGCACCACGGGCAGGTCCGCGCGCAGCGCAAACGCCTCGCGGCCCTCGTCCGCGGTCGCCGCGAGCTGCGCCGGCCCGAGAGGCCGCCCCGTGAGGACGTACTTGGGCGGCTCCAGGCCGGCGATCGGGAAGCTGAGGCAGACGCGCCGCACGAACGGCCGCAGGAGGCGGTTGGCGACGCCGAGATGGGCATCGGCCTCCAGCGCGAGGCCGGGGATCCCGCGCAGCGCGGCCAGCGCGACGACCGGGCCGCTGGCAAAGCCGCCGCCGCCGATGGCGACGTCGGGCCGCACCTCCTTGAGGATGCGCCCGACGCGTGGCGCGGCGGCGGCCAGCAGCCGCAGCGTGGTCAGATGATCGAGCGGCGCAAGCCCGCGGGAGAAGCCCTTGAGCTCCAGCGCGTACGTCTGGTACTCGGCGGCGACGCGCTCGACCTGCGACGGCGTGGTGACGACGACGACGCTGGCGCCCCGGGCCCTGGCCTCAGCCGCGACGGCGAGCGCCGGCTGCAGATGACCGCCGGTGCCCCCCGCCGCGAGCAGCGCGGTCACTCCGCTGAGCGCTGACGACAATGTAGCTCCTTCGATTGGTGGCGATGTTGAGCAGGATGCCGAGGCCGGCGAGCACGACCACGAGGCTCGTGCCGCCGAGCGAGACCAGCGGCAGCGGCACGCCGGTGAGCGGGAGCAGCCCCAGAGCGGCGCCGACGTTGATGCACGCCTGCCCGACGACGATGGCCGTGATCCCGGTGGCCAGCAGCTTGCCGAACAGCTCTTTGCAATTCAGGGCGATGCGGAAGCACGTCCAGGCGAGCGTCACGTAGAGGGCGAGCAGAACGACGAGGCCGATGAGGCCGAGCTCCTCGCCGATGATCCCGGTGATCATGTCGGTGCCCTGCTCGGGCAGAAAGCCGAACTTCTGCACGGAGTTACCGAGGCCGACGCCGAAGATGCGCCCGGAGGCGATGGAGATGAGCGATTGGGTGGCCTGGAAGCCGCTCCCCTGCGGGTCTTTCCAGGGGTCGAAGAAGGTGACCAGGCGCTCCAGCCGGTAGGGCTCGACGATGATGAGCGCCAGCACGGCGAGGCAGCCGGCGGCGACCAGGGAGAAGAGGTAGCGCAGGCGCGTGCCGGCCGCGACGAGCACGGCCGCCACGGCCACCACCAGCACGAGCGTGGTGCCGAGGTCGGGCTCCAGCATGATCAGGAGGCCGGCGGGCAAGATGCCGATAGCCACCAGCCGCGCGAAGCCGGCCGGCGACTCGATCTCGCGCGGCCGGCGGACGATGAGGGCGGCCACCAGCACGACGGTCGCCAGCTTGGCGAACTCGCTGGGCTGCAGGCCTTGGCCGCCGACGACGATCCAGCGCCGGGCGCCGTTGATGCTCGTGCCGATGCTCGGCACGAGCACCGCCATGAGGCCCACGAGCACGAGACCGGCGAGCGGCACGGCGGCGCGGCGCCACCAGGCGTAATCGACGCGCGAGAAGATCCACATGACGCCCACGCCGAGAAGCACCCACAGCAGCTGCCGCTTCACGAAGTAGAAGCTCGAGCCGTACCGGAAGTAGGCCTCGGCGGCCGAGGCGCTGTAGGCCATCACCAGGCCGTACACGACCAGCAGGAACGTGACGAGAATGACCGCGCGGCGTTCGGCGACGCCGGGGCCGAGCATTAGGGAAGCCTTGCTTCGCGCGGCGCGGGTCGTCGACGCCGGCCGCCGAGAGGGGCGCGCATCGTCGTCACGCCGCACGCCCCGGCGCCGCTCGGAGGTGGCGCTCCCGCGTTCCGGCGGCGGCGGCGAGCCGCCGCGGCGGCGGCGCTCGGCGGCGCGCCGTTCGGAGCGAGCGCGACGCTCCCGCGCGGGGGGATTCTCGGCCCAGTCGGCGTGGTCCCGGTCCGCCTTGCCCACGCCGCGCCCCTGTGGACTCACGACGCGTCAACTCCTCGCAGGTCGCTTACCAGCTTGAGGAAATGTTCGCCCCGCTCCACGTAATCCCTATACTGGTCCCAACTCGCACAGGCCGGGCTGAGAAGCACGACGTCGCCCGGCGAGGCCTCACGCGCGGCGCGCATCACGGCCGCTTCGAGGTCGCCGCAGACCACATGGGGAGTGGCGCGCGACCCGGCCGCGGCGGCCCTGGCGGCGAACGCCGCCTCGAGCTGCGGCGCCAGCGCGCCGATCAGCAGGGCCTGCTTCACGAGTCCCTCGGTGGCCGCGGCCAGGGCGCCGTACTCGGCGCCCTTGTCGTAGCCGCCGAGGATCAGGTAGACCCCGGTCGAGTAGGCGGTCAGCGCCTTGAGCGTGGCGTCGACGTTCGTGGCCTTCGAGTCGTTCACGTAGGTGACGCCGGCCACGACGCCGGCGACCTGCAGACGGTGAGGCAAGCCGGCGAAGCTGCGCAGCGTCTCGGCGGCCGCGGTGGCGGGCACGCCCAGGGCGCAGGCCGCCGCGGCCGCCGCCAGCGAGTTCTGCCGGTTGTGGTCGCCCTTGAGCGCCAGCTCGCCGGCCGGGCACAGGCCGACGCGCCGGCCCCCGAGGTCGAGCCACAGCACGCGGCCGGCGTCGACCCCGGCGGCGAGGCTCTCGCCACCCGGCCCCGCCTCGCGGCCCGGCGTGGCCGAGAACCAGGCGCGCCGGCCGCGGCCCGCGAGGCGTCCGGCCGCGGCCTCCGCGAGCGTGCCGTGGTCGTCGGCGTTCAGCACGGCGAGGTCGCCCTCGCCCTGGTTCTCGAAGATGCGCAGCTTGGCGTCCACGTAGCCGCGGTAGTCGCCGTGGCGGTCGAGGTGATCCACAGTGAGGTTGAGAAGGACGGCCACGTCGGGGCGGAAGCGCTCGACGTGCTCGAGCTGGAAGCTGGAGAGCTCGGCCACCACCGTCGCCGCGGGTGGCACGGCGTCCGGCATGCCGGCGAGCGCGTGACCTACGTTGCCTCCCACGGCCACGGGCAGCCCGGCATCGCGGAAGATGGCGCCGGTGAGCTCGGTGGTGGTGGTCTTGCCGTTCGTGCCGGTGATCCCGATCACGCGATTGCCGAGGAACCGCGCCGCGAACTCGACCTCGCTCCACAGGGTGACGCCGCGGCGCAAGGCCTCCTGCACAGCAGGGCTCTCGTTGGGAACGCCGGGGCTCTTGACCAGCAGGTCGACCTCGGAAGGCAGCACGGCCGCCTCTCCAAGCAGGACCTCGACGCCGGCGACGCGAAGCTCGGCCGCCGCGTCCTCCGGCGGCACGTCGCCCTCGTCGAGGGCGACCACGCGCGCCGCCGGCAGCCTGCGGCGGCCGAGCAGCGCCGCCGGCCGGCCGCTGCGGCGCAGGCCGAGCACGGCCAGGCAGCGGATGTCGTCGAGTTCCACTGTCAGCTCTCCCTAGAAGGTCGCGTAGTACGCCGCAAAGCCGGCGCCGGCGAAGAGGGCGGCGATGATCCAGAAGCGCACGATGATCTTGGTCTCCGACCAGGCCTTGAGCTCGAAATGGTGGTGGAGCGGCGCCATCAGCAACACGCGCCGGTGGAACAGCTTGAACGAGATGACCTGGGCCATCACCGAGGCGGCCTCGATGACGAAGAGGCCGCCGATGATGAGCAGCACGAACTCGGTGCGCGTCATGACGGCCATGCCGGCGATGGCTCCGCCGAGGCCGAGGGACCCGGTGTCGCCCATGAACACTTCGGCGGGGAAGGTGTTGTACCAGAGAAAGCCGAGACACGCGCCGCCCACGCAGCCGGCCACGACCATGAGGTCGGTGATGCCCGGGTCGCTGGCGTTGCGGCCGATGATGAAGGCGATGCCGGCGAGCGCCACGAAGACGATCGCCGCGGCGCCGGCGGCGAGGCCGTCGAGGCCGTCGGTGAGGTTCACGGCGTTGCTGAACCCGGCCAGTGTCAGGAAGATCAGCGCGTAGAAGCCGACGCCGCCCAGCTCGAGCCGCCACGACGTGAACGGCACGTCGACGCGCGTGTCGAGGCCCACGAAGTGCAGGGCGATGAAGCCGATGAAGAGGGCGAGCAAGAGCTGCAGCAGGAGCTTGTAACGAGCCGCCAGGCCCAGCGAGCGCTTGCGCACGATCTTGATCCAGTCGTCGGCGAAGCCGATGGCGGCGTTGCCCAGCGCGGCGATCATGACCGTGATCGACGCCACCGAGAAGCGGCTGAAGATGATGAAGGGGATGAGGACGGCAAACCAGATGAGCACGCCGCCCATGGTCGGCGTGCCCTCTTTGGTCTTGTGCCCTTCGGGGCCCTCCTCGCGGATGTTCTGACCGAACTCGTTGAGCCGCAGCCAGCGGATGAACGACGGCCCGATGATGAGCATCAGGACCATGGCGACGACGCTGGCGCCCATGGCTCTAAGCATCGTCGTCCTCCTCGGGCGCGGGACTCACGGCTGCAGTGGAGCCGTCCGCCGGAGAGGCGAGCCCGCCGGCGGCGAGCGCCTCGGCGACCCGCTCAAGGCGCAGGAGCCGTGAAGCCTTGACCAGCACGGCGCTGCCGGCCGGCGCCAGCCCGGGCAGCGCCGCGATGCACTCGTCGACGCTGGGGAACCAGCGCTCGCCGGCGGCGCCGACGAGGTAGCCGCGGCCCAGTTCGCCGACGGCCACTACCCGCACGCCGGCGGCGGCGCAGTGCTCGCCGACGGCGCGGTGGAAGGCGTCGGCGCCGGGGCCGAGCTCGTACATGTCGCCGAGGATCGCGACCGCGGGACGCCCGGCGGCGATGCTCACGAGATGGTCGACGGCGGCCATCATGGCCACGGGATTGGCGTTGTAGGCGTCGTTGAGGAGCAGGCCGCCGCCGGGCAGCCCGGAGACGGCGCCGCGCAGGTCGCTGAAGGCGACCTGCGCGGCGCCTTCCCTGGCTTCGTCCAGCCGGTAGCCCAGCTCCATGAAGGCGGACAGGGCGGCAAGAGCGTCCTGAAGGTAGTGGCTCCCGGTGAAGCTGAAGTCGAGCGTGCCCCGGTGGCCGAACGCATCGACGAGGACGTGGGTGGCGTCGCCGCGCGGCTCCGTCAAGACGAGGTGCACGTCGGCCTCAGGTCCGCCGAACGTGACCACACGGCCGCGAAAGCGGGCCACGTGTCGATCGAGGAGTGGTTCCGAGTCCGGGACCACAGCCGTGCCCCCGCGCAGCTCATCGATGAGCTCGGCCTTGGCGGCAGCCACGTCGTCCACGGTGCCCACGAGCTCCAGGTGTACCGGCGCGATGTTGGTGATCACGCCGATATCGGGCAAGGCGATGCGCGCGAGGTCACGGATCTGCCCGTGGCCACGCATCGCCATCTCGACGACGACGACCTCGGTGCCCTGCTCGATATCGAGGAGCGTCAGCGGGACGCCGATCTCGTTGTTCAGGTTGGCCGAGGTGGCCACGGTGCGCGCCACGGGCCGGAGGAGAGCGGCGAGGATGTCTTTTGTGGACGTCTTGCCGGCGCTGCCGGTGATGGCCACGACCTTGACACCGGCGCGCCGGCGCACCTCCGTACCCAGACGTTGCAGTGCCGCCAGCCCATCGTCGACGACGACTCTCGAGGCGCCCGCGGGCAGGCCGGCGGCCGTCGCGGCGCGGACCATCACCGCCGCCGCGCCGGCCGCCAGGGCCTGCGCGGCGTAGGCGTCGCCGTCGTGCTTGTCGCCGCGAAGCCCCACGAACAGCTCACCGCCCGCCAGGCGGCGCGAGTCGCTGCAGACGGCGCCGACGACGGTCTTTGGGTCGCCGCCCTCGAGGCGTCCGCCACAGGCCGCGGCGATCTCCGCGAGTGTCAGCGCCAGCATGCGCTCACGACTCCCCGCGCAGTTCGGCCAGCAGCTGCGTGGCGACGGTGCGGTCGTCAAATGGGATCCGGCGCTCGCCGATGATCTGGCCCTGTTCGTGCCCCTTGCCGGCGATGACCACCGCGTCGCCGGCGCGGGCCTCGCCCAAGGCGAGGCGTATCGCCGCCCGGCGGTCGGGATCGACGGTCACGACGCCTGCACGCGCAGCCGGGACACCGGCGACGATCTCGTCGATGATCGCCAGCGGCTCTTCGCTGCGCGGGTTGTCGGACGTCACGAAGGCGCGGTCCGCGAGACGCGCGCCGATCTCGCCCATGAGCGGGCGCTTGCCGCGGTCACGGTCGCCACCGCAGCCGAAGACCACGAGCACCCGCCCGCGCGTGACGCTGCGCGCGGCGCGAAGGGCGTTCTCGAGGGAGTCCGGGGTGTGCGAGTAGTCCACGACCACGCTGAACGGCTGCCCCGCGCGCACCGCCTGGAAGCGGCCGGGGACGCCCTCGGTGACCGCCAGCCCCCTGAGCACGGCGTCGACGGGCAGCCCCAGCGCCAGGGCGGCCGTGGCGGCGGCGAGGGCGTTCTCGACGTTGAAACGCGCCGCCAGGAGCAGCGTCACGCGCTCTTCGACGCCCAGGCGAGGGACGGCGAGCACGAAGGCCGAACCGTCGGCGTTCAGCTCGAGATCGCGGGCGACGGCGTCGGCCGATGGCGCGCCCGGGTCGTCCAGGGCGCGCGGCCCGCCGGCCACAGCGTAGGTCCAGAGACCGTCGCCATAGGCCGCCCGGCACTCACCGGCGAGCCGCCGACCGTACTCGTCTGCGGCGTTGACGACCGCCGCCGCGGCGCCATTCCGCGCGTCATCGGGCAGGAACAACTTGCGCTTGGCAGCGTAGTAGTCGTCGAGGTCCTTGTGAAAGTCCAGGTGGTCACGCGTGAGGTTGCTGAACACGACGGCGTCGAAGTCGATGCCGGCGGCGCGGTCCTGGACCAGAGCGTGCGAGCTGATCTCCAGGGCGCACGCCCGGTCGCCGGCCGCGACCATCTCGCGGAACATGCGCTGCAGGTCGAGTGATTCGGCGGTCGTGAGCTGGACGGGTTTGTCCCGCCCGCCGATGCGGTTCACCACCGTGCCGAGCAGAGCGGCCGGCCGGCCGGCGGCGGCGAAGATGCCGGCCACGAGGTGCGCCGTGGTCGTCTTGCCGTTCGTGCC
>Ga0209913_1000430_pt1 | contig 35999 bp, 37 predicted proteins | sample PersoiDNA2013203_FD_185805 | JGI IMG/M metagenome (GOLD analysis project Ga0209913, IMG submission 185805) | Permafrost soil microbial communities from the Arctic, to analyse light accelerated degradation of dissolved organic matter (DOM) -... | ecosystem: Environmental > Terrestrial > Soil >... | reverse complement strand
AAGCCATGGGAAGGAGAGGAACGCGCATGATTCTCTGTCAAATTTCCGATCTGCACATCAAGGCGGCAGGCAAGAAATCCTACAAGGTGGTCGATACGGCCGAAAGCCTGCGTCGTTGCATTGCGCAGGTGAACCAGTTGAAACAGCGTCCCGACGCGGTGGTGTTCACGGGTGACCTGGTCGACTTCGGTCTGCCGGAAGAGTACGCGATGCTGCGCAGCTTGCTGGCGCCGCTGAGCGTGCCTTACTACTTGTTGCCGGGCAATCATGATGAGCGCCATGCATTGCGTGAGGCGTTTCCGGAACATGCCTATCTTCAGCAAGGTGGTGAGCGCATCGAATACGTCATCGACGATCATGCGTTGCGCATCGTTGCGCTGGACACGGTGATTCCACGTTCCAGCAACGGCGAGCTTGCGCCCGCCAGCATGGTCTGGCTGGATCGCGTCCTGAGTGAGCAACCGCAGCGGCCGACGGTGATCGTGATGCATCATCCACCGTTCACGACCGGCATCGGTCACATGGACGATATCGGTCTGGCGAATCCGCAGTTGCTTGAAGAAGTGGTGCGGCGTCATCCTCAGGTGGAGCGCGTCTTGTGCGGCCACTTGCACCGCCCGATCACGACGCGTTTCGGCGGAACGATTGCCTCAACCTGCCCGGGTGTGTCGCATCAGGTGGTGCTGGATCTGGATCCGCAGGCGGCGTCGCAGTTTGTCATGGAACCGCCGGGATTTCAGTTGCATCTGTGGGATGAGCGGGCCGGACTGATCAGTCACACGGCCTACGTTGGTGAGTTCGACGGGCCGTATCCGTTTTATGACGGCGATAATCTTATTGACTGAGTGATCGACTGAGTGATCGACTGATCGATCAGCTCTTCAGGAAAAAGAGAGGACTACAGCAACACCAGCTTGAGCGTTGCTGTTTCTTCGTAATCTTCGCAGCGCTCGTTGATCATGGCGACGCAAAATTGCAGGTCTTCCACGATGTCCGGCGCGGCGGCGCGCAGCTTTTCGCTGTGCTGGACTTCAATCGTCAGTACTTCATTCTCCTTCAGTACGAACTTGCTCATGCCATCGTCATCGCGCAGGTAGCTGAGGCAGTCGACCCAGGCGTTCATGTTGCGGCCGTAGAAGTCGGGGAAACCGAATACTTTCTCGCACTCGGTGTGAAAGCTTTCCCAATCGGTAATGAGTTCGCCATTCAGGCGGGCGGTTGGCATGATTATTTTTTCTCCGCGCCCGCAGGCGAATCGGGTTTGGGATCGGTGACAAAACCGAGTTTGGTGAGGCCGTTGCTTTGCGCGGCCGACATGACATCGGCAATCACTTCATAACGTGTGGCTTTGTCGGCGCGCAGCTGGACTTCCGGCTGAGGCTGTTTGGCAGCGGCTGCGCGCATGCGATTGGTCAGGTCGGCCAGCGTAACGGGTTGATCCTGCCAGTAAAGTTTGCCGGCCGCATCGATGGCGACGCTGACGGTTTGCGGTTTTTCCGGCGCCGGCGCAGATTTTGCGGTCGGCAGGTCGAGCTGCAAAGAGTGTGTAAACAGCGGCGCCGAGAGGATGAAAATCACCAGCAGCACCAGCATCACGTCAACCATCGGCGTGACGTTGATCTCGGCCATCGGGCCGGAATGCTGATTGTCGTTGAAGCCGCCGAAACTCATGATTGCCTTTCGCCGACGCGTTCGCCGGTCGTCAGGTAAGCGTGCAGGTCGTGCGCAAAGCCATCCAGTTCCGCCAAGGTCAGGCGGTTGATGCGCGTGAAGGCGTTGTAGGCAAGCACCGCAGGAATCGCCACCACCAGACCGAGCGCGGTCATGATAAGCGCCTCGCCGACCGGACCGGCGACTTTGTCGATTTGTACGGTGCCACTGGCCGATACCGCCGCCAGCGCATGATAGATGCCCCATACCGTGCCGAACAGGCCGACGAAAGGAGCGGTCGAGCCGACCGACGCCAGCAGCGTCAGGCCGCGCTCAAGCCGTGCTGAGACGCGATTGATTTCACGGCGCAGCGTGCGCGTGATCAACTCGCCGGGATCGGTGGCGGCGTTCAGCGACGGCGCGCCTTGCTGTTTGGAGGAAATGCTGGCGGCTTCCGACGAGCGCAGCGCCAGGGGAATATAGATTTCTTCGCTGTCGACGTCCTGCATGGCAGCGATGGCGTCTGTCAGCGTCGGCGCCTTCCAGAAGCCGTCCAGCGCATTGCTGCTGCGGCGGATGCGCCAGGAGCTCCAGGTTTTGGAAAGGATGTAATACCAGCTGGCGATGGACATCAGCAGCAAGGCGTAAGCGACGGCATGTGAAACGGCATCGCCCTGTGCCCAGTAATGGGCGAATCCAACGGTTTGTTCCATGGTGTGATCTCTAGGTTAACGGCAATAGAAGAGCAAAGGAATGGCAATCCGTTGGAGCGGTCATCCGTGAAAAGATTCGATGCAGAGTCACATTAGATTCGCAGTAAATCTGGTCCGGCGCGCTAAAAAAACAGGCACGCCGGATCGGGATGACTTACTTCAGTCCCAGCACGTCCTGCATATCGTACAAGCCGGTCGACTTGTCAGCGAGGAAGCGTGCGGCACGCAAGCTGCCATGAGCGTAGGTGACGCGGCTGGACGATTTGTGGGTGATCTCGATACGCTCGCCGATGCCGGCAAACAGCACGGTGTGGTCGCCGACGATGTCGCCGCCGCGGATGGCGGAGAAGCCGATCGATGACGGATCACGTTCGCCGGTAATGCCTTCGCGAGCGTACACGGCAACGTCGTCGAGCTTGACGCCGATGGCGTCGGCAATGACTTCGCCCATCTTCAAGGCGGTACCGGACGGTGCATCGACCTTGTGGCGATGATGCGCTTCGATGATTTCAATGTCGTAGCCGTGGGTAAAACTCTTGGCAGCCATTTCCAGGAGCTTGAGCGTGACGTTGACGCCGATGCTCATGTTGGGCGCCTGCATGATAGCCGTTTTGGTTGCGGCGGCAGCGATGGCATCCTTGGCGTCCTGTTCCAGGCCAGTAGTGCCGATGACCATCTTGATGCCGTGAGCGGCGCAGTATTCTGCGTGCTTCAGCGTGCCTTCAGGACGTGTGAAGTCGATCAGGACATCAACGTTGGCCAGGCCTTTGGCCAGGTCGGATTCGATGGCGACGCCGGCAGGCTTGCCGAGGAAAGAGGCTGCGTCAGTGCCCAGGCTCGGCGAGCCCGGCAGATCCAGTGCGCCGGCCAATACCATGTCCTCAGCGTTCTGGATGGCTTCGATCAGCATGCGGCCCATACGGCCGGAAGCGCCGGCTACGGCGATTTTCAGTGCGCTCATATTGCTAAAGTCTTACTTGTTCGTGATGGTCGGGGCGATTGGCGTATCGGACAGTTCAGGCATGGCGCCTTTTTTGGAACCGGCGATCAGCGACAGGTATTGCTCTTCGGTCGGCAAGTCGTTGCCGCCTTCGTAGCGTTCCATCAGGTTGTCCTTGAAGAACACCGAGACGCGGCTGCTCAAGATTTCGCCGTTACCCTTGGCCAGGCGGAATTCATAATCCCAGCGGTCGGTGTGGAAGACGTCGGCCAGCAACGGCGTACCGAGGACGAAGCGTACTTGCTCACGCGTCATGCCTGGCTTGAGCTGGGCGACCATTTCCTTGGAAACGAAATTGCCTTGCTGGATATCGATGCGATAGGGCTTCAGGAAACCGAACAGGCTGGTATTTTTAGTCACCTGCAAGCCGCTTGGGTCAACGCTTGCACCTTCCGCCGGTTTCTTGGATGCACAGCCGGACAGCAGGGAGCTCAGCGCGATCAACGCGAGGGCGGTAATACGGGTGGAAGGCAACATTCGCATAAAGATTTCAATTGGTTGAGCAATTGTGCTAAAACGCTATATGATAAAGCAGATAACCCGATTTTTACTGAAACATGCCTAATAATCCATCCGAACTGAAAGCCAGCGGCCTCAAAGCCACTTTGCCGCGTCTGAAAATCCTGGAAATCTTCCAAAACACTGAAGTGCGTCACCTCAGTGCGGAAGACGTCTACAAAATCCTGCTGGCCGATAATCTGGACGTGGGACTGGCGACTGTCTACCGCGTGCTGACCCAGTTCGAGCAGGCAGGCCTGTTGCAGCGTAATCACTTCGAAACCGGCAAGGCCGTGTTCGAGTTGAACGAAGGTTCGCACCATGACCATCTGGTCTGCCTGGATTGCGGCAAGGTCGAAGAATTCTTCGACGCCGAAATCGAGAAGCGCCAGGTCAAGATTGCTCAGGAGCATGGTTTTGAGATCGCCGACCATGCACTGGCGCTCTACGGACATTGCCGGGATTGTCAAAAATCCAAAAAGTAAGGCTTGGATTCAGCAGTCGTTCAGCAGCAGTTCAGCATTACCTGTAAAAAAGCCATCCGGCAGTCATGCCGGATGGCTTTTTTATTGTCTGTCCTGCCCGCGTAAAGTTGGGTAAGGCGTTTGCAACATTCTGCTTGCTTGCGCTTGCCGTTCTCAACTATTCCTTAGCTATGACTTAGCTATGACTTAGCGATGACTTAACTGTTACTCAGTGCGCTCGACAGCAATTTGGCGGTAATGTCGACAATAGGAATCACGCGTTCATACGCCATGCGCGTCGGACCGATCACGCCCAGTGTGCCGACGATCTTGCCGTTGACTTCATACGGCGCGGTAACGATGCTCATGTCGTCCATCGGCACCAGTTGCGATTCGCCGCCGATGAAGATCTGCACGCCGGTGGCCTTGCTCGATACATCCAGCAATTGCATCAGGCTGGTCTTCTGTTCGAACATGTCGAACAGCTTGCGCAGGGATGTCATGTTCGACGACAGATCGGACACGCTCAGCAGATTGCGTTCGCCGGAAATCACGACGTTGTCGGATTCGTCGGCCATGGCGTCGCTGCCGGCTTCGACCGCCGCCTGCATCAGGCTGGTCATGTCGTCGCGCAGTTGGCGCAGTTCGTTTTGCAGGCGCAGGCGCACTTCGTCGAAACCGAGGCCGCCGTAGTGTTGATTGATGTAGTTGGCTGCCTGTACCAGTTGCGATGGCGTGTAATCAACATCGGTCAGCAGCAGGCGGTTTTGTACGTCGCCGCGCGGACCGACGATGACCAGCAGGATACGTTTTTCAGACAGGCGCAGAAATTCAATCTGTTGGAAAATCGACTCGCGCTTGGGCGTCATGACCACGCCGGCGAATTGCGACAGCGACGACAACACCTGGGCCGCATTGGAAATGATCTTTTGCGGCGAGTTGATCTGCGAGCGCGATTGCAGTTTTGTCTCTAGCGTCGCCTCATCGATGACATCCATCGACTCGATGGTCAGCAAGGTATCGACGAACACGCGATAGCCGCGCGGTGTCGGAATCCGTCCGGCGGAGGTGTGCGGGCTGGCGACGAAGCCCATGTCTTCCAGGTCGGCCATCACGTTGCGGATGGTCGCCGGCGACAGCTCGAGCCCCGAAATCTTGGAGAGCGCGCGCGAGCCGACCGGCTGGCCATCGGCGATATACCGTTCGACCAGTGCTTTAAGCAGGGTTTGAGCGCGATTGTCTAGTTGCATGTCTTCATTCTAACGACCCGGGGGCAGGCCTGCCAGCGTCTTATCATTTATATGTGCTTAGAACTCATTTCATCAATAGGCGTGAGATGCGTTCGCCCCAGAAAGGGCTCTGGCAAGGCGTGCGACGCGTCGCGTGGCGGGCCACGCGCAAGGAGCGCAACGCGGCCAGCGCGCTTTCTGGGGCGAACCCGGAGGGAGCGGCCTGTTTGGGCGAATTGCTGCGTTACGAATCGTGGTCAAGACGCCCAGTCTTGACCACGATTCGCGCCTTGCACTTCATCCCAAACAGGGCAAGCTCGCACTCACGCCTATTGATGAAATGAGTTCTAGTTACTCAGGCTGCCAGCCAGTTTGCCAGCTCCGTCAGGTCGGTGCAGACCGCATCAGGGCGCACATGGCCGGGCAGCTCGCGTTTGAAGCGATTCATCCAGACGGCGCGCAAGCCAGCTTGTTGGGCGCCTAGCACGTCCAGCGTGAGGTCGTCGCCGACGTATACGGTCTGCTCCGGTGCGACGTCCAGCGCCGTGCAGGCGGCATGGAAGATGGTCGGATCGGGTTTGGCCGTGCCGAATTGGTGCGCAGCAATGGAAATCTCGAAATGCTCCGCCAGCCCGATGCGGTCAAGGTCGGCAAAACCGTTGGAGACGGTGCCGAGCCTGACGTACGGTTTTAGCTGGAGCAGCCCCGGAACCACATCGTCGAAGGGCGTGACGGCGTTGCGACCGGTCGTGAAAATTTCCATGGCCGGATCGGCCAGCGCCGGGTCTTCGCCATGTTCGGCCAGTACGGTAGTCAATGCCGCATGGCGCAGCGCCCACAGGTTGATCTTGTACTTCGGATCGCTTTTTGCCAGCAACATGCGGCGTGCGCGCAGGCTTTCTATCGTTTCCCGTTGGACTACGCCTGGCGCGTGTTGACTGAGCCAGTTGTAAAGCTGGCTTTCGGCGAGATGCAGCACCGGCTCAATAGCCCACAGGGTATCGTCGAGGTCGAACAAGACGGCCTGGATGTTGGTTTTGTTCATGAAAATCGATTCAGAGTCGTCAGGGGCCTGTTCGCAAATTCATTGTTAACAGTCCCTAAATTATGCTTTAATCCGCAGCATGTGGCCCATCAAATTACCCGTGCAGGCGGCAACGCCCAAAACCATCGCGATCGTCGGCAAATTTCATGCCGTCGGCATCGCTCAGTCCTTGTCCGATATCGCAGCGTTTCTGGAGGCGCACGGTCACACGATCGTGTTTGAAGCCGAGACCGCGCAAAACGTCGCGTTGGAAGGCTACGACGCCATGTCGCCGGAGCAGATCGGCCAGTTCGCCGATGCTGCCATCGTGGTCGGCGGCGACGGTACGATGCTTGGCATCGCCCGCCAGCTCGCACCTTTTAATGTACCGTTGATCGGCATTAACCAGGGGCGACTGGGTTTCATGACGGATATTTCCCTAGACCGCATGATACCGGTATTGGCCGACATGCTGGATGGAAAAGTCGACGTCGAGACGCGCTCCCTGCTGGAAGCGACGGTATATCGCGACGGCGAACAGATTTTCAATGCGCTTGCGTTCAATGATGTGGTGGTGGCGCGCGGCGCATCGTCCGGCATGGTCGAGCTGACCGTCGAAGTCGACGGTCGCTTCATGTACAACCAGCGCTCCGACGGCCTGATCGTAGCCACGCCGACAGGCTCGACCGCGTACGCCTTGTCTGCCGGCGGCCCGATTCTGCATCCGAGTTTGCATGGCATCGTGCTGGTGCCGATTGCGCCGCATGCCTTGTCGAACCGTCCGATTGTGATTCCCGATTCTTGCGAAATCTCGATCCGTGTCGTCAACGGTCGCGACATCAGCGCCAATTTCGACATGCAATCGCTGACCAGCCTGACCCATGGCGACCTGATTGTGATCAAGCGTTCGGCGCACAAGATCACCTTCCTGCATCCGGAAGGCTGGAGCTACTACGACACCCTGCGGCAAAAATTGCATTGGAACGAATACCCCTCGGTAGAAGGCCGTTTACAATAACGACCAATCTTTGCATCCGCGGCTCGTCTGCGCGGATGCGGCAAGCAATATTTCCAAAACATCACTACAAAATCCCATGCTGCGTACCCTGTCGATTCGTGATTTCGTTATCGTCGATACCATCGAACTTGAGTTCGCACCCGGATTTTCCGTCTTTACCGGCGAAACCGGTGCGGGCAAGTCGATTCTGATCGATGCCTTGGCGCTGGCGCTTGGTGGGCGCGGCGACGCCAGCGTGGTGCGCGAAGGCGCGGCCAAGGCGGATATCACGGCCGATTTCAGCGTGAGCGACGATGCCGCCGCCTGGTTGGAGGCGCATGAGTTCGCCGACGAAGACGGCGCCGTGCTGCTGCGCCGCGTGATCGACAACGCCGGACGCTCAAAGGCCTTCATCAACGGTATCGCCGCCACCGCGACGCAGTTGCGTGAGCTGGGAGAACTGCTGGTGGATATTCACGGCCAGCATGCACATCAGTCCTTGCTCAAGGCCGATGCCCAGCGCCAGTTGCTGGACAGCCAGGCCGGTTTGCTGGACGAAGCAAAGGCCGTGGCCGCCGCCTACAAAACGTGGCGCGCGCTTGCCAAGCAACGCGAAGAATTTGAAATCAATGCCAAGAACGTTCTGCTCGAACGCGAGCGTCTGGAATGGCAGGTCAGCGAGCTGGAAAAGCTGGCCGTCAAGCCGGGCGAGTGGATCGATATCAGCAACGAACACAGCCGCCTGTCGCACGCTGCGAGTCTGATCGAAGGCGCGCAGGAAGCGCTCAGCGCGATTTCCGAATCGGAGTCGCCGATCCTTTCGCAACTCTCGTCGCTGACCCAAAAGCTCGGCAAGCTGACCGACGTTGACGCCGCTCTCAAGCCGGTCATGGACGCGCTGGAGCCGGCGCAGATTCAGTTGCAGGAAGCGGTCTACGCGCTCAATGATTACCTCGATCGCGTGGAGCTCGATCCGGCGCGGTTGCAACAGGTGGAAGGGCGTCTGGAGGCTATCCATTCAACCGCACGTAAATTCCGCGTCACGCCGGATGAGCTGCCGCAAGAGTACATCAAGCTGGCCGAAGAATTGAAGCAACTGGCCGACGCCAGCGACCTCGACGCCTTGCGTGCGCAGGAAGAAAAACTCAAGGCCGCTTACACCAGCACCGCGCAGAAATTGTCCAAAGGCCGCACCAAAGCCGCCAAGGCCCTGAGCGAGGCGGTGACCGCCGCCATGCAGGATCTGAGCATGTCCGGCGGACGCTTTTCGATCGCGTTGGAAGCGTGCGAGCCGGCGGCCTACGGTTTGGAGCAGGTCGAGTTTTTGGTCGCAGGGCATGCGGGCGTGGCCCCGCGGCCGTTGGCGAAAGTTGCTTCAGGCGGTGAACTGGCGCGTATCGCGCTGGCGATTTCCGTGATCGCATCGAGTTCGACGGCAACACCGACCTTGATTTTCGACGAAGTCGACAGCGGCATCGGCGGCGGTGTGGCCGAAGTGGTGGGGCGCCTGCTCAAGCGCCTCGGCCAGGATCGTCAGGTGTTGTGCGTCACACATTTGCCGCAGGTTGCCAGCCAGGGCAATCAGCACTTTCAGGTCAGCAAGCGCAATGACGGCGGCAAGACCGTGTCGCAGATTGAGGCGCTGGACGCCAAGTCGCGCGTTGAAGAAATTGCCCGTATGCTGGGCGGCCTGGAAATCACTGCGACCACGCGTAAGCATGCGCGTGAACTGCTCGCGCTCTGACGTCGCCATCGTTTCTATTTTCTCGCCATCGCCAGACCATTACGGACTTTCATGCCATTTCGCAAAGAACCCCCCTACACCCACGGCACACCAGCCGGTACCGCAGTCGTGCTGGTCAATCTCGGCACGCCTGATGCGCCGACCACGCGTGCGGTGCGCCGTTATCTGAAGCAATTTTTGTCCGATCCGCGCGTAGTGGAGATCCCCAGGGCGGTGTGGTGGTTTATCCTCAATGGCATCATCTTGCCGTTTCGCTCCAGCAAATCCGCGGAAAAATACGCCTCGATCTGGTCTGACGAAGGTTCGCCGCTCAAGGTCAATACCGAGCGTCAGGCGACGCTGTTGCGTGCACGTATGCAAGAGCGCGGCCATCGGGTGCAGGTGACGTATGCGATGCGTTACGGACAGCCGGCTTTGCCCGACGTGCTCGACAGCCTCAAGGCGCAGGGCTGCGATCGCATCCTGATTCTGCCGGCCTATCCGCAGTATTCCGGCACCACGACAGCGTCGATTTTCGATGCGGTGTTCAGCCATTTCTCCAAGGTGCGCAACGTCCCCGAGCTGCGCCTGATCAAGCATTATCACGATCACGACGCATACATTCAGGCGCTCAAGGCTTCCGTGCTGGCACATTGGGCTGCCAACGGCCAGCCGGACAAGCTGGTGATGAGTTTTCACGGCGTACCCAAGCGCACTTTGCTGCTCGGCGATCCTTACCATTGCGAATGCCACAAGACGGCACGGTTGCTGGCAACGGCGCTGGGTTTGAAGGAGACTGAGTATGTGGTGACTTTCCAGTCGCGCTTCGGCAAGGCCGAGTGGCTGCAACCATACACAGCGCCGACCTTGCAGGAGCTGGCCCGCCAGGGTGTGCAGCGAGTGGATGTCATGTGCCCCGGTTTTACCAGCGATTGTCTGGAAACCCTGGAAGAAATTGCGATGGAAGCCAAAGCGGAGTTCCTGCATGCCGGCGGCAAGGAGTTCAACTTCATCCCGTGCCTGAATGGCGATGCAGCCTGGGTGCAGGGCATGATGGAAATTGCAGAGCTGCATATGGTCGGCTGGCCAACCATGGCCGGCGCCGCACTGCGCGAAGAAGAAAAGAAGCAGGCCGAAATCTCTGCCGAACAAGCCCGCCGTCTGGGCGCGACTCAATAGACTAAAGTGGATGTAAGCGAGCGCCAGCCTGTTAAAATACCGGGCTGCGCGGTTATTGCACTACGGAAATGCAAACTTCTTGTGAAGTTGTTGCCAAGATAATGCGGGGCTTGAAATGCGGCTCCGCTGAAGCAGATTCAGTACAGCGCGATTAACTGCGAATAGCTGATCCAGGCTGCTGCCAGCAAGGTGTAGGCAATGACGGTGGCGGAGATAAGCGGCAATTTCATGACGTCTCCTTGAGGGTTGTTAGGGGAAAAAGAGCGATGACATCATCATAAATGTTGCAACGCGATTCCCTATTTCAAGTGTAGTAAATTCTGTAACAAGACGTTAGATGCGGCTTAGAACGTTTAGTTTGATGCAGATGACTTTTTTGCGGCGATCGATTGATCGCCCGGTGCTCGCTGAACAACTGAACATTCATCGATCCCGTGTCATACCCCTTGAAAAATAAGGGTTATAGCCTCATGTGCCTTGCCATGCACGGCGTGCGGCCAGAAAACGGCCGGTCTGAGGTGTAGACCCAGACGCAGCTCAGGCGCTGAAGATTAAATATGCGTTACCAGTTGGAGATTGTTAAATATGCAAGATACGGAAAAACAGACGGAAAACGAACAGGTGCAAACCGCACAAGCAGGGCAGGACGCTCAGGCTAACCAGTCCGAAGCGGCTCCCGCTGCAACTGAGCCAACGGTGGAAGAGCAATTGATTGCTGCTGAGGCGAAGATTGCCGAGATGCAGGATGCTTTCCTGCGCGCCAAAGCCGAAGCCGAAAACATTCGCCGCCGTGCACAGGACGACATCAGCCGTGCCCACAAGTTTGCGATCGAAGGCTTTGCCGAGTCGCTGCTGGCGGTCAAAGACAGCCTGGAAATGGCGCTGAAGATTGAAACGCCATCGGTCGAATCGCTCAAGGAAGGTGTCGACATGACATTGAAGCAATTGTCGTCGGCTTTCGAAAAGAACAAATTGCTGGAAATTCATCCGCAAGCCGGCGAAAAGCTGGATCCGATGAAGCATCAGGCTATTTCTGCCGTGCCGGCAGAACAGGAAGCCAATACCGTCGTGGCGGTGTTGCAAAAGGGGTATACGATTTCCGAGCGTCTGCTGCGTCCGGCATTGGTGACTGTTGCTCAAGGCAAATAAGCTGTTGTAAGCATTAAATATAAGCAGCAAAAAAGTAACCTTGGCAGCATCGAAACAGAAAAAAGAGAACAAACGGCACAAAATTTGCTTTTAAGTGACATTCCACGCTTGAAAGCGCCAGTTTTCTCCACATATTAAAACTATCAAAACTATTGTTGTTCCCTATTTGGGGACTTAAGGATCGAAGGAAAAATCATGGGCAAAATCATTGGTATTGACTTGGGTACAACCAACTCGTGCGTCTCCGTTATGGAAGGCGGCCAGCCGAAAGTCATCGAAAACTCCGAAGGCGCGCGTACCACGCCTTCGATCATCGCGTATCAGGAAGACGGCGAAGTGCTGGTTGGCGCACCTGCCAAACGCCAGGCCGTCACTAATCCAAAGAACACCATCTACGCAGCGAAGCGTCTGATCGGCCGCAAGTTCGACGAAAAGGAAGTGCAAAAAGACATTTCCCTGATGCCTTACCAGATCGTCAAAGCCGACAACGGCGACGCCTGGATCGGCGTGCGCGACAACAAGCTGGCGCCACCGCAAATCTCCGCAGAAGTGCTGCGCAAGATGAAGAAAACTGCTGAAGACTACCTCGGCGAAGAAGTGACGGAAGCGGTCATCACCGTTCCTGCCTACTTCAACGACGCACAACGTCAGGCAACCAAAGACGCCGGCCGTATCGCCGGTCTGGAAGTCAAGCGCATCATCAACGAACCGACAGCTGCTGCGCTGGCGTTCGGCCTGGACAAGACTGAAAAGGGCGACCGCAAGATCGCGGTGTATGACTTGGGCGGCGGTACGTTTGACGTCTCCATCATTGAAATCGCTGATGTCGATGGCGAGAAGCAATTCGAAGTGCTGTCCACCAACGGCGATACCTTCCTCGGCGGTGAAGACTTCGACCAACGCATCATCGATTACATCATCGACGAGTTCAAGAAGATCAACGGCCTCGACCTCTCGAAAGACGCGATCGCTCTGCAACGCATCAAGGCATCCGCTGAGCGCGCCAAGATCGAACTGTCGTCGTCGCAACAAACCGAAATCAACGAGCCTTACATCGCCATGGCCAATGGCGCGCCGGTTCACTTGAACCTGAAGATCACCCGCGCCAAGCTGGAATCTCTGGTGGAAGAACTGATCGCCAAGACCATTGAGCCATGCCGTACGGCGATTAAAGATGCGGGCGTCAAGGTTACCGACATCGACGACATCATTCTGGTCGGCGGTATGACCCGTATGCCGAAGGTGCAAGAGAAGGTGAAGGAATTCTTCGGCAAGGAACCACGCAAGGACGTCAACCCAGACGAAGCAGTCGCCGTCGGCGCCGCGATTCAAGGTTCGGTTCTGTCGGGCGAACGCAAAGACTTGTTGCTGCTGGACGTCACACCACTGTCGCTGGGTATTGAAACCATGGGCGGCGTGATGACCAAGATGATCAAGAAGAACACGACCATCCCGACCAAGTTCAGCCAGGTGTTCTCGACAGCCGACGACAATCAGCCTGCCGTGACCATCAAGGTCTATCAAGGTGAGCGCGAAATGGCGGCCGGCAACAAGGGGCTGGGCGAATTCAATCTGGAAGGCATTCCTCCTTCGCCGCGCGGCACGCCGCAAATCGAAGTGACCTTCGACATCGACGCCAACGGTATTCTGCACGTCGGCGCCAAGGACAAGGCAACCGGCAAGGAAAACAAGGTCACCATCAAGGCCAACTCGGGCTTGAATGAGGAAGAGATCGAAAAGATGGTGCGTGACGCCGAGGCCAACGCCGACGAAGACAAGCGCCTGAAGGAACTGGCTGAAACCCGCAATCAGGGCGATGCACTGGTTCACTCCACACGCAAGGCGCTGACTGAATACGGCGACAAGCTGGATGCAGGCGAGAAGGAAACCATCGAAGCCGCTGTCAAGGAACTGGAAGAAGTGTTGAAGGCGAACGACAAGGCCGCCATCGACGCCAAGACCGCAGCATTGTCCGTGGCAGCGCAGAAGCTGGGCGAGAAGATGTACGCTGACCAGCAGGCACAACAGGCTGCGGCCGGTGGTGCAGCCGGCGCGGCAGGTGCGGGTGCTGCAGGTGCAGGCGAATCGCGTCCGAAGGACGACGACGTGGTCGACGCCGACTTCAAGGAAGTGAAGTAATTTCGATTGCCGGCGGGTGGGTTCCCGATATCGGGTTCCCTTCCGCCGGCAAGCGAAGCAGTCATTCAGGAACACGTCGGCCGGTTTACCGGGCGACACGCCGAGCAAGATGGTCGCGAGATCGTCTCTCGGCTTTTTCACATTGTTGGTTTCTTGTTGGTGTTCATTGCCCGCAAGAAAAATCCAATAACAAGGTGTTATAAAACATGGCAAAACGTGACTTTTACGAAATTCTAGGTCTGGCGAAAAACGCCACCGACGACGAAATCAAGAAGGCTTATCGCAAACTGGCGATGAAGCACCATCCTGACCGCAACCCTGACAGCAAGGGCGCGGAAGAGAAGTTCAAGGAGGTCAAGGAAGCCTACGAGATGTTGTCGGATCCGCAAAAGCGCGAGGCCTACGATCGTTATGGTCATGCCGGCGTTGATCCCAATATGGGTGGCGGCGGTGGCGGCGCGGGTGCAGGTGGATTTGCCGATGCCTTCGGTGATATTTTCGGCGACATCTTCGGCGGCGGTGGTGGCGGTCGCGGCCGCAGCTCCGGACCGCAGGTCTATCGCGGCGCCGATTTGCGCTACAACCTGGAAATCACCCTCGAGCAAGCGGCCCACGGTTTCGACACCACAATTCGCGTACCGTCCTGGGACGAGTGCGACACCTGCCACGGTTCCGGCGCCAAGCCAGGTACTTCACCGACGACTTGCGGTACTTGCGGCGGTCACGGCCAGGTGCGCATGCAGCAAGGGTTCTTCAGTATTCAGCAAACTTGTCCAAAGTGCCACGGCAGCGGCAAGGTCATTCCTGAGCCATGCCCGACTTGCGCCGGTGCGGGCCGTCTGAAACGCAACAAGACGCTGGAAGTGAAAATCCCTGAAGGGATCGATGACGGCATGCGTATCCGTTCGTCCGGCAACGGCGAACCCGGCATGAATGGCGGTCCTCCAGGCGACCTGTATGTGGAAATCCACATCAAGCAACACGAAGTATTCCAGCGCGACGGCGACGACCTGCATTGCGAAATGCCGATCTCTTTTGCCAAGGCAGCACTGGGTGGTGAAATCGAAGCACCGACCTTGAGCGGCAAGGCATCCTTCACGATTCCTGAAGGCACGCAATCGGGCAAGACCTTCCGTTTGCGTGGCAAGGGTATCAAGGGTGTGCGTTCCGGCTACGCCGGCGATTTGTTCTGCCACGTCGTGGTGGAAACGCCGGTCAAGCTGACCGAACGCCAGAAAGATCTGTTGCGTGAATTTGAAAAACTGACCAACGAAGGCGGCGCCAAGCACAGTCCGCAGACCAAGACCTGGAAAGACAAGGTCAAGGAATTCTTCGAGTAAGCCCCTATGAAACCTGCAGCGCTGAGGCCATAAGTCAAAGCGCTGCAGGTTTTTTGCATGTATTTTCTATACAATGCATTCGCGGCAGTCAGTGTTGTATCCTGATTGCCGGACATTTCCCGAAAGACATTTTTGCATGCGCCAAGGCTGATTACTTCAGCCAATCCGGCCGGCAGGGCGGAAGCAGCGTCCGCCGCGATCGCCTGTGCACCGTTTTTCGCTCATTCACCACCATGCATGCCGTCACATCGTAGCGTGTCATTTCATACGCTGTACGACGGAAGTGTGACACTCGATCTTGCCGACTATGACCAAACCAAGCCAACAAGACCAGGTTCAGCAACTCCTTCTTCAAGGCAATCGCCGCTGGGCATCCGAAATCACGGCGCGTGACCCCGACTTTTTCTTGAAGCTGGGCTCGCAGCGTTCTCCGGAATATTTCTGGATCGGCTGTTCCGACAATCGCGTACCTGCCAACGATTTGCTGGGGTTGTTGCCGGGCGAATTGTTCGTCCACCGCAACATCGCCAACGTGGTCGTGCACACCGACTTGAATTGCCTGTCGGTACTGCAATTTGCGGTCGACGTGCTGAAGGTCAAACACATCATCATCTGCGGTCACTACGGTTGCGCCGGCGTGCAAGCTGCATTGACCAAGCGTCGTGTCGGTCTGGCCGACAACTGGTTGCAACACGTGCAGGATGTGCATGAAAAGCACGTCGGTTGTTTCCATGAGCATATGTCCGAAGGTGATCAGCATGATCGCCTGTGCGAACTGAACGTATTGGAGCAAGTCGCCAATATCTGCCGCACTACCATCGTCACCGACGCCTGGGAACGTGGTCAGGAGCTCAGCGTCCACGCGCTGGTATATGGCGTGCACGATGGTTTGCTGGAAACGTTGTCGCCGACCATCGGCAATGCCGACGAATGCAGCCGCCATCTGGCACAAAGCCTCGGACGTTATCGCGATATCAGCGGTGACTGATCATGGATGACTGATCTGCGACGAGATCTATGATCGTCGATGAAAAAAAGCCTGCATGAAGATCATCATGCAGGCTTTTTTTTGTCCGTCCTATTGCTTGTCTGTTCGGACTCAGCATCAGTTTCGGCTTCGGCCTAGAAACAATGTTCTGCCGCCGGAAAACTCTGGTCGCGCACGGCCGCTACATAAGCGCGCACGGCATCTTCCACACTGGCTGCGCCGTCCATGAAATTCTTCACGAATTTTGCTTTGTGTCCTGGGAATACACCCAGCATGTCATGCATCACCAGCACCTGACCGGAGCAATCGACGCCGGCGCCGATGCCGATGGTGGGGATGTGCAATTGCGCCGTCACCTCGGCGCCCAGTGTTGCTGGGATCGCTTCCAAAACCAGCAACGAAGCGCCTGCTGCCTGCACGGCCTTGGCATCGGCGTGCAAGAGTTCTGCGCCTTCCAGCGTCTTGCCTTGTACTTTGTAGCCGCCCATCTGATGCACCGACTGCGGGGTCAGTCCAAGATGTGCACAGACCGGAATGCCGCGTTCGGTCAGCAGGCGAATCGTGTCGGCGAGCCAGGCGCCGCCTTCCAGTTTCACCATGTGTGCGCCTGCTTGCATCAGCTTGACGGCATTATCGAAGGCAGCCACCGGCGTGGCATAGGTGCCGAACGGCATGTCCGAGACGATCAGCATGGTCTGGTTGCCACGCGCCACGCTGGCGGTGTGATACGCGATGTCGGCGATCGTCACCGGCAGTGTGGATTGATGACCTTGGCAGACCATGCCGAGTGAATCACCGATGAGCACGGTATCAACGCCGCTGCGATCCATCAGCGCCGAGAAGCTGGCGTCGTAACAGGTCAGCATGCTGATTTTTTCGCCTTTGTCGCGCATTGCTTGCAGCGTGTGGACAGTGACTGGTTTCTTGCGCGCTGCGGGTGTGTGTGCGTCTTGCAGATAGGCTGCCAAATTATTCTCCTCGGTTCAGAAAGGCGCGCTTGCCGCGCATTTCAACGATGTGCGACAACAGCTGCTGGAAATCTTCTTCCCGCTCGTCCATGTTCATGTGCTCGTTGTTGACGATCAGCAGTGGCGCAGCATCGTAGTTGTAAAAGAAGCGACTGTAACTGTCGCACAGGCGCTGCAGGTAATCGGGTGAGATCGATGCTTCCATCGCAATGCCGCGCTTCTTGATGCGTTCCACCAGCGTTTCTACCGGTGCCTGCAGATAGATCACCAGATCCGGCTGAATGGCGTGCGGACGCATGTGTTGATAGAGCTGTTCGTAAAGTTTCAACTCTTCATCGGCCAGCGTCAGGCGCGCAAACAGAGGGTCTTTTTCCAGCAAAAAATCGCTGACGAAACGCGTGTGAAAAAGATCCGACTGGGCCAGTTCCTGCAATTGCTGAATGCGCTGAAACAGGAAGAACATCTGTGTCTGCAAGGCATAGCGCGCGGCATCGCGATAGAACTTTTCCAGGAAAGGATTTTCCTGCGGCTGCTCCAGCACGGCCTGCGCACCGAGATGCTCGGCCAGCTTGCGGGTCAGGGTCGTCTTGCCGACCCCAATGGGGCCTTCCACGACGATGTATTTGTAGCTTTCTAAATCCATTCTCGCTCTTGGCAGGTGATTTCATTCGGCACCATTGGGGCCAGTTGGCGCCAATGGTGAGCCCGCATTGTAGGAGATTGACGCGCTGCTGTCAGCGGGGCGTCAGAGATTTGCGCTGCCGTGTGAGCTGCCCTATGCGCGGTCAAAGAAACCGTCAGCTGCGGAAGATGAAATACACCGCACCCACCAGGCATAACGCCGCCCAGACATAGTCCAGTTTGAACGGCTGGTTCATGTAAATCATTGCAAAGGGAACGAACACGGTCAGCGTGATGGCCTCTTGCATGATCTTCAGTTGCGCCAGGCTGAACTGCGTATAGCCGATGCGATTGGCCGGCACTTGCAACAGATATTCGAACAGGGCGATCGACCAGCTGATCAGCGCAGCGATCCACCAGGGCTTGGAGGCGAGGCTTTTGAGGTGACCATACCAGGCAATGGTCATGAAAATATTGGACAGCGCCAGCAAGCCGACGGTCTGAAATGCGACAGGGATTTGCATAGATATATTCGTTAAGAGAAGTGAATATTTCTTGATGGAAAAATATACTTTGATAAATCAAGCTGAATTCTGCCTCTATTCCCCCGACAGACCAAGAGATCCGCACCCCAAAATAAGAGATGAATAAAATTGGCTGAAGTATGCGCAGAGTGCGGGCATCTATCTTCAGCCAGCGAAGATGCTTGAGATTATGTTGCTGCATTGCAAGTAAAAGTAAAGAATAAATCGTGATGAATGTATAAAAAACCGATGAATTGTTGCCGTTAATGCATGTGGACCCGTACTGGGAGGCCTGGTTCGTCGTGGCAGTAAAAAATCAAACATTCTGATTGGGATATCGTGAAGCCGAAATACCAAGCCGTGCTATTGATCTGGGGGATCAATGCGCTTTTGCTGGCTTTGTTGGCGCCGAGATGGTGGCAAGGTTTGATTGCCGGCCTGCTCATCGCTGCAGCCGCATGGGCGCTGACTGGGAAAGACGACTCGGCTGAGGCCGATGACTCTGCCACCGCGACAGCTGCCGTGCCCGCCAAGAGCACCGACCTCGCTGCGGATACCAGCGCAACCAGCGCAACCGGCTCGACGGCAACCTACGTGGTGCCGCCGGAGTTGTTGCAAGGCGTGGTGCCGGTCTGGCGCAACAACGTTCAACTGGCCCGTGCGCAGACGCAGGAAGCGATCGACAAACTGACGCAGCGTTTTGTCGGAATTCACCAACGCCTTGGTGGTGCAGTGAGTCTCGCCGAAGGCGGCAAGAATGGCGATGTGCTGCAAGTCATTCAGAAAGCGGCGCAGCAACTTGGCGGTATCGCCGAAGCATTGGAGCAAGTTTTGTCTACGCGCGACAGTTTGTTGCGCAAGATCGAGATACTGGGGCAGCACAACGAAGAGATCCGTCAACTGGCGCAGGACGTTGAACAGATCGCCGGTCGTACCGGTGTCACGGATTTGTTCTCCAACGAGCAAAGCTGGACTGAACTGGCAGCGCGTTCCGCAGAAGCGGGGCAAAAAATCATCAGCAAGACAAAAAACGTACAGCAGCAGATACACACTGCGCTGGTATCGGCCAATCAGCTCGACAACGACGCCACGCGCATGATGGATGATTCGCGCGTTGTCATCGCGACCGTCATCGCCGATTTTCGCGAGTCTGCACTCAAGCTGAGCGGCACCGTCGGTCAGTTGGAAGAAGAGAATCGAGAAGTCGATCAGGAAGTCTGCGACATCCTCGTCAATCTGCAATTCCAGGATCGCATCAGTCAGATACTCGACCACGTGCAACTCGATATGGTCAAGCTGGTGGGGCTGGTTGAACAATCGCAGACCTTGCCTGACCGCTCGGTATGGCTGGCTGATCTGGAAAAGACCTATACCACGCAAGAGCAGCGCCAGATACACGCAGGCCAGCAGGCCGACAAATCATTGCAATCGCAAGTTGATTTCTTCTAAGAGGGTGACATGCATGCAAAAGCTGATAGAAATTGATGTTCACAAGCGCGATCCGCAGCGACGGACAGGGTCGCTGCTGCAGTCGCAGCGATCGTTGCATGCCGGCGCGATCTTTCTGCAGGGAGCGCTTACATGAGTGTGAAGACTATCTTGATCGTCGATGATTCGTTCAGCTTGCGTCAGACCATCAGCATGGCGTTGAAGGCTGCAGGTTACGACGTGGTCGAAGCCATCGATGGCCGTGACGCGCTCAATAAACTCGACGGACGCAAATACAACCTGGTGATTTCCGACGTCAACATGCCGAATCTCGACGGCCTGAGTTTTGTTCGCGAGCTCAAGCAAAACCCGAACTACAAATTTACGCCGGTGTTGATGCTGACCACGGAGAGCGGTGATTCGCGCAAGCAGGAGGGCAAGGCGATCGGCGTACGCGCGTGGGTGCACAAGCCTTTTCTGCCGCCGGTGCTGCTCGAAGCAGTCGCCAAGCTGGTATCCCCTTAAGGAGCGAGACGATGCCCTTGACGCAAAGCACACGTGACGGACACTTGCGACTCCTGGTGAATGGCGGCTTTACCATTTTCCAGGCAGCCGAGTACAAGCCGCAACTGCTTGGCGTGGTCGATGCCGCCGATGACGTGCTGGAGGTGGACCTGAGCGGCGTCGATGAAATCGATACGACCGGACTGCAATTACTGCTGCTGATGAAACGTGAGGCGGCACTGCAATACAAGCAATTATTTTTCAACGGAATCAGTCCCGCAGTGCAAAGTGTGATCGACATGCTGCATCTGCAGGACACCTTCGATACTCAACCATCCATTCAGGGGCTCGCATGAAAAAAGACGCCGCCCGTGATGCGTTGGTGCAAGAAGCGCGAGAATTGCTCGTTGCCATGGAAGCGGCCTTGCTGCAAATCGACAGCGACGGTCCCAGCAAGGATGCGATCAATGCGATCTTCCGTGCCGCACATACCATCAAGGGATCGGCAGGACTGTTTGCCTTTGACAGCATCGTCAGCTTTACTCACGTGCTGGAAAACGTCCTTGATAAAGTACGCAACGGTATCCTGAAACTGGATGACGACATGATGTCCTTGCTGCTCAATTGCGGCGACTACATGGGCGACCTTGTCGATGCAATCGAACAATCGAAAGAAGATCAGGAGCCGGATCTGGCGCGTCGTACCGAGCTGGAAACCGCACTGAATGACCATCTGGTGCGTATCGCGGTCATTGAAACGGAGAATGCCAATGCACCCGTTGTCGATACCACCGGCCTGACCGAGACCGTGGCTGCCGTGACGGCGGCCGCCACAGCGATGGCAGAAGTGGCGCAGAATGCAGAGCGCAATGGGAATGGCAGCGTCAATGTCAGTGACGGTGCCGTGTCCAATCCTTATTGGCATCTGTCCTTGCGGTTCAGCCCAGATGTGTTGCAGGACGGCCTTGATCCGCTGTCGTTTTTGCGCTATCTGATGACGATGGGTCGCAACGTTTATGCGCACACCATCGAGTACACCATACCGACGGCTGACGAGATGGATCCGGAGCGTTGCTATCTCGGATTTGAAATCGGTTTTGACAGCACTGCTGATCGCAACGCGATTGAAGGCGTTTTCGAATTCGTGCGTGAAGACAGCCAGATCACGATACTTGCTCCGCACTGTCCGTTGAATGACTATCGGAAATGGCTGGCGAGCATGCCGGAGTGCGCTCACCTCGCACAGCTATTGCTGCAATCGATGGCATTGACCGAGGCTGAATATGCCGCCCTGCGCAATGAAGCGACATCGTGCGGGGGTACGGTATCAGGAGAGAACGCGACGGCGCCTGCCGCTAATGCGAAGACCGGTACGTTTGAACTGGCGCCGCACGCCGCGCCTGGCGGCAGTTCTCCGGGGCGCGTGAAATCCGGTGAGGACAGAAAAGGCCAGGAACAAAAATTCATCAAAATTGAAGTCTCCAAACTCGATCAACTGATCGATCTGGTGGGTGAACTCGTGATCGCCGGCGCCGGCGCCAGCCTGGTTGCCAAGCGCAAAAAAGATCAGCGCTTCGAAGAAGCAACGCAGCTTATTTCCGGATTGGTCGAGCAGATACGCGACGCGGCGTTGACGTTGCGCATGGTGCAAATCAATGAAGTGTTTCAGCGCTTTCCACGCGTGGTACGCGACATCTCGCGCGAGATGGGGAAGGAAATCGAATTGATTGTCACCGGCGCCGACACAGAACTCGACAAGTCGATGGTGGAGAAGATTTCTGATCCCTTGATGCATATCGTGCGCAATGCCATGGATCACGGCATTGAGGCTGCCGAAATCCGCCGCGCTGCCGGTAAGCCGGAGTCAGGTGTGCTGCGGCTCAACGCGACTCACGAATCGGGCAGTGTGGTCATCGAGGTATTTGACGACGGGCGTGGTCTCGACAAGGATCGCATCCTGCGCAAGGCAGTGCAACAAGGTCTGATTTCCAGTGATGCGAATTTGTCGGACAAGGATATTTTTCGCCTGATTTTCGAGCCGGGATTTTCCACGGCAGAACAAGTCACTGCCTTGTCGGGGCGTGGTGTCGGTATGGACGTTGTCAAACGCAACATCGATTCCCTGCATGGCGAGGTCGATATTTTCAGCAACCCGGGGCAGGGCACGATGGTGCGCATCCGCTTGCCATTGACGCTGGCCATCATCGCCGGCTTTCAGGTCATGGTGGGCGGTGCGGTCTTCGTCATTCCGCTGGATCTGGTGGTCGAATGTATCAACCTGTCGGCGCATCAGGTGCATGAAAATGTCGTGACATTGCGCGGCGAACCATTGCCGTTTATCCCGTTGCGTGAACTATTCGATCTGCCCTACAGGGAGTCGCCCCGCAAGAGTCTGGTTATCGTTCAATACGGGCAGATGCGTGCGGGTTTGCTGGTCGACAATCTGCTCGGCGAATGCCAGGCGGTGATCAAGCCGCTGGGGAAATTATTCAGCAAGGTCAGGGGTTTGAGCGGGTCGACCATTCTTGGCGATGGGCGCGTGGCCCTGATTCTCGATGTGCCGCATCTGATCGCACACACCGGGCAGATGGAGCAGGCCGGTATTCGGCGATCCGAAAGCAGGGCGGAGTATGGCGAACGTCACTGAACGTAGCGAATGCAGGTTGGCTGGCACAAGTTGAATTAGCTTAAATTGAAATGAATTGCATACGGCAGGGAAACCTTCCCTGCTGATGTCAGAAGAAGACGTAATGGGAAACAAGGGAGTTGTCATGCAGAACAGATTGACGCAACGAATGAGCATCCGACAGCTTTTTATCTGGCTGGTTATCGTGCTGGCCGTATTGATGGGGTCGATCGTCAGCGCAACGCGCGCGCTCAAGGAAGCCAACAGCAATCTCGATCAGGCGCATGAATCGCGCTATTACTCGTTTTCGCTGGCCAATGAAATGCGCCGCAGTTCAGAGGACTTGACCAAGTTCGGGCGTGCGTACGTCACGACGGGCGATCCTAACGACGAAGAGCGCTACTACATCGTGCTCGATATTCTCAACGGCAAACGTCCGCGTCCAAAAAATTATGAGCGCTTCAATCTTGATCTGGTCAACGCCAAGCAGTTCAATAACATGCCGCTCGATCCGGCCATTCCTCTCATCGAACTGATGAAGAAGGCCGGCTTCACCGGTCCGGAACTGGCGAAGATGCAGGAGGCGAAGAGCAGTTCCGATGCGCTGACAAAAATCGAGATTACCGCCTTCAATGCCGTCAAGGGACAGTTCGATGATGGGGCGGGAAATTTCACGGTCACCGGCGCTCCCAACCAGGCGATGGCGCAGGAACTGATGTTCGACCAGAACTATCGTTCCATGGTGGGACGCATCATGGTGCCTATCAATGATTTCCTGCGCATGGTCGACGAGCGCACGCAGAAGCGTGTGCATCTCGCGCAGGCGCGTTATTCGGAATTGGAACTGGTGATCTTTTCCCTGCTGAGCGCATCCATGCTGCTGTTGCTGGTCTGCCTGTTCTTCACGTACCGCGTCATTCGCTCGCAACTGGGTGGCGAACCTAAAGACGCCATGATGGTGTTGCGCAAGATAGCGGAAGGAGATCTCACCGTCAAAGTGCCGGTATCACCGAAAGATACCGGCAGTGTTTTGCACAGCACCCAGCAAATGGTCGCCAAATGGACGGCAGTCATCGGCGACGTCAGCGGCACTGCAAGTTCATTGGCATCCGCGTCCGAGCAGATATCTGCATCGTCGCAAGCCTTGAGCAAGAACGCCTCGCAACAGGCATCCAATGTCGAAGAGACGAGCGCTTCGGTGGAGGAGATCACGGCGACTATCGCCCAGAACGCTGAAAATGCACGCGTAACCGACAACATCGCCAGCAAGTCCGCCAATTCGGCAGCCGAGGGCGGTGAAGTGGTGCGCGAGACCGTGCAGGCCATGAAGCAGATCGCCGGCAAGATAGGCATCATCGACGACATTGCCTATCAAACTAACTTGCTGGCGTTGAATGCCGCGATTGAAGCGGCGCGCGCCGGTGAACACGGCAAGGGGTTTGCCGTCGTTGCCGCCGAAGTGCGCAAGCTGGCCGAGCGTTCGCAGACTGCTGCACAGGAGATTATTGCGGTGGCGGAGAACAGCGTGATGCTGGCGGAAAAAGCGGGTGGTCTGCTCGACCAGATGGTGCCGTCGATCCGACGCACCGCCGATCTGGTGCAGGAAATCTCTGCCGCCTCGCGCGAGCAATCCGCCGGGTTGGAGCAAATCAACAATGCCGTTCATCAGATGGCACAGACTACCCAGATGACTGCATCGGCATCCGAAGAACTGTCCTCTACCTCTGAAGAAATGAGTGCGCAGGCGATGCAGTTACAAGAGCTGATCTTGTTCTTCCAGGTCGGTGAAGAAAAGCGTGCACCCTTGAAAAAAGCAGACGGCAAGGCGGGAAAAATGGTCAATGAGCCACCGGCTATCAGCACCAAGTTCGTCAAGCCCAGCCGTATCTCGATGTTGGATGGCGGCGATGATCCAGTGGATGAGTCATCGTTCAAGCGTTTTTGATTCGATGATCCAGGCAGTATGAAGAATGACGCATGACGCGAAAGAGGTATGGTGATGAAGCTATCCAGCAAGCTTGCCGTCAGTTTTGGTTTCGCCGCGTTGCTGACGGCGGCCGTTGGTGCTGACGGTATTTTCAATTTGTTTCGCGTCAATGGGATGCTGCGGGAAATCTACACTTCGAATCTTCTGACCATCGTCAATCTGAGCCAGACCAATAAACTCACCATAGAGATAGCAAATGCAGTGCTGGCAATGGAAAAGTCGGATCAGCACGTCGAGCGTAAGCGGATTGCCGATACGTTGCGATTCAAACTTGAAGAGCTCAAGAAGGCCTATGCCAGCTACAAGTCGACGACGATATTGAGCGAGCAGGAACGATCCCTGCAGGCGCGAGTGGATCAGGTGATCGCGGTGTTTGTCACGCAGATAGAGCTGCGCCGCGACTATTTGCTGCGTGACGATGACAGCAAGGGAGATCCCGAATCCATCAGAAAAGATCTGAATAACCTGCACGTGCAATTGGAAGCACTGATTGATGAAAACGTACGGCAGGCAACTGTCAACAAGGAAAAGGCAGGCGTACTGGAAAAACAAAACCTGGAGCGCAGCCTTGCGGTCATCGCAGTGGCTTTTCTGACGGCGCTGTTCCTGGGCTGGTACACGCGACGCGCTTTCCTGCTGCAGATTGGCGGTGACCCGAAAGAGGTGATGCGTGTGTTGCGAAAAATTGCCAACGGTGACCTCGCCATCCAGTTCAGCTCCGAAAAAGTTCGCAAAGGCAGTGTGCTGGATAGCGCGCGCAGAATGCTCGACAGGCTGACGGAAGTGTTGGGCGACGTGAATACGGCGACGGTTACGCTGGCGTCTGCTGCCGGCCAGTTGACGGCGGCGGCTGAGCAACTGAGCAATAATTCATCGCAACAGGCGGCTGATTCTGAAGAAGCCAGCAGCGCCATTGGCCAGATTGCCAGTACGGTCGGCGTCAATACCGCTAACGCCAACCTCACCAACGAAATCGCCGGTGAATCGGCGCGCGCTGCGGCCGAAGGCTGCGAGGCCGTCCGCCAGACCCTTGATGCAATGCGTGAGATTGCGGCCAGGATCAGTGTCATTGACGATATTGCGTATCAAACGAATCTGCTGGCGTTGAACGCTGCGATTGAGGCCGCCCGCGCCGGCGAGAACGGCAAGGGATTTGCCGTGGTCGCCAGCGAAGTGCGTAAGCTGGCTGAGCGATCACAAGTCGCCGCGCAGGAGATCGTTGACGTGTCGGAGCGCAGCGTTCATCTCGCAGAAAAAGCCGGCAAGTTGTTGGAAGGCATGCTGCCGTCGATTCGGCAAACTGCCGATCTGGTTGATGGCATTTCGTTATCGGCGCGCGATCAGAATTCCAGTCTGGTTCAGATTCATAGTGCCATCGGCCAGATTACGCAGGCGATCCAGCTGAACGCCGTTGCGTCGGAGGAATTGTCCGCCACCTCGGAAGAAATGAGCGACCAGGCTAGTCAGTTGCGCGACATGATGCGTTATTTTTCGCTGGTCGAAGCTACCGATGAGTCGGTTCAGGAAGTACCGGTACAGACGCTGATCGAGGGAAAATATTTTCCTCGAACCATTGAAGGTGTCGGCGGCCATGTCAAGAAATCGGTGTTGTCAGATGTGTGAGGAGCACGCGTATGCCCAGTTTATCGCTTAACGGTGATTCGTCGTTTAGCCGGTCACAACAGCAGGAGGCGGTGCAAAGCCGTCAGTTCCTGACGTTTGTGCTGGGCGACGAAATGTTCGCCATGCCTATCGGGGAGATTCGCGAAATCATCGAGTTTTGCAGTCTCACCGAAGTGCCGCTGATGCCGAATTTTTTGCGCGGTGTGATCAATCTGCGTGGCGCCGTGGTGCCCGTCATCGACTTGTCTGTGCGCTTTGGCCGCTCCCAGACACCGATTGCCAAGCGCACTTGTATCGTCATCATGGAGGTAGTGCAGGATGAGCAGATCATGTTGTTTGGTGTGATGGTCGACGCAGTGCGGGCGGTTCTCACGGTCGAGAATGACAAGGTGGAGCCGCCGCTGAGTTTTGGCGCCCGGCTGCGAGCTGATTTCATCGAAGGCATGATCAACATCAAGGATCGCTTCGTGGTCGTGCTCGATGTCGGGGCCGTGCTATCGGTCGACGAGTTGTCGACGCTGATGGGAATGGCGGCCCTTGAAGAATTGAATGCGCCCTCAGCGAGCTGATGTCGCGATGCACGCAGTGCTGGTCTGATGCCTTGCCCGCGCAGCCAGTCTCCAGAAAGTACAGCACGTCATTTGTGGGAGCAGGTAGATGAATTCCAGCATCGAGTCGATGGCACTGGATGTCAGTGATGAGGAGATGCTGTTGTTTCAGCAGCTCTTCAAGCACTACATCGGGCTGTACCTGCCATTCTCGAAGAAGGCATTGCTGTGCAGCCGCTTGTCGCGCCGGTTGGTTGAGCTGGGGCTGTCCGATCTGCGGGGATATTACGCGTTGATTTCCCAGCCGCAAGAAGAGGCGGAACGGCAGCGCGCGATTGATCTGATTACCACCAACGAGACCTATTTCTTTCGCGAGCAAAAGCACTTCGATGCCTTGCGCGACGATATCTTGCCGGAAATGTCTGCGCGGAACGAGCTGAAGATCTGGAGCGCGGCAAGTTCCACCGGCGAAGAAGCCTATTCCATTGCGATGTTGCTCGACGACTGTCGCGCACACCATCCCTGGTCCATTCATGCGTCCGACATCAGCCAGCGCGTGCTGACATTTGCACGGCGTGCCTTGTATCCGATGGTGCGCGGCGAGCATATTCCGAAACCCTATCTGTCGCGCTATTGCCTTTGCGGTACCGGCGAATACGAGGGCCATTTCCTGATTGATCAGCGCATCCGAAAACGGGTTACCTTCGAGCAGCGCAACCTGTTGAACCTGCCGACGGAAATGGATGAGAAGTTCGATGTCGTGTTCTTGCGCAACGTCATCATCTATTTCGATTTTCCAACCAAGGTCGATGTGATCCAGGGCGTCATTCGCAAGATTCGCCCGGGTGGCTGGCTCATTGTCGGGCACTCGGAGTCCTTGCACGGCATGCCGCTTGATCTGCAAATGTCTGCGCCGTCCATCTACCGGAGACCGTTATGAGCGAACGTGTCTTTGTTAACCTGGGCGAAGTCTATTTCGGTCAGGGAGACTTGCAAGTCGAGACGTTGCTGGGGTCGTGTGTGGCGATCACCTTTTGGCATCCGGTCCGGCATCTGGGCGGATTGTGCCACTTTCTTTTGCCGGTGCGGCGTTTGCATCGCGAGCGGAACGAGGACGAAGAACCGGACGGACGCTATGGCGACGAAGCCCTGGTGCGTCTGCTCAACGAGGTACGCAAACACGACACGCAGGTGGCCGATTATCGCGTCAAGGTTTTTGGCGGCGGCAACATATTGGGATTGCCGGCATCTAAAGTGCGCATAGGACAGGCTAATGCCGACTGTGCGCTGGAGATGTTGCAGCGCCAGAATATTCCGATCACGGCGCAAGATATCGCCGGTGATGGTTATCGCTATTTGCGCTTCGATCTGAACAATGGCGATGTCTGGGTGCGGCGCGGGCATGGCGTCATGCACGATATGGAAAAAGTGCCGATAGAGCACAATGAGGTGGCGGCGTCGGCGCTGTCGAAGCGAAATAGTGAACTTGCTTCTGGCAGGAGGCGCTCATGACTATCAAGGTAATGATCGTCGACGATTCATCGGTCGTACGTCAGGTGATTCAGGATTTGATTGAGCCGTGTCACGATATCAGCGTGATCGCCACGGCGCCGGATCCGATTTTTGCGATGGCGAAGATGCGCGCCAATTGGCCCGACGTCATCATCCTGGATATCGAGATGCCACGCATGGATGGCATTACCTTCCTGCGCCAGATCATGGCGATCAGGCCGACGCCGGTGGTGATTTGTTCTTCTCTGGCCGAGCGCAGTGCGTCTGTCACGATGGAGGCATTGGCGGCCGGCGCAGTGGGGATCATCACCAAACCTTCGCTGGGCATACGTGACTTTTTGCAGGACAGCTCGGAAGATTTGATTGCAGCCATACGTGCCGCGTCACAGGCGCGTTTGCGGCGCTCGGCTGTAGGTGTTGGCAGTGGCGGCGGGAGTGGTAGCAATGGCAGCAGCGATCAAGTCGGCAACGACATCGAAAAACTGCTGCGTGCAGACGCGTCGGCCGGCAGCAAACCGGATGGTGCGCGCTTGAGTGCAGATGCCATTCTGGATCCTCCCGGTTATCTTGACGGGCTGATTCCGGTGACCGCCAGGATCGTCGCCATCGGCGCTTCGACCGGAGGTCCACAGGCGCTGGAAAAGGTGTTGAGTTCCGTCGCGGAGGGAAGTCCCGGACTGGTCATCGTGCAGCACATGCCGGAGAAATTCACGCAAAGTTTTGCAAAACGTCTCAACTCTCTCTCCGGCATCCAGGTCAAGGAAGCCGAGCATCATGATCTTGTGTTGCCTGGGCGTGCTTTAGTTGCACCCGGCGGTTCACACATGATGGTCAGGCGGGATGGTGTGCAGTACTATGTAGAAGTGGTCAGCGGCCCGCTTGTCAGCCGCCACAAACCATCGGTGGATGTCCTGTTTCGTTCTGTCGCCAGAGCTGCAGGAAAGAATGCCGTCGGTATCATCATGACCGGTATGGGCGACGATGGTGCGCGTGGCCTGAAAGAAATGCGCGAGTGCGGTGCTGCGACTTATGCGCAGGACGAAAACAGCTGTGTCGTGTATGGCATGCCGAAGGAAGCAGTATTGCTCGGTGGTGTGAGCGATGTCGTTTCTCTTGAAAACATCTCTTCCCTGATTGACAAATATGGTTACTAAATTGACGCCTTTTCCAATAGAAACCTTGTTGATTGTCGATGACAGCCCGTTGCAGCGCTTGCATACGGTAGGCCTGATGCGTGACCTTGGCGTTGAGATGATCTATGAAGCCGGCGACGGACATGAGGCGCTGGAACTGCTTGGCTTGTTGCGTTTGCCGCCAAGTCTGGTCATCGTTGATCTCGAAATGCCGGGCATGGATGGTGTCGAATTTATCCAGCAGTTGCAATTGCGTAAGCTGAACTTTCCGCTGATCGTCGCCTCCAGCCGTGAGCGGTCTTTGCTGGCGTCGGTGGAGACCATGATAGAAGCGCTCGGCATGCATATATTGGGAGCATTGCAGAAGCCCCTTAATCAAGAAAAGATTCTTGGTGCGCTGAATTCTTTCGGGAATAGTCTGGCGTTGAAAGAAAAAGATTCAGTACTGCCTGTCGTGCGCGAAATTGATTTACAAACGGCGATTCGCAATCACGAAATCATCGCCTACTATCAACCCAAGGTCGATATCCGCACCGGTATGCTGAAGGGTGTGGAAGCGCTCGCGCGATGGATACATCCACAAGCCGGGATGATTCCTCCAAACCATTTCATCCCTTTGGCAGAGAGCTCCGGCTTGATTCACGAGTTGACTTTATCGATGCTGGAGCAGGCCATGGCGCAGGCGGCGCTGTGGAACGAACGAGGCTTGTCGCTGAAGGTCGCCGTCAATTTGTCTCCGCTGTCACTCGACATCCCGAGCTTCGTGCAGAAGGTGTCTGATCTGCTGGCGCGACATGCCTTGCTGGCCGAACAGATCGTATTGGAAATCACCGAGAGTTCGGTGGTGGCGAATCTGGGAAGTGCGCTGGGTACGCTCGCACGCTTCCGCCTCAAGGGATTCGGGTTGTCGATTGATGACTACGGTACGGGTTTTTCGTCGATGCAACAGCTGGCACGCATCCCTTTCACTGAACTGAAGATCGACCGCTCCTTTGTGCACGGCGCACACACGCGTCAGAATCTGCGCGTGATCCTGCAGTCCGCGCTCGACATGGCGAAGCGTCTGGAGCTGGAGACGGTTGCAGAAGGAATTGAAACGATCGAAGACTGGCGCTTGCTACAAGACTCCGGCTGTACGTTGGGCCAGGGCTATCTGATCGCCAAGCCGATGCTGCCCAGCGAGTTGCCTATCTGGTTGAAAGGTCATCATCGTCGTTTGGGCGAGCTGCGTCCGCAGCTTGATTCCGCCACAGGCAACGAAGGATCGAAGCCGGAGAATTAAGCGGTATTCAACGCAGATGCACGGCTCCCGTGCGTTTTGAATATGCGCGCTGATTCTGTCGGGTGTTGACGAATCTGATGATCAATCGCTGATCTGATGAATCGGTTGATTCGCCACACCGGCACGGAAATCCTGCGCAGCGCCGGCGCCTGGAATGGTGACTGCTGTATTGATCGCCAACAAGGGAATCAGCACGAAGGCGCGCTGTGTCATGCGTGGATGCGGGACAGTCAATACATCGTCGGTAATGATCCGATCACCATAGAGCAAGATATCCAGATCCAGCGTGCGCGGCGCATTGCGGTAAGGGCGTTGGCGTCCATGCGCCTGCTCGATGTCTTGCAGCGCCTTTAGCAAATCATGCGGGGACAATAACGTAGACAGTTGCGCGACGGCGTTGACGTAGTCGTCACCGCCGGCATCAACCGGCGCGGTGCGATAGAGCGGGGATTGTGCGGAGAGGCTGGTGTCCGGCAATTGTGCCAGCCGATGCAGTGCATCTTCTACGGTTGCGCGGGCATCACCGAGATTGCCGCCGATACCGATGTAGGCAATCGTCGGCGTGTTCTCAGAGGCTGCCAGGATCATGCGTCGCCGTCGTTCGATGGTTTATCGGCGCCACCACCGGTTTTGCTGCGATTACGGCCGCCACGGCGTTTGCGTTTCTTGGCGGGACCTGCATTGGCGCTTGCACCCGCGGCCGGGCCTGCGCTGGCATTGCCGCCACCGCTGCTGGAGTTGGTGGGCTTGCGCGAGAGCAGGGCTTCACGTTCCGGACCATCACCTTCCATGAATGCCGTCCACCAGTCACCCAGCTCTGCATCGATTTCTCCCGATGCGCAACGCAACAGCAGGAAGTCGTAGCCGGCACGCAGCCGCAGATGCTCCAGCAGCTTGTACGGCGCCTTGCCGGTACGGCGTTCGAAGCGCGGCTGCATGGCCCAGATGTCGCGCATGTCGGATGCGATCTTGCGTTGCAGGGCGAGCTTTTCGGTCTGTGCATTGAGCACGTCGTCGGCTGCGAGGTGCAGCGCCGGAATCGGGTATTCACCGGCGGCCTGATAGGCACGCCATTTTTCCAGCACCTGATGCCACAGCAGCGAGGCGAACAGGAAGCCCGGAGAGACCGGCTTGCCTTGCTTGATGCGCGCATCCGTATTGGCCAGCGCCAGCGTGACGAATTTTTCGCCGAGAGGTTGTTCCAGCACGACGTCGAGCAGCGGCAGCAAGCCGTGATGCAGGCCTTGCTTGCGCAACTGCTGCAGGCAAGCAAGGGCATGGCCGCTCATGAGCAGCTTGAGCATTTCGTCGAACACGCGCGCTGCCGGCACATTGTCGATCAGCGGCGCCATGACCGCAATCGGCGCACTGCTGGCGGGATCGATATTGAAGTTGAGCTTGGCGGCGAAGCGCACCACGCGCAGCATGCGTACCGGGTCTTCGCGATAGCGCGCTTCCGGTTCGCCGATGATGCGCAAGGTCTTGGCGCGGATGTCGGCTATACCGCCGTGATAATCCAGCACGCTTTGCGAGGCCGGATCGTAGTACATCGCATTGATGGTGAAGTCGCGCCGTACGGCGTCTTCGTGCTGCTCGCCGAAGGTGTTGTCGCGCAGCACGCGGCCGTGTTCATCCTTGGGTGCCATGTCGGCGGAGGCGCCGCGGAAGGTGGTGACCTCGATCAGTTCCTGGCCGAACATCACGTGCACGATCTGGAAGCGGCGGCCGATGATGAAGGCGCGGCGGAACAGTTGTTTGACCTGCTCTGGCGTGGCGTTGGTGGCGACGTCGAAGTCCTTGGGCTTCACCGACAGCAGCAGATCGCGCACGGCGCCACCGACGATGAAAGCCTTGAAGCCGGCATCCTGCAATGTCTGCGTGACGCGGATGGCGTTTGGCGAGACCAGTTGCAGGTCGATGCCATGCTGCTTCTGGCTGAGGATGGTCGGCTCGGTGGAGGAGGCGTCCTTCTTGTTCTTGCCGAGGATCGAGCGGATGAACTTTTTAATCATTGCGTTTTAGTTTGATTTTTATCATTGCGCGTCGAAGAGATTCAGAATCGGCCAGCCGTTGGCGATCGCATGCGCCTTGAGCTTGTCGTTGGGGTTGGTGGCGACCGGATGTGTGACGCGCGAGAGCAGCGGAATGTCGTTTTGCGAATCGCTGTAGAAATAGCTTTGTTCGTAGTCGGCAATCGTCTTGCCGAGTGTCTTGAGCCAGGCTTCGGTGTGAGTCACTTTGCCTTCGGCATACGTCGGTGTGCCCAGCAGGCGACCGGTGATGTTGCCTTCGGCATCGAGCTCCGGCAGGGCGGCGATCAGGTGATGTACCTTGAACAGCTTGGCGATCGGTTCGGTGACGAAGCTGTTGGTGGCGGTGATGATGGCGACGGTGTCGCCGGCATCCAGATGTTTTTGTACTACGGCGACAGCGGCGGGCACCATGGCCGGTTTGATGACTTCTTCCATGAACTGGACATGCCAGTCATCGAGTTGCTTGCGCGGGAATTTGGACAGCGTGCCGAAGGCGAATTCCAGATACTTCACCGGATCCAGCGTGCCTGCCTGATAGTGCGCATACCATTCGTCGTTGGCCTTGCGGAATGCTGCGGCATCGATAGCGCCGGTGCGGGCCAGAAACTCGCCCCACTCGTGGTCGGAGTCGATGGGAATCAGGGTGTGGTCGAGATCAAATAAGGCGAGATTCATAGCGTTTCGTCTTCAGCTTCCTGTTGTAATAGATCGCGCAGTAGCGGCAGGGTGATGGGGCGCTTGGTTTCCAGCGAATAGCGGTCAAGCGCGTCGAGCATGCGCGACAGGGAAGGCATGTCGCGCCGGTAGTGGGTCAGCAAATAAGAGAGGATGCCGGGCGACACCGTCATGCCGCGGCCTTGCGCCGATTGCGTCAGGGCGGCGATCTTCTCGTCGTCAGTCAGACCGTGCAATTGATAGATCAGGCCCCAGCCAAGCCGGGTGCGCAAATCTTCGCGTACCTGCAATTGCGCCGGCGGTTGCGTGCCGGTGCTGATCAGATAACCGCCGAATTCGCGGATCTTGTTGAACAGCGTGAAGGCCGCGATCTGCGAGTCCGGCGAGAGCTGTTCGCAATCGTCGAGCAGATAGCATTGCACGCCGGGTGTGTAGTCGAAGACGCTGTCGAAAGCCTCTGCGGCGGTGATCAGGCGGCTGGCGATATTGGCATGTGCCAGCGAGTGCAGCAGATGCGTTTTACCCGCGCCGTTTTCGCCCCAGAGGTAGATAAAGCGGTCGTTTAATGTCGGCTGCGCTTGCGCCGACGCGATGGCCTGTAACCGTTGCAGCAATTCTGCATTCTGGCCGGTCACAAAGGTATCGAAAGTCGGCGGCTGCTGCGCGCTCAAATCCAGCAGAAGTTGTCTCATGTCTCGCTATTGTAGAAACTGCTGCTCAGGTAATGTTGGCGCAGGTGCCGCACCATCACCGAAATGATGGCCGAGGTAGGCAGGGCAAGCAGCACGCCGACAAAACCGAATAACTGCCCGAACGCCAGCAAGGCGAAGATCACGACCAGCGGATGCAGGCCGATGCGTTCTCCTACCAGTTGCGGCGTCAGGATGAAGCTTTCCAGCACCTGGCCGATGCCATAAATGATGGCGACGGCAACCAGCCCGTACAGGCCGGTGAATTGCAATACGGCGGCGATCAGCGCCAGCACCAGGCCGAGGCCGAAGCCGACGTAGGGAATAAAGACCAGCAGGCCGGTCAGAATGCCGACCGGCAACGCAATGTCAAAACCGGCGATGGCCAGCGCTATTGAATAATAGGCCGCGAGAATCAACATCACCAGTAATTGTCCGCGCAGATATTGTGCGAGCAGATCGTCGACTTCTTCCGTCATGTGGCTGATCTTGGCAACCCAGCGGCGTGGGATCATGCCGCGCAGGCGTTCGATGAAAGGATGCCAGTCTTGCAACAAATAAAACAACACCATCGGAATAAACAACAGATTGGCCAGCCATGCCAGCACGGCGGTGCCTCCTATTTTGACCGAGGCCAGCACCGAAGCCCAGATTTCATCGCCGCTGGTGGCGAGCTGCTGGGTCATGATCTTTTTGATGCCGGTGACATCCAGGCGCACGTGGATGCCGTATTCACTCAGGCGCGGCGCCACGGCGGTATTGAGTTTGTCGAGGAAATTGGGAATTTGCTGCTGCAGCAGCGGGATTTCCTTGACCAGCACCGGGACCACGACCAGAACCAAGGCCAGTACGGCCAGCACCAGGAGCAGGATGATGATCAGCACCGCCAGCACACGCGGCAGGCGGAAACGGCCAATACGACGCCCGGCCAGCCAGTCGACGCCCGGATTGAGGGCATACGCCAGGATGGCGGCGGTGACGAAGGGGGTCAGCATGGGGCCCAGAAGTACCAGGAGGCCTACCAATAAAAGCCCTAAAATGAGCCACAACAAGCTTTGTTTTTGCTCATCCGTTAAAGAAAAAGGCATGGAAATCGGGCTTTAGATGAATCGGTTTGATAAAATCATGGTTTACGCAGTAATTCAGCAGCCTTGCTGGCCGTTTTACTCTTCTACGCTTCAGACCTCTATTTTACCGCCTCTAGTGCCAATATCATCATGACTTCATCATCCAATGTTTCCCTTTCCTACCGCGACGCCGGTGTCGATATCGATGCAGGCGACGCTTTGGTCGAGGCAATCAAGCCTTTTGCCAAGCGTACAACCCGTGAAGGCGTGCTGGGCGGCATTGGCGGTTTCGGCGCCTTGTTCGAAATCAGCAAGAAATTCAAAGAGCCGGTACTGGTATCCGGCACCGACGGCGTCGGCACCAAGCTGAAACTGGCTTTCCACCTGAACAAGCACGACACCGTCGGCATCGATCTGGTCGCCATGAGCGTCAACGACATCCTGGTGCAGGGTGCTGAGCCGTTGTTTTTCCTCGACTATTTTGCCTGCGGCAAGTTGGACGTGGCCAGCGCCACCGACGTTATCAAGGGTATCGCCAAGGGCTGCGAACAAGCCGGTTGCGCGCTGATCGGCGGCGAAACCGCTGAAATGCCGAGCATGTATCCGGACGGCGAATACGATCTGGCCGGCTTCGCTGTCGGCGCAGTGGAGAAATCCAAACTGATCGACGGCACCAAGATCATCCC